>QWCN01005580.1_pt1 | contig 17678 bp, 19 predicted proteins | sample 1972711 | NCBI WGS metagenome assembly QWCN01 (sample SAMN09866707, study PRJNA288562) | Human gut metagenome isolate term1_stool, whole genome shotgun sequencing... | isolation source: gut | host: Homo sapiens | place: USA: California
TCTCAGCCGTCTTTTTGCCCCACTTCTTCAGTTTGAAAAACGAGAAATACATACAGTATTCCTTCGTTTTCCAAACTTTGAATTGGGACAAAAATCCTGGCTGAGCCTTCTTGTCAAATTATGCGGTGTTGCCCTAAAAAGCCATCCGGCTCATAACAAGATCGCACACCCACATTTGAACAAGGCGAATACCCGGGCCTGACGCAGTTAGCTCAAGAACGGCAACCCCGCGGCACACGAGAAGATCCGCTTAATGCTGCTTGGTTCCCCACCTGACATGGTTCACGGGATCTCGTTGCGCAAGACCAATCTATCAACACCACTTGCGCAGGTCAGACGATATTCAAACTTGCCCGGGTGTGGGAATTCATCCCTGCTGTAGCGGATTGCAGGTACAGGGCACCGCTATCTCCCCGACTAGTGCGACCTTGTTATAAGCCGGACAGCTCAATACAAGGAAATTGTGAAATTATGGAAACTCTGAATCAGTTAAGCTTCGACTCGATGAAGTCGGCCAACTCCTTGAAGGTGGTAATCTGCTGATCCTCCAGATCCAGCTCCACGCCCAGCTCGGACTCCAGATCCATAATCATCTCAACGATATCCAGAGAATCGATGCCCAGGCTTTCAAAGGTAGCATCGGGAGTGATCTCGGCGGGATCCAGCTCCAGCTGCTTGGCCGCGTAGTTAACCAATTTCTCGTACATGGGTAAGCCCCCTCTCAGTATTTTCTGCGGAACTATCTTATGGTATTCTATTACAGGAACCCGCGTTTGTCAATGCCCTGTTTTTACCTAACCGCCATTCCAGCGGCATAGGCCGTTGCCCAGGCGATTTGCAGGTTGAAGCCGCCGGTGTAGGCGTCGCAGTCGATGATTTCTCCGGCAAAATACAGCCCGGTCACAAGCTTGGATTCCATGGTTTTGGGGTCGATTTCCGATACCTTCACGCCGCCGCTGGTGATGATCGCCTCGGACACGGGGCGCTTGCCGGTGATGTCTATGGGGAAGGCTTTCAGCAGCTCCACCAGGGCGCGGCGCTTTTGCTTCGTCAGGGAATTGGCCTGCATGTCCGGGGCAATGTCCAGCCTGCGCAGTACCACGGGAATCATGCTCCGGGGCAGCAGATCCACCAGTGCATTTTCCATGCTGCGGTTCTGATACTGCTCCAAGTCCCGCAGAATGCGGGCTTCCAGCTTTTCGCTCTCCAGGGCGGGCTTCAGGTCCAGCATCAGACGGCAGCCCTCCCCTCTTAGGTGGCAGCTCGCCGACAGCACCGTGGGGCCGGATACGCCGAAGTGGGTGAACAGCAGCTCGCCAAAGTCCTTGTACAGCACCTTTCCCTTGGCGTTCCGCAGTTTGACCCCCACGTTCCGCAGGCTCAGCCCCTGCATTTCCTGGCAGTCGTTTCCCGCCGTTTCCAGCGGCACCAGGCTCCCCTCCGGGGGGATGATCGTATGCCCCAGCGCGGCGGCAACGCCGTAGCCGTCGCCGGTGGAGCCGGTGGCGGGATAGGAAGCACCCCCGGTGGCAAGAATCACCCAATTGGCGGCGATTTCTTCATTTTGGGTTCTTACTCCGGTAACATGTCCGTCCCGGGTGAGAATATCCCTGACCCGGGCGGTTTTTACGGTGACTTTCTGCCTGTGCAGGTCCGACAGCAGGCAGTCCAGAATGGACTGGGATTTGTCCGTCACCGGGAAGACCCGGTTTCCCCGCTCGGTTTTCAGGCGGCATCCACGCTCCTCAAAAAAGGCCATCGTCTTTTCCGGCGGGAACGCCGTCATGGCGCTGTAGAGAAACCGCCCGTTCCGGGGAACGTTCTGCAAAACCTCCTGGGAAGCGCAGTTGTTGGTCACGTTGCAGCGGCCCTTGCCGGTGATCAGAAGCTTTCTGCCCAGACGGTCGTTTTTTTCCAGAAGCAGCACCTTCTGCCCCCGTTTGGCCGCCGTGATGGCCGCAAACATGCCCGCCGCGCCGCCGCCGATCACGATCCCGTCATAGCCCATCAGCCGTCCACCCGCTTCTCATATACGTCATATTCTTCCCAGATTCGCTCCAGATTGGCAAAGGTCTTGGACAGCTCCTTCTCCTTTTGGGCAGCGACGGCGACGATCAGGGCATTGACAATGCTCAGCGGCGCCACAAGAGAATCCACCAGGCTGACCATATCGCTTTTGGCAATCAGCACATGGTCGCAGTTGCTCCCCAGGGGGGACAGCTTGCTGTCCGTAATGCCGATGACCGTCGCACCGGCGGAACGGCAATACTTTGCGCCCTTGGTCGTGGTAGAGGAATACCGGGGGAAAGAGAAGGCAATGACCGCGTCACTGCTGTTCACGCTGACAATCTTCTCAAACATCTCCCCCGCTCCAAAGCCGGAAACCACGTGGACGTTGTTAAACATATAATTTAAGTAGTACCCCAGGAAATTCGCCAGCGGCTCCACGGAACGGACGCCCAGAATGTACACCCGTTTGGCCTTCAGAATGGCGTTCACCGCGGCGGAAAACTCCTCCCGGCTCACCATTTCCTCCGTCTGGCGGATTTTTTCCATGTCGGAACGGAGCACCGTGGAAACCACGTCCTGATCGCCCAGACGGTCGTTGGCGACCTCGATACGCTGCACGGAGGTCAGGCGGTTGAGCACCATTTCCTGCATGGCCTTCTGCATACTGGGGTAGCCGTCAAAGCCTAAGTCCACGGCAAACCGAACCACCGTGGACTCCGAGACGCCCACCGTCTTTCCCAGGCGGTTGGCCGTCATGAACGCGGCCTTGTCGTAGTCCTCCGTAATGTAACGCGCAATCCGCTTCTGCCCCTTGGAAAAGGTGGGTTCCTTCTCCCGCAGAGTGGACAATATATCGTAACTCATAGCTGCCTCCTTGTGCGGCGCTGTATCTTTTTTATGGCGGCCGGCCTGGTTCTGCCGAAAAGCCGCCTTATATTATACTAGCAAAACCGGCGGCATTTTGCAAGAGACAACCGCAGAAAATGCACGGAGATTTTAAGGCAGCACCGCACAATTCGGCAAGAAGTCTCAGCCAGGATTTTTGTTCCAATTCAAAGTTCCGAAAATGGAGGAATACTGTATGTATTTCCCGCTGCCTCCGTCAGATAGCGCCATTTTCCCGGCGGGAGATCTCCCAAACGGAGACTTCCCTCCTGAATGCGGCGCAGCCGGGTGCAGTGCATTCCGGCGGCGTCGCACATCCGCCGCACCTGCCGGTTGCGGCCTTCGTGGATGGTTACCCGGAATTTTGCCGACTGCCCCTCCGCTTTCAGGAGCTTCACTTTCGGCGGGCGGATGGTGTAGCCGTCCAGGGGGATGGGCTTCGCCAGGCGGCGTTCCCCGCCGGGGGTATAGCCGGTGACCCAGACGTCATAGGTCTTCTCCACCTCATGCCTGGGGTGCATCAGGGCGTTGGCAAACGCACCGTCATTGGTCAGAAGCAGAAGTCCCTCGGAGTCCATGTCCAGCCGCCCGACGGGATACACCCGTGCGCCGCAGTCCGCCACAAGCCCGGCCACGTCCGGCCGTCCCTTTTCGTCGGACAAGGTGGTGACGTAGCCCCGGGGCTTATTGAGTAAGATGTACACGTTCCTTTCCCGGGCGGCCAGCGGCTGTCCCGCCACCCGGATATCGTCGGTTTCCGGGTCGGCGCCGTCTCCCAGAGAAGCGGGGACGCCGTTGACACTCACCTGCCCCGCCCGGATCAGCGCCTCCGCCTTCCGCCGGGAGGCCACGCCCCGGGCGGAGAGTATTTTCTGCAAACGTTCTTTCATGGTCTTCCTCCCCGCATGGTTATCAAGGAGCGGCTGAATTGCCGCCCCCTCTGTGAAAGATTCTCTGCCAGAAGCTCTTTTCCTCCGGCTGGGTCTGCTCGATGGTCGCGCCGTAGATGGTAGGAACTTTTCCCACGGCCTTGCCCTCTATCAGCACATACACGACCCCCGCGTCCGCCCCCTCCACCGCCGGGGCATAGACGAAGCCCGGGCCGGGCAGTGCCAGACAGGGGTGTTCCTCCGGCGCAACGGAATAGTCAAAATCCTCCGCCGCCAGCACTTCTACCCGCCGTTTTTCGCCGCCCACGACCTCCACAGCCCCCACCCGGTCGCCCTGATTCACGATCCGCTGAATTGCGTATCGGGAGAAGCCCTCCTCCATCAGCGCGGCATGGTCAGACCAGTCGCCGGGGTCGTCGATGGTCACGACGATGACCCGCCGCCCGTCCCGCGTGGCGCTGGACACCAGAATCCGCCCTGCGGCCTTGGTAAAGCCGGTTTTCACCCCGTCGGCGCCCGCTACCCGCCACAGGAGCTTATTGTGATTGGTCAGATACCGCTCCCCCACCTTGACATTTTTGGCGGAAACGGTCTTGTAAAAAATGGGATTTTCCATGGCGTAGGCCGCCAGTGTTCCCAAATCCTTTGCCGTGGAATAGTGGCCGGGACTGTCCAGACCGTTGGGATTTTCAAAGTGCGTGCCGGTCAGGCCGAGACTGCGCGCCTTGTCGTTCATCAGCGCCGCGAACCCCTCCACGGTGCCGCCGCAGTAAATGGCCAGCGCCACGGCAGCGTCGTTGCCGGAGGACAGCATCATCCCGTAAAGCAGCTCCTGCAAGGTAAGAACCTCCCCCTCCTTGAGGTACATGGAGGAGCCCTCGATGCCCACCGCTTCCTTGGGGATGCGCATTCTGTCCAGGACGTTGCACTGCTCGCAAACGATCAGCGCCGTCATGATTTTGGTAGTGCTGGCAATCAGGCTGCGCTCCGTGGGATTTTTCTCATAAAGCACCCGGCCGCTGACGGCGTCCACCGCATACGCCCGCCGGGCGGACACGGCGCCCGCCCTCACCGGCAAAAACAGGACGGCGGCCAGCAATGCAGCCGCCGTCCCGGCGAAAAATCGTCTCATCTTTTCTCACCCGCGGCTATTGTGTCCCGGTTTGGGACAAACTATGCGCCGCGGATGCGCAAACAGGTCAGTCTTTCTTCTTGGAATCGAGATAGGCGGTAAGCTTGTCCAGCGTGTCCGGAACCATTTCCACGATTCGGTCTGCGGTGGTGTTGGCAGGCTCCGCCACGGGCATCATGCGCACATTGCCGTCCTTGACGATCAAAAAACAGATGGGCGTCACCTTGACGCCGCCGCCCACGCCGCCGCCAAAGGGGTTGTCGCCGGCGGTTGTCTTTTTGGTAAAGTCGGAGCCGCCGCCGCCAAAGCCGACACTGACCTTGGACACGGGGATGATCGTCACCCCGTCCGGCGTGGAGATGGGTTCGCCGATGACGGAATTCACGTCCACCATCTCACGAATCTTCTGAATGGTACTTTCAAGCATATTGGGAATCTGGCTCATGGGTAGCACCGCCTTTTCGTTTTTTCTGAAGTGTTAGAAATTCTTTCAGCGCCCGGATGCCGTACACGATGGCAAGACCCAGTAGCCTTCCCAGGGTAACGGTCAAGTCCAGCCGCGCAATGACCAGTGTTTCGGACGCGGTAAAGTCGCACTCGACCTCCACATCCCGTTTTTTTATCACGAACAGCCGTTCCAGCCGGGGCATCAGATTGCCCACCGCTGCCCAGGCCCTTCCGTAATTGACCGCAAGGTCGCAGGGGTCGCCCCCTGCCAGTATCAGCTTCAGCTCCAGGCGGTTCACCCGCAGCTTCCGCCGGAAAGCTCCCAGAAAGTTCAGCGCGACCTTCACCAATGGCAAAAAGTCCCGCAAACTGCCGCCTTTTTCTTTCCTGTCCGCCGGAGGTTCCTGTTTGGGGGGCTGTGGCGGCTTTGGGAGGGATTCTTCCTCGCTTCCGGGCTGCTTGTCCGTTTTTGGAGGAGGCTTCGGCTTTTTCTCTTTCTTTTTTCGGGGGAACAGGGTCAGCCGAATGGGGCCTGCAATGACCCGCAGCAGCGCCCCCTCTCCGCCGTACCGGGCGCTGACGCCGAGAGGCAGGATTCCCAGAAGGAATACCACGCCCAGCGCAATCCACCAGCCCATTATGCTTCCTCCCCGACGGGGGGCTGTTCGGGCAGCTCCACCGGCTCGCCGAAGGTGATCTTTTCGATGGGGGGCAGCTCCTCCAGGGAGCTGAGCCCGAAGGTGCGCAGGAAATCCGGCGTCGTTTTATACTGAATCGGACGTCCCGGAACGTTCAGACGTCCCGCCTCCTCGATGAGTTTCTTATTGAGCAGCGCCGCCACGGAATAGGCGCTGTCCACCCCGCGAATCTGTTCCACCATGGCCTTCGTCGCCGGCTGGTAGTAGGCGACGATGGTCAGGGTTTCCAGCTGGGAGGAAGACAGCTTCGGGGGCTTTCTTGTTTCCAGTGCCTTCGTCACATAGTCCGCCATCTCCCCGGAGGACACCATCTGGTAGCCCTTTTCCAACTTGAGAATGCGGATTCCCCGGCGCTCAAAGGCATATTTATCCGCCAATTCGTCGGCAGCTTTTTCCACATCCGACGCATCCGTTTCCAGCGCGGCGGCGAGTCTTCCGATATCGATACGCTCGCCCGCAGCAAAGAGAATGGCCTCAATGGCACGCTGCAGCTGTTCCGATTCCATCAGGTCATCTCCTCTCTCGGGTGCTTGTCCAACAGACGGACGTTGGGGTTCTCCCCGCCGGGGTCGTCCTCCAGCGTCACGGAGTTCGTCTTACACAAATCCAGAATGGCAAGAAACGTGGCTACGACCTCGGAGCGGCTCCGGCTGCCCCGGAACAGATTCTTTAATCGCTCCACGCCCCGCAGCAGCAGCTGACGCAGCACCTCGCCGGTTTTCCGGCCGATGGGATACGGCTCCTTGCCCACGATGCCCCGGAAATTTGCCGTGGGCGGGGGCAGCTGGCGCTGACTGCGCTCGGCGATGATGTCCAGCGCCCGAAGCAGGTCGATCACGTCGTGCTGATAGCGGTAGCCCTGCTCTCTGCGCAGAGGCTCCGGCTCCTTTGTAAACAGGCACCGGCCGATCTCGTTTCTCGGCTCCAGCACCGTCACGGCCTGCCGGATCTGCTCCATGGCTTCCTTGCGCTTGCGCTCCACCAGAGACTGGCGCAGCAGGTCCAGCTCGCTTTCCGCCTCGGCCTGTTCCGCCGCCGACAGGAGCATTTTGGTCTTGATCAGCATCAGGTGGGACGCCATGGTGATGAACTCGCTGGCAATTTCCATATCCATCCGCTTCATTTCATCCAGATAGCCCAGGTACTGCTCCAGGATCGCGGAAATGGACACATCCTGAATTTCGATTTTATTCTTGCTCAGCAGCTCAAAAATAACATCCAGCGGCCCCTCAAAATCCTCCAGCACGTCGGACTTGGTATGGACGATGCCCTCCAGACGGTATTGCGGTTCTCCCATAGCGGCTTCCTTTGCTAAAACACAAACTTATAGACATTATAGCATTCTTTTCCCTCGTTCGCAACCCTAATATTCCATTAACTTTCACGAACTTTCTTTCAGAAAATATTGCAATTTTCGATTTTATGTGGTATCATGTTTGTAACCGGAATTCGGAGGGATGAGAAGTGGCAAAACGGAATCGTTATCGTGAGATGGAAAGCTTGATGACCAAGGTCATTGTTGGCGACGCGCTGGTATTTGTGCTGTATTTGCTTTTCGCCGGTCTTGGCTTGACCGTGGTGAAGGTGGCTACCGCCATTATCGCCATTCTTGGTTCCCTTTTAGGCCTGGGCTGGCTGGTCATCACCGGCGAGTTCTCCCGCCGCCGGAGTCTGTGGATGGTAACGGGCTTTATCGCAATTGTTCTGTGCGTGCTGGTGTCCCTGCTTCTGGGCTATCCCGGCCCCGCGCCTACTGTGTAATTTACATCTGAAAAAGCGGCAGCTGAAGCTGCCGCTTTTTATGTTAGGAAATTATCTGTAGAACGTATTCCCCCCGATAAATTCCCGCACCAGACTGGTGGGGGGGATTTCGTCGTCCACGTCCGCTTCCTGGATGTAGTTGAGGATTTTGACGATGTTGCGCACCTCGTCGTAGCACTCGTCCTCCGGCTGAACCGCGGTGAGCAGGGGGAAAATGTGCTTTTTCAGCACCGCAAGCTCATACAGCGTGGAGCTGTTGAAAATCACGTCGGCATTCTCCTGATAGGGGAAAATCCACCGCTTTTCCCCCCGCTGGACGCTGTCCCACATGGAGAGCGTATGCTGCACCGACGCTCCCCGGGTTTCGTAGTCCCGGACGATGCGCCGCAGGAGCCGCAGATAGCTGGTGGGAATGCGGTTGTGATTGTCCAGGTTCAATGGCAGCAGCGGGCTGACGTAAAGGCGGAAAATCAGCTTTTTGTCCACACTTTCCGGGAGCATGGCGGGGTTCAGGCCGTGAAGCCCCTCCACAATGATGACGGAATCCGCTTCCAGACGCAGCCGTTTGCCCCGCCACTCCCGCTTCCCGGTGAGGAAGTTGAAGGACGGAAGCTCCACCTCCCCGCCCGCCAGCAGCGTCGCCATGTCCTCTCGGAACAGGGCGCAGTCAATGGTGTTGATATGCTCCAAATCCAGTTTGCCGTCGGGGCCGGGGGCGATTTTGTCCCGGTCGATGTAATAGTCGTCCAGACTCATGAGGATGGGCTTTTTCCCGTGGACGCGGAGCTGGGTGGCGAGGCGGTTTGCCGAGGTCGTCTTGCCCGAGGAACTGGGGCCTGCCAGCAGCACGGCCTTTGCCCCCCGCTGGCACACCTGGTCGGCCACCTGGGAAAACCGCTTTTCGTGCAGGGCTTCGTTGACCCGGATCAACTCCCGGATGCGTCCGGAATTCGTCAGGTCGTTGAGGTCGGCCACCGTCTGGCACTCCATCAGCTCGCCCCAGTGCTCGCCCTCGTTATAAACGCTGAAAAAGTTGGGCATGGGCGGCACCTTGGCGCAGATTTCCGGATTGCCGTCGTCCGGGTAGACGAACACGAAGCCGCCGTCCGCCGGGAGAATGTCCCACACCGTCAGATATCCGGTGGAGGGCATCATCTCGCCGTAGTAATAGTCGGCGAAACTTGCGTAGGCGTACTCGTCAAAATAGTCTGCCGTCCGCCAGGATAGGAGCCTTGCCTTGTCGGTCTGCCCCTCCTGCCGGAACCGGTCGATGGCCTGCTGCAATTTTACCCGGCGGCGGATCAGGGGAATGTCCTGCCCCACCAGCTCACTGACCCGCGCTTTCAGGGTCGAAGCGGAAAAATCCTTTGCCCCCGCAACGCTGATGTACACACTGGAGCCAAGGGTACAGGTCATTTTTGCCGTTGCCTCCGGCCACAGCTGCCCCATGGCCAGGAAAATGGCAAACTGCGCCGTGCGGATATAGCACTCCTTGCCCGCCGGGTCGGCGTAGCGGAGCAGACGGATTTCGCCGTTGGACGCCGCCATTGCCCGGCGCATGGACTGGCGGTCGGCCTCCGCTTCTTTTTGCCGCACGGGAATATAATTTAATGTAAAGACCTCACCGGCGATTTTCGCGGCAAGGGGTCTTTTTGTCAGGGCGCTTGCGTCCAGCCCCAGCTGCTTCACCAGCTCCAACAGGCTCTGTCCCGGCTGGGGCAGCACCTTCCGTCCATCCATTGTCAAATCCATAAATGTTACCTCCTTGGGGAAATTGCACAAAACGTGTGCTATATTATAGCACACGTTTATGTTTTCTGCAAGATTTATTTTGATCTCGCCTTGCACCGCCGCAGGAGCAGGTATCCCACCACGCCGACGATCAGCAGCGCCGCCATCCATGCCGGTCTTGTCCAGGCGGGAGTGGTGACGAAAATGGCCGTGGGGCCGTCCGCGCCGCCGATGATGCCGATGGCCGCCGCGCTCCCGTTCTGCACAAGCTCGCGGTGCAGAATGAAATAGCCAATCAGGGAAACGACGCCGTCGTACAGCAGCCGCACGCCCCCGATCGCCCCGATTCCCAGAAACAGAAAGCGCCACGGGCTTTTCCGGTAGGCATAGTCCTTCATCTGCTCGTTCAGGTCGGCGGCCGCTTTCGCCGGGGTGCCAAGCTCGGCGTAGATTTCCTCGTCGGTCTGGCCTGCCTCCCGGCGGGCGGCTATGGAGCTTTGGAAGTCGCTCATGACCCTGGTCTTTATCTTCAGGGGCAGGTTCAGACGCCGCTCCACCGCGTTCACATATTTCTTCATTTTCTTTTCCGCCTGGGTCATGGTTCTTGTCCTCCCTGCAAAATAGCGTTTACCGTATTCTCAAATTCCCGCCAGACGCGCTGACGGCGAAGATTCTCCGCCCGCCCGGCCTCTGTGGCTTCGTAAATTTTCTTCGGCGACGCGCGCCCCTCCCCGGTTGACCATTGGGAGCGGATCATGCCGTCGTCCTCCAGGCGGTATAAAATCGGGTACAGCGTCCCTTCCTTCAGGGAAAACCGCCCCTGGGAGGATAGTTTCAGCTCCGACAGCAGCTCATAGCCGTAGGTCGGCTTCTCGCAGATCAGCTTCAGCACCAGCATTTCCAGCACGCCCTTTTTCAATTGCTGGGCAAATCTGTCCTCCATCGGCTTCCCTCCTATTTAGCATTGCTAAGTATTTGTAATATAGCATTCTTCCCCGGTTTTGTCAAGCAGCAAAGAGACTTGTTTGCCGGGTGGTCGTAAAACAGTTGATGGAGCGTATCCGTGCAGATACGCTCCATTTCCCATGACGCCTTACGCAGCCCCTTGGCTCTCCCCTTGGGAGAGCTGTCACCGAAGGTGACTGAGAGGGTTTTGCACCCTCGTTCCCTTCTCCGTCTTCGCTTCAGTCAGCCACCTCTCCCATAGGGAGAGGCAAGGGGTGCTGGCGCAGCAGATTATCCCAGCTTCGTCAGTGTGGTCCCCGGATAATAGTGCGCCAGAATTTCCGGGCAGGTGCTTCCGATGACCGCCATGGCGTCCGCGCCGTACTGGCTCATGCCCACCCGGTGGCCGTAGCCCCTGGTGGTGACGGTAACGGTATCCTCGGTGGTGGAGATGGAAAACGCCGTAGAGCGCAGACCCAGCAAAGAACGAAGCTCCGTTCCCCTGTAGCTCGTCCCGCCGATGACAATGGTATCAACGCCGCCGCCATCGGTGTAGGTCACATCCCGGAACCAGCCTCCGGGGCTGCCGCTGAGTGTAACGCCCAGGGCATCCTGAAAGGCTTCTGCCGAAAAGCGCACCGTATCCGTATAATGCACCGCCTTTTCCTCCCCGGGACTGGCCACGGCCTGCAAATAGGGAAATTCCGTCCCCCACACCGCCGCGGCGTCCTCGGTGCTGCCGCCGGAGCAGGAAAAATACGTCGCTTCGATCAGCTCCCCCTCGTAGGTCAGCACCCAGCCGGAGGCTGCGGCCACGGCGGCGCGCACCTTTTCCAGACCTTCCTCCGTGCCGCCCTGAGACAGATAGTCCTCATCTCCGATGTAGCCCTGACAGCACGCGCTGCGGGTGCATACGGAGCAGTCCCCGTGCTTGCCCCCGGTCTCCCAGGCCTTCCGGGCATAGGTTCTCGCAACCACCGACTGGGCTTCCAGCGCTTCGTCTTCAAAGGATACCGGCATTTCCGCCAGCACCACCCCGACGAGGTAGCTGTCCATATCCATCTGCGAAACCGTCCCGTCCTCCTGCCTGACCAGCACGGGAAGCCGCAGGGTCTCATGCACTGTGGTCTGCTCCGTCGTCTCCGGCGTTGTCTCCGTCGAGACTTCCGTCTTTCGTGCCGCGATGCTCAGCACGATCCCCGGCACCACCAGTCCCATGACGGCGGCGGTCAGAATGTCCTTTGCCAATGTTCTCATTGGTATCCCCTCCCGGAGATATGGTAGCACAGTGGGAGGAAAGAATGCTGTCAGAACATACACAAAGAAATGCAGTCCGCAGACAAAGTCTGCGGACTGCATTCGGGGGTTAGGAACTCGGGAAAAGCAATTCAGTTGCTCCTATTGTGACAGGCGCCGCACGCGGCACAGCCGGCGCAGTTACCGCCGCAGGAGGACTTTCCCTGTTTTTTATCGCGCATCATACTGCGGATAATCAGGGCAACCGCTGCCAGCAGGAGCAGGCTGATGAGAATTGTACCGATATTCGTGCTGATCCATTGCAGCATAAAAATCACTCCATTTCAAACAATTGCAGCTTGGAGCCAGGCATTTTGCCTGGCTCCGAAACGATCAGACTTTCGAGAGCTTGGTGGCTTCCTTGTAGGGCTTGAACAGCATGTAGAGCATACCGGCCAGAGCAGCCAGAGCGAAGATCAGGCCGATCACATTGGTGTGTCCGACGAACAGGTTGCCGAACTGGTTGATCATCAGGGCGATGATGTAAGCGAAGCCGCACTGATAGCCGATGGCGAACCAGGTCCACTTGGCGTTGTTCATCTCACGCTTGATGGCGCCGATAGCCGCGAAGCAGGGGGCGCACAGCAGGTTGAACACCAGGAAGGAATAACCGGTAATGCCGTTGAAAGCATTGGCAAGGTTCTGATACACGGTTCCGTCTCCGCCGCCGTACAGGATGCCCAGCGTACCGACGATGTTTTCCTTGGCGACCAGGCCGGTGATGGAAGCGACAGCCGCCTGCCAGTTGCCCCAGCCCAGAGGCTTGAACACCCAGGCCAGCACGCCGCCGATGGCAGCCAGGATGGAGTAGTCGATCTCCTCCTCGCCCAGCATCCGGAAGGTGCCGTCAACGAAGCCGAAGTAAGTGGTGAACCACACGAAGATGGTGGACAGCAGGATGATGGTGCCGGCCTTCTTGATGAAGCTCCAGCCCCGCTCCCACATGCTGCGCAGGACGTTAACTACGGTGGGCATATGGTAAGCGGGCAGCTCCATAACGAAGGGAGCAGGCTCACCGGCGAACATCTTGGTCTTCTTCAGCATAATGCCGGAGACAACGATGGCAGCCATGCCGATGAAGTAAGCGGAGGTTGCGACCCATGCACTGCCGCCGAACAGGGCGCCCGCGATCATGGCGATGAAGGGAACCTTCGCGCCGCAGGGGATGAAGGTGGTGGTCATAATGGTCATCCGGCGGTCACGCTCGTTTTCAATGGTACGGGACGCCATGATGCCGGGAACGCCGCAGCCGGTGCCAACCAGCATGGGGATGAAGCTCTTGCCAGACAGGCCGAATTTCCGGAAGATACGGTCAAGGACGAACGCGATACGAGCCATGTAGCCGCAGGCTTCCAGGAAGGCCAGCAGCAGGAACAGCACCAGCATCTGAGGCACAAAGCCCAGAACCGCGCCGACACCGGCCACGATGCCGTCCAGAATCAGCCCGCTGAGCCATTCGGCAGCGTTGGCCTTCTCCAGCAGATTGCCGATCAGAACAGGGATGCCGGGCACCCACACGCCGTAGTTCGCGGGGTCAGGCTCTTCGCCGTAGCTGTCCAGAGTGGCAACCGCTTCTTCGTAGTCAGCCAGGGAAGCGGTCTCCTCGGTGATCTCCAGGGTCTCCTCATCCTCGACTTCGTAGGGGAAGTCACCGGTGGGAGCAACGCCGTTCTTTTCCACATAGGCGTCATAGCCGTCCACAATCAGGGACGCCGCGCCGTACTCGTCGGCAGCGTCGTTATAAGCGGCGGAGCCGATGCCGAATAGGTGCCAGCCGTCGCCGAACAGGCCGTCGTTTGCCCAGTCGGTAGCGGCAGCGCCAACGCCGACCATGGCGATGTAGTAAACCAGGAACATGACGACCGCGAAGATGGGCAAGCCCAGCCAGCGGTTGGTCACGATCTTATCGATCTTATCGGAGGTGGTCAGCTGACCGGCAGAGTGCTTCTTGTAGCAGCGCTTGATGACCTCGCCGATGTACACGTAACGCTCGTTGGTGATGATGCTCTCGGCGTCGTCGTCCAGCTCCTTCTCGGCAGCGGCGATGTCGGCCTCGATGTGGGACATGGTGTCCTTGGTCAGGTTCAGCTTCTGCATCACCTTGTCGTCCCGCTCGAAGATCTTGATGGCGTACCAGCGCTGCTGCTCCTCGGGCAGGCCGTGAACGGTGGCCTCCTCGATGTGGGCAATGGCATGCTCCACAGGGCCGGAGAAGGTGTGCATGGGAACGGTCTTGCCGTTCTTCGCGGCGTCGATGGCGGCTTCCGCAGCGGCCATAACGCCGTCCCCCTTCAGGGCGGAGATCTCAACGACCTTGCAGCCCAGCGCCTGGGACAGCTCGGAGATGTTAATCTTGTCGCCGTTCTTGCGGACGATATCCATCATGTTGATGGCGATGACCACGGGGATGCCCAGCTCGGTCAGCTGGGTGGTTAAGTACAGGTTCCGCTCCAGGTTGGTGCCGTCGATGATATTCAGGATGGCGTTGGGCCGCTCCTCGATCAGGTAATTCCGGGCGACCACTTCCTCCATGGTGTACGGAGACAGGGAATAAATGCCGGGCAGGTCGGTGATGGTGACGTCGGAATGCTTCTTCAGCTTGCCTTCCTTCTTCTCCACCGTGACGCCGGGCCAGTTGCCTACGAACTGGTTGGAACCGGTGAGGGCATTGAACAGAGTCGTTTTGCCGCTGTTGGGGTTGCCCGCAAGGGCAATTCTGATATCCATGATACGCTCCTTCTGTTAGTGTTGGCTAACCTTTTATCAAATAAATTTCCCTGAGGTTTACTCGATTTCGATCATCTCGGCGTCGGCTTTCCGGATCGACAGCTCGTAGCCGCGGACGTTGACCTCCACCGGATCGCCCAGGGGAGCAACCTTCCGCACGTAAACGGTGACGCCCTTGGTAATGCCCATATCCATGATTCTGCGCTTGACAGCGCCCTCGCCGTGGAGCTTCACCACAGTAACGGTGTCGCCAATCTTTGCCTGCTTCAGTGTTTTCATACCGATTCCTCCTTCTTTCCTCGTTAAACCATGATTTTCTGTGCCATTTCCTGGCTGATGGCTATCCGGGATTCCTTCACCTTGACGATGACATTGCCGCTCATCGTGTTAATGACCGACACCACCCCGCCGACGACGAAGCCCAGATTCTCCAGATGCTGTTTGACTTCCGGCTTTCCGCCGATCCGCTTGATGACGTATTCCTCGCCGGTATCCGCAACCGTAAGCGGCATGGAGAACACCCTCTTTTTCTGAGCCTATAAATTAGCTATCGCTAACTAATTGGCGTTAATATTGGTTAGTTCTCGCTAACCTTCTGTATATTAGCCCACCTTAAGGAATTTGTCAAGTGGTTTTTAAGGATTTTTTCATTTTGTCCAAGAATGACAAATTATGCCAGGAAGCGGCGGCAGAAACCGGTCAGAATGCCTATCACGATCTGTCATGGATGAACTGGAGCATACAGTCCTTCAGGCTCTGCATACTGTCCGTCAGCTTCATTTTGCGGCTGGTGCCCATGCCCAGCTCCCGCAGCCTTGGCGGCTCCACGGGAACGCACAGCACATCGTCCGTCCTGCCCCGGATCATCAGCTCCGTCATCATGGTGACACCCAGCCCGTGTCCCACCATCCGGATAACCGTCTCGTCGTCCACCCGGGAAACGCTGGCGTTGAGCTTCACGCCCACGGAGTCCATGGCCGCGTTGACATCAATGTCAAATCTGCCGTAGGGCATCAGGAAGTCCTGCCCGGAAAATTCCTCCAACGGGAAGGTTGTGCGGCCGTTGAGGGGGTAGTCCTTGGGGAGAATCGCATACATTTTTTCATTGTACAGGGGCGTCCAGTCGCAGAAGCTGTAATTCTGCCGGCTGGCAAAAATCACGTCGGTCTGGCCGCTTTCCAGCAGCTCATAGGGTTCCAGGGCGTTATCCACCATCCGAAGGTCAACGCTGACCTCCGGGCAGACGCGCTTGTAGCGGTACAGCAGCTCCGGCATCCAGTGCATGGCGATGCTGGCGTAGGCCGCAATGCGGATGACCTCCTTTTTCTGCTCGGAAATGGCGTTGATCTGGTTTTCCAGGTTGGCATTGGCCTGCAAAAATTCCCGGATGGCGGGCATGAGCTGCCGCCCCTGGGGGCTGAGCTGGATGCCGTTGTGGTCGCGCTGCAGCAGGGAAAAGCCCACCTCCCGTTCCAGGGCGTCCATCATGTGAGTCAGTCCCGACTGGGTGTAGCCCACCACCTCCGACGCTTTGGTGAAGCTGCCAAGGTCAATCGCCGTCATGAGAATTTCCAGTTTCTTGCTGTCCATAGACCGCACTCCATTTCATATCTATTACATTTTCTAATACCCCTATTATAAACATGGACTTCTCAGAATGCAAGGGAAATGTTAGAATATCGTCAAACAGAAGGAGGCAGAATAAAATGCAGAAACATCTTACATTCAAGCAAAAGATTCTGGTGGCCGGAACGCTGTTCGGCATGTTCTTCGGCGCCGGCAATCTGATTTTCCCCGTTCACCTCGGTCAGCTGGCCGGACGGAACGTCCTTCCCGCCATGATCGGCTTTATCATCACGGCGGTCGGTATTCCGATCATGGGCGTGGCCGCCATCGGCAACACACACTCCGACGGCTTGCAGCAGCTGTCCAACAAGGTCGGCAAGGGCTACGGCTACGTCTTCTCCTGCCTGCTCTACCTGACCATCGGCCCCGGCTTCGCCATTCCCAGATGCGCAACCACCTCTTTCACCGTAGGCGTTGCCCCCATGCTGGGTGCTGGCGCGTCCGAGTCCATTGCCCTGCTGATTTTCTCCGTGATCTTCTTCGCCATCGTGCTGATTTTGTCCCTGCGCCCCGGCGAGATCACCGTCTGGATTGGTAAGGTCATCACCCCCATCTTTCTGGTCTTCCTCGCCATTCTGGTGGTGACGGCGCTGATCAATCCCTCCACCTCCGTTTCCGACGTGGAGCCTGCCGCCGGTTATCAGACCGGGGCGCTTTCTCTGGGCTTCATTGAGGGCTATAACACCATGGACGCCATTGCCGGTCTGGCCTTCGGCATCGTGGTCATCGACATCATCCGCTCCATGGGCGTTACCGACGATTCCGACGTGGCAAAGGACGTTCTGTCCTCCGGCCTGCTCACCAGCATCCCCATGATCGTGATTTACGTCACCACCATTCTCATGGGCACCCAGTCCAGAGGTCTGTTTGAGACCTCCGAAAACGGCGGCATCGCCCTGGCGCAGATCTCCGGCCACTATCTGGGACGGGCGGGCAGTCTCGTTCTGGCAGTCACCATCACCTGCGCCTGCCTGAAAACCGCCATTGGTCTCGTCACCAGCTGTTCGGACGCTTTCTCCCGCATGTTCCCCAAGGGACTTTCCTACCGCGCCTGGGCGGTGATATTCACCGTGTTTTCCTTCCTGATCTCCAATTTCGGTCTGTCCAAGATCATCAGCTATTCCCTGCCGCTGCTGCTGTTCCTGTACCCGCTGGCGATCACCCTGATTCTGCTGGCGCTGTTCGGGAATCTGTTCCATCACGACCGGGCTGTCTATGTCAGCGTCACGGCCTTCACCTGCATCGCCGCCCTGTTCGATCTTGCCAAGGCGCTGCCCGCGAATCTGAAAACCGCCCTTCATCTGGACGGCGCGGTCGGCCTTGCGGAGAAGATTCTCCCCTTCTTCGACATCAGCCTGGGCTGGGTTCTCCCCGCCTTTGTGGGTCTTGTTCTGGGGCTGATTATTCACTTTGCGAAAAAGCAGAAGGTCGCCTGATACTAGTTTTCAATAAAACGGTTAAAAACCGTTTTATTCGGCTGCTGTTTCAGCAGCCAGCGGCGTAGCCGCAAAAAACGTAAGTCCATACATT
>QWCN01003608.1_pt1 | contig 17648 bp, 39 predicted proteins | sample 1972711 | NCBI WGS metagenome assembly QWCN01 (sample SAMN09866707, study PRJNA288562) | Human gut metagenome isolate term1_stool, whole genome shotgun sequencing... | isolation source: gut | host: Homo sapiens | place: USA: California
CTCCTTCTTCACTTCCTCCTTCTTCACTTCCACAGCAGGCTTCACCTCAGCAGGCTTCTCCATCTCGCTCTGAATATCCGCGGCAAGGTCCTTCGTCCATTTCAGCGCCTTCGAGAAGAACGAGTTCGGCTTCTTCGACTTCGCCTTCTGCTCCGCCCACGTCTTCTGCAGACCCTCCTTCGCCTTCGCAAAACCCTCCTTCGCCTTCGCCGCTACCCAATAACCCCCCGATTTCTGCCATACCCGTTTTCGACGCCATTTCGGAACTGGCCTCCACCGCCTTCTGAAGGGTGTCCGAGAACAAATAGTGCTTGCACACGGCGCAGGCGTCGGGGGTGTGGTCGATGAGCCATTCCGTCTGGTTCACACGACGAATGTACTCGTGCAGCGCGAAGAACCCGCCGCTGAGCGTGCAGACGCGAGGGTAACCCTGCTGGAGAAGGACGGAGAGGGCGTTGTCAACTTCTTCGTCTTCGCGAAGATTGATTGATGGATGACCCATGCTCATCAGAACCATGTCCTTCTACACGTCACCTCCTCCGCTCTCAGCCACCTGTCCTTTGATCTCCTCCAGATAACGCAGCACGCCCTCCAACATCAGATCCTTCTTCCACACGCTGCCAGCCACGTTCATCTCCATAGGGATAGAGCCGCTCTTCATCTCCTCGTCGTCTCGCAAGTCAATCACGAAGCACTCCGACGGCTTGTTCTGGAACAGTCCAGACAGCACGTCGCTTGCTCCCACACTCAACACGCGGTTCTCCTCCAGCTCTATCACTCACCTCTTCGCCCCAACCCCCACTCACTTCGCGTGCCATCGTGGCGTAAGCCGGGTAGTAAATGTCACGCGACAACACACGGTCCACACCGTAGTTCTTCAGACACGCCTTCTCGAACACGTCTTCTTTTCCCTCCCATTGCTCCAGCAGTGACGGAATTCGGCCCAATTTCGCGGGGTTGAAACAACTAGGGGGTAAGATGATAAGGGATAAAAAACGAGTAGAATTCCGTCATGCGAATCGTCCATAACTCTGGAGAACCCTGAACTGCCACCGGCAACAACCCCGACGAACACTGCGACAACAGCCCGTACAACGCGTACAGTGTGGAGGTGGGCGTTTCATTCATGAGGGTAACGGCGTCACGCAGCAGGGCTGGCATGTCCTTCTCCAGCACCGACCAGGGGCAACTCAGCAGACGGTCCGCCAACACCAACGGCTCGGTGACGGACAGAAGTTCGGCCGATTTCGACTTGAGGAGACTGAGGAGGAAGAAGAGGCAGAAGGAGGAGTTGCCCTCCACGACCAGCCGGTCCAGCAGCTGTTCAGTGATCGTTGATGACCACAGATCACTGTCGTTGTAAATGTCCGTGTTCATGAAGCACGCGAGAAGCCAGGAGGAGGGAACAATTCCCTCCCTTTCGGTTCCGGTCTGGTAGGGATTCGGTGCGGGAACCGTGTTCTAGAAATAAGGAGAAGGCAGTGAAACCACCGTGATGAAATCGTCCTGTTTTTCGATGGGGTAGGAATAGGGACACCACCAGTCCGATGTCACCTTATCCAAATGGGCACAGAGCGTCGGAAGATGGAATCGCACCAGAAGGTGGAAGAGAGAATGCAGCCGCAGCACCGACTTGCCGCGGGAAAGAGAGAATAAGGGCAGACGCACTTCGTCGGTGATTTCGCGCTTCTGGTTGAGAATGGCGTCGGTGCGCGGGTTGATTTGGAGAGCGGCGGGAATCGACGTGTTTTTGGGAGTGGCCGAAATCGGCTCGATTTCCTTCTTGGGGAGGAAAGAAGTCTCGAACATGCTGAGAATGAACAGCAGAGTGAACTCGCGGCCGAACCCGAAGCGGGAAATGAGAAGAAGGGCAAGGGTGGTAATGACTACGGATGATGCGCATGATCGAGCATCACAATGACTGTAGGGAGCACTCGTGTTCACGATCACGCCATGCACCACCCACATCACCTGCTCCGTCACGGAGGCTTCATTTGATCCTGGAAGTGAATCCAATGAACATGCGGTACGGGAGTCGGCAAAGCGGGTGTATACGTTGTGGATATAGTCCTCGATGATGCTGTCGTTCATTGACTTCACCGTCCAGTTGTTGTCAGCGAGCTGCTGGACAACATCGGAATCCACTCCCAGCAGGACGGCGTAGGCACGGCTGCGCAGCTCTCTGCTCAATTTATAGTCGGTGGCACGCAGCACCTTGCGAACGAACTCCACATCTGGGAATGAAGGACAAAGCGAAAACGGACTCGGATTCTGGCGCGCCAGCTCCTTCTGGAGAAGAGCCATGGCAGCCGAAGGGTCGGAAGGAATGGGATCATTCCAGTAGGAGGGATCCGGCTCCTTTTCCTTGTCGAGTTGGTTCCTATTCATCAGAGGAGGATAGAGGGAAAAACAGGGCGGATTCATACTCCTTGTGAAGCTCTCCCGAGATTCCGTGCATCACCTCTTCTAAATCGCCTACAGCTCACGAAGCGCAGGAAAACAGACTGTCGCTGTCACTGGAGTCGTCATCCACTCCGTCCAGGAACTTCTCGAAGCGGTGAACGGTTAGGGCACCTCTGTTGAAACGAAATGTGGATATGTTCTCTTTCTTTTCACTCTCCATTATCGGTGCCGTTTCCTTTCCAGCATCCGACTGCACGGTTGGCTCCGTTGCAGGGAGACTAGTGGGCTGTTCTTGAGGATTCGTTAAATCGAGGCATTAGACACCACCCAAACCATCTACTTGGATCCCAGCCGTCATTCTCATCAGAGTCGTCAACGACGAAAAAGTTACTCATAATCTGCAGGAATCGATCGAAGAATGGAACGCTGAACAAAGTGCCGAATTGGAAGGGATTTTGGAGGACGTTTCAACAAAACGAGAATCACTGGAAAACGCTATGGGATGAATGGATCGGAGTGCACGAAGTCCCAACGGAAAGTGAAGAATGCGGTCTTTATCCTGCAGAAGTGACTGACACCACTTTCCCGGATTGATTGATCCACACTCTTTCCATTGTGCAAACAAACAACCGCAGAGATAAAACCGGGTGAGGGCAATACAAAACGCCTGGAACAGCGTCAACGGACTCTTGGCATCACTCCACACCACAGCACTCACCTTAAAGTCCATGGTAAATACGTCCTTTCCCACACGCCCGAACTGCATCACAACCTCCCCTTCTGCGCTTTCCAGCTGGAAGTTCTTTATGGAGGGAATCGTCACCCTGCTCTTGAAGTCCATGTTGTAGGTGCGCAACTACAGTCCATTCCGTGAGGCGCTCTTACGAAGGGGTCCCAGAGGGGTTGCCTTGATTGGAAGACCGCGATGGAAGAATCCTTGAACGAATCGGAGTCGGAGAGAAGAGGTTGGCTCGTATAGACGCGCATCTGAAAGGGTTTCCAGGACCCAAACAGATTCAACTTGTACTGAATCACTACCTAGCGGTACAGACCCCCACATACTCCCACTTCATTGTCCACCACACTCTGTTCCTCGCTCAAGTAGCGTACCAAAGCGTCATCAACGAAGGCGTAGTACGACGTGTTGAAGGCGTTTGAGCGAAGCATTCCGATGGGAAGTCGATCCACCCCCAGCCTCCTTCCATGGAGAGGCTGGGCATTGTACAAATCGTGAGGAATGGAGAGGAGAAGCGTCGTATGAATCCCCCACTCCTTTCGCCGAGCTGTCAGCAAATAGGTGTTGGTCCTACGCATTACAGTGAGAAGAGACACGTACCCTCCCACTTGAAGGTAGAGATCGTAGTACTCTGTTTTGAGAAACCCCTCAAATCGCCGCTTGATTAAGCACATGTACACGGATTGGTTTTCGGGAGGAGAGGAGAAGAGCAGCGTGACATTCTTGTCCTCCGTCGGATTCTTCAAAAACGCGTGAAGATCGCGGTCCACAGTTGTCATCACAGCAAAGTCATAGTTCATGGTTGGATATGAATAGCACCGCGCCCATCCGCAACACGAAATGGGAACACGACAACGGCAGCGTCCTCTCTATCTTCCGTCCCTCTTTTCCGTGCAATACCATCATGGGAAGAGAGGAGTTGTGGGTTTTAGAGAGCACCGGCCAAAGCGTCAAATTCCCGTTATTCCCGGCTTCCGATTGTCCTCCATAACAGAGCAACAATCAAATGGCTGAGGAAAAGACTCTGGTGGATCACAAGGTGGAGCTCGTAGGACGCTGAAGGGGGTGACTAATGGGCAGGGAGTGGGAATGGAGACGGCGAGGACCTTTGTCTTCTATAACGAGGGCCACACACTCGGCAACCCGATGAGAACAATTCTGATGCAGCAGTTGGATTCGGCGTGGCGGAAATGACAAAGTAGGGATGACATCGAGTTCTGCGGCTACTCTGTACCCCATCCCGTCGAGGCCAAGATGCACCTCCGAATTCAGACAACGGGTTTGCTTCCCGGCGTTTCTGTCATGATGTAGGCGAGAGCGCAACGAAGGCGCTTGTCAAGGGACTGCACACGTTCGAGCACATTTGTGATGTTATCGGAGACCGCTACGAAAAGGCTCTGCATTAGTTTGTCGTTTATGTTGCGTGTGTGTTGGAAACACGAGTACATGTCATCGAACACCGACCGCTTTCCTCCTCTGCCTCTGCCCCTGCTGCCACCTCTCCTGCCTCTGCCCCTGCCTCTTCCTCTGCGATGAACCAGCTTCACGTGCTTGTTCCTTCCCGAAACGAGCTCGATGATTCCGTTCAAGAAGTCGTCGCACATGATGCACCCCGTGTACTCCAGCTGCCCATCCGGCAATGGCGAATTCAGCTTGTTGAACACCACCTTCACCAGCGACGCGTTGCACTCCTCGCAATGCATCTTGAGCACCTGGATGTCGTGGATGTTCGCCGTGAACCGGATGATCTTGTTGCACTTGTTACAGCATAGCTTCCAGTTCGGGTGGCTCTCGCGGTCCAGCACCATCATGCCCTCACACCCACTCTCCTCCAGCTCGTCGCCGTCGTTGGGACACCTACGCCTCACGCCCACGCCCACCTCTCACGGACACACGCCGTTCGCCAGCAGCCCGAACTTGCACGACGGGTGGAGGCACTCGTTGCACCCCATGTGCGAGAAGCCCTCGAACGGCGGGTTGTTGTAGCAGAAGGGACACAGCACGAAGGTCGTGCCCACGAAGCGCTCCGAGTTGCCCAGCGAGAACAGCAGCAGGTCGAAACCGTCCAGCGGACACTTCAGCTCCTTGTACAGCTTGATGGTGCCGTTTGGTGGGAGGTTGTACCTGCCACTCACATTTCCCGCCAACGCTCACGTCACGTTGCACTCGCCGCAGTACAGTCGCGGCGGGGGACCTCGCACATACTTCATGAACCGCTTGCAGATTCCGCAGCGCGACAGCGGCTTGCCCGACTCCGTCAGCAGCGAGAACTCCGACTCGAACAGTGTGTCCATACCCTAACCCTAACGCAATGCCCGACCGCCCACAGCGATGTGCTCCTTGAAGAACACGAACTTCTCCTTGAACACCTGAAGGGAGTGATCGACCACGTCCTCCAGCTCCGCCTTGCCCTGCGCGATCAGCGTGCATTCCTTCTCGATGTTCCCGCGCACCGTGGGCAGCACCAGCTCCGGATCGATGTAGTAATACCCATGAATCAGCACGATGCCAAGCTTCGTCGGCACCAGCGTGCCTACTCCTCACACTCCCGCGAGAAACCCACGGTGCGGACCCAGCGACACGTAATTGCGTTCGACGATGTTGGCGATGTGCACGGGGATGGAGGCGTCGGTGCCGATCCCGTTCTTCTCCATCAGCCCGATCAGTTCGCTCTCCGTCAGATAGCCCGGCGCGCTCGTCAGGCCCTCCTTCGTCGTCACTGCGTTGATCTCCAGCACGTCGCCCTGTCCATCACGCCACACGCACGCGCCCACCTTGGCGAACTCGTACGCCGCGCCATTGAATTCCTCTTCCTCCTCTTCCTCCTCGTCCTCGAACTACCCGTCACACTTCACTCCCACACCCGCCTTCGAGGAATACAGCGCCGAGAAGCCTGGCTGGGTCACTCGCTTGAAGGCGTAGCTGAAACTCTCATCGCCCACCTGCAACTTCACGCGCGTGTTCACGAACTTGCAGTCTGCCTCTCATCGCTCGCCACCACACCCACCATCGCTCACCGTCGACAGGAAGTGCTTGCAGATCAGGTCATACAGCATGCTCTCCCCGCCCGGCAGCGCGTTGCTGTCCACCGACGCCACCGGCGTGATCGGAGGGTGGTCGCCCATGTCCACGCCGCGTCGCGGCAGCTGCAGCCCGCGGGCCACCAGGTCGCTCACGTACCCGCCCCACTGTGGGTTGCTGCAGTGTCGCTCGACCGCGCCGCTATGGGTCATATCACCTCACCACCCTCACAGGATGTCGTAGTGCTCGGGGTAGGCGGAGGACTCTGTGCGGGGATAGGAGATGTACCCCTTAAGGTACAGGCGCTCCGCGTACACCGTGCACTCCTTCGGACCCATGCCCAGCACCTTCGACGCCAGCTTCAGCATCTCTACCGTGTTCAGCGGCAGCGGGCGCTTCCGCACGCTGGAGGACTCCTGGATCGACGTCACCACCGCCGCCGAGGCGTCCGCCAGCTTCTTCGCGAACACGAAGAACGTCTAGAAGTGAAGGCGGGTCGGTGCGATGACCTCCTGGTTGAAGAGGCGGCCGCGCGACCAGGTGAGCGGGATCACCCGGCTGTCCTTCTTCACGGTCACCTGCATCGACCAGAAGCGCTAGGCGTGAATGGCGGGAAATGGCGAGACCTCGCCTTTGAAGTGCTGGATGGTGTCGTAGCGGTCCACGCAGAAGCCCAGCGTGGGGATCTGGCATGGACCGTAGCTGATGACGGAACTGTCGAGATTGCTGTACTTGTTGCGGAAGAAGGTCGTTTGGTACCGGCTGAAGGCCACGCCGATCTTCAGGTCGAGCTCCTGTCGCGCATCCACCGCGTGGGCCTCATTCTGGTTCGGGTCGGACAGGTTGGCCATCGCATGGAGAATGTCCGGCGTCGTGATGGCGGAGTAGCGGGCGCGGTAAATTCGCTTCTTCTCTACACTTCAGGAATGGCACTCGTTTCCACCCTTCCAGTTCTTCATAACCGGTTTCACACATGACAGCACTTCAAAGCAGATGTTCTCTCCCTCGCGATCGCAATCCAGCCAAAGAACGACGTAGTCGCTATGAATCACCCCTTCCGCACTCCTAGCCGTACACATTCTTTCCCACGTCGCGGAGATGACGGATCACACCGCCGCTCGCCTCCTTGTGAATGGTTTTGGCAGAGAACAGATCGAGACAGTCCGTCTTCTCCCAATTCTGGTATTCTGGAGCAAAGTCGAGGTTGAAAACATGTCCAACGACAGAAGTCACCTAATCGCGTCAATCCACACCCGCTCGACTCCCACCTTGAACAGCACCTTCTGGCCCATGAACGTTCCCTCGAAATAGTGGACGGGGAGCTTTCCGCCTCGCGTGTCGTGCTTTCCCTTGGAAAGGATGTTGGCGACGCTCCCGGCAATCGATGGCTTCTCAGCCACCATTAGCACTTCAGGAAGACCCATGATCCAATCACTCAAACGATCTTTGATGTGCGAGTCACCCCTCTCAGCCCCGCATGTATTGCATGTCGTTCTGTGTGATGCAATGAAGGGACCCTTTTCACCAAACCAAGCTCCCTTCGTGATGGACGATGTTCTCCATGAATACGTATGATAATGAAATAGATTCGGAATGTCCTGCTCCAGTTTAGAAGGGAAGAGGATGCCCGCGTTGATGATGGCAACAGGAGTGAAGTGTAGATGGCTGCATGTTCTTATCTGCTGAAGAAGCAACTGCTCCTGAAATACAAGGAAACGGGGAAGAATGGACGAATCCTGAGAACTGTCTATGGAAAGCCTCTTCTTGATGTACCTCTGCCATTTCCTTTCCATGTAGCTGGATGGAAGTTGCTCCACTGTGTGTTTCAGCGTATCGCATCACAGCGGAGTCGTTGCCCTCGTTGATTCTGCAGACTGGTTTCTCTTGCTTGGTTTAATTTCCCCATAGGTTGGTTGGGGTGGATGTGGTTGGCTGGAATCCCACTCTCTCTCCTCAGCAATCCCGCTCCTTCCTTTCCATGATGAAGTCCTACTGCAGTGTGGATGAATACCGGTTCATTCAGACCTTCTCGGATGTGACAGCTCAACTGCGCGCCTTTCACCTCTTCTGGTCTCTGAAAGAAGCCCTGCTGAAAGCAATCGGGTGTGGCATTGCAGATCCGAACAGGCCGCTATCACGCTACGATTTCTCGAGGTGCAGGAGGCAAGGCAAGTACTGGTTGTTCCCTTACGAGGGCAAGTGGATGTGTATTGCGTGGATGGTGGACGAGTATACTATCGTCTCTGTCGTTGCGGGAGGGAAGGCAGAGGCGGATGCTTCTGCGATTTCGATGGGAGGTGAGTGGGGAGAGACAGCTCCCATGCAGTTCGATTGTGTGGAGCTGAAGGATGACGCAACCATCGCGTTTCAGAATGGAGAGTGCACACTGGCGATCCACAACACATCTTTGGATCTCCTTCTCTCTGAGTTTCAATAGTTGAATTGCTTCTTCGTTGTAATGGGAGGGAATTGTTTTTCTGTGAGAAAGGGATTGCTCCTGATTCTGTTTATCCTCTCCTCTTTGTTTGTTGCATCTCTTCTCTTCAGTGGATAGTTTCATCTTCAATTTACGTCGTTCCTTCAGGACGTACGGATTGAGTGCGGAACTGCTGAGAATCGTCAAGGGCAGTCCTTCTGTTTTCGTATTCTCAATTCCTTGATGTACAGCAACAACAGCATACTGTTCATATGAGAGAACCCATTTCTCCCTCCAAACCACTGTCTTCAGTGTCGTCTTCTCCATATGATGTAACCTTCGTCTCGCAGGGATCGTAGCATCATTTTTACCGAATTACACTATAGACTAAACCGTTGGGGCTTTATGTTGGAGATTGCCCAAATGTGGGAAGGGTCGTTTGTTTCTGCATTCCCATGATTGCTAGCCCCATGTCCATTGTCTATTACATCGCTCCCGAGCAAGTGGCGGAGTTCAAGCACCTCTACCAAACGAGTTCTCTGCGTCCCAACATGAAGGTCAACTACGTCGTTCAGGAGGACCCGCTGCTCTATCCGGTGAACAAGCTGCGGAACATGGCGATTGCGCAGGTAGAGACGACTCATTTCTACCTGTCGGACATGGACGTGTGGCCGTCTCGTATTGCTTTCCCATTTCCATCCCCTGTAGCCTCGACATACCGTGCGATTATCACACTCCCCAAATCCGCTCTCGAAGACGACCATCTCGCGATCATCGTTCCCGCCTACCAGATATACATGGGGAAGTGTTCCAGCTTTGAGAATTGCACGCGCATGTACATTCTTGGCCCTCTCTGTCAACTAGGTACCACTCTCTCTACCCGCGTACGAAGCAGCAGCTGCGGTCCTGTTTGAACAAGAAGGCTTGCCAGACCTTCCGTCCCGGGGAGCATCTCCACGATTACTACCGCAGCGACTGGTTCTTCACCCAAAGCGATCTGTTGGATGTGAGCTGTCTGGCGTCGGACACACAGGAGCCGTACGTGGTGGTGAAGCGACATCCCGGACTGCCTCGGTTCAATGAGTCTTTCGTGAACTACGCCTACAACAAGGTGCAGTGGCTGGAGCATCTGCGCTATGTCGGCTACCGGTACAGCATTCTCTCGAATGGGTACTCCGTGGACATCCCGCATCCGCCGTAGGTGTAAAACGCACTGGTAATAAGTAGCTCCACGTACAGACAGAAGTTCTTCAAGCAGCTGAAGGAGACGCGGATCTTCCCGATGTACGACACCTACTACGACTTTTTGCGCGTGCTCAACCAGACCGTTGAAAAGAAGGAAGTGCTCCACCTGTGCAAGCATGCCTACCTCAATCCCAGAAGAGTCTACTATTCCTCCAAGAAGTGAGCGGCCGTGCGGTTTCCGTGTACTATTCGAGTGTGCATATGTTTGTTGGCAATGAGCGAGAAACCAGAAAGCTTTAACTCGGGCAGCGAAAGAAAGCATGGGCAAGAGAAAGATCGGACCGAAGCGCAGATGGAAGAACAACAAGAAGCCGAAGGAGAATGTGTGGAGACCGAAGGAGGAGGTCGTTCGCGAGAGCCCTCTGTTCGAGGGGTACTACAAGCTCCAGAAAATCGTTCCTGAAGGGGAGTGGGACGCTTTCATCGAGTGTTTGGTGATTACTGGCTGGGCCGCGATGACGGGTAGAAGAGCGATCTCCCCACGACGTTCCGCATTAACGAGGCGGACCCCAACTACGAGATCATCAAACAGAATCTCAAGACGAAATACCACTTCGAGGGCACCGTGGAGTACGAGGGACAGCAGATTTCCTGCGTCCACCCCATCGAGTGGTACGAGAACGAGGGAGCCTGGCAGGTAGCGCGTGCTTTCTCTGTTCAACATAGATCGATGTGCACCGCAAGAAGCTGCGGAAGATCGAGGCCTTCAAGGAGCTGCATCAGTACATGATCGCCCTCACGCTGTCCGGACACATCGGTCGCCAGGAGGCGGTCAGCATGCTTCCCCCCATGTTTCTGGACGTGGACAAGAACGACCTTGTGCTGGACATGTGCGCTGCCCCGGGATCCAAGACGCTGCAGATTTTGGAAAAGGTGCACCGCAGCGAGGGAAACGGAATCGTCATCGCCAACGACGCGGACAGCAAGCGTGCCTACCTCCTGGTGCACCAGGCATTCCCTCCATGTGGCCTTGATCGTAGACCAGCCACCTGATGAGCAACCACATCATCGTGACGACGCATCTCGGTCAGCTCTTCCCCTTCTTGCGGTTTGGTTGGGAAGGCGGGATCATGTCCAGATTCGACGATGCGGAGCCTTCCTCGGACCCGACCATCTGCCAGAGCAGCGTTTTTGACCGCATTCTGTGCGATGTTCCCTGCAGCGGCGACGGCACGCTTGTGCGGCAATCGCGATTGGGTCATGTCTAGCGCAAAGCCCCCGAATTGTGGATGAAGTGGACACTGCGTGCGGCGCTGACGCTGCACCCGCTGCAGCTCGCCATCACCCTGCAGGGACTGAAACTCCTCAAGGTTGGCGGGAGATTGGTGTATTCCACCTGTTCGTTCAACCCGTTGGAAGACGAGGCTGTTGTGATGGCTTTGATCCAGCGCTGCAAGGGTGCCGTGCGCATCGTCGATGTTAGCGATCGCTACCCGAAGTTGCGCCGCACGGCGGGTCTGACGACGTGGAAGGTGGCGGACATGGAGAACAACGTGTACGAGTCGTTTGAGTCGATTCCAGAAGAAGGCCGGAAATTGTACCGCGAGACGATGTTCCCGCCAAGCGAGGCGGTTTGCCGCGAGGCGCACATCGAGCGCGCGATGCGCTTCCTGCCACACCACCAGAACACGGGCGGGTTCTTCGTGTGCGTGCTGGAGAAGGTGCGAGACATTCCGCGCAGCGAGAAGGAAGTGAAGGAGGAGGAGAAGGAGGAAGAGAAGCCTGAAGAGGTGGAGAAGGAAGAGAAGGAAGAGAAGGAGGAAGAAGAGGAGAAGGAAGAGGACGAGGAGGACGAGGATGAGAACGACGGCGAGCTGCGTGGGCTGACGAAGCAGGCGCGCAGCACGGCGGAGAAGTTCCACAACGCGATGATCCCGTGGAACAAGGAGGGGTGAGCATGCGCGAGCCGTCTGAGGCGTAGCCTGGAGCAGATCAAGACCTTCTACGGCATCTCCGACGACTTCGACTGGGACCTTCTCTACTCCCGCTCCGCGAACCATCGCGTGCGCACCAGTTTCCGTACTGAGGCATAGGTGCTGCTGTGTGTGAACCCGGTGATCAACAGACTGTGCATCACGTCGAAGACGGCGCGCAAGCTGAAGATCGTGAACACGGGCCTGAAGGCGTTCGAGTTCAACACGCGTCGTGGCGAGTGCTCGTACCGCGTGTGCCAGGACGGTCTGAGCATCATTCGGAAGTACATGACGAAGCGCGTGTACCCGGTGTGCGTGAAGGACTTTTTGCACGTGCTGGAGACGCAGAAGAAGTCGGCGCTGATGGAGGAGTTCTCGGAAGCGACGCAGGCGCTGCTGAAGAACGAGGCAATCGGCGCGTGCGTGTTCGAGCTGGACGAGGAGGGCAAGAAGACGCTGAGCGCGAAGTGGCCGGCGTTCAAGCACTACTTCGACGAGCTGTGCTGCTGCGTGTGGCGCGGCGACAAGTGGTCGGGGAGGGGAGAGAGTGTGAGGCGTAGCATCAACGTGCTGATGACGGAGACGGACATCGACACCATGCGTCGTGTGCTGCTGATGGAGTGGCGTGTTTGTTACAAACAGAGGCGTATGATACAGAACTAGAAACCTTGCTGCTTGCGAATATGGTTCCACATATTCTTCACAGCATCGCGGTGGCGATTATCCAAACAGCGACCGATCTCCGTGTCGCCCATCGTTCCCTCCTGCTTCAGCTTGACCAGCTTCTCCACCTCCCACTGCGCCCACGGCTTCGTGTTGCTCGACAGCTTGCGGATCTGCTGATACAGCTGGATGTAGGTGAACTGCGGCATCAGCCGCGCGATCTCCTTCTCGCTGAGACCCTTCTTCAGCAGCTCCTTCAGCTGCTCTGAAGACTGCGCCGTCCATCGCTCGCGCTTCTTGCACAAACTGTTCTTCCACTTGTTTATGCACTGACCCATCGTACGCGTGCCCACGTACTTCGCCACCTCGCTCCAGCGAAGCGTCGCGCCGCAATTCTCCACCGCCTCCCTCAGACGCTGGCACTCCTCGGGACTCCACTTGACAGGACGGTTGCGACTGCCCGACGACAGGGTCGTGTCCGTATCCTGGGTATCCGCCCAATCCGTATCTTCCGCATCCTGGATATGTCTCGCCTTACGCTGCGGGACCACCTTGGCAGGAGTCGAAAAAGACGTTGCAGTAGGAAACACCATCAAGCCAGAAAAAGTCTCTGAAGAAGACTCAGTTAGGCTTGTGGCTGAGAGTTGTGGCTGGAAATAGCCGGCCTCATGAACCGGCTGTACTTCACTCGCGATAAAGGTTTCTTGGTTCGAATCCGTCGTCGTAACCGGCTCCGCAGAAAGAGGCTCATCACCACAAGGGAGCGTCAGCGACGACGCATGGTACAAACCCTCGTTGTGCTCGTCCTGCTCCGGCTGGGAGAGCAGCAGGTTCGGCATGGCCACGCTCTCCCTGGAAACCAGCTGCGGAACGTCGCAGCATTGCGTATCGATCCACTGCTCCGTGCAGGGGACAGGGACTACTGGATTGTAGCAGCCCTCGCACCAGTATGAGCAAAGAGCATTGTCAAAAGCTCCACACCCTGCATCGTAGGGATAAGGAGGCGCTACGAAACCCTGCATACAGGCGTAGGGATCGCATTCGACAAGAGGCAAACAACTAGCGTAATTACAGGACTGCATGCAGCTATAGCAGTCCGCGCAACTGTTCTCGAATGCCGGAAGCCCCTCCGTATTGCACATACTTGCACCACACGCAAAGTCCATGCAGCAATCACACTTCGCTTCCATTCTTCGAAACGAGATCAGGAAATAAAAATGAGCGAGTCTCCGCTCTTCGTTCTCATTGTATCAAGAATTTTCCGGGAACCTTCTTGGAAAGAAGAGCGTCGTTCTTCAGCAGGGCGGTTCTATGGCTGCTTTTGACTTCTCTCACTTTGAATTGAAAGATGCTTTCAAATTCCAAGAAAAAGGGATATGCTTCATTCTTCTTCATTCTCTCCTTCCTTTGTTGAACGCTAGAAGAGTTGAAGCAATAACACCCTTCTCTGTGTGCTCAGAAGAATGAACAGTCCATCTCCACAAGACCCGGAGAATGCTTCCAATCAGCAGTTTGAGGAAAGGAGAGCACTTGCCGAGCAGAGAAAGAAGCTAAAGTGGAGATTGGCCTCTCGTCGTCAATTGTAGACTGGAGAAGAAGCTTCGAAAGAAGCAGATGGGGGCAAACCAGCGAGATGAATCAAAGTGGCCCAAGTGTCTTTTCTGGATCGCGAAGTGCTCGCGCTTCTGTTCCGGCGAGCGGGCACCAAATAGCAAGTACTGCGTGAACCATCTTCACGTGGAATCGGCTCCGGGTGAGAAACCGGCAGAGAGTCAGAGAAAGCGCGTTGTATGCCCCATTGACCCATCGCATACCGTATTTGAAGATAGGCTCGAGAAGCACATTCGTGTCTGCAACAAGCACAAATCGGAGGATGCCAAATCGGCGTGTCCCTACTTTGTTCCCAATCTAAACTGCGGAAACAACACGTCTCCGCAATCTATCGCCTTTTCTACTCCAGATGAGGTGAGTTCTCTGAGGGACTGTGATGCGCAGAAGAAGGCCTTCGAACTCGCACTGGAGCAGAAGATTCGGTCCGTCTACAAGTCTCTCTTCCCTGACGGCATTCCGACAAGCATTCTTCGCCCCTCTCGCTTTGAGCCCTTTATTGCGGACAAGGCAACAAAGGGGGCCACTCAGGAGTCTCTGCGCCATCTCTATCAGCAGGTGAGCATGATCTGTAACATGGAAAATTGGTGGGAGTTGAAGGGAACACTCACGATTAGCGGGCTCATGCAAAACGATCCTGTCTACGTGGAGTTCGGAGCAGGACGGGGAATGCTCAGTCTGGGAATTGATTATGCGCTCAACGGGAAGCTGCCCAATGAGGAAAGACCGGCTGATTTCCAAGATCGGGGCAAGTACCTTCTAATCGACATGTCTCCCGTGCGGTTCAAAGCAGACCGCTGGATGCGACACAAAGAGGGGGACTTCTTCCGAGTCACGGGGAACATTCGCGACATTGACCTCCGTCGCGTTCCGATCTTCGAGAGTGAGCGAAATCGCCAGTTCGTGGGAATCGCAAAACATCTGTGTGGAGTGGCGACGGATTATACCATCCGTTGCATTCTGAATTGCATCCAGGAGGGGAAGGACTGTCAGGGACTGAATGTCTGCTCTTGGGGCTCTGTATTATGCGTAGTGCGTGGGCGTTTGCATTGCCACTTGCTGCCATCACCGATGTCAATGGCACAGCTTCGTTGGTCAGGAGTTCTACCGCGACCTTGTAGGAACGGGTACAGTCCATCACGTGTAGGGATTCAAGGAGGAAGAGTGGGACTACCTTCGGCGATTGACAAGCTGGGCGACGCTGACCGTTTTTGCGCGTGCTGCTGATAAGGAGTAGAGCAAGGAGCACTCTTCGGGAGAAAAGGGCGGCGATGAGAAGAATGCCGGTAAGAAGGAGTTGGTGAACGAGGACACGCTGACGTACAACAACGTGAAGATTGATTTCATTCCGTATGCGTTTGCGTGGAGAGGTGAAGGGTAGAATGGATGTGGAGCTGGGGCGGATGTGCAAGCGGATAATCGACTACTGTCGCAGGCGGTACATTGAGCAGCAAGTAAACGCGCTTCTGAAGGACAAGCAATTCCACTCGCGTTTGGTGTACTATTGTGATCCGAAGGACAGTCCGGAGAACTGCATCATTTTAGGCTCGGTTTATTCGGATGTTTGTTGGAACTCAATTCTTGCCATGGAACTGAAATCCTGCCTGTGGTGCCAGGACATCGAGAAGAGTCCAATCCCAGAGGAGTGCCTCAGCGAGGACGTGATTGTGGGCATTGATGAAGCGGGAAGGGGTCCCGTCATGGGTACTCTTTACTCCCAACGGTAATTCGCAGGACCAATGGTGTATGCAGCCGCCTACTGGGTAAAGAGGAAGAATGAGGAGATCACCAAAATGGGCTTCAACGGCATGCTGGATTTTGTGTAATTCACGTGTAGATTCAAAACAGCTTACGGCGGAGAAGAGAGAGCATCTCTTGGGAGACATCCAAGCCGCCGACTCGATCGGTTATGTGATTCGGACGCTGTCGCCGAAGGAGATTTCAGCGAACATGCTCCAAACGAAGCCCTTCAACTTGAACGAGATGTCGCACAAGGCGGCGATGGACATGATCCGCGAGTTGCTGCGCATGAAGGTGAAGGTGACGGAAGTGTACATTGACACCGTTGGCGATCCGGAGAAGTACGAGAGCAAACTGCAGGCGGCCTTCAGTTTCACGACGATCAAATTCAAGGTTTCCAAAAAGGCGGACGCGCTGTTCAAATGCGTCTCCGCTGCAAGTATTGTCGCGAAGGTGCTGCTTTCTATTCCCTTTCATCCTAGACGCGGCGTGATCACATTATCGAGAATCATACATGGGAAGAAGCCTACATGGAGGGGAAATCGTTCGGAGCGACGGGATCCGGCTATCCGAGTGGTAGTTTCCTTTTCACTTCGTCATCAATAGATCCCACGACGAAGGCGTTCCTGGCGAACTGTATGCATCCCGTGTTTGGATTCCCCACATTCATCCGTTTCAGCTGGAGCACCATCCCGAAGCTAATTCAGGAAAAGAACGGCGCCGTCGTTGTGTGGTTGGAGATGGATTGCGAAGTGAGGCGTAGGAAAGAGTCGTTGGAAGACGAGGACTCGCCGCACAGGCGTCCGCAGAAGAAATATCGCAAGGAGGAATCCCGCCTGTGCAAAGAGCACATCATTGAATCCTGTAGCTTTTAGAACAAGTATGTTTACTCTGAAAACGAAATGCCATGGTCACACACGCGAAAGCAGCAACTACGCGAATCGTCCTTCCCATTGAACATGCGAAAGAGAACGCTTTGATCGGAGGGGTCCTTCTCCTTCTTCAGCACAAACCGGTTGCTCATCAGCGATAACCATCCAGAGATGGGCATGTAGTAGAATGTGGGGTTGTTCGACAGCAACTCTAGCGCTAAGAAGAACCACTGGAACCTACTGGGAGAGACGACCAACAGCGACGCCTTTTTGTCCCGAAGGATCCACCGAAGGACACGGATGATGGAATAGAACAGGGACTGCGTGCTTTCGTTGCTCGAAATGTCGTAAATGAAGGAGCAGAGGGACTCGATCACGAGGAGACGCGGTTTGACTACGACTCACTCTTCCCGCCCATTCCCACGATTCGGATCCGTGTGAATGAGACGCAGCAGGAGGGACAGGTGAATGAGATCTGTCGGTCGGTACACCGTAATCCGATTCACTGCCGCCTTGTAGTACTCGAGTCGCCGCTGCTCCTCTTGCACGGAGACGAGTCGGAAAAGGAGTTCCTGGCTCAATCGCGAAGCAGCCAGCTTGGAATCCATGTCAAACAGGATCACAGGCATCTCCATTCCGCCCACTTCCTTGGATGACACAACGTTGGCGATGATCGAATACGTAAGCTAAAGATGAAAGGGCGTGTTGAATGGGATACAGCACTCTTTCCGGTCCCCGTTTTACCGATAAGCTCCATCGCCTGATAGGCGTCAAGATTTGGCTATTCCTGAGTGCCAACGAGAAGAAGCACAAAGATGGGAATACCGGTGGGTATGGGCTCCACCGTTGTTGTTGCAATGAAGTCGTAACCGTTTGTGTCGAACAGAAGAAAGTCCTTTCCAACCAGGGAGGCAATCGCACCCCTCACCTCCTCGAAGGCCGCTTTCCTGGGAGGACCTTCGACTTCGGATTGCCCTTCTCCACCCGCATTCATGTGAAACAAACAAGATGATTCTGTCAAGCACGGTTAC
>QWCN01004395.1_pt1 | contig 17647 bp, 11 predicted proteins | sample 1972711 | NCBI WGS metagenome assembly QWCN01 (sample SAMN09866707, study PRJNA288562) | Human gut metagenome isolate term1_stool, whole genome shotgun sequencing... | isolation source: gut | host: Homo sapiens | place: USA: California
CCCCAAGCGTCTGCTGATCGGCGACGACGAGCACGGCTGGGACGACAACGGCGTCTTCAACTTCGAGGGCGGCTGCTACGCCAAGGTCATCAACCTGGACAAGGACTCCGAGCCTGACATCTACAACGCCATCCGTCGGGACGCTCTGCTGGAGAACGTCACCGTGGACGGTAACGGTAAGATCGACTTCGCCGACAAGTCCGTCACCGAGAACACCCGTGTGTCCTACCCCATCGACCACATCGAGGAGATCGTCCGTCCCGTTTCCGCGGCTCCCGCTGCCAAGAACGTGATCTTCCTGTCCGCCGACGCCTTCGGCGTTCTGCCTCCCGTGTCCATCCTGACCCCCGAGCAGACCCAGTACTACTTCCTGTCCGGCTTCACCGCAAAGCTGGCCGGCACCGAGCGGGGCATCACTGAGCCTACCCCCACCTTCTCCGCCTGCTTCGGCCAGGCCTTCCTGGAGCTGCATCCCACCAAGTATGCTGAGGAGCTGGTCAAGAAGATGCAGGTTTCCGGCGCCAAGGCTTACCTGGTCAACACCGGCTGGAACGGCACCGGCAAGCGTATCACCATCAAGGATACCCGCGGCATCATCGACGCCATCCTGAGCGGCGACATCCTGAAGGCCGAGACCAAGAAGATCCCCATGTTCGACCTGGAGGTCCCCACCGCTCTGCCCGGCGTGAACCCCGCCATCCTGGATCCCCGGGACACCTACGCCAACGTGGAAGACTGGGAGACCAAGGCCAAGGATCTGGCCGGTCGGTTCGTCAAGAACTTCGTCAAGTACGAGGGCAACGACGCCGGCAAGGCTCTGGTCGAGGCTGGCCCCAAGCTGTAATCAGCGGCACAATTTTATGATAACCGATAAGCGGCGCAGCGTAAGCTGCGCCGCTTTCGTCTGTCACAGCGGTATCCGTTTTCCCACGGATACCGCTGTTTTGAATCGGTACAGCCCCTTGGCTCTCCCTCTGGGAGAGCTGTCACCGAAGGTGACTGAGAGGGCGCTGCACCCCGGTTTCCCCTCTCCGTCCTCGCTTCGCTCGGCCACCTCTCCCAAAGGGAGAGGCAAGGGGTGCGGTTCACTATTCCACTGTGCCGGTTAACTGTCTGATGCGAGCCGCCCATTTACTGCGCGTGACGGGTCTTGTCGAAAAATAAGTTAACATAATATATTCTGTAACAACTTGTAATGTTTACATAAAACAAGTTATCCACATTCTCCACAGCTTTCTCCACAGGCCTTGCCGGGAAAATGGTTGAAAAATAAGGGGAGAATGGGGGAGTATCAAAATATCTCCACAGCTTTGCACAAAGCTGTGGAGATATCTCAAATTTACATAACACTGGATTTGGAATTTTCCGAGGGGTCAGTCGAACAGAACCCTGGAGGAAAACACCAGCTCGTCCTTGCCTTCGCTCTTGCGATAAGCGTCAACCCGTAGGCAATCGTCTGCCACGAAATCCCAGTGGAGATCAAGGCTCTGCCCCTCCCGCGCTTCGCTGTGGTAGCGCAGGGCGAATTCCTTCACGGGATGCTCCCGGTGGAAGTCGCTGGGGAGAAGATCGTCGATCCAGTCTAAGTACCGGGTGTTGTTCATGTGGCCGTTGCGGTCGAGGTCGGTGAAGCATACGTCCCGCCGACAGATGTGGTCCATCACCTTGGGAACAAGACCGCCGGGAAGTGCCAGCTCCGTTCCCCGGAGGGTGCCGGGAACGATGATGCCGCTCTTGTCAGGGGAAACGCTGCTGCGGGTATCCTGATCCATCAGAACCCACAGACTGATGGAGCGGGAGCATTCGTTGCCCGCCTGATCGTAAATCACCATGGAGCGGGGATAGCCGACGTGGGTGTTTGGCATAGGCCAGGTCTCAATGCGGACGGTCTCACCCCGTTCCGGGAGCCGGTTGATCTGCACCCGGTGCCGGGTGACCGCCCAGAACAGCCGGTGGCTTTCCAGGGTGTCCGCAAGCTCGTCGCAGTGCCGCCCCGCGATCTCCTGGGCGAAATACAAAAGGGTGGACGGTTTCAGGCGTCCGTAGCGGTCAACGCACATGTCCTGCACTTGAAAGTCCTGCTGAAAAATTTGTTCCATGTTCTTTCCTCCAAATAAATCCTGCCGACGTTCCCGTGAGGAAGCCGGCAGGGAATACGTTTTATCCTTTGTCCTCCGTGACGGTGAGGGAGACCCGGTACTGCTTGCCGCTGCGGTAAACCACAGCCTCCACCGTATCGCCGATGTCCAGATTGTAGACCGCGCCGTTCAGGGCGTCCATAGTTGTCACGTTGGTTCCGTTGATGCTGATGAGGATGTCGCCCTCCTCGATGCCCTTGGCGGCGGCGTCGCTGGTGCGGTCAACGCCGGTGATATACAGGCCGGCGGGAAGCCGGTAATAATACTGGTCGAAGGAGGACAGGGGTTCTCCTTCCAGTCCCAGGGTCGGCCTGCCGGAGACATAGCCCTGGGCGATCAGCTGCTCGGCCACCTCCTTCACGGTGGAGCTGGGAATGGCGAAGCCTAAGCCCTCCACACCGGCGGAGTCGGTGAACGCGCCGATCTTCATGGTGTTGATGCCGATGACCTGGCCGTAGCAGTTAATGAGCGGGCCGCCGGAGTTGCCGGAATTCAGGGCGGCGTTGGTCTGGATCAGGGTCATGGTGCGCCCGCCCATATCCATGTCCCGGCCGATGCCGGAGATGATGCCGTCCGTGTAGGTACCCCGGAACTTGACGCCCAGGGGGTCGCCGATGGCGACCACGGTGTCGCCCACCCGCAGGCTGCCGGAATCTCCGAACTGCGCCGGGGTCAGACCCGTCGCGTCCACATGGAGTACCGCGAGGTCGGACACGGAATCGGCGCCCACCAGCATGGCGGGCAGCGTCCGCCCGTCGGTCAGCTGCGCCGTGACGGAGATGCCGTTTTCCACCACATGGCAGTTGGTCACGATGTACCCGTCCTCGGTCAGAATCACGCCGGTGCCGGTGGAGGTGGCGCTCTGACCGGCGCTGGTGATGGACACCACGGAGTCGATGTTCCGGCTGTAGATCTCCTGGAGGGACAGCGCGCCCTCGGCAGGAACGTTATCCACGCCCTGGGGGCATTTCTGCAAGTCGATGGTGGGGGTGTCCTCCCCAAGGGCAGCGTCAACGGATTCCGTGGGAAATGTGGCGGCTTCCGTAGGCAGTTCCGCCGCGCCGGTGGCAAAGGAAATGGACTGCTCGCTTTCTCTCCGGGTGTTCAGCTTCTGGAACAGCCGCACGTTGAGAATGCCCAGAACCGTGATGATGCCGCACAGAAAGATGATCAGAATCAGCAGCAGCGCCACGGTGCCGCCATGGTTTTTCGGCGGCTCGGTACGGCCTGTGCCGTACACGCTGTCATCCCAGGGATGGTTGTATTTTTTACGTTCGTCCATATGGTTACCTCGAAAAGGTCAGTTCACCAGCGGCATGGTGAAGGTAAATTCGGTTTTCCCGTCCTTGGAGCTGACGGAGATATCCTCGCCGTGGCTGCACACGATGGTTTTGACAATGTACAGACCCAGCCCCCAGCCGTCCCGGTTCTGGGAGCGGGATTTGTCCAGCTTGTGGAACCGGTCGAATACCAGGGGCAGCTCGTCCGGGGGGATGGTCTCGCCGTCGTTGGAGACGGAGACGTAGGCCTTGCTGCCGCCCTCTTTGATGCGCAGCCCCAGATTGCCCCCGTCAGGGCAGAACTTTACGGCGTTGTCGATGAGATTGTAGATGACCTGGGTGATGTAGTCCGGATTCGCCATGGTGTACACCGGATGCTCCGGCATATCCACGTTGACGTTCAGGTGCTTGTCGTTGATCTTCTTTTCGAAGGTGATCAGCACCTGCCCGGCGCATTCCTCCAGGTCAAAGTGCATCTTCTTTTCCTCGGGAATGCCGCCTTCCTTTTGCAGCTGGGAGATGTCCAGCATACTGCGCACAAGGCGGCTTAAGCGCTTGGTTTCGTCGGAGACAATGTGCAGGTAATGCTCCCGCTTGTCCTCCGGGATGGTGCCGTCCAGAATGCCGTCCACATAGCCGGAAATGGTGGTCATGGGAGTTTTCAGCTCGTGGGAGACGTTGGCGACGAACTCCTGCCGCCGGTACTCGCTCTTTTGCAGGGAGACCGCCATATTGTTGAAGGCGACCGCCACCTCCTCCATTTCCTCGGAGCAGTCGTCCTCCAGACGAACCCGGGCTTCCAGGTCGCCGTGGCCGAAGGCGTTGGCGGCTTTGGCCAGCTCCTTCAGCGGCCGGCTCTCCCGCCGGGCAAAGGCGGTGACCGCCAGCACGGAAATCAGCACCACGAACAGCGCCGCGGTGAGGAAAATGTTGGAGATCTTGTTCATGATCTGGGTGATGTCATTGGCCGGGGTGGACACCAGCACGATGCCCTTGGCATTGCCGTCCACCAGAATCGGGCGGGACACCATGTAGCGGCGGTCGGTGTACAGGCCGTTGATGACGCCGGTGGCGGTATCGCCGCCGTTCCGGACAACCTTTTGCAGGTAGGCCTGATTCAGCTGCAAGCCCTGATGCTCACAGCCGGAGGGGGTATCGGAGCAAAGCACCACGTTCCCCTCGCTGTCGCAGACCACCGCGTCAGCCCCGGACACCTGGGATGCCACGGTCAGGTTCAGCTGAAACGTCCGGTTGGACAGCCCGCCGCTGTTAAAGTAGGCGGCAGCCAGCTCCGAGATGGTGTCCGCGTTCTGCTGCAACCCGGAGACGGTGGTGTCCGTGAGGAACCGGTTGACCTTTATCTGAAAGGACGCGCCCAGAATGGTCATGGCCACCAGCAGGATCGCCGCGGCGGTGAAAAAGCTGCGGCCGAAGCTACTTTTCATGCTTACAGCACCTCGAATTTATACCCAACGCCCCAGACGGTTTTCAGGCTCCACTGGTCGCTGACGCCCTCCAGCTTCTCGCGAAGGCGCTTCACGTGGACGTCCACGGTGCGGGAGTCGCCGAAATAGTCGAAGCCCCACACCTCGTCCAGCAGCTGGTTGCGGGTGTAGACCCGGTTGGGTGAGGAGGCCAGGTAGTAAAGCAGCTCCATCTCCTTGGGGGGCGTATCCACCTTCTTGCCGTCCACGGTCAGCTCAAAGGCGTCCATGTCGATGATGAGCTTGTCGAACACAAGCCGCCGCGCCTTCTTCTCCGCGGCCACGCCGGAGGTGCGCCGCAGAACCGCTTCAATCCGGGCAAGCACCTCCTTCATTTCAAAGGGCTTGGTGACATAGTCGTCGGCGCCGGTTTTCAAGCCCATGACCTTGGACTCGGTGTCGCCCTTGGCGGTGAGCATGATGATGGGGGTCTGGGCCTCAGCACGGATGGCCTTGCACACCGACCAGCCGTCCATCACGGGCATCATCACGTCCAGCAGCACCAGATCGGGCTTGATGGCCCGGAATTTGGCAAGACCCTGCCCGCCGTCCGCCGCCACGGTGACGGCGTAGCCCTCCTTCTCCAGATACATTTGCAGCAGCTCCGCAATATTGCGGTCGTCCTCTACGATCAAAACGGAAACAGCCATGATTATCTTCCTCCCAATCCAATTTCTCTATAATTTCCCTTTCCCACTATTATAGCGAGATTTTCCACTTTCTAGTGAACAAATTGTAAAGACTTCCACCCCAATTTATGAACGGACAGGTTGCACTTGAAAATCCGGCGCTTTGCGGGTATGATAGGGGAGGAAAATCGGGGGACTGCCAACGTTTCCCCCAAGCTGAAAGAAGGAGACTGATTTGATGGAACTGTTAAAAGCCGTGCTTTTCGGCATTGTGGAGGGCGTCACGGAGTGGCTGCCCATTTCCTCCACGGGACATCTGATTTTACTGAACGAATTTATCACCCTGAACGTTTCCGACGCATTCCGGAGCATGTTCGACGTAGTCATCCAGCTGGGGGCGATTTTGGCTGTGATCGTCCTGTTCTTCCATAAGCTCAACCCCTTCTCCCCCCAAAAGTCGGAGGGAGAAAAGAAGCAGACCTGGCAGCTGTGGTTCAAGGTCATTGCCGCCATCATCCCCTCGGGCATCGTGGGCGTGCTGTTTGACGACTGGATGGAAGCCCATTTCCATAACGCCACCGTGGTCTCCATCGCGCTGATCGTCTACGGCGTGGCCTTCCTTCTGGTGGAGCGGCGCAACGCCAGCCGCGTGGGGGGAAAGACGGTGGAGGACGTGTACGCCATCGACTATAAGACCGCCCTGCTCATTGGCTGCTTCCAGTGCCTGAGCCTGATCCCCGGCACCTCCCGCTCCGGCTCCACCATTCTGGGCGCGATTCTCATCGGCGTGGGACGCAGCGCCGGCGCGGAGTTCTCCTTCTTCATGGCCATTCCCACCATGCTGGGGGCATCCGCCATCAAGGGGCTGAAATTTCTGCTCAGCGGCGTTACCGCCACCGGCACCGAGATCGGCGTGCTGATCGTGGGGTGCGTGGTGTCGTTCCTGGTGAGCCTGCTTGTCATCCGGGGACTGATGGAATACGTGCGCAGGCACTCCTTCTCCGCCTTCGGCGTTTACCGCATCCTCCTGGGCGTGGTGGTGCTGGTTTACTTCGCGCTGGCGGGCTAAGGGACATGTTTCGGGTTTTGTAAGCATTTTCCACAAAAAAGGAACATTCTCATTTGACAAAATACCCCGAACGCTTTATAATGAATTCGATAGGTGTGTGTGACTCTATCCCCTGAAAAATCTGAAAAGGACGGATTAGAACATGTATAAAATCGTTCGCAAGCAGGAGCTGAACGCCTCCGTCACCCTGATGGAGATCGAAGCGCCCTTTGTCGCCCGTAAGGCAAAGGCCGGTCAGTTCATCATTTTCCGCATCGACGAGATGGGAGAGCGCGTTCCCCTGACCATCGCCGGTTATGATCGGGAGAAAGGTACCGTTACCATTATCTTCCAGAAGGTCGGCTTCTCCACCAACGCCCTGGGCGCTCTGGAGGAAGGCGACTACATCCACGACTTTGTAGGCCCTCTGGGCAAGCCCACCCCCGTGGAGGGCAAGAAGAAGGTCTGCGTGGTGGGCGGCGGCGTGGGCTGCGCCATTGCGCTGCCCTCTGCCAAGGCGTTCAAGGAAGCCGGCGCGGACGTGACCGTGATTGTCGGTTTCCGCAGCAAGGACATCGTCATCCTGGAGGACGAGTTCAAGGCGGTTGCCGACCGGCTGATTCTCATGACCGACGACGGAACCTATGGCCGCCACGGCCTGGTCACCCAGCCCCTGCAGGAAATGCTGGAGGCCGGTGAGACCTTCGACGAGGTGCTGGCCATCGGCCCCGTGCCTATGATGAAGTTCGTCTGCAAGACCACCCAGCCCTTCGGCGTCCATACCATGGTTTCCCTGAACCCCATCATGGTGGACGGCACCGGCATGTGCGGCGGCTGCCGCGTTACCGTGGGCGGCGAGACCAAGTTCGCCTGCGTGGACGGCCCCGAGTTCGACGGCCATCAGGTGGATTTCGCCGAGCTGACCAGCCGCAACGCCACCTACCGCGACCGGGAGGCCGAGGTCAAGGAGAACCACGTCTGCCGCATCGAGTCCATGGGCAAGACCCTGATCAAATAAGGAGGTAATGCAAAATGGCTAACATGACCCTTACCAAGACCCCTATGCCTGAGCAGGATCCTCAGGTCCGCGCCCATAACTTCAAGGAGGTTACCCTGGGCTATACCGCCGAGATGGCGATCGAAGAGGCAGGCCGCTGCCTGAACTGCAGGAACCCCAAGTGCGTGGAGGGCTGCCCCGTCAACGTCCGCATCCCCGAGTTCATCACCAAGGTGCGGGAGGGCGACTTCAAGGCCGCTTATGAGGTCATTACATCCACCAACGCCCTGCCCGCCCTGTCCGGCCGTGTCTGCCCCCAGGAGAGCCAGTGCGAGAGCAAGTGCGTCCGGGGCATCAAGGGCGAGAGCGTCGCCATCGGCCGCCTTGAGCGGTTTGTCGCCGACTGGTACCGGGAGAACGTCAACGCCATGCCCGAGAAGGCCGCTTCCAACGGCATCAAGGTAGCCGTGGTCGGTTCCGGCCCTGCCGGTCTGACCTGCGCCAGCGACCTTGCCAAGAAGGGCTATCAGGTCTCCGTATTTGAAGCGCTGCACACCGCCGGCGGCGTACTGGTTTACGGCATCCCCGAGTTCCGTCTGCCCAAGGCCATCGTGGCCAACGAGGTCAGGAAGCTGGAAGCCCAGGGCGTCGAGGTCATGACCAACATGGTCATCGGCCGGGTGCTGACCATTGACGAGCTGTTCGAGATGGGCTATAAGGCCGTGTTTGTCGGCTCCGGCGCGGGTCTGCCCATGTTCATGAACATCCCCGGCGAATCCCTGAAGGGCGTTCTGTCCGCCAACGAGTATCTGACCCGTACCAACCTGATGAAGGCCTACACCGAGGAAGCCGATACCCCCGTCATCAAGTCCAAGGCTGTGGCGGTGGTCGGCGGCGGCAACGTGGCCATGGACGCCGCCCGGTGCGCCATGCGTCTGGGCGCGGAGCATGTGTACATCGTCTACCGTCGCGGCGAAGCGGAAATGCCCGCCCGTCTGGAGGAGCAGCACCACGCCAAGGAAGAGGGCATCGAGTTCAAGACCCTGTGCAACCCCGTGGAGATCCTGGGCGGCGAAGACGGCCGCGTGAACGGCATCAAGTGCGTGCGCATGGAGCTGGGCGAGCCGGACGCTTCCGGGCGCCGCCGTCCCATCGCTATTGAGGGCAGCGAGTTTGTGCTGGACGTGGACACCGTTATTATGGCCCTCGGCACCAGCCCCAACCCCCTGATCCGCTCCACCACCCCCGGTCTGGACACCAACCGCAAGGGCTGCCTGATCGTGGACGAGAACGAGATGACCACCCGCAACGCCGTGTTCGCCGGCGGTGACGCCGTCACCGGCGCTGCCACCGTCATCCTGGCCATGGGCGCGGGCAAGAAGGGCGCGGACGCCATTGACGCGTTCCTGAAGAAGTAAGGCAAAGCAGAAAAACCCACCCCAGGGTGGGCGTAAAGTGAATGGAGCGTATCGGTTACCGATACGCTCCATTTTTCGTCCCCAGATACAGCCCCCTTGGCTCCCCCTTTGGGGGAGCTGTCACCGCAGGTGACTGAGAGGGTATTGCAGCCTGGTATACCCTCTCCGTCCTCGCTGCGCTCGGCCACCTCTCCCAAAGGGAGAGGCAAGGGGTGCCGGTTGAGTTTTTGCATATGCGGAAGAAGACTGCCCTTACGTCCGCAGCAGCTCCCGGAAGCCGGGGCTGAAAAATTCTCCGTCTTCGGCGTCCAGCCACATGGCTTCGGCGTTGTAGCGTGTCAGCAAAGCCTGTCCCTCCTCCTGGGGCATCAGGAAGAGCGCCGTGGACAGGGCGTCGGCAATGCCGGAATCGGCGCACACCACGGTGACGGAACGCCAGTACCGGGACGGCATCAGGGTTTCCGGGTCGATGATGTGGTGGTAGGATTCCCCGTCCACCAGATAGGTGCGCTGGTAATCGCCGCTGGTGACCACGCTGCCGCCGGTGACGCAGACGGTGTGCAGATAATCCCCGCCGTCCGGGTTCTGGATGCCCACCACCCAGGGGTCGCCCCCTTCGGTTTTGGGGCCGGTGGCGCAGATGTTGCCGCCCACGCTGATGAGCAGCCCCTCCGGCGCATGTTCCGCCGCCCGCTGAGCAGACCAGCCCTTGGCCACCGCGCCCACGTCCAGCCGGGTCTCCGGGTCGGAAATATAAACGGTGGAAGCGGCCTCATCGATGATAACGGCGTCAAAATCCATGTGCGCCGCCGCGCGTTCCAGAGCGGCGCGGTCGGGAAGGGCGGCGCTAGCCGGGTCGTCCAGGCCCGCCGTCCGGGCGTCGTGCCACAGCGCCAGAACGCCGCCCATGGCGACGTTGACCCTGCCGCCGGTGGCGTCGTAAAATTCCCGGCATTCCCGCAGCAGCCGGATGATGTCCCCGTTCACCTCCACGGGGGCGATGCCCGCCTGATCGTTGACGGTTTTCAGATTGTTAAGGCCTTCGTAATCGTTATAGATGTCGAACAGCTGGTGATAGCGCAGCAGCGTGTCGTGGATACCCTGGGCAGTCTCCGTGAAGGCCGCCTGACTTTCCGCCCGGCCGCGAATCACGGTGACCGTGTCGAACAGGGTCAGAAACGTACTCTCGTAAACGGCCGGCTTTCCCCCTGCCGCTCCGGCGGCGCAGCCGGTGAGAAGACACACAAGGATCAGCACCGCAAGCCATTTTTTCATATCGGTTCCCTCCATAGGGCGTTTTGCTTCCATCATAGTACCACACCCCAAAAAGGCTGTAAAGAGGGAACATATCCCGTTGCAAAAACCGGCGTTCACAAAAGATTTACACATTTTCAGTTGATATTCAGGGGCAAACGGTGCTATGCTGTTATCACTTTTCGTGCCCATTGCCTGGGTAGTTAGGAGCGCAGTATGTCCAAATTCTCCGTCAAAAAGCCGCTGACGGTTTTCGTCGCGGTGATCGCCATATTGGTGCTGGGCGTGGTGGCCTATTTCCGCATGACCCCCGACCTGCTTCCCAATATGGACTTTCCCTATGTGCTGATCATGACCACCTACCCCGGCGCAAGCCCGGAGAAGGTGGAGCAGGAGATCACCAAGCCCATGGAGCAGGCCATGTCCACCCTGGATCACATCCAGGAGGTGACGTCCGTTTCCAGCGAAAACGTGGGCATGGTCGTCCTGGAATTCACCGAGGGCGTCAACATGGACACCGTGGGCGTGGACATCCAGCAGGAAATCTCCCAGCTGTCCGCCGACTGGTCGGACACGGTGGGCACGCCCTACGTGCTGAAGATCAACCCCTCCATGCTTCCCGTGGAGGTGGCGGCGGTATCCATGGAGGGCATGGACACCGTGGATCTGACGGAATTCCTGGATGAAACGCTGATGAATAAGCTGGAGGGCGTCCCCGGCGTCGCCCGGATCACCACCAGCGGCGAAATTGAGCAGGAGCTGCACGTGGTGCTGGATCAGAAGCGGATCGACAAGCTGAACGACCGGATCGCCGCCGCCATCAACGGCGAGCTGGACGATGCCGCCGCCGAGCTGAACGAGAAAAAAGAGGAATTGGAGGACGCCCAGAAAAAAGTAAACGGCGCCCAGTCCCAGCTCAGCGCCGGGGTCAACGCCCTGATTCAGGGGGAAAAGCAGCTGACCGAGAAAAAGACGGAGCTGACGGCCATGCGGGAGCAGCTCCAAGAGCAGCTGGAACAGGCGCAGACCGGACGGCAGCAGCTGGTGGTCGCCTACACCGCCCTGAAGGAGCTGAACGACCAGGTAAATAACGTCCTCGCCGCCCAGCAGGAAGCCCACAGCTACCGGGACACCCTTCAGACTCTGTCCGACCGACAGAGCGCCCTGGCCGCCAAGGAAAGCAGTCTCGCCCAGCTGAAACAGAACAACGAAGCCCTGGACACGGAGATTCAATCGCTTCGGGAGAAAATCGCGGACACGGATCCCGCCGATGAAAATCTCCCCGCCTTGAATGCGGAGCTTGCGGAGAAGGAAGCTGCCTACAATAACAATCAGCTGACCATCGCCCAGAGGTTGGCGGAGGTCGCGGTGGAAAAAAGCGCCCTGGAAGCGGATATGGCAGCCGCCGGGGTGACGGCGGAAACCCTGCCCACCCAGCTGGCCAACGCCGTGGCAGCCGCCGCGGCCGCGGATGCCGCGGTAGACCGCATTGACGCGCTGCTGGCGTCTCAGGGCACCGACCGGGCGGGTCTGGCCGCCTCCGTGGCGGAGACCAAGGCGCAGATGGACACCCTGGACGAGGGCATTGCCCAGCTGGAAAGCGCATTGAAAGAACTGGATGACGGTATGCTCACCATTGAAGACGCCCAGCAGCTGCTGAATGAGCAGAAAACCGCCGGTATGCTGCAAATCAGCACCGGCGCGGCCAAGCTGGCGGTGAGCAGCGCCGCCATTTCCCAGGGTTTAAGCCAGATCGAAAGTGGTCTGGACACCGTGGAAAGCAGCCGGGAGGACGCGCTGAACAAGGCTGACCTGAACAACATCGTCACCATGGAAATGGTATCGAAGATCCTCGCCGCCCAGAATTTCTCCATGCCCGCGGGATACGCGGAGCAGGACGGGGTCAAATACATGGTCTCCGTGGGCGACGAGATCACGGATCAGGAGACGCTGGAAAATCTTCTCCTGTTCGACCCGGGCATTGACGGCATCGACCCCGTGCGGCTGAAGGACGTGGCGGTGGTCATGCTCACCGACAACCGGGACGAAACCTACGCCAAGCTCAACGGCAAGGACGGCATCGTGCTGAGCTTTGAAAAGCAGAGCACCTACGCCACCGCCGAGACCACCGACAACATTGAAGCGCGCTTCCGGGCTTTGGAAAAGGAATACCCGGGCTTGAGCTTCGTATCCCTGATGAGCCAGGGCGACTATATCTACCTGATCGTCGACACCATCCTGAACAGTCTGCTGCTTGGCGCGGTGTTTGCGATTCTGGTGCTGTTCCTGTTCCTGCGGGATCTGCGCCCCACGTTTATTACCCTCTGCTCCATCCCCATCAGCGTGATCTTTGCCATCGTGCTGATGTACTTCACCGGCGTGACCATCAACATGATCTCCCTGTCCGGCCTTGCCGTGGCGGTGGGTATGCTGGTGGATAACTCCGTGGTGGTCATTGAGAATATCTACCGTCTGCGGGCCAAGGGCGCCAACGTCATCCAGGCCGCCGTCTCCGGCGCGAAGCAGGTGGCGGGGGCGGTGACGGCCTCTACCCTGACCACCGTCTGCGTGTTCCTGCCCATCGTGTTTGTCACGGGCATCACCAGGCAGCTGTTTACCGACCTGGCGCTCACCATGACCTATTCCCTGCTGGCGAGCCTGATCGTCTCCCTGACCCTGGTACCCGCCATGGCGTCGGGAATGCTGCGCAAGGAGCACGAGATCAAGCCGGGTATGCTTGAAAAGCATCTGCTTCCCGCCTACCGCAGGGCGGTTAAGTGGTCGCTGGGGCATAAGCCGGTGGTGCTGATCGTTTCGGCAGCGCTGCTGGTGGTCACGGCGCTGGGAAGTCTTGCCAAGGGCTTCATCTTCATGCCGGACATGGATATGCCCAGCGTGAACGTCACCCTCACCATGCCGGAAGACGCGGACATGGCCGAGGCCACCGCGCTTGCCGATCAGGTGCTGGACAGAATCGGGAAAATTGACGGAATCGAAACCGTGGGCGCCATGATGGGCGGCAGCTCCTCCATGCTGAGCATGGGAAGCGGGGAATCCCACGACGTGACGGTTTACATCACCCTCAGCGACGACGCGGCCAGCGGCGCGGCGGTGGGCAGGCAGATTGAGGAAGCCTGCGCGGATTTGCCCTGCGAGGTGACCACCTCCTCCGCCATGATGGACATGAGTATGCTCACCGGCAGCGGCGTCTCCGTGAACGTCTACAGCGACGACATGGATACCCTCCAATCCGCCGCCGCCCAGGTTGGCAAGGCGCTGGCGGATATCCCCGGCGTGGCGGAGGTTTCCGACGGCCTGGAGGACGCCACCCCTGCCCTCCACGTGGCCATCGACCGCAACGCCGCCATGAAGCACGGCCTGACCGTGGCGCAAGTTTACATGGAGCTGGCCTCCGGCCTGACGGACAACGCCACCGCCGCCACTCTGGAGCTGGACGGCGTTTCCACGGACGTGATCATCGAGAAGCCCGAAGATTCGGTGCTGGATGTGGATGCCCTGCGGAATCACGTCTTTGAGGTCACCAAACAGGACGGCACCGTGGAGGAGGTTCCCCTGCGTGCCTTCGCCCTAGTGCGGGAGACGTCCAGCCTCGGCTCCATCCACCGCATGAACCAGAAGCGCTACCTCTCCGTCACCGCGACATTGGAGGAAGGGTACAATGTCACCCTGATCACCGCCAAGGCGCAGGACGTTGTGGGCGGCCTTGACCTGGGCGACGGCGTCAGCTATACGTTCACCGGTGAAAATGAGACCATCATGGAGGCCGTCCGTCAGCTTCTGCTGATGCTGGTTCTGGGCATTCTGCTGGTGTACCTGGTCATGGTCGCCCAGTTCCAGAGCCTGAAATCCCCCTTCATCGTCATGTTTACGATCCCGTTGGCCTTTACCGGCGGATTTATAGCGCTGCTGCTGTGCGGCATGGAGATCAGCGTCATTTCTCTCATCGGCTTCGTGATGCTCACCGGCATCATCGTCAACAACGGCATCGTGCTGGTAGACTACATCAACCAGCTCCGCCAGGAGGGCGTGGAGCGCCGGGAGGCCATTGAGGAGGCGGGCGTCACCAGAATGCGCCCCATCCTGATGACCACCATCACCACGGTGCTGGGTCTGGTGGACATGGCGGTACACAAGACCGCAGGCACGTCGCTGATGAAGCCCGTCGCCATCGTGTGCATCGGCGGCCTTGTATACGCGACGCTGATGACGCTGTTCGTGGTTCCCTGCATTTACGACACGCTGAACAAGAAGGAACTGCGCAGCGTCCGGGAAGAGGATCTGAAGCTGCTGGATTTGTAATATTGTCGGAAATTATCCGCCCTCGGTTTTTGACGGGTGGCCGTAGAACAGAGAATGAAGCGTATCGACACCGATACGCTTCATTTCGCGGTTACAGCCCCTTGGCTCCCCCTTTGGGGGAGCTGTCACCGAAGGTGACTGAGAGGGCATTGCAGCCTTGTTTCCCCGCTCCGTCTTCGCTTTGCGCAGACACCTCTCCCAAAGGGAGAGGCAAGGGGTGCGGTTCCATTCCGCTGTGCCTGTTCACTGTCTGGCGCGCTCCGCCCATTTGGCTGAGTCTTCTTGCCAAATTGTGTGGTGTTGCCCTTGCTTTTTCCCCCGCCGCATGGTAAAATGTTGTGACTAAGGAACCTCTGAATAAATCGTCTTCGGCTGGGCAGCGGATCTTTTGCCCCCAGCCTTCGGTATGAAAAATGGGAAATACATACAGTATTCCCGCATTTCCAGCTCTCGCCGATTTAATCAGAGGTTCCCTAACTGCTAGAAGGGGGAGTTTGCTTGAAGCGTCTCGGAATCGGGCTGTTTCTGTGCGTTTTGCTGATGGGCTTTTTTGTGCTGCCTGCATCCGCTGAGAGCGCGGCCTCCCGGGTGGATATCTACTGCACCGTCAGCGCCGAGGGCAGCTGTCAGGTGAATATGACCGTTACACTGCGCATGGAGTATGTCACCACCTCCATGAGCTTTCCCCTGCCCGCCAACGCCACCGGCATTACCTTAAACGGCGCGTCCGTCTCCACCAGCAAGACGTCCTCCGCTACCCTGGTGGATATCAGCCGGGTAGTCAGCGGCATCACCGGGGAGATTCCTCTGAATTTCAGCTTTACCCTGCCCAAATCCGTGGGCGTTGTGACCGTCGACAACAAGCGGGAGCTACAGCTGAGCATCGATTTGCTCAGCGGCTTTGAATTCCCGGTGGAGCAGTTCAGCTTTGTCATCACCATGCCCCCGGGGGATATGCCCAACGCGCCCAAATTTACCAGCATCTACCGTCAGGAGAGCATCGCCTCCGACCTGACCATCACGGTGAGCAGCAACCAGATCATCGGCGCCAGCAAGACCGTCCTGAACGACCACGAAGGCATCACCATGACCATGCTGGTGGATCAGAAAATGTTCCCCACCGTCAGCACCTACATCCGGGAGGGCAACCCGGAGATCAAGCCCATGCTGATCTGCGTGGGTCTCGCGCTGGTGTACTGGCTGATTTTCCTGCGCACGAAGCCCATCGCCCACAGCCGCAGCACGACCCCGCCGGAGGGCATTACCGCAGGGGAGCTGGGGTGCCGCCTGACATTGTCCGGGGGCGATCTGACCATGATGGTCTTCACCTGGGCGCAGCTGGGGTATTTGCTCATCCAGACGGACGGCGGCAGGGTGCTGCTGCACAAGCGCATGGACATGGGCAACGAGCGCAGCCTCTTTGAAAACAAGATTTTCGCCCTTCTCTTTGGCAGCCGCCGGACGGTGGATGCCACCGGCTACTCCTACGCCAAGCTCAGCCGCAAGGTTTCCGCCATCGTTCCCAACGAGCGGAACATGTACAAGGGCGTCAGCGGAAACATGAAGATTTTCCGGGGACTTTGCTGCGGCGCTCAGATTTTCTGCGGCGTGTGCGTGGCCATGAATATGTCCTCCGTCCGGGCAATCGAGATTCTGCTTTCCGTCATTCTGGGCGCCTTCGGCGCGGTGTCCGGGTGGCTGATTCAGGATATGGCCTACCGCACCCATCTGCGGGGCAAGCTGCCCATGCTCATCGGGGCGGTGTGCATGGCTATGTGGGTGGCGCTGGGGCTGCTGTGCGGGCAGGTCTGGATTCCGCTGTGCAGTGCGCTGGGGGAATTCCTGCTGGGCTATTTCGCCGCCTACGGCGGAAGACGCAGCGACCTGGGCAGCTATGCGGCGGCGCAGGTGCTGGGATTCCGGCGCTATGCCAAGCGCCTTCCCGTGGAGGACGTCAGCCGCCTGATGGCCAACGACCCGGATTATTTCTTCAACCTCGCGCCCTTTACCCTGGCGCTGGGAGTCATCAAGCCCTTCGCCAGAGCCTTCGGCCATCGGAAGCTGGAGCGGTGCCCATATCTGGTCACCCGCGCCCGGAACGTCCAGACAGCGGAGGAATGGGTGGGCATTATGCTGGAAACGGCCGACCGGATGGACGAAAAGCTCCGTCAGATGCAGATTGAACGGTGGATACCGGTTCGCCTGCGGCGGAGAAGGAAGTGAGAGGAACGCCATGAAGGCCATGCTGACAAGCTCCCTCGGCGGTTCCGTCCGGGAGAACGGAAAGCGCGTCCCCGCCTTGCTGATACAGAGTAACCACCTGCTGGAAAACCTGAAATCCATGTGGCCGGAGAACGCGCGGGTGCTGATCGTCTGCGCCGACCCGGCGGACTACGAAAAGAACGACAGTGTTCGCGCCTGCCTGAGAGAAGCCCTGCCCATGAGCGCTCTGAGCGTTTCCCGGGTGGACATGTGCGACGACCGGAATCCGGACGGGGATTTGGAAGATGTGGATGTGGTTATCCTGTCGGGCGGACATGTGCCGACACAGAACCGCTTTTTGAAGCGGCTTCACCTGAAAGAGCGTCTGCAAGGCTACGGCGGGATCGTCGCAGCGTGGAGCGCCGGTTCCATGAACTGCGCACAGACGGTCTACGCCGGGCCGGAGCTGGAGGGCGAGGCCATCGACCCGCTGTTTGAGCGGTGGATCCCGGGACTTGGCCTGACGGATATCAACATTTTTCCCCATTTCCAGAGCCTGAAGGACGATTATCTGGACGGCCTGCGTCTGATCGAGGACATCACCTTTGCGGACAGCATGGGTCATGAGATCATCGCCCTGAACGACGGAAGCTATATTCTGCTCGACGACGGGCGGGCGACGCTGTACGGAGAAGCCTACAGAATCCGGGATGGGCACCTGACGCAGATTTGCGCGGACGGCGAATCTGTCCGCCTGAGATAACACAAAACCCACGGGGCATAGACGGGTGTCCGTAAAACAGTTAATCCTCCGTATGGCTTAGACCATGCGGAGGATTTGTTTATGTCTAATCTTCAAACTTGCTGGCGGCAAACG
>QWCN01005655.1_pt1 | contig 17607 bp, 15 predicted proteins | sample 1972711 | NCBI WGS metagenome assembly QWCN01 (sample SAMN09866707, study PRJNA288562) | Human gut metagenome isolate term1_stool, whole genome shotgun sequencing... | isolation source: gut | host: Homo sapiens | place: USA: California
CCGCACCACCGGCGAGATGGCCGTGAAGATCCTCAAGGGCGAGGCCGACATCTCCACCATGGCCATCGAGTACTACCCGAACCCGGTCAAGAAGTACAACCCCGAGATGGCCAGCCTCTACAACGTCACCATCCCGAGCGACTACGCGGCCATCGGCTGATTTTCAACACGATTCCCGGCTCCCTGCCGCAGTTTCTGCGGCAGGGATACTCCACGCTATGAGGTAATGTTATGAATTCACTGGTTCTTGCGTCCCTGAGCCTGCCGAATCTGGTTTCGCGTCTGCCCGGCGGCGTTGCCCAGGGCATCATCTGGGGCATCATGGCGCTGGGCGTGTACATCACGTTCCGCCTGCTCGACGTCGCCGATCTGACGGTCGACGGGTCGTTCACCACCGGCGGCGCCGTGACGGTCGTGCTCATCGTCGCGGGCTGGCCGGCGTGGGCTGCGCTGCTGGTCGCCGTGGCTGCGGGCCTGCTCGCGGGCCTTGTGACCGGCCTGCTGCACACGAAGCTCGGCATCCCGGCCATTCTCGCCGGCATCCTGACGCAGTTTGCGCTCTACTCGATCAACCTGCGCATTATGAGCATGAAGGCCAACACCCCCGTCAACCCGGATAAGTACGACCTGTTTCTGACGCTGCGCAGTGTGCCCGGCGCGATCTGGAAGGGACTGCTGCTCGCAGCGGTGCTCATCGCGCTGCTGTACTGGTACTTCGGCACCGAGCAGGGCAGCGCCATCCGCGCCACCGGCGCCAACCCCGCCATGAGCCGCGCGCAGGGCATCAACATCGACGCCATGAAGGTGCTCGGCCTGTCGCTCTCCAACGGCATGGTCGCGCTCTCCGGCGGTCTGATGGCGCAGTATCAGGGCTTTGCCGACATCAACATGGGCCGCGGCGCGATCGTCATCGGCCTCGCCGCCGTCATCATCGGCGAGGTGCTGTGCGACGCCTTCTTCCGCAAGGGCTGCAACTTCTCGGTGCGTCTGGGCTTTGTCTTGCTCGGCGGCATCGTGTATTACCTCGTCATGGTGCTCATCCTCTGGCTCAAGCTCGACCCGAACGATCTCAAGCTCTTCACGGCCGTGATCGTGGCGGCGTTCCTGGCCGTGCCGTATCTCAAGGGGCAGGCCAAGAGCTCGTTCCACCGTCTGAAGAAGGGAGGCAAGTGATATGCTGACACTGGACCATATCTCCAAGACCTTCAACCCCGGCACAATCAACGAAAAGCGGGCGCTCGACGGGCTGTCGCTGCACCTGAAGCCGGGCGATTTCGTGACCGTCATCGGCGGCAACGGCGCCGGAAAATCCACCATGCTCAACGCCGTCGCGGGCGTCTGGCCGGTGGACGACGGGCGCATCATCCTCGACGGCGTGGACGTGACCGCCATGCCGGAGTTTCACCGCGCGCAGTACATCGGCCGCGTGTTCCAGGACCCCATGATGGGCACGGCCGCGAACATGCAGATCGAGGAAAACCTCGCCCTCGCCGCGCGCCGCGGCAAAAAGCGCACCCTGCGCTGGGGCGTCACGAAGGCCGAGCGCGAGGAATATCACGAGCGGCTCAAGACCCTCGGCCTCGGGCTTGAGGATCGCATGACGGCGAAGGTCGGCCTGCTCTCCGGCGGCCAGCGTCAGGCGCTGACGCTGCTGATGGCCTCCCTGCAAAAGCCGAAGCTGCTGCTGCTCGACGAGCACACCGCGGCGCTCGACCCCGCGACGGCGGCCAAGGTGCTCGAGCTGTCGGACCGCATCGTGCGCGAAAACGAGCTGACCGCCATGATGATCACCCACAACATGAAAGATGCCATCGTGCACGGCAACCGCCTCATCATGATGAACGAGGGGCGCATCATCCTCGACATCGAGGGCGAGGAAAAGCAGCACCTGACCAAGCGCGACCTGCTCGACAAGTTCGCCGAGGTCGCGGGCATGCAGGTCGAATCCGATGAGGTGCTGCTGAGCTGACGGGCGCGTCTGCACGCAAAAACATCCGCATATTCTGCCGCTCCGGCGCCGGTCGCGTACCGGCGCCGGAGATTTTTTCTTCCGCCGGACAGAATTTCCGCCCGCGCGGCAACTACCACGAAAACCACCAAAATTCGACCGGAAAGTTTGTGCAGTTTTTTTGCCCGAAAACACACACAAACACCGAAATTTATGATACCCTTTCCATGCGAATTTGTTATGTAAATTTGCCGTTTTGTTTTTTGAGGTTCAGGAGGAGAAAGGTCCGTGGTTTTCAGCAGCCTGTCGTTTTTGTTTTGCTTCTTTCCGGCGTTCTTGCTGGTGTACTATCTGACACCGTCGCGGCCGGCCGGCGCGCGCAATGCCGTGCTGCTGGTGGGGAGCAGCGTGTTTTATATCATCGGGCTGGACGGTCAGTGGGCGTATTTTGCGCTGCTGGCCGCATCGGTGCTGGTCAACTACAGGCTGGGTCTGGCCATCGTGCGCGACAAGCCGCGCGCGAAGCTGTGGCTCATCCTCGGCATCTGCTACAATTTCCTGTGGCTGTTCCTATTTAAATATCTCAACTTCGTGCTCACCGGCGTCAACGGTGCGCTCGGGCTCGTGTCCGGCGGCAAGGCGGCGATCCCGCTGCTGCGCTGGGCGCTGCCGGTCGGCATCAGCTTCTACACGTTCTCGGCGGTGGGCTATCTCATGGACGTCTACCGCGGCACGGTCACGCCGGAGCGCTCACTGCTCACGTTCGGCACGTACCTGACCATGTTCCCGAAGCTGGTCTCCGGCCCGATCGCGAGCTATACGGAGCTGCAGCCGGAGTTCGGCGCGCGCAATGTGTCGCTGCGTCAGGCGGTCGACGGGCTCAAGCTGTTCGTGTTCGGCATGGCGCTCAAGGTGCTGCTTGCCAACCAGCTCGGCGGCCTCTGGAGAGATGTGACCACCATCGGCTTCGAGAGCCTCTCGACGCCGCTTGCGTGGATGGCCGCGTTCGCGTATTCGTTCCAGCTCTATTTTGACTTCTGGGGCTACTCGCTCATGGCCATCGGCATCGGCCGGATGCTGGGCTTCCACATCCCGGAGAACTTCCGCTGCCCGTATCTGGCGCTGAGCATGACGGAGTTCTGGCGCCGCTGGCACATCACGCTCGGCACGTGGTTCCGCGAGTATCTGTATATCCCGCTCGGCGGCAGCCGCTGCAGCCGCAAGCGCATGATCTTCAACCTCCTCGTCGTCTGGCTGGCGACCGGCCTCTGGCACGGCGCGCACCTGAACTTCCTGCTCTGGGGTCTGGGGCTGTTCGCGGTGCTGGTCGTGGAAAAGCTCTGGCTCAAGAAGTATCTCGACCGCTGGCCGATACTCGGGCACCTGTACATGCTCGTGCTCATCCCGGTGTCGTGGGCGGTGTTCTCCGTGTCGGACTTCGGGCAGCTGGGTGCGTATTTCGGCCGCCTGTTCCCGCTGTTTTCGCGCACGGCGGCGGCCTACCCGCTCGATTTTCTCAAGTACGGCAAGACCTACGGCGTGTTTCTCATCCTCGGCCTGCTGTGCTCGACGTCGCTGCCGGCGTATCTGTACCGGCGGTTCAAGAGCACGTGGGTCGGCGCGGTCATTCTGGCCGTGCTGTTCTGGCTGTGCCTGTACTGCCTGAGCAAGGGCATGAACGACCCCTTTATGTACTTCCGATTCTAAGGAGCGTAGACGCATGAAACGCATCAAACCGCAACATTTCCTCATCCTGCTGCTGGTGGCCGCGCTCGCGGCGGCGCCGTTTCTCATCCGCGGCCTGATCGACCGCAGCGACACCGGCAAGGAGCCGACCGCCGCCGTCACCCCCACGCCGGAGACCACGGCCGAGCCCACGCCCACGCCCGAGCCGACGCCGCTGCAGTTTACGACCGTGGACGCGTCGTATTTTGACGACGCGCTCTTCATCGGCGACTCGCGCACCGTCGGCATCGCCGAATATGGCAACCTGAAAAACGCGACCTATTTCGCCGACGTCGGCCTCAATGTCTACGTCGCGCAGACGAAGGCCGTCGCCGTGAAAAACGTCGGCACGGTCACGCTGCCGCAGCTTTTGAGCCAGAAGACCTTCGGCAAGGTCTACATCATGCTCGGCATCAACGAGCTCGGCAACGATCTGGATGACATCACGGCGAAGTTCTCGTCGCTGATCGACACCGTGCGCGCCGCGCAGCCGAACGCCATCGTCTACGTCGAGGCAAACCTGCACGTCGGCCCGTCGCGCTCGAGCACGGACGCGACGTTCAATAACCCCCGCATCAACCGCCTCAATGAGAAGCTTGCCGCGCTGGCCGACGGGAAGGACATCTTCTACATCGACATCAACGAGGTGTTCGACGACGAAAACGGCAACCTGCGCGCCGATGCCAGCGGCGACAGCACCCATGTCTACGCAAAGTACGATCTGGACTGGTGCGACTGGCTGTGCACGAAGGCGATCGTCCGCTGAAAACGAAAAAAAGCCAGCCGGAAACCGTTCCGGCTGGCTTTTTTGTGACTGTGCGGTCACTGTGCTCTCTCATGGTCCTCTCTCGACGCGATGTGTGTCAGCGCTTGAGGATGTACCACACAAATCCACCGCAGGCAAGGATCATACCACCGCCGACTGCTGCAAAGATCATGTGTCTGCCTCCTTTCCCCCGAAAGCTCCGGCCGGTGTCCGACCGGGGCAACAAAGTGACTTACCTTGAAGTTACTTCATTATAAGATAAACCCGCGCTAAGTTTCCGGAAAGACGCGGCAAAAACGGCACGCAGTCGTTAAGAAGGCGGAAAGAAATCGGCGCTGCGCTGCAAAGACAGTCGCACGCGGGCGCACATTGTGCTATGCTGAACGTGGGAGCGGAGACCAGACAACGAGAGGGACAAAGAGGGGTGCTTATGCAAAGAGCGAGCAAACGCGCGCCGCAGTGGCTGCGCGATCTGGGTGTTTTCATCCTTGTCATGGGCGGCGCGGTCGGCATCTGTATGCTGCTGTCGGCGTGCTATGACGACAACAATCCGTTTGCCACGTCGGTGTTCATTCTGGCGGTGGTGCTCATCTCGCGCTTTACCAACGGCTATCTGCCCGGCGTGCTGGCGGCGGCGGTCGGCGTGGTGGGCGTGAACTATCTGTTCACCTACCCGTTTCATGAGTTCAATCTTTCCATCGACGGCTACCCGCTGACGTTTGCGGTCATGCTGGTCGTGAGCGTGCTCGTGAGCACCCTCACCACGCAGATCAAGCGCCAGGAGCAGCTGCGCTACGAGGCGGAAAAGGACCGCATGCGCGCCAATCTTCTGCGCAGCGTCTCGCACGATATCCGCACGCCGCTCGCGGCGATCATGGGCCTGAGTGCAACGGTCGAGGAGGGCGAAACGCTCTCGGACGAGGGGCGCGGCATGGTCGAGGAGATCCGCCAGAACGCGCAGTGGCTGCTGCACCTGGCGGAAAACATCCTGTCCGTCACGCGCTTCAGCGAGGAGGGCGTCGTCATCGAGAAGTCGGACGAGGTCGTCGAGGAGATCGTCGGCAGTGCCATCCGGCGCTTTCGCAAAAACTGCGCCACGGACATCCCCATCGCGGTCACGAAGCCGGAGGAGATCCTGCTCGTGCCGATGGACGCCACGCTCATCGAGCAGGTGCTGCTGAACCTGCTGGAAAACGTCGCCCGGCACAGCCCGTCGGCGACGGAGATCTTCATCGAGATCCGCGACGAGGGCAGCCGTGTCTGGCTGACCGTGGCGGACAACGGCGACGGCATCCCGCCGCAGCTGCTCGGCGTGCTCTTTGACGGCTATCTGCCGCTCGGCGCGGTGGAAGCGTCCGACCGCAGCCGGCACATGGGCATCGGCCTGAGCGTCTGCCGCGCAATCGTGCGCGCGCACGGCGGGGAGATCTATGCAAGAAATCGAGTCGGCGGCGGCGCGGAATTCCGCTTCTGGCTGCCGGCGGAGGAGGGACACACATGATCCGCAACAAAATCATCATCGTCGAGGACGATCCCGGCATCAGCAAATATCTGCAGGCGGCGCTGCGCGGCCACGATTACGAGCCCATGCTCGCGACCGACGGCAAGACGGCGCTGGAGATGATCGCCTCGCACTGTCCGGATCTGCTGCTGCTGGATCTCGGCCTGCCGGATATGGACGGCAGCGAGATCATCCGCTCCGTCCGTTCGTGGAGCCGCATGCCGATCATCGTCATCTCGGCGCGCAACGCGGAGCTCGATAAGGCTGCCGCGCTCGACATGGGGGCGGACGACTACCTCACCAAGCCCTTCGGCACGGTGGAGCTGCTGGCGCGCATCCGCACGGCGCTGCGCCACACGCGCACCGACGGCACGAGCGACGCGCTGGCCATGACGGGGGAGTACCGCGTGGGCGACCTGTGCGTGGACTACAACAAGCACCGCGTCTTTCTCGCCGGGAAGGACACGCGCCTGACGCCGAACGAGTATAAGATCGTCGCCTTGCTCGGCCGCCACGCCGGGCAGGTGCTCACGTATAAATCCATGATGAAAGAGCTCTGGGGTCCCGGCGTCGGCGGGGACAACAAGCTCCTGCGCGTGCACATGGCCAACATCCGCCGCAAGATCGAGCCGAACCCGGTCGAGCCGCAGTATATCTTCACCGAGGTCGGTGTCGGCTACCGCATGGCCGACAGCCACTGAGCCCATAGCGAGAAAAAACGCCCGGAGCACTGCTCCGGGCGTTTTGGTGTTTTGGGGTGCTTTAGTTTGCCGTGATCGTGATGCTGCGGGAGATGGACTTAGCCATGTCGTTGCCGCCGAGGATGTAAGCGGTCTGGCGGTACGTGCCGGGCTCGGTGGGCGCCTTGCTGCTGATGTACAGCCTGTGCGTGTCCGTCGTGCCGACATAGCGGTAGTGCACGCCGTCCTGATTGTGGCACGCTTCTCCGTCGCGCATGAGCGTGGCGCCGAGCGGGCTGCTCGCCAGCTCACCGGTGGTGAAGGTCGTCTGGTCGTTGTTCCAGGTCAGGCTTGCACCGGTGGCGCGCATCTTCACGACGAGCGTGCCCGTGCCGACGCCGGTCTTGTAGTTCGGGTTGGACGTGATCGCCGTCACGAGGTACATGCCTGCGCGGTTCGGCGAGCCGATGGCCACGCGCGTGCTGTCAAACACGCCGGGGATCTTGTTGATCACCTTGAGCAGCTCCGTGAACGAGGAGATGTCGATGTTGAAGAGCTTCAGGAGCTTGGCGAGGTCATCCGTCGGCTTTTCGAGCTTCTGCAGCAGCGCGCGCAGCTCGCCGAGGGTCATGCCGTCGTTGAGGATGTCCGTGAGCGTCTTGCCGTAGAGGAGCTTGACGACCGGGTCGATCTGTTCCAGCGCCTCCGGGGAGAGGATGCTCTCCGGCAGCTGCAGGTAGATCGCGCCCTTGACGTTGCTGGTCACGCCGCTGTAGACCTTGAAGATGGTGAAGTCGTCCTCCGGCTTCGTGGTGACGTACTGCTGCGTGGTCGGCTTCTCGTCATAGAAGATCGCGGCGGACTTGACGTGCACGCGCACGAACGCCTTGTTCACCGTGAGCGTACCCTCGACCGCGTCGCAGCCGAGATAGTTGGCCGTGGTCGGGAAGCTTGCGCGGATCTTCTGGTTTTCGCCGGCGCCGATGCTCGGCGCGGTGTAGTCGATGCCGAATTTCACCGTGCCGCCCTCGACCGGATACCAGTCATCGTGCGTCAGGAGCTTGCTTCTGCCGGTGCCGTAGTACTCGATGACCATGCTCTGGGCAGCGGCCTCCTTGCTCACGGTGGTCTGCGACCAGTCGATGAGCTTGTCGAGGATCTGCGTGCGCATGGCGGCGGCGTCCTTCGTGTAGCTGAGGGAGATGCCCTCCTTGAGCACGATCTTCGCCTGCGTGCGCGCGTCTTTCAGCGTCACGGTGACGACGGTGTCCTGACCGTTTGCGGTGAGCTTGACGTTGTACGTGCCGGCGGTGATGGCATCGTGCCAATAAGCTCTGGCCCAGCCGCCTTCGAGCGGCGTGTAGTCTTCGAGGTACGGCCAGAGCTTTGCCTTCGACTCGTAGGTCACGGTCACGTCGCTGACGTCCGTGCCGGGCAGGACGGCGGCGACGATGGCGGCGCGCAGCGCGTCAAAGTCGATCTTGCCGTCGGCGGTATAGGTCATGTTGAGCGTGTATGCGCCGCTGTCGTCCTCAGCCGTGCCGGCCGCAGGGCTCAGCGCGGCATCCGGTGCGGTGTCGGTGTCGGTGCCCGGTGTCACGGTGGGATCAGCACTCGGCGCGGCGTCCGGCGTCACGGACGGGGCTGCGGCGTCCACCGCAGGAGAAGCCAGCTTCGTGAACGTGTAGACCGTGCTCGTCCCCTCAATGCGCACGGCGTAGCTCTGTGCGGCCGATTCGCTGTTGAGCGCGGGATAGCTCGCGTTGAGGCGGTCGCGGAAGAAGCTTCCGGTGGTGTCAAAGCCGTTGACCGGCGTCCACTTGACGGCGTAGTCCGACAGGACGCTGGTCGCGCGGTACTCCCATTGCTGGCTGCCGACCTCGTCATAATTGCTCAGCAGGGTCTGGCTGAGCAGGTCGTTGACGTCTGCTCCGGCGGGGATGCAGGCCGCGCCGTCGTGGCCGGCCGGCACCGCACTCGCGGCGGAGACCGGCAGCTGGAATGCGGCGAGTTGGCCGAACAGCAGCACGGCCAGCAGCAGGGCAAGAATTCTGGTTGCGTGTTTGCGGGATGTCATTGCAATAACCTCCGATTCCGGTATTTCTGTGGGGTCGTGCCCGGGGTGGGAGCCCGGACACGGCTCCATTATACGGCGCATTTCCGGCATTTTCAAGGCCTTTGGCAAAAATGTATCAAAAAGCTTAACATGTATAAAAAATTAACGCGTATTCATTTACAGGAATGCAGAAAAGCTCCCGTCCGTAAAATATGGACGGGAGCTTTGATAAAATCGCGTTTATTTTCCCAGTGCGGCGCGCATTTTTCCGCAGATGTCCTCCGTGAGTGCGCTGGTCGTGGCGGCCTTGACCGTCTCGGCGGGGATGACCTCGCGGATGCGCACATACACGTGCGAGCGCCGCCAGGGGACGTTGTGCGCGATGCGCTCCGTGCCCTCGACCGTGCCGACCACGATGGGGACGTTTGCCTTCTGCGCGATCTTGAGCGAGCCCGCGTGCCACGGCAGCAGCTTGCCGCTTTTGCTGCGCGTGCCCTCGGGGTAGATGGCGAACGAGCACACGTGCGCGCGGATGAGCTCGGCGGCGGCGTTGATGGTGGTCAGGGCGTTGCGCGCGTTTTCGCGGTCGATCGGCAGAAAGCAGCACCGGCGCACGAACGGGCCGATGACGAACTTGCGCATATTCGACGGCTTGGACACGAACGCCAGCGGCCAGCGCCGCAGCACCCACCACTGCACCATGGGGTCAAAGTTCGAGCGGTGGTTGCTCACGAAGAGGAATTCCGAATCCGTCGGGATCTTTTCCAGTCCCTCGACGTGGATCTTAATGCGGCAGAGCGCGAGGATCCAGCCGTCGAGCGCCAGCGTCAGCGCAAGGTAAAACGGGCTGATGCGGTCATACATCCTGTTCGGCCCGGCAAAGAGCGAGCACACGAACATCAGCAGCACGTACACAAGGTTCGCCGCCACGAAGCAGCCGAGCAGCACGGGCAGTAACCACCAGTAGCTGAGCGCGGGAGACAAAAAATAAATCACCGCAGTGCTGAGCACGGCGGGAACGAGCATCAGATAATAAACCATGGTCGGACACCTTTCCACACGGGATGTGACGAAATCCTGTCAATAGTCATTGACGGCTGGGTATCACATCCATTATAATTACTGTACGGGACCGTGTCAATGAACGGGGTGTAAACTTGCGCGGATCTCGAAATTTTTCGATCAGAGATAGGAAGGATAATGAGATGATCGTATTGAAATGGTTATTCCCGGTGTTTTTGGCGGCGCTCGCCGTCGTGCACCTCATCAGCTGCTGGCGCGGCGATGACGATCTGCGCAAGCCGACGAAGATCGCGCTGATGCCGGTCGTCGCGCTGACGTACCTCGCCTTTGCCAACACGCCGTCGCTTTGGGTGGTCGCCGGCCTGCTGTTCGGCTGTCTGGGCGATCTGTTTCTGCTGCGGCCGCTGCAGAAGCATTTCTTCGCCCTCGGCACGGCGTCGTTCTTCCTCGGCCACGTGTGCTACCTTGTGCACATCTACACGACCTATGCCGTGCATGTGCGCTGGTTCTGGATCGTGCTCGTGTGCGCGGCTTATGCCGCGGGCATCGTGGTCGTCTATAAGGGCAGCCGCAGGAGCATCCCGCGCGCCCTGCGTCCGCTGGCGCTGGCGTACATGGTCATGCTCAGCGCGCTGAGCATCAGCGTGTTCCTGCCGCTGGTGACGGCGTTCACGTGGGGCAAGCTCGCGTCGTTTCTCGGCGCGTCGTTCTTCCTCGCGTCCGACGGCGTGCTGTGCGACATGCTCTTCATCAAGAAGGCCGAGCCGACCAAGCAGAACTTCGCCGTCATGGGCACGTACATCCTTGCGCAGGTGCTGCTGACCATGGGCTTTGCATTCTGAGCCGGCGCAAATCGTCGAAAAAAACGGGGCGCTCCGGTCGTGAGTGTCCCGTTTTTTGTACAGTCGTGGAAAATAATTTAAAAAACTGTTAGAACCGCTTTACATTTGTCGGAAAAAGCAATACAATCTGTAGCATCACCAATGGTCTCAAGGGGGAAGAGAGCATTATGAAAGCAAATGAAAGGGACAGCAGGACAGAGCAGGAGCGGTTCATCGACCGCATGCTCAAGGAGATCCTCGGCGGGCAGCGCAATCCGGGCGACCGGCTGCCCACGGAGAGCGAACTGGCCGCGCAGTACGACCTGCGCAAGACGAACGTACACCTTGCCCTGAAAGAGCTGGAGCGGCTCGGCTTTCTGGAGATCGTGCCGCGCCACGCGACGTATGTCGCACCCTATTGGGAGCGGGCAAATCTGGAGACGCTGGCGGTCATCATGACGCACGGCGTCACGCCGCATCCGGAGCTGGTGGACGCGTTTATGGAGCTGCGCGAAATGGTCGCGCTCGGCTGGTTCTGCTGGGTAGGGCGCCGACCGGACGCGGCGCAGATGCAAAAGCTGTACGGTCTGCTCGCGCAGATGGACGCCATCGCCTACGTGCCCGACGGCGACAAGGCGGCGTTTCTGGAACTGCTCAATGCGTTTCTGGTGTGCATGTTCCGCGAGTCGGACAACATGATCTTTCGCGTCATGCTGCGCTCGACGCGCGAGCTTGCACACGTGGCGTACTACATGGTGGCCTACACGCTCGATATGCAGGAGCTGTGCAGGGTCTACCGCGCGGTGCTTGACGGACTGACGGACGGACGCGTGCCCGAGGCGATCGCCTGCTGGAGCGCGTGGAGCGACCGGGTCACGCTGCGCTACCGCGAGGCGCTCGAGCAGCTGCAGAGCGCATGACCGGCCGCTGCCCCGGCGGGACAAAAAGGCTGTCAAAAAGTAATACTTTTTGACAAGGGGGTTGCGGCCTGACTGCAGCGCACGCGCCGTCCGCCTTGGGCGGACGGCGCGCACGTTTGCAGGCCGAGAAGTATTTTCTTCGCCGCACATGTCGCCGAAGAAATGATCGGACTTTCTTTGCGCCTGCGGGCGCAAAGGCTACGAGGTTCTTTGACAAACCGGCTGCCCCGGCGGGACAAAAAATGTCCCGCCGGGGCAATCGTTTTTTTTCGCGCTGCGGTTGCGCGCAGCGTGCAGACGTGCTAAAATCAGGTAACAATACCGAAAGGGAGCGAGCCCATGAAGCTGACATTTATCCGCGCCGACCACGAGGTGACCGGCAGCTGCACCCTGCTCGAGATCGGCGGGCATTACGGCCTGATCGACTGCGGCATGCAGCAGGGGCGCGACCAGTTTGAGAACATCGACATCCCTGTCCCGGCGGCGCAGATCGAGTTCGTGCTCGTCACGCACGCGCACATGGACCACACCGGCCACCTGCCGCTGCTGTATAAGCAGGGCTTTCGCGGCACGGTCTACGCAACGGAGGCGACGTGCGACCTGTGCGGCATCATGCTGCGCGACTCGGCGCATATCCAGATGTCCGAGACCGAGTGGCGGGGGCGCAAGGCCGCCCGCGCGGGCCGCTCGGCCACCTGCTCGGCAGCGCGTGCATCGAGACGTGGCTCACCGAGGGCGATGTGGAAAAGAAGATCGTCTTTTCCGGCGACATCGGCAACGTGAATCAGCCGCTTCTGCGCGACCCGCAGACCGTCTCGGGCGCGGACTACGTGCTCATCGAGTCGACCTATGGCGACCGCAGCCACGGTGAACGGCCGGATTATCTCGGCGCGCTCGCCGACTGCATCCAGCGCGCGCTCGACCGCGGCGGCAACGTCGTCATCCCGTCGTTTGCCGTCGGCCGCACGCAGGAGCTGCTGTATTTCATCCGCCAGATCAAGGACGCCGGCATGGTGCACGGGCATCCGCACTTTCCGGTCTATGTCGACAGCCCGCTCGCCAACGAGGCCACGCGCGTCTTTTTGCAGACCGACACGAGCTTTCTCGACGACGAGGCGCGCGCGCTCATCCGCAGCGGCGTGAACCCGCTGTATTTTGACGACCTGCACACCGCCGTCTCCAAAGAGGACTCCATGGCGCTCAACAACGACCGGATGCCCAAGGTCATCCTCTCCTCGAGCGGCATGTGCGATGCCGGACGCATCCGCCACCACCTGAAGTATAATCTCTGGCGGCCGGAGTGCACCGTGCTCTTCGTGGGCTATCAGGCGGTCGGCACGCTCGGGCGCAAGCTCAACGACGGGGAAAAGACCGTGAAGATCTTCGGCGACGAGATCGCCGTGCACGCCGAGATCACCGTGCTGCCCGGCGTGAGCGGTCACGCGGACAAGGCCGGGCTGCTGCGCTGGCTCAACGCCATGGAGCAAAAGCCCGCGCACGTGTTCGTCAACCACGGCGACGACGATGCGTGCACGGCGTTTTCCACCTGCCTGCGCGAGGAATACGGCTACGAGGCCGACGCACCCTACAGCGGCAGCGCGTTTGACCTTGCCGCCGGTGTGTATACGGTCGTTGCGCCGCCGCGCCCCATCCGGCACGACGAGCAGCGGCAGGCTGCCGCCGCCGGCAAGCGCCGCGAGAGCCCGGCCTTCGAGCGGCTCAAGCGTGCGCTCGGCGAGCTCACGGCGCTCGTGCGCCGCTGTGAAGGCTGCCCGAACAAGGGGCTCAACGCCTTTGCCGAGGAGCTCGAGCGGCTCACCGCCCGCTGGCGCGACCGCATTGCGCCGTAACACACTATATAATAATGCAGCAAAGCCCTGCCGGACAGTTCCCGGCAGGGCGTTTTTGCGCTCAGATCGTTTTGCGCGCGCGGCCGGTCAGATATGTCCCGACCGTGCCGAGACCGAGCAGCGCGAGATTGAGCCGCGGCACGACGTTTGTCTGCAGCGCGTCCGTGTCGAAGGCGTTTTGCGCCAGCAGCAGCGCACCCGCGCCGACTGCCGCCGCGCACAGAAGCACGAGCGCGGGCGGGTTTTTGCGCGCGAAGAGCTGTGCATTGCGCGTGCACGCCGCGCGCAGACAGTTGACTGCCAGCGTCAGCAGCATCGCCACGAGCACAAAGTCCGGCAGCACCCACAGCCCGATCACGAGCGCGCCGAAGCGCTCGACCGCGTGAAAGAGGCTGATGTTGCGCAGCAGGGTGAAAAACGGGTGGTTGAGCTGCGCCGTCAGCCCCGCGCCGAGGTTCCCAATCGTGAACACACTCAGCAGCGTCACGAGCACGCATGTGCGCACGCACCAGCGCATGGCGCAGCGCGCCCGACCCGGCGTTTCCGGCGTGGCGCCGCCGGTGAAGGCCGCAAAAAACAGCACCGCCGCCCCCGCGCCGAACACCGTCAGCGCGCTGCGCGCGACGCCGGGCGCGTCCGCCGCCGTCACGGGCAGCAGGTTTTTCACGTCCAGCCCCGGCAGGGCGAACACCAGCACCAGCGTCAGCACGCCCGCGAGCAGCGGCCAGAAGATCTCCGCGGCGCGAAAGAGCGCCTTCGGCTCACCGAGCGCGCCGCAGACCGCCATGGTGAGGATCGTCCCCACGAACGGCCACGGCTGGCTCAGCGGGAACACCGCCTCGATGAAGCGCTCCGCCCCGATGCGCAGCGCGAACGCGCCATAGAGCAGAAACCACAGGGCGTACAGGCACAATGCCGCCCGCCCCGCGACCGGTCCGAGCGCGCGCAGCGTGATCTCACCGATGCCCTCACCCGGTCGGCCGCGGCGCAAAATGCCCTCGAGCAGCGCCGCAAACAGCAGCAGCGGCACGAGCGCCGCCGCGCCGCTCAGCCACCCGCCGCAGCCGGCCTCCGCCGCCGTCTTGCGCGGCACGAGGTGCAGCAGCGGCGAGAGCAGCACCATCGTGCACAGCGCGTAATACTGCCGCCGCGTCAGGGAAAGGTGCATCATCTTCCGCCTCCTGTGGTGTCGATGCCGTCGCGCAGGTCGTACGTGCGCCCGACGTCGGCATCGACCGTCACGCGCACCGGCACGTCCGGCCAGAGCTCCGCCCAGCCGTCGCGGATGGCCGCCCATCTGCGCCCGCTGCGCACGGCGACGGCCTGCCCCACGCCGAGAAAGTCCGCCTCCAGCGCCTGCGATGCCGCGAGCGCATCGCGCACCCAGCCGCCCACGCACGCCGCGAGCGCCGCGTTGAGCTCGTCCTGATAGGCCTGCGTGGTGATCCGGCGCGGTGTGCGCAGCTCGGAGATGCCCGCGCGCAGCCGCAGCGTCACGTCCACGCGCGCAAGCGTGCCGCCGTCCCAGACCGGACGGATGGCCGCCCTGCACGTGTCGAGCGTGAGCATGACGGTGCTGCCGTCGCCGTCGCGCACCGCGATGTCGCCGTTGGTGACCACGCCGAGGAGCATGCTCGCCCCGCGCGCCGCCTCGGGCGCGATGCAGCCGAGATAGTCGCCGCCGCGAAAGATCGCATACCCCGCCGGGGCGAGCGCGAGCTTGCCGCCCTCGCTCTCCGGCGTGCGCACGCACGCCACGGCGCCCACGGCGGCGCAGCCGCTGCCCGCGAGCGCGCGGGCGATGTCCGCGCAGGAAAACGCATGGCTCGCGCCGCTGAGCGCGGTGTCCTTCTGCAGCGCGGACAGCGCCTCGGTCACGTCGGTCCTGTCGTCGCCCGTGTCCATGACCGCCTGCTGCGCCGCCGCCCCGCGCACGAGAAACAGCGGCGCACTCAGGCGCATATCCGGGTTGCGCGCGATGAAATCCAGCAGCGGCGTCAGCTCGCCCGCGACGGCTGCCTCCTCGCCGAGGAGCAGGTAGCTCGTCTGCGCGTAAAACAGCTCCGCATTCGGCGTGCGGTCCTGCAGCCGGTCGAGCGCGGCGAGCACGGTCTCGCCGGTCTGCGTCATGCGCTGAGGCGGTTTGTTTTCGCCTGCCCTGCCGGTCGACGCGCTCAGGCACACGCCCTCGGGCGCACGATCCACGCCGATCGTCTGGATGAGCATCAGGTCCTCGACCGGCCGGTAATTGCTCGAGATCGCGCCGCTGGCGCACCCGCTGCACAGCAGTCCCGCCGCCAGCAGCAGCGCGAGCGTTTGCGTGCGGTGCATACGCAGCCCTCCTTATATTATATAGTGTGCCTCATCTCTGCCGCCGCCGGTTTTCGCTGCCGTATTCCGGCGGACGGAACTTGTTGTCCGGCTGCGGCCGGCGCAGCATCGTGCGCCAGAGCGCCGGGCGCTCGCTGTCCACAAACGGGGCCATATACGCCACGCCGTCGCTGTCGATCGTGCACAGGTACCAGATCACGAGCCCAAGCATTGCCAGAATACCGAACAGTCCGGCGACCGCCGCCGCCAGCACCAGCGCCAGCCGCAGCAGGCGCACGGCGTTGCTCAGCTCCTGATTCGGCAGCGTGTAGCCCGCGATGCCCGCGAGCGCCACGACGATGATCGCCACGGGGCTCACGATCTTCGCGTCCACCGCCGACTGCCCCACGAGCAGCGCCCCGATGATCGACACCGTCTGACCGATGGAGTTCGGCAGCCGCAGCCCGGCCTCCTGCAGCAGCTCGAAGGCAATGAGCATGAACAGAATGATCGCCGGCACGGAAAACGGCACCTGCTGCTTTGCCTGGATGACCGACAGCAGCAGCTTTGCCGGGATCATCTCCTGGTGGTACATCGCCACGGCCACGTACAGCGCCGGAAACGTCAGCGACAGCGCCAGCGCAAAGTAGCGCAGCACGATCAGCGCCGAGGCCAGCAGGTAATTGTGCGCCTCGTCCTCCGGCGTGTGCATCAGCAGCCGGAACGTCGTCGGCAGCAGGTAGCCCATCGGCAGCCCGTCCACCAGCAGCCCCACGCAGCCGTCGAGCAGCGCCCCGGCAAATTTGTCCGGACGTTCCGTCTGGCCGAGCTGCGGCAGCAGCGCCCGCGGCCGCCGCGTCAGATACGGTTCGAGGTCGCCGTGCCCGAGCAGCGCCTGCTCGTCGATCGTGTCGAGCCGGTCAAGGATGCGCTGCACGCGCGCGGGGTCTGCGATGCCGTCGAGATATACCACCGCGACGGTGGTCTCCGACTGCCGCCCGACGACCGTCTGGCGCAGCTTCAGCGCCGGGGTATGCAGCCGCCGCCGCACGAGCGAGGTGTTGATGCGCAGCGTCTCGACGAAGGCATCCTTCGCGCCGCTGACGGATTTCTCGATCGTCGGCTCGGATACCGCGCGCATATTTGTCGTGCGTGCTTCGAATGTCACGGCCTTGCGCTGCGCGTCGAAGATGAGCGCGGCCGAGCCCATGGTGAGATCGGCGACGAGTGCGTCTGTCTGCGTGCGTGTGCGCGTCGCGCAGCTGTACACCGCGCCCTGCTCGATGCGGCGCACCGCCTCGCGCGAGCCGGTAACGTCGGCCAGCCGCCCGCCCTCGGTGAGCGGGCGGAGGATGTCCGCCGACACGTCGCCCGCCGCGACCACGCCGTCGAGCCAGCAGACGCACACCGTGAGCCGGCTCTCGAGCCCGATGCGCACGGTGCGCATTTCAAAGTCGTCGCAGTCGGAGAATATTTTTTTCACTTCTGCCGCCGTGATCGGCACATCAAATTTCGGCTGCGGGCGCGGATGCGGCGCATCATCCCGGCCGCAATGAAAGCAGTTCGTTTGCATATTGCGTAGTATACCCGGCAAAAACCACAATATTTAGTGGGCACGGGAAAAGTCGAAAAATTATTGCGAAAATGTGAAAAAAGTTGTTGACATCGGTCGTTTCCGGTGGTATATTAGCAAAGCGCTCGCGGGGAGCGGCAAGAACGAAAGAAACTTCCGAAAAAAGTTGAAAAAAGTTCTTGACAAAGCGAACTGCGTGTGGTAAGATAAACAAGCTGTCGCCGAGAGGCGCAGCGGCGTGCACCTTGTAAATTAAACAATGTAAGAACACAAAACTGAAAAAAGTTTTGTAGCTTATGCAAAATAAGCACCAGAAAAGGGTTCTTAACATCAGCAATGATGTAAAACAATTCTTTTGAGAGCTAGAAAGCGATCTAAAAGATTATATCCGCTTCGGCGGTTATGATATGATTTATAGAGAGTTTGATCCTGGC
>QWCN01007328.1_pt1 | contig 17595 bp, 7 predicted proteins | sample 1972711 | NCBI WGS metagenome assembly QWCN01 (sample SAMN09866707, study PRJNA288562) | Human gut metagenome isolate term1_stool, whole genome shotgun sequencing... | isolation source: gut | host: Homo sapiens | place: USA: California
TGACTCTTAATCAGGGTGTCCAGGGTTCGAACCCCTGATCGCGTACCACAAGTTGCAATATCCGAACTTTTGTTCGGATATTTTTTTGTTATGGGCTTTTTCCCATTTCATAAGCATTTTGCATTGTCCTGCTTTGCTTTATACATCTATCGTTAATTGCCACAACACATCAATTCTTCACACAAATAACTTTTTCATAACAAATCACCCTTTTTATTCTATCGTAGCTGTCCTAATCTCTGTTTAGTAAACCACTTAAACGTTGATTTTTTACAAAAAGCACGTCCGAAACGTGCTTGACATAATTTTTATACTATGTTATACTTTAGATACAAGATAAGGGCAACAGCAGTTGTCTTTGCAGAATGTAAACGTTTTGTAGAAAAATTCTACCTTAACCGTCTATTTCGCAGATAGACGGTTATTTTTTTATCTCTATAACAAGCAAAAATACAATTATAATTATAAGAGTAAATTCACTCATATGCTGCTCCTTTCGGAATAGCAGAGACAACCGCCTTGCGTCCGCTTTGCCAAACGTTATTGCCCTTTTTATATCTTGGGGTTTTATAAACCCATATATATTCTACACTATACCTCACGCAATGTCAAATTACGTTTATTTTACTAAAAAAAATACAAAATGGCGGTTTTAAACCGCCATTTTGATTACTTCAATTTTTCATTAATACGCATAAACACTGCCGCTGTCTGTGCTCTTGTGGAATTCGCCTGCGGAGCGAAAGTACCGTCGGTATTACCCGACATTATTTCTTGCTCTGACAGCCAATCAACCGCATTCCTTGCATAATCTGAAATACTGTCACTGTCAACATAATTTGCCGTTTCATTTACCGTTATATCACAATTTTTGTATTCCGCATAACGATAAACAATCGCCGCCATTTGTTCACGTGTTATACTCATATCAGGTGCAAACTCTGTATCGCTCACACCGCTGACAATTTTATTTTCTTCCGCCCATGCCACTGCATTTGCGTAATAACTGTCACTTGCCACATCAACAAAGCTTGAATTTTCCGCATACGGTTCACCCTCTGTTCTGTACAGAACAGTTACAAACATAGCCCTTGTAACGTCACCGTCAGGTGCAAATTCCGTATCGCTCACACCATACATCAAACCGTTTTCATAAGCGTACTTAACTGAATTATAGAACCAATCGTTGTTACTTACGTCAACAAACGGATTATTCCAATCAGTCGGTTCAGGCTTATCTGACGGATTAGGCACAGCATCAATCTTTTTGAACTTTGCAGTGATTTCAGCTTTTGCATTCACCTTTTCAAACGTATATTCGCTCACCTTACCGACCCTTTCGCCGTTTACGATTACGTCCTCAATTTCGTAACCCTCATCAGCCGTTATCGTAAATGTCTTGCTTTCATTTTTATTTACGGTTACGGTGTCCGGACTGATTTTACCGTTTTCGGACTGAACAACTGTAATTTTATATGTTACATTGCCGGAGTTTCCTCCTCCGCCACCGCCCGAACTTGGTTTAATCATAAGCGGACCGCTTGCGATAATGTGAGTGTTTTCAACCGTTGTACCCTTCAAATTAACCGTAACGGTATATGTCACAGACGTATCAAACGTGCCGTACAACGTATATGTCTTATTATCACTGCTTGCCTTAACCTCTGTAAGTTCCACATTCTTATCACCGTTCAGCACAACAAAATTATCTGCCGTCATTCCCTCAATCGCCGTATCAAGATTAATCGTGATATGCGTCTTTCTTGCTGTACCTGCCGACGCATTCACTTTAATCTTTTCACTTGGAATATCAGTGCTGCCCTTGCCGCCCAAAACGGTATAAACATTCTGATTATCAACAGTCGCACTTACTACGCCGTTTATTTTTTCATCAGTTGTAATGTAGCCGTTTTCATCAACATTCGCCGCACCTTCTATTGCCGAAACGTTCCATTCAATTCTGTTTGCCGCCGCACTGTCGTCATTGATTTCAATAATTCTGTTATCGGTTTTCACCTTTAGCGAAAGCTGACCGCTTGTGCCGGCTTTAATTGTACTGTCACTGCACTCTTTTCCGTCAATGTACATTTGAAGTACACTGTCGTCATTGCCGAGTGCTTTGTTTGTAAGCTGTAATGTTACAGGTACTGTTTCGTTGCCGATTTCGTCTGCCGCATACACAACTATATTTTGATATGCCATAGAATTATCAAGTGTAACATTCTTTTCAAAACTGCCGTCATCTCCGACAGTCACTTCCTGTATTTCTTGATTTTCCGCACCGATATACACTTTCGCACCACTGTCGCTGATACCCTTAACCGTAACAGTGTCCTCGAAAAATCCGCCGTTATTCGGACTGCTTATTTGCAATCTCGGAGGAAGTGTATCAACAGTAAACATATACTCCGACAATGTACCGTCTTTTGAATCGTTTTCGCCCTTGAAGGTTATTATATGCGTACCGTCCTCTAAGCCGTCAAGATTTATACTCTGCGACATAGTTTTTTCCGAAACAGTACCGTTCATTTCACCGCCGTCCAAAGACCATTCGCCGGAAACATTCATATCCGATACAAGGTCTATGACTGCATTACTGCTTTTAACCGTATCTGTTCCGTCAATGTTTACCGCATTTTGTGCTTTAAGTGTTACATCAGCCTTTTTAGGCTCAACCATTGTCACAGGTGATGACAGTGTTTCAGCGGAAACAATCTGACCGCCTGAAGATGTATTTTTATAACCCTTTAATCCTATCACATACTGCTTACCGCTTACAAGTCCGACTTGTTCGGTCTGCGTTTTTATATCCTTTTTCTCATCTTCCGTAAGGTCGTTTTCATTCACGATATTTCCGTTCTTATCCACCGTAACCGTCTTTGTATACTGACCGCCGACCGTAATCACATCACTTCCGCTTACAGTCATATTGTCAAATACAGTCGGTACGTTTTTACCGTCTTGAACTTCATATATACTTACCTTATAGCCGTCATAATTATCTTGATTTATACCTGTCAAATCAATACTGTAATCACCGCCCAATGCCACATTAAACGTCGGTGCGGACGGCTGTGACGGATTGGTATAATTAAGCTTTTTATCGGTTGTCACAACAGGGTTAGCACTTTCGTCTGTCGTTGTCGCAACAACTTTTACCGTATATTCACCGCTCGGCATATTTTCAGGCATTGTTATATTTGCACTCTTACTCTTTATGTCATTCACATTTTCTGTTTTGTACAACGGATAAACTTCGTTATTGCTGTCCTCTGCATAAATTGTAAGACTGTTGAATTTATCCAAATCTTCACCCGACCACGTTACCGTATTATTGTTCAATACCGCATTGTCGATTGTCGGCAACTTTGAAAGTGCGTATATAGTCACGCTTGACGCAATACCTGTTTTTAATTGCAATGCTTTATTAAAGTAATTTTCATCTGTAACCGTTATTGTAACGGTTGCTTTCTTTGTATCCTCATTCCAATTCAACATTGCGTTTGCATTTGCGTTGGCTGTATCGTCTGCCGTTTTTGAACTGTCTGACCATACTATCGGATAATTTTCCATTTCAATATTCTTTGCATATGTTTCCGCAATAAGCTGACTTGGTGCATCATACGAAATTGTAAGTATTCCGTTTTCGTTGTTATACTTGCCGAAATTAATCGAATGTACCGTTTTACCCGCAAGCGATGATACCGTCGCACCGTTTGAGCCGAACAATGATATATCGTCTGTTGACGCCAGTGTACGAATATTGTTATTGAGTTTCATATACAAGGTACGGTCTGTTTTTTCATCGTAATAAACAGGAATCCCCTCCGCACTCAACTCAATAGTCGGTTCCGGTGCGTCATATTTACCGAAAGCGAAATCTACATCGCCGCCCCAATAATATGTTACACCTGCGTCAATTTTCAAAACGTGCAAAGCACCCCATATTTTTTCTGCATTGACACCCAAATCTGCAGAGCCTATTTCTATACCGCCGAAAATCGGTATTTTTTTAGGAATACTTACCATTGCTGTGGCATAGCCTTCCCAGAAATACTTATCCTTAACCTTATCTTTTTCCACAATTAAATGTCCATCACCCGAAATAACGTCGAATATACCGATAGACACTCCCGCTGCAAATCTAAGTTCGGGATACCATGCACATTCAATTCCCGCATAGTCTATAAGTGTAATTCCCGCAACATTCACGTCCGACAGTGCAATACTCAAATCTCTCGGACTGATACTTACATCACCTCTTGCGGAAAGAACATCAAACAAAGCGAATTGTCCGCTTAGCAGAAGCGTTATAGGCGGTACGGATGAGGACGGATAAATCGTTTCAAACAGATTATCTATACCGCCGCCTGCACCTTTAATCCAAAATACGCCCATTCCGTCAACATTTATACCCGGTGTAAATCCGCCTGCATAGAAATATAATTTATCCGGAATAGGTATTCCGTTGTTACTTCTAAGACGAATTTCCGCCTCCATTTCAAATGCCATCATATCGGCACTGCCTTGAACGCCGATAGTGTATTCGTTGTTCATAACCTTTAAATCAAGAGTTCCCTCAACGCTCGGAAGTCCGTCCGCATATGACGGAACTTCTACTTCGACAGACGTATTAAATCCGATAAATCCGCCGCCGAAAAGTATATCATGGATATACAAATTCAGACTTCCGCCCTCTGCGTCTTCCCATTCCTCTTGGTCCTCGGCATATCTGTCCTGTACATCTCTAAGCTGTGACGGAGTGTAATTACTGCTCGCCATTTTCAGTTGTGCAACCTCCATTGCGGAAGTTTTTCTGTTGCTCCAATCAAAGTTTGACGGAACAAGAAAATCAGGTGAAAGTTGTGCACCGAATGCGATTACTCTTTGTTTCGGTGTTTTTGAAGTGACTTCACCGTCAACTGTCGCCATCTGTCCGAACTGACAGTATCTGAATTCCATCACCATTCCCGCAATAGTTTGTGCGGTACTTGCCGCACCCGGCCACATAAGCATAATACCGTTTGTATTTGCAACGCTGTTTTCAACGTCACCTGTCTGTTCGCCCTCGTTTGTGTACTGCAAAAGTGTTGATTCGGAGCCGTTTTCAAATGACGAAATCGCACATACACCGCTCCAAACCTTTGTTCTTGCACCTGTCGTATAAACTTCGCCGTCTATATCGATATTAATAGTTTGGTCGTCCTGACCGACGTTTTCGACAGACACGGTTACAGTACCTTTTTCAATATCAAGACAATTACTGATATTTATTGTGCTTTTCGCCTTATGGTCTACCGTTTCAAGAGAAACAGCCTCTGCCTCTGCAATTTTACCGTTTTCATATTTTAACGTAAAGTCACCGCGAAGTTCAAGCAAAGAGATATTTTGAGCATTTGGAACTTCGTCACTGTATTCCTTTTCGTCTTTATACGCCCTTAGGGCATACTTGTTATCGCCGTCTTTTTCAATCGTGACAACTCCGTAAGAACCGCCTTGATATGCAATATCATCACTGACATTAAATTTCAGTGCGTCAGACGTAATATCTTTTTTAGTCGGATCTTTCATATCAAATACAATCTGATATGTACCGACCGACATAAGCTCGTCAAGTATCAAATCCGCCGTATTGTTTTCGGTATCCAAAATGAAGTTTTCCGCACTTACGGTCAACGGCTGACTGCCGTTTAAAGGCTTAACCTTTATATCGTATTCACTCTTATTTTTAAGTAAATTGAAATTCTGACCTGCAAGGTAAATATGTCTTGTTCCTCTGTTATAAACAATCTCGGGTGCGGTGCTTATAAACGAAACCCTGTCGCCTGTTGCACCCGGACAAAGAAGATATATACTTCTCTGACCGATTAAGTTTTCGGAAAGTAATTTACCGTCCGTTCCGCTCACGTCATAACAACGCACTTCGATTTTTCTGTAATCGGTAGCCGTAAGCGGTTCGGCATTAAAGTTAAACACAACCTGTCGTTCTTCATCTGCGTTAAAATCTATAATATCAACACTGAAAGGGTTTGAATATGAAGCTGTAACGTCAAGATTACCCGACAAGTCATACGGTGTTATTCCCTCCTGCGGATATACCGCAACGGCAATTTGTTTCATTTCGTTCTGCGACACGTTTTTAATTTGCGTTGACACGCTGAAATCACCGTTTTTACCGTCCGCCGTTTGCGGTTTGTATTCGTCTTTTGTATCGGTAAGCTGCATTGCTCCGAGTTCAGATGAAAAATTTATCGCAACCTTATCATCGTTATTTACGGTTACGTTTGAATATATACCGTAATTTGTCGCAACGGTATTGCCCTCACCGTTTGCCGCCACACTGCCCATATCGAAATACAGAGCATACGCACTGTCGGCAGTCAAATATTTTTCGTTATACGGATTTGTAAATGTCAACGAGTTATCAGGCTCAAAATCAAATACACTTGACGCAAGGTTGTTCCAATGTCCGAACGCTATTTGATACGGTGCGACAATTTTATTGTTAATCGACGCATTCACCGTATAAGCCGTTACGGACGGTGCTTTCGGATTGTCGTATCCGAATAATGCGTTGTTGTATGCTTCTCCGTCAGAGTTATCAATAACCGTTTCGGATTGTATCTGCTCATATGTACTGTCCTTTTTCGTCAGTTCATACACCGCATAATCCTGATAACCGAGTGCGGTATCAAGCATAACTCTTGCCTGAACACTGTCCGCACTTCTTCCGTCCGTACTCTTTACACCGTATGAAATTGACGCCATACCGTGCAGAGCCGATTTTGTATTTGCAAGCGTGACGGTCTGCGTAAAAGTCAAACCGTCAACGCTCCACGTTGCGACAATGTTGTCACTGTTTTTCACCAAAGTGACGTCACTGCTGTCCTTGCCCAAGAAACCGTATTTTCTTCCGAAAATATAGTCCTTTACCTCATCACCTCTTTTTACACGAAAAGAGGTATATGATGTATCATAATTTTCATCGGGAAACAAAAGATATTTATTATCATCTGCTTTGTTCAGCTTATCTCCCTCAACGGTATCTATCAGAAAACCGCCGTTTTTCGCCGAAACAACGACTTTCAAATAACCGTCGTTCAATTCTTCGTAATCCGCCTTATTCAGATTTTCGGCAAACGCGCCGATAGGCATTATACCGAAAATCATAGCTGTTACGGTTAAGGCTGATATAATCTTTTTTAATCTTTGCAGCATAGTAAACCTCCTTTTTTCATTATTGAACGTAAATTACAAATCTGTAATTGTCACGTCCCTGTGTTTGTACATTAAATGTATAATACCCCGCCTTTTTCGGAACGAATGTAATCGGCTCTGTATTATCCTTATTCTTCGCCAATTCAGTCGCACCGATTTTCATTTGACCGACTGTCTTTATACCGTTTTTATATTTAACACTGTACGGCTCGCCATTGCTTTCAACGACAATGTTCTGTGCCTCGTTTTTGCTTAGCACAATCATATCTCTGTAAATATACTCACCGTTTACGCTGACTCTAAGCTGAGTATCCTCATAGAAATAGATATATCCGTATCTTTCACTGCTGTTTCCTGCCTCGTCTGTTGCGGTATAAGTCACCCTTACTGTTCCCGTTGTCTGCGGTTTTGTGTAAGTAACATCAAGCTTGATTTTGTCCTTTTCGGTTTCGTTGTCGCTTACCGTCATATTCGCTTTAAGCTGTGACAAAATATCTTCTGAATTTAAGTCGATTTCCACCGTTTCTTTTTTCAATTTGATAGTCGGTGCTTTTTTATCCGGCATTGCTATCTGCATAAAGTGATAATACTTTGTATTTGAATATTCGTCCTTTGCCTTTATTGTAGGATATAATCCTGCCAAATCCTCCGATACGGTTAACTTCGTCCACGCACCTGCCGTAAGATTTTGACCTGTTGTGTCACCGTTCCATGTTACCGTACAGTTTCTGTTTGCACTCACATATACAGTGTCACCGACCTTTAAACGACCGAGTTTATCCGGTGACTCCTTACTGTCTGTACCGTCACTTGCAAGACTGAATGTAAGCGACAAATCTTTATCAATGATGCTATCAACCTTAACAACCTTTTCCGTCAGATTGCCTGCAGCGTCCGCAAAGTGATATACATATTCGCCGTTTGCGTTTATCACTCTTGTAAATTCAGTTCCCTGTTTTCCGTTTTCTCTGAAAATAACTTCTTTGTCAGCTTTTAAAGTCACTGTCACTTTACGGTGATTTTCGGACGGCTGAATTGTTTCGGTAATAATCGGTGCGTTTTTGTCGATGTTCTTAACCTCATTCAAAGTAATTTCACACACTTGACCGTTTACGGCTGTGCAAACAAGCGTCATAGTCGGTGCATTTTCCGAATATGAAATTGTAACTTGATTATCAAGTTTATATATTTCAGGAAGATAACCGCTTTGATTTTTCCATTCCGCTTTCGTGATGAGCTTATCAAATCTAAGCTGTGCCGTAACGGATTTATTCGTCTTACTGCTCTTTGCGTTTTCAGACCAAACTTCACTGATTTTATTTGCAGGTGAATTGTCTATTTCCGTAACGGCTGCTTTTAATTCACCGCTTTCGTTCTCACCTTTATATGTGTATGTGTAGTTTATAACAATATTTTCGTTGCCTGTTACTTCTATATAATACAAGCCGTTGTATTCTCCGTCACTTGTTTGCTGTTTTGCGTTGTCATTAGTCATAACAAGGTTTGTAAAGTCGCTGTCCTCAGGCGGTATTAGGTACACCTTTACGGTCTGCATATCGCCCGACACGACTTTCTGTAAATGCGGCTGAGGCGCTTCGCCCAAGTTATCCGCAACAAGCGGAATTTCGGTGACATTATTACAGCTGTCGACCGCAAACAATGTAAATTCCGCGTTCTTTGTTATATCAACGGTTCTGCCGTTTACACTCACTCCGTCAATCGTATCGCTTGTTGAATCAAATGTCGGTGTTTCGGCATTAAGTCCCGCTTTTGCAATAAGCTTTACACCGTTTATATCAGACACGATTACATTAAATCTGTAATGTGACGACCAACCCATTTTCTTCATAAATGATATACTGTCGCTAACTGTTTCATAGCCTCCGCCGCTTAAATCAGGAAGTGACGGATTTAAGTAATGCTTGTTATCATCATACAGATTAAGCACAAGTTTTTTACTTTGTGCCACGCCGCCCCTTACGGTATAACCAACCATTTCAACACTCGGCGGCATTGTATCGACATATTCTTCGGGCGGCTGATAATCTTTAAGTGTTACATCAAGCGTAACTGTATAATCTTCACCCAAAGTATCATTTTGATTTTTGTAATTCCTGAATGTAAATTCCGTTTCACTGTTAGGATAGAATGTATGGCTCGGCGTTTCGCCCGTTGCGGTATCAACAAGTGTTGAGCCGTTTTCATCAACAAGCTTTGCGGTTACTTCGCCGTATATACAGCCGTCAACCACATCATCTTCGTCATAATCCCATACAACTTTCGGCTTTATCGGTTTTATCTCATTATTGGTTATATTTAATATTTTACTCTTTTCAGCTCCGTTGTCCGTCCACTTCATTGTAACCTTTGTGGGCTGTGTTGCGGGTACGGTTACGTTATTTGTTCCGTTGTTTTCGATTTTTGCAAATGTGTTTCCGTCCCCTTTGTCTTATACAAAGTTGACATTGTAACCTTTGGACCGTTTGCAAGAAGTGTAACAGTTACAGGTATTGTCCATGTATTGCCGAACATATCCTCGCCCTCAACTTCGTATGTACCGTTTGAGTATATCGGCAGATAGTGAGCAGACGCATAAACCGTATCGCCCTTTAATTTTAAATATCCGTTAAAGTATACCTTAACACCTCTGTCATTGCAGATATAACTGTAATCCGCTAATGAATCGTCATCAGAAACTTCAACAAATCGCGGTTCTTCATATTTAAAGTTTGTTACCAAGCTTCCGTAATTTTCATCGTCTTTGGTATACGTTCTCGTTGCTGTGTCACCATGCACACCTACAAAGTTAAACGTAATACTGTCAAAGAAAGGCTCGCCTGCCTTTTCCACACTCCATGGTCTTGTAAAGTCTATACTCAAATTAGTGGATGTGCTGTCCTCACGATAATAACCGCCCTCAAAACCCAATTCATTCGGATATTGATAGTTTTTCATAGGCATATTGTACGTTTCACCGTCTTTCACAACTGTAAAAGAGCTTTTGTCCATGTCAAGATTTTTGGCATAAAAATTATAAATATAATCACCCTGGTTGTATGTGTTAAGATTTGCTTGAGTTACTGTCAATGCATCATTTTCAAAGGTATATTTCGTTTTTTCCTTGAACTGCGGAATATATGAAACAGAATTACCGGATTCGTCTATCGCAATAAATGCAAAGTTGAGCCTATCTCTGCCGTTTTCGTCTTGTCTACAGTTTTGATAATTAAAGGCACTATCACCCTTCAATGTAACAACCTCGTCAAGTCCGATTTCATCGGCAGTCCAACTGCTGTAATCCTCTCTGTGAACATAATATACCGTTATATTACCGTTTTCGGAGAAAGCATTTTTTACGGTTGCATCAGCGGAAATAACGTGCATTGTTCCGTTGTCATCCGTATAATTCTGCGATTCGTTCATATCAAAATCCATTGCAATCTGCGGTATACTTTCAACCATATTTACCGTGAACTCGTATATCGGCGATACATTGCCGTTTTCCAATTTAACTTGATAACAGAAAGTGTTACTTCCCTTTTCAAATTGCAAACCGCCCGTTGCCGTTACTCCGTCAAGAGTTTCTTTTGCAGGGTTTTGCATTAAGTTTATCTCGTATTCTCTTGTTAAGTCAGTAGTCTTTTCAAACGGTAAATCTTCTCCGCCATTGCACGCTTTATTCCACAAACGAAATCCTTCTGCCTTACCGATTGTTTCACCGCACAATTCTTTTGAAACATCATTGCTCTTAAGCGTCATTTTGACAATATGTGCCATATTCTGTTCTAAAGAATATCCCTCATCTTCATTACGGTCAATCTCCTTAAATTCAGCATTACCGATATTGATTGTTTTAAATGCCGTATCGCTTTCTTTTACGATTGACGGTATCGGATTAGGAATAGGGTAATATTCGTGTTCGGGAATAATTTCATATCTGTTTACACCGACATCTGCCGACGTTTTGATATTGTCAAGAAGTACCGCCGTATCGCACTTAAATTCGGCAGGGCTGTCACTGCCTGTCTGATACAAATAAACCGCAATTCTGTATGTATCCGTTCCAAGCAAGTTACCGTCTTTATCTCTAAGCGGCATTGCAAGAGTTTGACTTGCATTTCTGCTTAGCTTTGCGTTGTAAACCTCGTTGTTTTCCGAATTTGTTATTGTCACATACGATTTATCAAAGTCCAAATTATCCGTAACCCAATCGGCAACTTTTGTATTTGACAATTCAAAATTAATTCTGACATCAGTCATATCGCCGTTTCTTCTTATGTGCTTGTCATCACCCACTCCTGTGGCTTTAATAACATCTCCGTTACTGTCCTTTATTGAAGTAAATTCAAGATTATATACATTATCAAGTACAGGTGCGGTCATAACATTAAAGTCGCCCTCCGCTTGATAGGTCACTTCTTCTTCGGAATTTGACGGCTTTATACTTGCACCGCTTACAGGTGTCAAATCTGCAAACGCACTTTCAAATTTTACGTTTACTGTGCCGTAAAAGTTTTTAAGTTCATTCACTCCGTCCGCCGTAAGAGCGGTTACTCCGTCAAAACCGGTTTTATCCTCGTTGTATGTAACCGCATACCATGTGCCGTCAAAATCAAATATGTTTTTACTGTCGGCACTGTCATATACGCTTGCGTAAGTCTTGTCACCCATTGTAAGTGTTACACGCGTGGTGGCATTAGCTTTATTGTCGGGATTGTCAGGTGCTGAAATTTGCACATCAGGCTTTGTATGTATCTGTGACAAATCGCTTACAACCGTATATTTTGCCTTTGCCTTTGTCAAGTCGGCATACACCTCATAACGTGAAACATTCGACTTGTTACCTTTAAAGTCTGTCGCATACACAAGCAATTCTTTTTCATATTTTTGTGCCGCGTCAAATTTAGTTTCAAAGTCAAAAACTCCGTCATTAAGCAAGCCCTCCGACCAATCACTGTCGGTCGGTTCAACACCTTTGTCTACAAGCTGATATTTAACATTCAGGCCGTCCGTGTTAAAATCGGTTACACGTACCTTTGCCAATATCTTTGCGGTATCGTTTTCATACTCGGTATTCATCGACATAAGCGCAACATTCGGTGCTACACGGTCAATATTTATATCCGTATCAACAGACTGTTCACCCACATTTCCTGCCCAGTCCTCTGTTCTGAAATAAAGTTTTGTGTTTTTGATTTCGGAATTATCGGTTTTAATATGTAAGTAATAATCTTTTACAGGCAAATCGAATTTATTCCACGCAAGGTTATTTTCATTGTTAAGTACCGATTCTTTATACTCACTCGGTGTATCGGCGGAAGTCGTCACAGCATACTTAAACGAAATTTGCTTATCTTGGTCATAGCACCACGCAAAACTTGCCGTCAATCCGTCAAAATCAGATACCGTGCCTTTTCCGTCACTGAAATTCAGCGGTATGCAAAATTCACCGCTGTTTACATCACCGGTTATTTCACCGACATTTACAGTCGGTGCGATATTGTCAAAATAAATCTGCTGTTTCGGATTTTTCGATATTTTCTGCGTTGCCAACTCATTATTATACAAATCGACTACGTTTGCCGTGTTTATTTTTTCAATTCTTATAGGCTCGCTATTATCACAAGTCATATCGGCAGTTATCGTAATCGGTTTAAACGTAATCTTCGTTGCCGTCCGCTTGTTTACACCGTCATACATATCTTCAAATTTCTCGGTTTCAAGCACTACTTTACTTCCGTTTTGAGATATATTAAGTTCTGCAGTCATTGAACTTTTTTCGCTCGTTTTAATTTTTTCCGTTGTCATTGCAGAAAAAGTTAATGTATCGCCGACACCTGCAAACACACTGCTCTTGTCAATATCTTCAGGCCAATCGCTCGGCTGTGAATATGACGTTGAATCTGCCGCTATCATATTCCCCGCAATTTCAACGCTGTCAATTTCAGGTACTTTTTTATCGACTAAAAGTGAGTAACTCGTCAAATCCTTTGTATGAATGTCAAGGCTGTTGCCGGCATAGTCCGTAATCGGAGATGTGGCGGACCGTACATTTGACCGGTGTACTCTTTTTTGTCATACTCTACGCTCTTAATCTTCGTAATTTGATATTCCTTAACATTTTTAGGTGCGTTTACATAGAAATATATTTCATTTCCGTTTATACCGCCGGAAGTCGCAGTAAGTTCCATATTTTGAACACCGCTTTCTACGTTTGTCGCATAAAGCGTCAACGTAATCTTTCCGTTTTCAATCTTTCTCAGCTTTTCACCCATATCAAGATACAGTACAGTGCCGTTCATGCTTGCCGATTTAACAGTTGGCTTTGTTATATCGGCAAAGAACACATATGGTTTTTTTACTTTTGCATCAAACACACCTTGCATTTTAAACTTATTGTTTAACGTATCACCGCTTTGAAGTTTAAACCAACCGCTGTCCTTTTTCCCCTCACCTCGGATCATAGTATTTTTAAACGACATTTTTGCGTGATTACCTATCAAATTAGCGCCGAACCTCATCATAAGCTGACCTGTCGCTTCCAATTCGGGAAATACGGAATTGTTTGCAACGCTGTCTTTAAGTTTAAAACTCGTTGACCAAAATCCATTATCGGTTGCCCACCAATCCGACATATCGCGTGTGTACTTATTCATAAGTTTTTTGTTGTTGTACGTTTGCTCATTCAATATAGGTACTTTTACTTGATTTGCGACACTCATAACATCGCTGTCAGCCTTTGCAATTTGTGCGGGCATAAGTGCCGCCACAAATACAATACACAGTAATGTGCTTATAAATTTTTTCATCTTCTTTCCCTCCATATAGTTTTTTAATTCATTTTAAGTTCTATCATTTCGGTTGTTATACTGTTGTTATATATATCGGTAAGCTCATAACAAATATTCGTGTCATACTCGCCGACATACTCATAACCTACAGTAATATCGCCGTTTACAACGATTTTATCACCATATGAGTACACTCCGTCATATTCACCGTCATATGTATAGTAATCGCATAAAAATTCCAACGTATCGCCGTTTTTAAGTTGCTTAAAGCCTTTTTGCGGAACTGATATATTTTCTTCTTTGCTGTACGGTCTGTAACCTGCCAAATAACCGTCGGGGTGCTTTTCGTCCCAATAAATCATCATTTCAATCTGCTCGTTGCCGTTAAGCACCGCAGGGACATAGCCGTATGTGTATCCGTCCTTTACGTTCTCCGGCGTTTCGTATTCAAAGTAAAACGGAACAACCTGACCGTTTAATGCAACCCAATAATAATCGAAATCAACCATTAAATCACCGTCATCGTCAAATTCATACACATTGTCCGAACCCAAGTCAACGTAACCATCGCCGTCATCAACATACACCCATACATTAATTCCGTTTATTTTATCCCATTCCTCGTCCGAAAGCGACAATGCAAAATAATCACCCTTGTCCTTTACTTCCAACTCATCTGATACATTATAGGTATCGTAATTTGTATTGTCATACCAAGAATAATCACTGTAATCATTCTCACTCGAATAATTCATCTGTCCTGTACCCATAATGCTCAAAAATTTATCGAAAAAGCTGTTGTAGCCGTTATAACCGAACTTATCTGTTTCTGTTTTTATTTCCGCGTAATAGTCGGGATAGTCATACGGGAAATACATTGCAAGTCCGTTTGAATTGTAAGACGAACTGCCCGAATACTTAACCGCACTTCTAAGCACCTTGCCCAATTCCGTATCACTCTTGCCGCATTCTTCAAGATATGACTTTATATCAATCTGTTCATACTCACCGTCACCGAATGATTTTGCATTGTATCTTGCCTGTGATATTACGGAATATCTGCTGTCCAAAACTCCTTCTTCCTGCTGCATTGTTTCGCATAGCTTTGAATATGTATAAGGAATTTCTCTCAAATCTACGATTGAAAGCGTATTTGAATCAAAAAAACTCGAATCAGGACCGTTTATATAGTCCTCCACAATCTTCTTACCTATTTCGACAGTCGGCATTGACGTATTGTCAGACAAATTTTTAAGCCATTCACTGTAATACCAACCAGTTCCCGGCTCATATTCTTCCGATGCAACAAGATAATCCGCATATGGCTCAAGCATATATGCCGTTTCAATCGTACCCATAAGGCACGCGTCAAAGCCTACAATATCAAACTTAATTCCGCTGTCTGACAGAGCATTTCCTATCTGTGACAGCGACAGCATATCATCAGGATACATTTCGTCATATCCGAAACCAAGTGCCGTACCGCCGCCGTGATTCCAAAGCACAAGTTCATATCTGTCGGCAGGATAATTTGAGGCAGACCATTTTATAAAATCAGTCAGCGTATTAGGGGACGTCATTTGTGTTTCACCCAAGTTCTCCACGTTCTGCAATTCACCGTTTTTAATTATATGACGTTCCGTTTTTCCGTCACTTATGCTTGCATTTTCCCACTCGGCCGCTCCGCCTGTCTGTAATGTAATATTAATATTATCCGCATTTGCCGCCGCCATTTCGGCAATATCTTCACTCGCCGCTCCGCCGTCACTTTCAAGGTCAGAACCTACCATATACACCATAAGTGTAACTTTATCCTCTCCGTTGCCCTTTATGTGAGTATAATAATCACGCATATTCGGAATATCGTAATTAACCGTTTCATACTCCTCCGACGGCATAATCAAAACCATACAAAACAACACAAATATCATGCCTATAAATATTAATAATGCAATTCCTATTTTAAATAAACACCCTTTTTTCTTTGCCATAATCTCTCTCTTTCAAAAAACATCCCCAATTACTCCAAAAGCGACAGCTAATGCTGCCGCTTTTCAATTTTTGCAGTACTGATAAAATGCACTTATATTTTATATGGAGTCCAATAAAATATCGGATTTTTTAGGGGACTGTTTTAAATTTCTAAATCAATTATTCTGCGTCAACACCTGCAACGGCAGCCAAACCATCAGCCATTTTTGACATAGAATCTACCAACTGTAGTGCCTCGTCTTCATCTGTGAAATCAGTCTGTTCAATATCGCCAATTTCTTTGATTACGTCGGCAGCTTGATTTAGAAGATCAACTGTTTCTGCATCTGCCTCGATTGTACCGTCATTTACAGCGTCTGCAACTGTTGTATGCAGTTTAACAAGGTTTGAATAGATGTCTTGAAGCTGTGCGAATGTTTCATCATCGATAACAGTATCAGATGATGTTGTATCGTCAGAAGTTGTTGTTACGTTTGATGTTGTTGTGTCTGATGATGTATCTGCATCACTTCCGCAACCTGCTAAAGCTGTTACTGACATAGCGGCAATCATTGCCATAATTAAAATTTTCTTTTTCATAATATATATTTGTCCTTTCATTTTAAAAAAATTATTTTTATTATTCTGCATACTCTGAGCCGTCTTTTGGCTTAAGTTTTCCTGTTGCTATCATAATTAAGTCGATAAGCCACCAAATTCCGAATCCCCCACAGGTTATTAATTTTAAAATACCTGTACCTATGTAGCCAAGATAAAATCTATCAATTCCAAGTTCCCCCAAAAAGATAGAGAGAATTAATGCTACTACCTTTGATTTCATTCCATTTCCTCCTTTTAACGTACTTCTTAATTAATATGCATCGATTAAGAAATTTATTCCTCTTTTTTATATTTTTTAAGCCAAGCCCCTTTTTTCCAAAAGAACTTTAAGCTTTTCCCCTACTTCTCTGGTTGCTCTGTTTAGGTCAATATTTTCTTCATTGACTATATCATACATTCCGTTTGTAAAAGCGTCACCGATTATCTCTTTCGCCAAACCGCCTGCACCGCTGTATATTTTTGAAATTGTAATCGTTTTTGAAGTTATAGCAATTTGAATTTTATATTTATCCACAGCAGGAAATTGAATACATCTCATTAATCCCGAACCCGTAATCTCAGGTTTGCCGACAGAATATGTTTCGTCTTTCATAATCTCATAAAGTTCATCATATGTAATCTTTTCCTTTAGCTTAACTTTATCATACCCCTTAAAGACATCTTTTGCTCCGGACTTAAATGAATCAAAAAATCCCATCTCATATCTCCTTATCTTCTGCTGTATCTCATTGCTTTCTGATGAAATTATAATATACCTAAAATCAAAATTCAATAGATTTTGCGTCAAACGCATTTTGCACGTTTAAAAAGCAATTTTCCGCACTGAAACTCAATTTTATTAACTGAAATTCAATTTTATATGTTGAATTATTATTTTTACAATGATATAATATAGTCAGAGTATATCGGCAAAATGTTGACAGCTCTTAAATCCATAAGGCGGTGAACACGATGAATATTGCAGTTGTTGATGACTTAGCCGTCGGCAGAGAAA
>QWCN01005360.1_pt1 | contig 17589 bp, 19 predicted proteins | sample 1972711 | NCBI WGS metagenome assembly QWCN01 (sample SAMN09866707, study PRJNA288562) | Human gut metagenome isolate term1_stool, whole genome shotgun sequencing... | isolation source: gut | host: Homo sapiens | place: USA: California
TCGTTTGAATCATAGGTCTATTAAAGTTACCCTTTTTTCTGAAATACATATCAAAATCATTTCAAAAATTAGCTTGACATATCACCAGATTGCTTTCTGAAAGCAAGGCATGCATTATGACCACCAAATCCAAGGGAGTTGGAAAGTGCCAGCGTGATATCTGCTTTTACAGCAATTTTCGGGACACAGTTCAGATCACAATTTTCATCCTGTTCATCCAAATTGATCGTGGGCGGAATAATACTCTCGTTCAGTGCAAAAAGACAAGCCAGTGCCTCAATAGCGCCTGCTGCCCCAAGCATATGTCCTGTCATGGATTTTGTGGAGCTTACATAAGCCTTCTTTGCATTATCTTCTCCAAGGGCTTTCTTGATAGCAGATGTCTCAATTACATCATTCATCGGTGTACCTGTTCCATGTGCATTGATATAAACAGTATCTTTATCTGTGTATCCGGCTTCTTTCATAGCATCCTTCATTGCCTGTGCACCTCCGCGCGCATCCGGATGAGGGGCAGTGATATGACAGGCATCGCAGGTAGAACCATAGCCACATACCTCGCCATAAATTTTTGCACCGCGTGCCTTTGCATGCCCATACTCTTCAAGAATAAGCGCAACAGCTCCTTCACCGATAACAAAGCCGCATCTGCGTTTATCAAAAGGCAGAGATGCCGCATCTGGATCTTCAGCTGTGGAGAGTGCCTGCATATTGACAAAGCCTGCGATAGCAGAAGGAACAATAGCAGCTTCAGCACCGCCGGTGATCACAGCATCAGCATAACCGTGACGAATAAGGCGCATTGCTTCACCGATGGCGTTGGAACCGGAAGCACACGCAGTAACGGCGGGCATGACAGATCCCCGGCAATCATGACGGATAGCAATCGTACCGGCTGCCATATTACCGATCATCATGGGCACAAATAAAGGAGAAACCCGACGCGGTCCTTTCTCTATCAGCTTTGTATGCTCTGTTTCAAAGGTGCTGATACCACCAATGCCTGAGCCAAAGATAACTGCGAAGCGTTCTGGCTCAACATTGCCTTCAACACCGCTATCATCTACTGCCTGCTGTGCGGCTGCAACAGCAAACTGTGCATAGCGGTCAGTACGGAGCACCTCATTAACCTCCAGGTACTCTTTGGGATCAAAGCCCTTGACTTCAGCTCCCAGCTTTGCTTTGAATTTTTCTGTATCAAAAAGCGTAATGGATCCAATGCCGTTTTTACCGTTCTTCATATTCTCCCAGGTATCAGAAACACTGTTTCCCAAAGGGGTAATTGCACCGATACCGGTAACAACAACTCGTCTGTTTTCACTCATAGTTCTTTTCTCCTTACATAGCAATGCCTCCGTCGACACGGAGCACCTCGCCTGTTACATATTTTGCAGCTGCAAGATATGCAACTGCGTCTGCCACATCCTCTGGTTCACCCATCTTACTAAGTGGGATCATATCCAAAAGAGGATTGTCTGTCTGATTTCCTGTCATATCTGTTGCGATAAATCCGGGAGCAACCGCATTACAACGGATACCTTTTGGTGCAAGCTCTTTCGCTACAGACTTTGTAAGTCCGATCAGCCCAGCCTTTGATGCGGAATAATTGCATTGTCCTGCATTACCCATCATGCCCGAAACTGATGTGATATTGATAATACAGCCTTCACGTGCCCGGATGAACAGTCCTGCCATATGGCGGATCATATTGAAAGCACCTTTAAGATTGGTGTCCAGAACCGCATCAAAATCCTCTTCTTTCATCATGGCAAGAAGTCCGTCATGCGTAATTCCCGCATTATTCACAAGGAACTGTACAGTACCAAAATCAGCCCTAATCTTTGCCACAGCTTCCTTGACAGCCGAAAAATCAGCAACATTGCATTGATAAGCCCGCGCTTCTACACTGTACCTCTGGCCGCATTTTTTACACACCTTCTCTGCGGCGGCAGCATTACCTGCATAAATAACGGCTATATTGGCACCCATTGAAGCCAGTTTATATACGATCGCTTCACCAATGCCGCGAGAGCCTCCTGTCACAACTGCGGTTTTTCCGTTCAACATCCTTCCACCTCCGCAAGATATTCGATAACATTTACAGCCCTTATGTCTGTACTTATTTTCTTTATCATGTTAGTAAGCGTTTTTCCAGGACCTATTTCAATGAAGGTATCAATTCCATCTGTGATCATATTACGGATAATCTTTTCCCACTGTACCGGACTGCATATCTGCCTGGAAAGCAGACCTGCCACATCATTGGTATAGATTTCAGCGGTCACATCCGAATAAAGTACTATGTTTCTTTCCTTAATAGCCGCCTTGTTCAGCTCTCTTTCAAAAGCCTCTGCTGCCGCCTTCATAAAAGGTGAATGAAACGCTCCCTTTACTTTAAGCGGGATTGCTCTGCCACCGGCTGCTTTTACATCTGCAAGGAAATCTGTCATTTGAGAGGAAATACCGGATACTGTGATCTGCCCGGGACAGTTAAAGTTTACAGGATAAACATCAGGATATCTTCTGCATATATCCTGCACCTGTTCTGACGTCAGCTTCACAACAGCAGCCATAGCTGTGTCGAACTTCTCAGCCTCGCCCTGCATCAGTTCTCCACGCTTGCAGACAAGACGAAAACCTGTTTTATCGTCAAATATTCCACTGACCGTTGCCGCAACAACCTCACCGAGAGAAAATCCTGCTAATGCATCCGGGACAACACCCTTTTCGATCAGAATGCTTGCTGCAGCTAACTCCATTGCAAAGAGGCAGGGCTGTGTATTCCTTGTTTCCCTTAGTTCCTCTTCTGTACTATTGAAGCACTGGGTGGATGTTCCAGGCCGTATGCTATCGCAAAGATCATAAATCCTTTGAGCAACCGGATATTCTTCGTACAGATCTTTCCCCATCCCAGGAAACTGATCGCCCTGACCCGAAAAAACAAATGCTATTTTATCCATTGTGATGCCTTCAGAAGGACAGCCTCAGCTTCCTCCATTACCTCCTTAACTATTTCTGCTGCCGGCTGCTCTTTTTTTACCATTGCCGCTATCTGGCCAGACAGAAAACAACCCTTTTTATCGTCGCCCTCCTGCACAGCAAGTCTTAATGCCCCTGTTGCCAGCTTTTCCAGCTCCTCATCCGGCATTCCACCATATTCAGCCTTGGAATATTCTCTTGCAAAGGGTGTTCTCAGACTCCGGACCGGATGTCCCAAACGCTTACCAGTTACCATCGTACAAAGGTCAGTTGCTTTAAGTATTTTTTCTTTATATACAGGATGGATGGTACACTCATTTGCACTGAGAAAACGGGTTCCCATCTGCACGCCCTGTGCGCCAAGCATAAATGCTGCTGCTACACCCCTGCCATCGGCAATACCACCGGCAGCAATAACAGGTAAAGTAGTTGCATCACAAATCTGCGGGATCAGTACTATTGTAGTAAGCTCGCCTACATGACCACCGCTTTCACCGCCCTCTGCAATAAGGGCAGAGGCACCAAGACGAGTCATCAGCTTTGCCATCGCAACAGAGGCTACTACAGGAATTACCCTGATTCCTGCACTCAGCCATTCCTTAATATATTTGGAGGGATTACCTGCACCTGTGGTCACAACCTCAATCTTTTCTTCTATGACAACCTTTGCTACCTCATCTGCAAAGGGACTAAGCAGCATAATATTAACGCCAATAGGTTTATCAGTAATACTCCTGGCAGCCTGGATCTGCTGTCTGACATAATCGCCTTTAGCATTTCCTGCTGCAATAATACCAAGGCCGCCACCGCAAGAAACAGCAGCGGCCAGTTTTCCGTCAGCGATCCAAGCCATACCACCTTGAAGCACTGGATATTCGATACCAAGCATTTCACAAATTGTTGACCTGATCATAATACTAGCCCTTTTTACTTTGGATAAATCTATCCAGGTCATCAACAGTTTCTACCTTCTGGTCCAATTCGATCTCAATACCAAGCTCATCCTCCAGATTCATCAGGAGCTCTACCGTATCAAGCGAGTCGATGCCAAGCTCAGAAAATCTACTTTCCGGTTTTACAACAGAAACATCACAGCCTGTGCGTTCTGAAACGATTTTTGCGATAATGTCAAAGTACATGGTTAAATGCCTCCAGAATAATTATTTCAGGCAATTTTCTGCTGCCTGTTGTTATTTATTATATAGAGCTTCCGTTCCTCCAAAGAAACCGGTGCGTTCCAAAAGCGTTCCTGCTTTGTACACAATTTAAAAAACGGGAGTGCATTAGTTAAAATGCACTCCCGTTGAGTTCAAAGTTTTCCACAGTGATTTTGTAGCTGCTCATGGTGTATTATAGATAATAAAGGCTGTTAAGAAATATATCCGCATTCACATTCTCCCGGTGTTGTATGTGGTTCCGAAGAGGCGAAGGTGCATAAGGTGCATCTTTTTATATGATATTTATCATCAAAGTTTGATACATAGTAGTCATGCTCATGCTGATATCTGCATACCGAGCATATGTAATCGTTAAAAGGATACTGATGCGAATCGCCATCCATAAGCCTGTCACACCCCTTGCATTTATGCATGTGGTACCTATTGTCTGTTATGTATCTGTCCTCTGCTTCGCAAAGCTCCTGCTTTTGTTCGTCTATGTATCCACAGCTTTCACACACCGGTGCGTGTGATCTTGTATTCTCCAGTTGTTTTGTTATATATTGATGGGTACATACAGTAGCAGAAGGGACAGGAACAGGCTCTGGAGAAGGAGTTTCCGGTATGGCAACAGGATTACCGGTTTCTTCGTGTTTTGTTTCTTCCTGACTTGTTTCTTCCTGACTTGTTTCTTCAGTCGGAGTGATCACAACGGGTACCGGTCTGGCAATTACCTGTCCGCGTAGTCCTGTTACCGTTATGCCGGCTTTTACAGCCTGAGGAACTGTTGTAATTGATCTGTTTTCCTGCATTCCATGAGTGGCATAATGGAAAGAGCAGCTTCTTCATTCCCGTGGGCTTTTACCACATCAGGATATAATTCAGCATATTCCTCAGCAGAAAATAATGTTTTGATAATGGATAGTTCTTCAGAAGTTGCATTGGTTGTAAATTGTGGCTGGTTCTGCAGCTGATCCGCCTGTGGAGAGGCATAAGCCGTCATGGTGATACCTATACACATGATAAAAACCAGAGCCGGTGCAAGAAATTTTCTTCTCATAAAGTGTCCTCCTTTACACTGGTAGTATTGGTTAATATGATTCTATAAATATAGGTACAAAAAATTAAGAAAACTCTCACCCTTCAATTAAAAAATTTCTTCCTGCCACATCAAATATGCTTATTGTTGAGCTGATACCCTTTTGTATATAATCGGAGCATCATATCCGAAGGTTCTTTTTCCGTTCACTTCCATGCTTTCGGAAACCTCCAGGCATTTTTCCGAAAACCTCTCCCATAACCTGAAGGTCATAACCGGGGAAAAGTGACTCACACTGCCACCTTCCCAGCCGCCATCTGTTTCCTTATATAATGCCGGTGTAAACTTCTCAGATTTTTTCAGCTCATTATAGTCTACGGTCTTCATGGAAGCATAAGAGAACGTATTCTTGTCTTCTCCTGCCGGTAATTCATAGGAGGAAAGCAGGATCCCATCACCACTCTCTGTAATAAGAAATAAATGTGGTGACGCATGCCGTCTTCCATCCGTCTCATAATAGCTTTCTTCTACTATGAATATTCCCGCGAAATCTTCAGGAATATTTTTTATCTTATCATTACAGACTGTATTCACATGCTGTGCATACGGATAGATCTTCCCGGCTTCTTTCATTGCGGTAAACTGTTCTTTATTATCAAAATGGCCTGTCATGAGCTTTACAAATTTTTCTATTTTCATTATATTGTCCTTCCTTTCCGTTACGCTTCAGCTTTAAAATAAAAGCTGAAGTCCCATTACAATGATCCACATATATGCACAGGTCTTTGATTTCCTGAAACAGCATACAGACAGATTACCCCTATACCGGTTACTGCGAAGACTGCATTTCTGATAATGGATAATTTCATATTTCCTTCATCTGTACACCAGTTATTCTGTGGAAACATACATATTACAATTCTTACAACCGCTGATATCCATATGACAGCTTCGATCACCACCGGTATTCTGAATTCCGGGAATGTAAATTTCCAGATATACATCAGAATAATATAAAATACTGTCATTGTAATAGACGATACCTGCAGCCCAATTCCCAGCTGTCTCTTTATTTTTTCATTACTTCCATGTACTGCCCGGATGATCCTCGGTACCAGATGAAAAGCATCCCCTCCGCAGAGTGTTAATGTCAATATTCCATAAAGAATAAATAACATATTTCCCTGCGAGAATATAAAAAATAAAACAGCGGCAACTAAATCAAAAATCAAATACACTGTATCAAATATTGCTTCCATTAAATCCGGAACCTGTGGTTTGTAATTATTCTCTTTCATTATAAATCCTGCTCCTTTAAATGCTCTTCTGCATTATTACAGATCTTGTTAAATACATTGATACACATACGCTTTTCTTCTTCTGTTAATCCGCTTAAAACATCCTGAGCAAACTCTTTTTGTGCGTTTATTCCTGCTTCCACGATCAGCTCTGCCTTATCTAACAAAACAATCTCAATATGCTTTTTGTTAGTTTCACTTTGTATTCTTTCCACCAGTCCTTTGCTTTCCAGATTTTTCAGCGAAATTGAGACATGGGATTTTGTTGATTTTCTGACCTTTACTATTTCTGCAGCAGTATTGTGCTGTGGATTATTATGAAGAAACATAAGTATATCGTATTCCATCTGTGTTAAGCCGTACCGGTCACACACCCTGCTTGAAAGCAATTCATAATAGCTTGTAATTGTTTTGTGCTTGTCCCAGAAATACATCTTGCCCTCCTTCATCGTTCTAAAAAGAACGATGAAGGAGGGCAATACTTCTGCTATGTCAATTATTTTTGATAAATATATACTTAACATTTCCTTTAAACGGTTTTATTCTGTTTTTTCAACAGATATTACCTCTCCCTCAAACGGATCCACCTCAGATATTGTTCCTGTATATTTTACAGTTACAGTATCCCCTTCGCTGACATTCTCCAGACCTTCCGGCTTCTCCTCAAAGGTAAAGCTATATGGCGTATCATTCTCATCTGTAATGACAAACATAAAATCCTTTATCTCATCGATCGTTCCCGTTAATTCCTTTTCTTCCGCCCGTCCACAGCCTGCAAATAAAGCCGCACAAAGCATTGTACAAATTACAATCGTCATCAGTTTCTTCTTCATTATCAATCTACCTCTTTCCTATTATCAGCATTCTCTGATTATTTTTTAAAAAGATTACTCTACTATTTGATCTATGTAAATAGTATCTCTCCATAATTAAGGAAATATTTATATTTCTCTATCATCCTCGTGCCTCGCTAAAGTAATTCGCCATAGTGACGGACATATGCCCTTTTCAGACCTGTTGCCAATACCATATACAACAGGATACACGGGAGCAGGTATGCAAAATAAGCTGCCGGTAATGCTGTAAATCCGAGCGCTGCTCCAACAGGTGTGAACGGTATCAGCGTCAGAACCGCTATTCCGGTCATTGTAAGGAGTGTTACCGGAGCTGATGCATGGCTCTGAATGAATGGAAGCTTTGGCGTCCGGATCATATGGATAACCAGTGTCTGGCTCCACATGGATTCTACAAACCATCCTGCCTGAAACATGCCAATATACTTAATCTGCATGGCAGCAAGCTCTGCCCCGCTGTAATGAGCTGCAAGATCGTTAAACAATACTCCATGCGACACAAACAATGGACAAAATACAAAATACATGAAAATATAAGTTGTAAAATCGAAAACAGAGCTTGTGGGACCAATCCATATCATAAAGCTTCCAACACTGGATGCATCCCATTTTCTGGGTCTTACGATAAATTCTTCATCTACATTATCCCATGGGATCGCCGTACAGGACAGGTCATAGATCAGATTCAATAATATCAGATGAATACTCATCATCGGCAGGAACGGCAGAAGTGCAGATGCAGCAAGCACCGAAAACATATTTCCGAAATTAGAGGATGCTGTCATCTTGATATATTTAATCATATTAGCATAGGTTTTACGTCCTTCAATGATTCCCTGCTCCAGTACCATCAGATCCTTTTCCAGCAATATAATATCTGCGGATTCCTTTGCCACATCCACAGCAGTATCCACGGAAATACCGATGTCTGCCGCTTTCATTGCCGCAGCATCATTGATCCCGTCACCCATAAAACCAACCGTATGGCCGTTTTTCCGGAGAACCGAAACCACACGTGATTTCTGGTCAGGAGTCAGCTTTGCAAAGACATCTGTTGTCTCTGCCGCTTTCGCAAGCTCTGCATCATTCATATGATCCAGATCAGAGCCAAGCAGCATATTCCGTACCTCAAGCCCTACCTGCCTGCAGATTGTACGTGTCACTTTATCATTATCGCCTGTCAGTATTTTGGTATTGACACCATGCGCTTTCAAAGCCTTTATGGCATCTGCTGTTGATTCCTTCGGCGGATCAAGGAATGCAAGATATCCAATCAGCACCATATCACATTCATCCTTTACACCAAATGCCCCAACCGGAGATGGGTTGCTTTTCTGCGCAATAGCCAGAACCCGGAATCCCTTATCATTCAATTCCGCTACTGTCTCTAAAATACGATGGCAAAGTGTATCTGTGAGTGTCTGCACATTACCATCACACTCCGCATAGGTACATATGGAGAGCATTTCCTCTACGGCGCCCTTTGTTACCATCTGTGTCTTTCCACTTTTATCCTGTACAACTGTAGTCAGGCGGCGGCGTGTAAAATCAAATGGGATCTCATCTACCTTCACATAGCTTTCTGACAGATCAAGAAGGCTTGCATCCTCTGCTTCCTCCTCCTCTGTTTTCTGGATGATCGCCAGATCCATCAGATTTTTGTAACCCGTCTGAAAATAACTGTTTAAATAAGCATGGCGCAGTACTCTGGTATCATCCTCTCCATTTACATTGAGATGATATTCCAGCACTACCTTATCCTGCGTCAGCGTTCCTGTTTTATCCGTACAGAGAATGTCAATCGCACCAAAATTCTGGATGGAATTGAGATTTTTAACGATTGTCTGCTTTTTACTCATGGAAACCGCACCTTTGGCAAGGCAGGTTGTCACGATCATAGGCAGCATCTCCGGTGTTAACCCTACAGCCACTGAAATGCCAAATAAAAACGCATTCAGCCAGTCACCCTTTGTAATTCCATTAATTAAAAACACAAGTGGAACCATGACCATCATAAATCGGATCAGCACACACGAAACAGCATTTACTCCCTTAGTAAAGCTTGTCTCCACTGCTTCTCCTGCAATAGCAGATGCCATAGAGCCAAACAAAGTGTTATCTCCGGTACAGATCACAACGGCGGCTGCACTTCCGGAAATCACATTGCTGCCCATAAATGCAATATTGGTATACTCTGTCACGGACTCTTTCTGTACGCTTACATTCGCAGTCTTTTCTACAGGTTCACTTTCACCTGTCAGACTTGCCTGACTGATAAACAGATCCTTGGCTTCCAAAATACGTACATCCGCAGGGATCATATCCCCTGCTGATAAATGCACGATATCACCCACAACCAGATCATCCATTGGGATCTCATCTTTTTCCCGTCCCCTGCGTGTAACCGTGCAGGTAGTCGTGATCATGGACAATAGCTTCTCTGCTGCATTTCCGCTCCTTGATTCCTGTACAAAACGAAGCGTACCAGAGATTATGACCATAGTCAGAATGATCACAACCGTTAAAGGATCAAAATCCTCCGGGGTACTTCCAAGCAGTGAAAAATAAGGAAGTACCATGTCTGTCATGATTGAAACCACTGCCAGGAAAAAGAGAATTGCTGTAAAAGGATTAATAAAGGCCTCTGCCAGACGCTTTGCCAGTGATTTCTGTTTTTCACGTGTCACTTTGTTTGTGCCATATTTTGTCCGGTTTACAGATATGTTTTCTTCATCAAGCCCACGGAGTGTTGTATGCAGGCTCTTCAAAACCTCCTGAACCGGGTTGGCAGCCGCATATTGGATGCGGTGGTTCTGCTCGTCACGGATCACTGCCTGCTGCGCTGCCTGACGAACAGCTATACGGTTTTCTTTCTTATTCATTGGTCTTTTCCTCCTTTTCAATTTTTTTAAGAATACAAAAAACGCAGGGAAATGCACATGACCAAAGTCTTGCGATTTCCTTGCGTTTTGGCAAGAATTACACCTTATCATTAAATTTATATCCGATTCCCCAAATCGTAAGAATATATTTTGGTTCGTCCGGGTTCGGTTCAATCTTCTTTCGAAGCTTTCGAATAAATGCCATGATATTGCTGTCATCTAAAAGATAATCCTCAGACCACACAGCCCTGTAGATCTGTTCCTTGGTAAATACTTCACCTCTGTTTTCAGCCAGGAAGTACAGGATATCAAACTCCTTTGGCGTCAGTGAGACCTCCTGCCCCATCCTGATAACGCTCCTGCTTTTCGGGTTTATTACTAATTCGCCAATTTTCATCTCGTCAGAAAGATTTATGGATAGAATTTCTGAATCATTTGCTGTACTGAGCAGCAATGAATCCACCTCTCCGCTGATCATACCATAGATACCGGAAAGCAGTTCTTTGGAACCATCACCTTCTGGTGGTTCCTTGATCAGCTTTTGAAGAAGCCATTCCTGAAGGGTGGAATCTATGGAAATAAACCTGATATTATTTTTCACGATGGTTTTCCCCCTTTCAGATCAGCTCATGATATTTCTTCTGATAGGAGACCTTGACAACTGTAGTCAGAAGCATATATGAGAGGGCTGCAGCAAACAAAAACAGAAAATACCCGGCCGGTAATTTCGTCAATCCAAAAACAGCTGCACTCCTGGTAAAAGTAATCGCTGTGAAAGCAATAATTCCTGCAAAAGTTGTACAGATAACAGGAACTGAAGGACTGCTCTGTACAAATGGTATCTTCCTTGTCCGCAGGAAATGAAGGATCAATACCTGTGTCCACATAGATTCCAGGAACCATCCTGTCTGAAACAATGCCACATACTGTGCCTGCATTGCTGCATCTGCAATATTCAGGTATGTCACGCCTCCACACAGCATCGGACAGAGAATATAATACAGGAATAAAAATGTCACAATATCAAACAGTGAACTGATAGGACCAAAAAATAACATAAACCGTCCCAGTGTCTTCCCAGACCAGTCTTTTGGAGACAGGATTTCTTCTTCATCCACGTTATCCCATGGAAGGATAATACATAAAACATCATACAACAGATTCAACAGCAGAATCTGCAAGGATGTCATCGGTAAAAATGGTAAGAATGCGCTGGCACATACGATAGAAAAAATATTCCCAAAGTTGGAGCTTGCTGTGATCTTAATGTACTTAAGCATATTCGTAAATGTCTTTCGCCCTTCCAGAATACCCTGTTCCAGCACACCCAGATCCTTTTGAAGTAATACAACATCCGCCGCATCCTTTGCAGCATCCACTGCCGTATCAACTGAAATACCAACGTTTGCCTCACAAAGTGCCGGGATATCATTGATTCCATCTCCCAGAAAACCTACCGTATGACCATTTAGTCTTAACGCTGAAACAATACGGACCTTCTGTCCCGGTGTCAGTTCTGCAAATACATGAATTTTTTCCACTGTTTTGCTAAGCTCATCATCTGTCATCTGATCCAGAGCGGCACCAGTCAATATTACTTCAGAAGGGATTCCTACTCTTCGACAGATGGATGCCGCCACGTCTGCCTGATCACCCGTCAGTATTTTCGGCGTTACCTTCAGCCTTTTCAGTGCCTCCACCGATGTCCTTGCTGTTTTTTTAGGAGCATCGAAAAATGCCAGATACCCCATCAGGATCATATCCTTTTCATCTGCAGGTATGATCTGATTCTGTTTCTCAATCTTTTTCCGTGCAACGGCAATTACTTTCATCCCATCCTGAAGCATGTCATCCACCACCGAAGCAACACTTGGCATCCCATCTTTTTCTATTGGAAGGATTTCACCACGAAACTCTACATGACTGCACCGAGCCACGATCTGGGAAATATTACCCTTCACAATAATCTGGCTCTCCCCCTTTTTATCTGTCACCAGTGTACTGACAAACTTACGGGAATAATCAAATGGGATCTCGTCCTCCTTCTGATACCAGGTGAGAAGATCAGTAAAGTGCTGTTCCTGTCCTGGCATCGTCTGACAGGCAAGGATCGCATTATCAATAGGATTACATACACCGGAATGATACGAACTATTTAAAAAAGCAAAATCCAGAACCTTGCCGCTTTCATTTCCAAGCACGTCCATATAATATTCCAGAAGGATACTCTCATTTGTCAGTGTTCCCGTCTTATCCATGCAAAGTACGTCCATACTGCCAAAGCCCTGCATGGCATTGATGTCCTTGATAATCGTCTGCTTCCTGCTCATACTCAGGCTTCCCCTTGCAAGGCAGGCTGTGATCACCATTGGCAGCATCTCTGGCATCAGCCCAACGGCTACAGACAATGCAAAGGCAAAGGATTCCAGCCATTTGCCACCGGTAATCTTCAATAGTATAAATACAACAGGAATCAATACCGCAATAAAACGAAGCATGACCCACGCAATGGAATTTGCTCCCTCCTGAAAAGACTGCTTTTCATCAGAATCCTCTTTTGTAAAGCTGCCATAAAACGTGTCTTTTCCAACCGCCAGTACAATTCCCTCACCCTTACCACTGATAACTGTCGTTGCCATAAACGCAAGATTTTCAAGCTGAGTCAATGATTCAGGATTACTGTAGCTCAATGCCTGCGCATTTTTTTCCAGGATTGCACTTTCGCCTGTTATAGCTGCCTGTGAGAGAAAAAGATCACTGACCTTTGTAAGTCTTATATCTGCCGGAACACGGTCACCCGCTGAAAGCAGGACAATATCTCCAACTACCAGCTCCTCGGCCGGGATTTCTTTCATTTCTCCTTCCCGGCGTACTGTAATGCTTTCATGTATCAGCCGGCTCAACTGTTTCGATGCGTTCTTTGCACGGATCTCCTGGATCAGACGGATTGCACCACTGATCAGGATCATGGAAAAAATAATAATAGCAGTTGTTGCATTCCTAACAATATCAGATGCAAGAATCACATCCGTAGCCAGCGAGATCATTCCCAGCACAAAGAGAATACTATTAAATGGATTAATAAACGCACGCCGCAGCCGTCGCAGCATGGTATCTGTCTTTTTCTTTGAAAAACTGTTTACACCATACTTTTCCCGCATCACACTAACCTGTGATTGTGCCAGGCCATCCTGTGATACCCCTAATTCCTGATATATTTGTGATACCTCCCGATAAGCGTATTTTCTAACACAGCAGTTGATCAGTGTAGTTTTGGGCATGTAAACAGCCTCCCTTCACAATACATATATTTTCATATTAACATCATCTCACAAAAACTCCATTCTTAAATTCTTGCTTTTTATATCCGCATGTTCCAGCTCAAGCAGGGAAATTTTTCTGTCAATTCCTGCGGCATATCCCGTCAGACTCCCATTTACACCCACTACACGATGACATGGGATGATAATGGAAATTTTATTATGTCCCACTGCACCGCCAACTGCCTGTGCGGACATATGAGGAATATTTTTTAATTCTCCCATTCTGCGCGCTATTTCTCCATATGTAACCGTCTGTCCATAGGGGATCTCTGATAAAATCTTCCACACCTCCTGTCTGAATGATGAGCCGGAGGGATGAAGCGGTGGCGTAAAGTCAGGCTCATCACCGGAGAAATATATATCCAGCCACTTTTTTGCTTTCGTGAGGACGGGCGTTTCCTGTGAAACATGCTCATCCGGAAGTGTATCTGCAAAATATTTCTGCCCTTCAAACCACAAACCGATAAGTCCGTTTTCATCCGCAGCCATCAAAATATCACCTAACGGTGACCTATATCCACATGTGTATACCATATTTTTTTACCTACCAGATCTTCATCACATGCTGCATGATCAGACTTACGACCGTTATTCCACACCAGCAGGAAGCACCAACGATAATGGGTTTGCCACCTGTTTTGATGAGCTGTACCATATTACTGTTCAAGCCGATCGCAGCCATAGCCATGATGATCATAAATTTAGACAGCTCCTTCATTGGCTTAAATACTTCCGCATTGACTCCCATATGTACACAGACTGTCGTGATGATCGCTGCTATCACAAAGTAAAGTATAAACATTGGAAATGCCCGTTTTAAGCTGAACTTTGCGGCCTGCTTTCCTTCCCGTACACTCTTTTTCGTCTGTATGAATGATAACCCAAGCGTGATCGGTATGATAGCAAGCGTTCTCGTAAGCTTCACAGTCACTGCTTTATTCAGTGTCTCACTTCCAAGGTTCCACATACTGTCCCAGGTTGATGCTGCAGCAGTTACAGATGAGGTATCATTGATCGCTGTCCCTGCAAAAATCCCAAATGCATCACCGTGTATAGTATCGAACCCAATTGCTTTTCCAAGCATAGGGAAGAAAATGGCTGCAAGCACATTAAAAAAGAAAATCACTGCTATGGACTGTGCGATCTCATCATCATCTGCACCTATGACGGGTGCAGTCGCCGCGATCGCAGAGCCTCCACAGATAGATGAACCAACGCCTACAAGCACAGATGTATTCGCCGGCACCTTAAGAACCCTTTGTAATATCCACGCGATAACAAGAGATGCTGTGATCGTGCAGATAATGATAGGAAGTGACTGCTTTCCAGTCTGAAAGATAACCCCAAGATTCATTCCAAACCCAAGCAAAACAACTGCAGTCTGAAGAATCACCTTTGAAGTCCATTTAATTCCTGATTCTGCTTTCCCTTTATTTTTCCAGAACATGGTAACGATCATTCCTGCTATAATAGCGATCACCGGTCCTCCTGCCACTGGAAAAGCCTTTCCAAGCAGCCACGACGGAATTGCTATCACAAGGCAGACAAGAATGCCACTCCCGTTTTTCTTCATAAAATTCATTTATTAATAACCTCTCTTTCTTATCATTTTCTTTTTTATCACATTATGTTCAAGCTTAAACCCATGCAGCTTCAGCAAACAGTATTTTCTGATACCGCTCAAAATCTGCTGTCGGTTTATCTATATCTTTCTTTGTCTACATCATTTTACTTCATGCCCGGTTACTGCCTCAAAATGATATTTGGCAATTCCAAGATCAATCTTAGAATAAAATCCTCCAAGATTTTTGGCTGTGACTTTTCCATTTTTCAGTTCAAAAAGGAACTTCTGCTGATTTACAGCAGTAGGTGCCAGACTTACTGCTTCCATACCTCTGTCAAACCATTCTGTACTCTGGTCTGCCTTTCCAAGTTCTGCTATTCTCTTGCCTTTATGTGGAACTCCCTGTGTTTCCCCATATCCCAGAGAAATAATGATCAGCAGTTTCTGTCCTCTGTTTATTTCTGCTTTTGATTTACCATGCGTCATTGCTACCCAGCAGGTATTAAGGCCAAGTTCCTGACACTTCAGCACAATCTTCTCACCATAATATCCTGCCTTTTCCTGATCATTTTTATTTCCGACAATAGCAATATAGTTTTTTACATTTTCAAACTTCCCATAATGAGCCATAAAAGAATTAAAACATTTTGGTTCGTCATAAAAAACCTGAATTGATAATTTACTCTCTGCATTGACAGCATTTATCAGGGAGTTGATTTCTTCTCTTTTAGATGATTCGATAGTCTGATTTTTATATTGCCTTACGCTGTGTCTTTCTTTCATAAGCTCTAATATATCCATTACAGTATCCTCTCTTTTGTTCCTTCGTCATATAGTTTCTGTATATTTTTTGGAAGCTTGTCAGGTAACATGGCATTTATATAACACTGTTTTGAAATGCCTGTACCCGAAGTTCCCACTCAAACATCAGCGATGGCTCTGCTTTTGTATTAACGGTCGGTATCAGAATCAAATCTGCTCCACGCAGTACTTCTGTCCGTATGCTCTCAGGATAGTGTCTGTCAAAGCATACAACAAGACCTATTTTTCCAAATTCCGTATCGAAAACCTTAAAGCCCTCATCAGATGGCGTATAATAATCCTGCTCGTAAAATTGCTCTGCCTGTGCTATATGCACCATTTTCTGCGTGCCTTTTACTTCGCCGTTTTTATCAATGAAAATACTTGCATCATATGTCCTGTCATTTTCAAGAAGATATAGATTAGGTACTGCCGAAATCTTATTGTTCCTGCATATGTCGCAAAATTTTTTTACAGTTTCTCCCTCAATTGTTACTGCATACTTATGTGCATCCTGACCTGGATACTGTGGAAAAAATTCTGTCAGCTGTACTTCTGGGAACAGTACAAGGTCTGCCCCTTGCTTTGACGCAATCTCAATTGCCTGCAAACTTTTATATAAATTTTCACCCTTACTGCCGTAATTCGGCATTTGAACTAACGCTAACCGCAAACCTATCCCCTTTCTCGCTTCAAGCTCCAATTTCATTTTTAATCTCCAGAGGCTCATCTCTGTACAACAAGCTTGAATTTATATGGCATTCCAAATAAAACAAAAGGCAAATACGCACCCCCATGCGTTGCCAGTTTTCTTCTTTACCATTAACATTCCGTAAATTGCAATAACTGTGGTAATTATTTCTACAATCCCCCAAAAAGAAGTGCTAAATGGGTGGAAAAGTATACACACGATTGCACAAGTAATAGCTCCATAATCTAACCATTCGTTTGTAGTAGGGTATCTTCTATTGATTTTGTCACAAATAACAACATAATTAAATCCTTCAAAAAAGCCCCACACAAGAACGATAAGAGCCATTCCTAATATTGAAAATGGAATACCACTTGCAATTACATCATCTGTGATTAAAATACTGAAAGGTTGGTAGCCATTGAATTGACCTGATAAAAAAATATAACAGATGGACGGGACAAAGCATATAATCGTCCCGATGATTGCTTTGAAAATATTTTTTCGTATCAATCCAAAATGCGTGAAACTTTCTTTTCGCAAAATGCAAACGATTGTAATTCCCAATCCAGCTACGCCAAATTGTACTCCCGCATTAAGTAATAATCTTGGAATAACTGAAATATTGCTGTTCGCAACAAAACTCATTAGTTGTTTACCTGTTGCAGCGTAAAATAGGAAAACTCCCAATGTTACCAAAGCTATAATCCAAAGATCTGTTTCTAATCTTTTTTGTTCCGCTGAAAGTTGTTGTTTCTTCATATATGCTCCTTAAATACCGATTTACCAATTTCATTAAATAATAACTTTCATGAACTAACTACATTGTCAAAAAATTCATTACAAGATTCACCATTATATCTTTTTCTTCTGGTCTTGACTCTGCAATCATAAGCGTAATCGCAACCAATGCTCCATCACTGATTATCTTATTATCATCTCTATATAAAGCATTATTCCGAGCAAGGAATTCCAAAAATAACGATGCTGCAATTCGCTTA
>QWCN01003626.1_pt1 | contig 17563 bp, 18 predicted proteins | sample 1972711 | NCBI WGS metagenome assembly QWCN01 (sample SAMN09866707, study PRJNA288562) | Human gut metagenome isolate term1_stool, whole genome shotgun sequencing... | isolation source: gut | host: Homo sapiens | place: USA: California
GCATTTGCCGGAGTTGTCTCCACTAATTCACCTCTTATATATTCGTACATAACAATTGAAAATTGAATATTGAAAATTGAAAATGACAAGGCATCTCAATTTTCAATTCTATGTTTATACTACTAGCGGAAACCGATAAGTTTACGCACTTCTTTCATCGTGGCTACCGCACTAGCCCTTGCTTTCTCGGCCCCGACCGCAGCAACCTTATCCAGATTATCCGGGTTAGCAGCGTATTCTATGATTTGTTCCCGAATCGGAGAGCAGAAATTAATAATATCTTCCGCCAACTGTTTTTTCAAATCCCCGTAACGAATTTCACAATTATTATACTTCTCATTGAAATAATCATACGTGTCTTTCGAAGAAACGACATCCATCAAGGTAAATAAATTCTGGATCACCTCCGGTTTCACGCTGTTCGGCTCGGTTGGCCCACTATCGGTTACGGCTTTCATCACCTTTTTACGTATTGTTGCAGCATCATCAACCAGATAAATAGCATTTCCCTCGGATTTTCCCATCTTCCCGGAACCATCCAATCCCGGAATCTTGATTCCTTCTCCCGTGTAGGAGAAAGATGCCGGTTCCGGGAACAATTCACTCCCGTATATGGAATTAAATCTCCGAGCAAATTTTCGGGCCATCTCCATGTTTTGCTCCTGATCTTTTCCGACAGGCACTTTATGAGCCCTGTGTATAATAATATCCGCAGCCATCAACGTAGGATAGGTCAACAAACCTGCATTCACGTTATCCGGCTGTTTACGAGCCTTTTCCTTAAAAGTAGTCGTGCGCTCCAACTCGCCAAGATAAGCATTCATGTTTAAATACAAATACAACTCGGCAATCTCCTTTATATCACTTTGTACGTAAATTGTCGCCTTCTCTGGATTCAAACCACAAGCGAGATACTCCGCCAGAATCTTCCGCACGTTCTCCACCACGTTACCCGGGTGCGGATGCGTCGTCAACGAGTGCCAATCAGCAATAAAAAAGAAACATTTATACTCGTCCTGCATTTTTAGAAAATTCTTCACCGCACCAAAATAATTTCCCAGGTGCAAATTACCCGTAGGCCTAATTCCACTTACTACTGTCTCCATTGTCTGAAATTTACGAATTTAAAACATACAAAGATACAGTTTTATTCGTTTTGTACAACTATGTATCAAAATGCTCCGAAAACAATACTCATCATCACACTATATAACCACCTACTCATGAACCGGTAAAATTCATTTTTATTGTATTTGGCAGAAACAACCGTCTCTCGTTTATCTCATTCTAATTAAAATAATGATTATCAATACATTACACTCACTTTAAACAAATACACGCTTTTTAAAACGTTTTCAGCAAAGTAAGATATTGATAGACAAGGAGAAAAAAATATTACAAAAATGGATGTTGTTATATTATTTTTCCTACTTTTGAAACGCAAAGTCTAATTAATAATTTTAATTTAAACATGGAAGGTTACGAAAAGAATGACGGTATGGAAATGAATGATCGGGATGAGATCTATTCAAAACCGGTGAGAGCAGGGAAAAGGACTTATTTTTTTGATGTAAAAGCTACTCGTAATAACGATTACTATCTAACGATTACTGAAAGCAAAAAGAAACTCGAAAAAGACGGTTCTCAGAATTACGAAAAGCACAAGATCTTTTTATACAAAGAAGACTTTGATAAATTTGCAGAGGGGCTTGACAACGCTGTCGCTTACATCAAAGTAGCTCTTAACGGAGAAACAATGGCAGTCCAAGAAGAAGTTGAAACAAACAAATTTGACGACATTGATTTTGACGATCTATCCAAATAACCAAAAAAGCTCTTCGCAATGAAGAGCTTTTTTATTATCGTATATATCCGTAAGGAATTTTTGCCAGACCTTCTGCCAGTTGATTGATTCCCTTTTCCAGTTTCCCCTTCAGCAACATTTTCATCATCATGTTCAACTCCGCCTCTGCCGTTATTCGCAACCGGGTATCATAAGGGCCATTATCCAACAACTGAATCCATACTTGAAATTCAAAAGGCAAACGTCCGTCCCCCTCCAGTTTAATCAATTTCGGTTCTTCCCTCTCCACGATTTTCATTCCCATTTCACCAACGCCTTTTACCATAAAAGTACAGGCATCTACCGTGGTGCGAACGTCCTCGATCTTGTCAGCTAGTTCCGGCATTTGATTACCGGCCCCCATCTGGCGAGCCGTTTCGATCAATTTCCCAATCTTCGAGAAATCAGAAAGAAACGCGTACACGTCTGCAATCGCACTATTTATTTTCTGAACTTCACTAACAACTCGTGTTGCCATACCTTCTATTTATAAGATTCCGGGCTCAGACGCCACTCCTTCAACTTAGCCACATCGCTCTCCTGCACGTACCCGGTCTTCTGGGCCAAGTCGATCATGGCGTTATAGTCGCTCAACGTATCCAGTACGCAATGAGCATTCGTGAAATTATCTATCGCTTTCTGGAATCCATAGGTGAAAATAGCCACCATTCCCAACACGTCACATCCTGCATTTCTCAACGCTTCCACGGCTTGCAAGCTGGAACCTCCGGTAGAAATCAAATCCTCGACCACGACCACTTTTTGACCTTCTTTATATTCACCTTCAATCAGATTTTCCAACCCGTGATTCTTGGCAGCGGAACGCACGTACACGAACGGCAACCCCAGTTCCTGTGCAACCAAAGCACCTTGAGCAATAGCACCGGTAGCCACCCCGGCGATCAATTCCACCTGTGGGTATTTTGTTTTAATCAAATTCACGAATTGGTCCCGGATATACGTACGTACTTCCGGGTAAGACAAGGTCTTTCGGTTATCGCAATAAATGGGAGATTTCCACCCGGAAGCCCATGTAAAAGGGTGATTTGGTTCTAATTTTATCGCTTTGATCTGTAGCAAATGTGACGCTACTTGTTCTGCAACAGTGTTCATATCTGTCTATTATTTTAATGGTTATTCTTTACTTTCAGGGTGCAAAGGTACAAAGTATTTTTCAAAAGCCACTCGGATAGCATACTGAATCTCGGGATATTCTCCTTCCAGCTTGCCGGGTTCGAACAACGTGCTAATACCCTGCAAACCGGGAACAATGGAGTCAATAAAATGAGATTTTCCCTCGTGCAGACCGCGTAATCCAAACGCACCCATAGCCTGTAACAAACGCACCAGCACGAAATGATAGTATATTTCCCGAAACTTTTCCGCATATCCCGGCTCGCTCTCCGTCAATTCCCGAATATAGAAATCTAATAATTCTTCCTTTTGACTTTCAGGAATTTTCACTATCGCATCATATAATAAGGAAGCCACGTCATAGTGCAAAGCCCCTTGCCTTCCTCCCTGGTAATCGATAAAATACACCTCGTTATCAACGACCATGATATTTCTGGACTGGAAGTCCCGGAACATGAAACCATCTGCCCCAGCCATGACCAGTTTCGCCGTCAACCGATCAAAATCATTCTCCAGCCGATCCTCGTCGGCCTCCACTCCCGCCAATTTCAAAAAACAATATTTAAAATAGTTCAAATCCCACCGAATACAACGTTCATCAAAGACTGGACGAGGCAAACATCCCGAATAATCCAACCCTTTTCCTCCCATCAATTGGAATTTCAGCAACTCAGACAAGGCTTTCCGATATAATTCCAGCGTATGCTCGCTCAGAAATTCCCCCTCCCGCTCCCGTTCCACGACATCCAGCAACATATCCGGCCCCAGATCATCCTGCAAATAACAAAACCCGTCCTCCGAAACACAATACACATGTGGAACATGCAAGCGGGATTTTTCAAAATGCCGTGTAAAATCCACGAACAAACGATTCTCCCGCAAGTTCTCATGATACACACCCACGTATGTTCTGTCTTCCGTGAACACCCGGTAATATCTCCGGGCTGAACCGGACACCGGTAACGGCTCCACTCGCCGTGCCTCGTTACCATTATATTGCTTGAAAAGAGTTCTTATTTTTTCTTCCATAATTTCAATTATTTGTCAACTCCGTTTTTCTTTCTCCCCTTTCCTGTAATCCAACACGTATTTTTGATCATTCCAAGTAACGTCAATCAACATACTCACCGTGTTCGAAACATTCAAATAACCTTCCCGAACACGCACGTCAATTTTCCAAAAATCGGAATCATCTATTATTTTTATCTTGCAGGCAAAAGTAAAGAAATTTCACCGCAATGTTAGCATATAAATGAAGAACAAGTATCCAGCTGACGTGAATACTTTATGGAATCAATAAAATGACACCGTTTCACGAAAACACGAAAACACGAAAACCGCTGCATCCGCAACGGTTTTCGTGTTTCTGTTTCATTGATGGTGCCCAAGACAAGAACCAATATATTTTCATAAAAAACTATTATCCATCATTTTATAAATAATGTTGGAACAAGTGTTGGAACACTTCCAATCCTTTCATAATTTATTCAACATTTTTCAAGATCAAATATACAATTAATATTCATTCCCCAAAAATCAACGAACTACGGCCGTTTATTCAAAAGAGTCGAATGTTTAATTTGAATATATTCTTCAAGTTCTTTTCTTCCTAATTTCACCTCAATAAACGCAACCGTTAAATTCATTCTCATATATTTTTCTAAATCTTTTTCAACTTGCTCTGGCTCAAATTTCTTTTTTGAAGTAGCTTTTTCGAAACCTTCTCGATCACTAAAATATTTTTCTCCTAAAGTTCTTCTTAATGTATGATGCCTTGAATTCATTAAATGCCCCATACGCTCTCGGATATTAGATGTCTCACCAACATAGACCATCCCCGTATTATCAAAAATACAATATACTCCTTTAAAATTTGGGAACTGTTTTTTCCACTCTGTTGTCAATTCAACTTTCCACTTTTTAGCATTTTGTATTTGGTTATATAATCCTTCCAAGTATTTCTGAATCTCAATATCTGTCATGACTTTTTTGTGTAAAGACAAAAATTAATCTAATTATGAATAATCTTCCATATTGAATCATTTGCTTTGTATAATTTATGTCTAAAAACAGGCAATAACATAAAAGCAGAATCAGCCTTAGCAGCAACCAATTCTATTTTTCTCGCAATACGACAACTATCAATTGGCTCCTCTACATATCGAAAAGTTATATCAAAATTTCTATTTGTCAACTCATAAAACGTTTTATACTTCCACAAGTCTTGTTGACACTCTTGCAGTAAATACTGCAAAGAGTCATTTTTAACACGTAAATCATTATATGTTTGTTTTTTACCATTTACAATTACATAAAAAAATGATGGCACATCATTCGTTGTATCAATCTTTACATCCATAAATTCAGTAAACTTATCTGCATACCATTGCAGATTCTCATTTTTATCTACCATAATCATAACGACGACCGACAATAAAACTAATAAAGTTAACAGTATTAAAAACAATCGAAATAAACCTTTATCCTCTTTCCGTTTTAATAATAAAAGCTCTCCCATTTGTTTTGATTTTTCGCACAAATCTGGATTTGCAAATCCGTTTAGCTTTATCGAATGATCCAATTCTTGATAGATCCTATAAATCATTGAAGTATCATTATTCTTTTGTTTGTCTTTCATAATTTAAAATTCTCATTTTTAGTTCTATTATTTTTTGCTCTAAATTTGAATTTTGTTTTCGCAATTCATAAATCTCACGGAGTAACTCGTCTTTTTCCTTTTCTGTATCTCCTTCTTTTTGCATAAAATCAATACATAAATGATTATATTCCTTAGTTGAGATTACTTCTTGATACAGCATACCGACCTTAAAAGCACCTGCAATAAGACCTGCGATGACAGTGTACGCAACTATTGTATTTGTCATTAACCTAAGAAATTTTCTCCATGCTGTTTTAAAACTTTGTGCCGATTTCATTTTCATATATCATTACGACAAAATTATTTATTTTTGAGAATTTCTCAATAACAAAATACATTCTTCACGAATATTAAATCAATTATTTTTTAGTAAATATTTTAAACACAACATTATTACAACAACAACTATTCCCCTCACAATCCACACCCAATACTCCATCACCCCAGATCGTTCCTCCCCCTCGTCATGATCCACCACCTTCTCTGTGTTCTCCTGCCGGGAAGTTACAATTTTTGTCGTGTCCTGCTTGTTTTCCTCCGTCTTCTTGCTAAAATCCACATCCGTCTCGATCCTCACGTTCCCGGCCGAATCTCTCGTTTCCACTTTACGATACTTGATGTCAAGAAATTCAAGCAAACGAGCATCACGGTAAAGTTTTGCATAAAGTTGTTCGGTAGATTCACTATTCTCTACCGAATCAACCTTGTTAAACTTCTTTTTACTCCCGCAGGAGAGTAACGTAATCACGCAAAAGATAAACAATAGCTTGTTCATGATTCCCGTTTTTAATATAACCACATCACCTCCTGATCGTGCATTTCCGAATCATCAGCATGAACAAACGTCTTCGCCACGCCGATTCGTTTAAACCCGGCTTTCAAGAGCGCATCCACGACAAGGAAACGATTTTTTGACGTGTTACATCGTATGTCAATCGCTCGCCCTATCGTGTGTGCCCCGGTTCCGGATCGCCCCTTTGATCGGTCATGTTCCGGGGAACGATAAGCCGAGGTCAGCACGAACGGTATCCCCGCTATTTCCCGGGCCGTGTCCAACTTACTAATAGTCGTTTGTTTCATGTCCTGTAACGAACAAGAGGGAGAACAACGGTTAAACTCTTCCTCTTTAAAATATTTACTTGTTATCACCCGTGACCTCCTTCAATTTTTCTAGTAATTGTTCCGCCGTTTTAGCGTCAGCGCATTGAATAATAGCCCGGATTGCATCCGGTAATTTCGCCACCTGGCTCTTCTTCGCTTTCTCGTTTTCCCAAACACTTCGACCCTCGATCAACACGATTGCTGCCGTGACGAGCATCGAAACGTAAGGTAGACTGTACCAGGGAATGAAACTCCCTATCAAGTCAAATATCAAGGCCATCACCTGTATACGCCAGTAGTCTCCCAGTTTAGCGAATGTTCTCCGGAGGCCCCCGGAATAAACCTTCTCGCCCCGGGCCTTGGCACTATTTACACCCGCCCACAAGTCAATGCAAACCGCGATACACATTATCGCCCACATCGCTAGGATAACGTACACCCTCGTGAGGATAAGGGAAAAATCTCCCGTTGTCAAAAAATCAATAATCATTTCGCACTTCCTTTAAATTATTATTCCAAATTACTCCAATATTCCATTATTAACATTACATTTGCGTTACAATCGTGTCCATCGCGATTGACCAAACTAAAGGCGGGGCCGTGACGGTAACCCGCCTCGTTCTTAATCCTCGATCTTGATGACCTGTTTCAGGATCTTCCGCTCGATCAATCCCGGCTCAAACTCGATCGCCTTCACGGCCCGCTCGAACAACTCTTTCTCTCGCTCGTTGAACTCCACTTTTTCTCCCTTGTGAATAGCCTTGCATTTATCATCCAGCTCGATGTCCCGGGTACTGTTGTATATCGTTTCTCCAAGGAATTGCTCGAAGTTCTTCTTCACTTTCTTCTTGAAAGTCTCCCGGAGGTCGACCCCGCCCAACGTGACGAGATCGACCTTCTTTATATCAAATTCAAATTTCATACGTTATCACTTACCTTGAGAAGTTAATAATTCGTGAGCGGCGAGCATTTCCCTCTCGAGTTTTGATAAAAAACCGACAGGAACATTTCCGGAGGTATTTACTTGAACATCCATCATTGAGACATTCAACGTGTAGTTGATATTAAACCAATTCTCGTTAACTTCTTCTTGAACAAGTTTTACCACTCCTTGCACGTTACAACTATAAACACTGGGAACATTCCCTTCAACGAACTCGGTTTCGATCACCACGTCAATACCTTGTATCGTGGTTGCAATTTTCTTTTTCACTAAACTCGTAATTTCCATTCTTTTAATTTAAATATTAACATTAACTAGCGTAACCAACAACGTTGGCGACAAAATTTCCACCACCAGACCATAGCACCACGTCCATAGCTTCTCCCACGTCCAAACCAAAATACGTGAGAACAGAACCGTTACGGTTGTAAAAAGTACAGCCACTACTAGGATAAATCCTCGCGGAACCATTCCACACGAAAATTGATATTTTTATCATGAACGGCGATCGTTGTGATGAATCTAGGAATAGGACTTGCCGGATATGAGCTAAAGTTGGTAAATAAACGTTTGTCAAGGCTGACAAGTTTAACATAACAACACGCCCGAGATCAATTCGTATCGGCCCGCTATTTTTCAACTCGTAATACTTGTAATCTATTACAGCATCTTTCGAGACAATTAAACCGTCATCAGCGTAAAGGGCGTAATTCCGCCCCATGTCCGTGTACGTGTTCGGGTGTCCGCTCGACATTAATTTCAAGGCAATGTTATTCTGCGGGGCCGTGGCAGGCCACGACTTATATATTTCCAAACGCCCGGCAACAATGCCAAAACCCGTGGAGGGGGGAATAACATTTGTACCGATCATCGTTAACACGTTGTTATCCTTAAATTTTATAAAACTATCATAAAGGGACATTCCGCTCGTTGGACTATTGATAGAGCTGACTGTTCCTATGTGATTAGAACCTATCGTGAAACCACCTATCGCTGCCTGTTTCGCGAAAATACTATCCACGTCAAGTAAATCCGTCTTTATATGCCCCCCTTGAATAATGGTCGTTCCCAGTTGAGCTTGCTCTACTTTACTGGAGTAAGCGAGAGTACCCAGGCTATTTTTTAACGAGTTAAACGTGGTAGTGTCCAGCTTCCCGTTCACCTTCGTTTGTGTCGAGCTATCGAGCATGTTAAACGAGACCTTCCCGACGAGATCAATCTTTGCCGCGGAAATTTTCACGGATTCGGGAGAGGCGTTAATTGCTGCCACGACACCATTTTTCGAAACTTTCAACTCGATATTCGAGGCGTTAGTTTTTATTGAAGATTCGGCAGTGCTAACCCGGGTTCCCAGGGCGTTGAAATCGGTTTGTTTCGCGAAAATGGTTATACCGCTAGCGAGACTGTCTATACCCGCGGCCACTTTCGAGTACGCCACATCGACGGCCTTGTTGGCTATATCAAGAACCGGGGATGTCGTGGTCGTGGTGTTATCCGTGTACGTGGTCACGAGACGGGTCCAGATAAATTTACCGTTAGTCCACGCCGGGATTGAGTTTGACCAGCTTCCTCCTGTTTGCGTGGTGGAAGACGTGGACAAGTAATATTGCGGGACAACACTTTTCACTCCTTTACCCGCATCTCCCTTGTCTCCCTTGTCTCCCTTCACCCCGTTCGCACCCATCTTCCCTATAGAATAGGACGTGCTTGTCGTGTTATCGGTGTAAGTGATAATCGTGCGAGTCCACAAGTACTGGTTAGCTGAAACGGAAGGAATCGTGGCACCCCACGTCCCGGTGGGGACGGTGGTCCCGCTCGTGGACGCTTGATAGGTTACCGCCGTGGATTTTATCCCCTTCCCGGCTGCTCCCGGGGCACCGTTAGCCCCTATCTTGCCGATGGAATAAGAAGTACTTGTCGTCCCATCCGTGTAAGTGATCACGGTCCGGGTCCACAAGTACTGGTTGGCAGAAACGGAAGGGATCGTGGTGCCCCACGTCCCCGTGGGAACGGTAGTCCCGTTCGTGGATGCCTGGTAGGTCACCGCCGTGGATGATATTCCTCGGCCAGCGTCTCCCTTGTCTCCCTTCGCCCCGGTCGCTCCCATCTTGCCGATGGAATAGGACGTGCTTGTCGTGTTATCGGTGTAAGTGATGATCGTACGAGTCCACAAGTACTGGTTAGCTGAAACGGAAGGAATAGTGGTACCCCATGTTCCCGTGGGGACGGTGGTCCCGCTCGTGGACGCTTGATAGGTTACCGCCGTGGATTTTATCCCCTTCCCGGCTGCTCCCGGGGCACCGTTAGCCCCCATCTTGCCGATGGAATAAGAAGTGCTTGTCGTCCCATCCGTGTAAGTGATCACGGTCCGGGTCCACAAGTACTGGTTGGCAGAAACGGAAGGGATCGTGGTGCCCCACGCCCCGGTGGGAACGGTAGTCCCGTTCGTGGATGCCTGGTAGGTTACTGTCGTGGATGTTATACCCCTTCCATCCGTTCCGGGTTTTCCCGTGGCTCCCGTCTTGGCTTTCGTGACCCCGAAAACTTTCTTTATCACGACGCTATCAACCTTGACCTCGAAAGTGCAAGTGGCTGAACTTTCCGACAAGCCCGTGCATTTCAACCCTGTATCCCCGTCAAGAGCGAACGAGCCACCCGCGGAGACCAGGTTCTGCAAGGTGAAACTTACCACGGAAGCCCCTTTGTACAGGACAACTTTCGTGGTTGCCTTTTCAAGTTCCCCGGCTAACGGGACGCCGTTAGCGTCACAAGATACGGAGTGAGCCTCGTTAGTTAATAGTACGGTATAGGCATCTTCTCCTGGAGAACCGGATGTACCAGGTTTTCCCGTGGCCCCGTCAGCTAGTTTTGCCAGCGTGAACACGTCCGTGAAACTCTCGTCACCATTGCAAACGCACCGTAACGACCTCACGTTAGTACCGGAAGGGAATAACACCGGGTCTCCCGGCATGACATCCAGCGTTTTTTTCGTGGCACCATCAATATTTACCCAACTCGTACCGTGTAAAAATTGCCACTGGTAGGATTCGGGAACGATCTTCGAGGTTATCGCTGTCAATGTTATCGTTGCCGGGACTGGGGTACCCGTGAACCCGTAACCGTATTTAAACACTTGCGAGGAAGCGGTCACTTCAACGACATTGCCTACCAGGGCGAGAGCGTCATTAGCGGTTTGTTGAGCATCGCTTATACCCGTCTCCACCTCCTTGAACTCTTCCAGTTCTTTTAAACCCGTTGATCCTGCCGTGATATGAACCTCCCCCTTGATAACCGCTCCTTTCTTGCCCCCGTGTTTACCGAACCAGCTCCCCTCTTTGCCGGAAAGATCAAAACTATCGATCCCGAAATAAGTGATCATCCCCACCTCCCCGTTAACGGCGGTAAGCATCAAGGCGTCTTGACGATCCGGGTTATCCCGGTTCCCGAGTTGTACCACTTCATCCCCGACGGCAGGAACCCCGTCACCATCCTTGTCCTCCCGGGAAAGGTCAATGTAGTCATTCCCCGTGGCGATAACGAGGCTCCAGAAGTATTTCTGGTCTCCCCCGTTATGATTCTGTATACGTCCCTGGTCTTTGACCTCGAAATAATTCGGGATACGTCCCTGGTCGTTATCAAAGAATAGCCGGTAATAAGTATCATAAACCTCGACCCGCGTGATCTTGAAACCTCCACCCGGGGTTAGCATACTTTGACCGAGCTGGAATCTCATGCGCTGAACCATCATCTCGAGCACGAACATAATCTTTCGAACGAGGAACTTGTCTGTCTGAAACTCGTCGTCATTCACCATGCCGACACCTGCTCCAAGTGATCCGGCTTTAAAGTTAGAACTTTTAAAAGAATGGAATTGAACGTCCGAATCTCGTTTGACGGCCTGATCCATGTAATCATCAAAAGAATGTCCGGACCACAAATCTGAATCCCCCGATTTAATTTTCTCCCCGAGATATAGTATGTATCCCTCCACCACTTTCAACTTCTCTTCCGTCCAGACTTCCCCGGTTGTCAAGATGAATTCTAACAACCTTTGCAACGTCGCTTTACCGGATTTCGCCACGTTTGTTCGATCAATCTCGATAACACTATCCACCTCTAATTCTACCGGGGAAAGGTCCCGTATTCTCATCGGGACACCCGCCCCGCTTTGATAAACCCGTGTTTCGTTTTCCCCGCTACTGCGATACTCGCTAGTGTTACCACCCGTGACACGAGCCGACTCGATTGTTTCCCCGGACAATTCTTGATACGACATGAATTGATCAAGTGTAACGTTCAACTCGTCCGTTAACAAGTTCAACGAAAATTCTCTCGGGTAAAACAACGAGCCGCTATACTTGTCAACAAGTAACATTAACGATTCCAGGTTCTCTCCTTGAATAGTTCCAGAAAGTTGCTTCCGGGGAAAACCAATCCGGCTACATACAGATTTCAATACGGTGTATAAAAATGAATCAGTTTTACCACCGCAGGACCATGCTGACGTGTATTTCCCGGCAACCTTCAACCCATTGTAAAATATCTTGTCTGCATTCTCCACGAAAGGAACATCCGTCAAGCAAATATCAATATCCTCGTGGGAAGTCGATGCCTTTTCCGCGAGGTTCACGGACACGTCAACACCACCGCTACAATCATTCGTCACGGTTACATGATCCAGGAACAAGGAAGACCGGACCTTGGACGTTCCCGACATCTCCACGTAAATGTTGTATATTGATATTGTCAATTGCCCGGAAACGGGAAAGCCGTCAGCCGTTATCTTGAAATTGCCCTCGTAATCATCGACGTAGTTCGTTGAAAGATCCTTGTCCCAGAACATATCCTGCAAGCTGCCGTGAACGGGGAAACGGTAATCTTTCGTCCCCCAGCCCTCGTCCGTGAGGTAATACACTTGACCTCCCCCTGATAATTGTATCTTCAAGGCAAATTCCCGGTCTTCCCCGGCGCGACCGTTCATTGATGCGAACATTTGAGCCAGTGCGAATTTAACCTCTAGTATCACCGCTTGACTGGACTTTTCAACGCTCACCGACTGCTGGATGTAACGTTCCTGTTTCCCCGAGTTCCCGTGCATCGCGGCGAACCCCAAGCCTTTACGTTCCGCTATTATGTACTCGAAACCTCCCCACCCCGAATCACCTCCCGAAAAATCATAATTCTGAAGGAATGACGGGCGTATCTCGTAATCGCTCGTGAATTTAACGCTCTTGTTCGCGGGTTCTATCTCCAATTCCAGGTTACCGATCGGGTATAACTCGGAATGCACGTTTCCAAGCTCCCGGGATTCTAGCGGTTTTTTCCCTTGCAATTCCCCAGAATTCGAGTATAGAAAACCTTCCTTGTCGAGATCGGTGTAACGGGCGATTACCCATTTCCCGTTTGCCTCCGTGATGAAAGCGTCAAGAGATGTCAAGATTGACTCAAGAACCTCGTAACAAGTTTTACCCTGAAAAATAGACACGTCAAGCGAGGCTTGGACGAGTACCGAGTTACCCGTGTTCATGGAAGACTCGACGAGAGAAGAGAGCACGATAAAATCCAACGTTATACCCGTTTGATTACAACAAAACCGGATCACGTCAAACAATGTCTTCTCCCCGTTCGACGTGAAAGGGATGTCTTTCAATATCCCAAGCCCGTCGCTTGCGGTCACGCTCACGTCGTACGGCTCGGGAATGTAAGGTTCGGAGTATTTCTCGGGGAGAACGTAGCCGGCCCAAATCAACGAGGAATTTTTATATAACTCCACGAGGAATTTCTTGTTGTCAACCGTGTACAAGGATGCCAGTTCCCCGTCCTCGTCCGCCTGGATAACCATCTCCAGTGACGTTCCAGATATACCCGAGTCGGAATCATCCCCGCGTAACAGGGGTGCTGCCCCGAGAGACTTGATTTCAGCTGTCCCGGAATAGCCTTCTTCCTTGATTAAAATTTTATATTCATGCCCGAATTTCTCCGAGTCGAATTGCAATACATACCTTATCCCGTGCATGATCATGTAGTTAAATTTTTCCTCCTGTTTTCCTTGTTTATCGCCGCCACGAGGGTATTCCCCTGCAATTTAAATTCCCCGCTTACTTCAACGTTCACGCTTTGCGAGACTCTATCTAACGACCCGGCTTGAGTTCTAACATCCAAGTCATTCGAGTAGGCATTTGAAGAGAACGTGGTACCACCACCGTCAGCGATATTACCTAACGCCCCTTTTACCGCTGTCCCCAGTGCTACTAGGGCTACCCCCGCCGCGATCGCTGCCCACGGGTTCAACGATTTCAAGGCGGCTTTTATTCCCAGTACCGCGATACCCGTTTCTATGGCGATTTTTCCGACCTGTATCGCCATGTCCGCAAAAGTGGTACCTACCATCGTGGCAAACCCGGAAAGATCACCCCCGTTTGAAATTAATTGTCCTACACTCTCCCCGATCCCCGTGGCCATATCGCTAAAAGCCCCGTTAATAACCCCGCTCATGTCAATCATATCTTGGACTATGGGTTGTAATTTATCCCGACTCTGTTCCATTTGTGTCGGTAGCAATGAAACAGCATCAAAATTCGTGGCTAAAACAGGTACACCAAGGTTCGGAGCTGATTCCATCACGGGTACATCACTCTCTTTCCGCAATCGTGCATTAACCAGCTCTTCCTGTTTTTCGATAACAGATTGCAAGCGATTAATCTCTCGCTGGTACACGACACCGTTGGCCACGTCATAGGCAGACAACGACTTTTTTAATTTCTCGTACGCCTGAATCTTTTCGCCGATCTTGGAAATAGTTGTTTCAACCATGCCACGCACTCTCTCTTCCTCGGTTAATTCATTCTCTCGTCCCTCCTGCAAACTACTTTCAGCACTCTTGACTGCCTTGACGCCCGACAGGCGTAAATCAATCTCCTCGCGAATTGCCTTTACCGTATCAGAAAAATATCCCTTTTGAGCGACGTTTAAAGCGATGAATTGATCCAGTTGTGCTCGTAAACTATCAATATCTTGTTCCTTTAATTTTAAACCCTCGATAGTTTCCCTGTTAGTTTCTTTCTGCAAGCGAGTCCCTTCGGCGATAATACGATTCCCTCTACGAAAACCGGGTAAAATACCGGCTATCCACTTTTGAAACCAACCAATTTCCTCGTTACTTGCAACTTCTAATTCCGTTGCAAGTTCTTTCACTACCCCTGTTTTAAACCGGGTCCACGCTTCTCCAACACCTTGAAACGCCTCCGCAGCAACGGTATTCAAACGACCTAAAGCCAGCGTTAATTCTTGCTCGGCCTTACCCATTTCTGTCACGATAATACCATGCTCCAAGTTTATATCTTTCAAGGTTTGCAGGTATTTTAACCCGGCATCTTCACCCGGTCCCCCGAATATATCAGCGATAGCGGTCCCGACTGCCGCCGAACTCGCTGGCAACTCGTTCAATTTCTCGCTAACTTGACGGATAACATCAAATATGGTCATCGTGCCGGACGTCAAGGCTTTTTCAACCTCCCCGCTGGCAATCCCGATCCCCTCCAAAGCCTCACGGGTAGCCTTGGGCATCTCCCGGATTCTAAGCATTCCCTCTTTGATAGCGTCTAAACCTTTATCAGAGAAAACCCCGTCCCGGGTACTGGTTTGCAATATCGCTAACATTCCTTTTGCCGATAATCCCGCCGCCTTGAATTGCGGGGCGTACTCCCGTAACTGGTCCAGGAAATCACCACCACTATTTAACCCGGCAGAAAATCCATCCCGGATAAGTGCCATGGCCTCGGAAAAAGTTACACCCATTTGCTTGTGAAGAGTATTTGCCGTTCGCAATATTTCAGTGTAATCTTGTTTAAAAACATCTGCAATAGCCTGCACCTCTCCCGCCAATCGAGTATCGTCGATTCCAGTCAAGCGCTCGATCTTCTCGCGAACATCGTCTAACTTCATACCGTATTTCACGATCTCTACCCCTGCCCTAGCTATTCCCGTGGCAACAAACAACTTTCCGAGTACACCTTTTAACTTGCCAAGGGTCCCGGAGAATCCCCCCACCTCTTTCTGCGATTTTTTCAACCGATCCTCGAACTCTTTCGTGTCCGCCGTCACCCAAACCTTCAACCTCGAAACTACACTCATAATAACTTGCTCATTTTCATTACCGAATCCATGTTAACTTTCTTCTGTCCCTCTTCAAAGCTTTTATCACGCTCCCACGGGAACACCCACAATTGCCGGGGGTCTTTGATCTTGTCCTTTTTCAACAACTGGATATTTACAAGAGTCAAGGTTTGCAGCCTTACCAGCTCCGCTTTCGCCCGGTATGCTTGTTCTTCCTTTAGATGGTGGTAATGGAGCTTCAAGAAAAAATCGTGCAACAACATCTCTTCAAACTCCATCACCGTCATACCCATCACTCCTAGCGCTATCCCCAGGTAATCATCAATCCCAACAGGTTCTACTTTTTTTTTGAATCTTCTTTTACCGGAAGGTTGGCCGTTGTTTGCCGGGTATATATCTCGAGGAAACGAGTCATATCAACAGGCATCATGATAGCACCTAATCCTACCTCGTCAAACTCTAATTCTCTACCTTCCAAGCGTTCTCCCTCCTTGATACAGCAATGAGCCATCGTCAAAACACCGTCCAAACCAAAGCATAACACGTTACCAATCTCCTGCAAATTTTTAACCCTTTTGCGATAGCAATAATCCCGGATGGCGTTCCAGTTTGCCACCACCCGGTACTCTTTCCCGTCTATACTTATAAACTCTTTCACGCTATTCTTGTGGTATTACTTCCTCTTCCAGTTTTGACACGGCGGAACAACTCAACGAGTAAGTCGCCTCGCCGTCTGCGTTTGTCGTTTCCGAGTAGCTGGTGATAATCATTTTACCTTTTTGAACGGTGTTACCGGGAGCCGGGTCACCGTAAATAAAATCCAACACCTCGCCGGATTTAGCCATTTTAATAATGTCCTCCCGGTCAACTCTCTTGCTATCCTGTTCCGCCTCGTTAATCTCCATCACGCCATCAGCGGAAAACTCGCTATCGTACCCGGTCACGATCTTGTTAGTCGTTCCCTTGTCCTCTTTCGTTAAACTTTCCTTCACCTTCGGGGTGAGAGTGAACGTGTTAGAGGTTGTTCCAGCAAACAGTTTCTCTCCTTGCCGGAACAAAATATTATACCCGTTAATCTGACTCATAATCAATGTATTAAAAAATATTATTAATAAACTTTTATCTCGAAATTTATCTCGGACACCCACGCTCTATCATCATCATCAAAATCTCGACTCACGTCAAGAAAACTGACGTTCGTGGCCGTATCTTGAAGTGCTAACATCGCCACCCGTATCTGCTCTTCCAAGTTCAAGGCCTCGTTATATTCCCTACACGCGGACAAGATGTTCACGGAATAAGTTCCCGAGTGGTTGGCGTCTTTCGTTTTGCTACCAAAACGCTTTACCTTGTACACGGCGAAAGGTAACGGTAAATTATCGTTATCCTCCAAATCTGCCACGCCGGGAAACACGTTTAGGATTTTTCCTAGTACATCATTTATTCTTATTTCTATCATCTCACTTGCTGTTTCGCTTGTCGTATCTATCCGCTGCCGCTTTCACTTCTCTAGCTATATTCGAGAATATTGTCGACTGTTTCTCAGCCCATGCCCTTTCAGTTGCCAGTACTGGCTTGATCCCGCCTTTCCAGCTAGCTGATTTCCGTCGCCTCAAGCATTTAAACCGATGTTTTTTAGAACGATTGGCTAATGTCCCGTATTCGACCCAAATGTTTCTCTGCCACTCGGAAATGTAATCATCCCCTTTCCTCCGGATCGGCGTTCTTCTGGCTTGACCTTTCTTAATCCGTCCCATTGCGTCCCTTT
>QWCN01003627.1_pt1 | contig 17562 bp, 15 predicted proteins | sample 1972711 | NCBI WGS metagenome assembly QWCN01 (sample SAMN09866707, study PRJNA288562) | Human gut metagenome isolate term1_stool, whole genome shotgun sequencing... | isolation source: gut | host: Homo sapiens | place: USA: California
AGTTAAGCTTTGCAGTGCTGAAAATACTTGGTCGGAGACGACCCGGGAAGATAGGTCGACGCTAACCTAATTTGCTTTATATTCCTCCTTAGCTCAGTTGGAGCGATTTCGTTGCCGCTGCCTGTGGCAGAAGCAGGCGAACAAAATTAAATATTCCTCCTTAGCTCAGTTGGCAGAGCGCATGACTGTTAATCATGATGTCGCTGGTTCGAGCCCAGCAGGGGGAGCCAGACCTGTGCGACAATAAAGCACAAAAGCCTAAAACCCTTGAGAAATCAAGGGCTTTTCGCTGTTTTAGGGACAATTTTTTAAAGATAATTTTGGGCACAAAACCCTATAGAATGTTCGACTAAAAGGACTTGAACCGGGGAAGAGTATATTTCTCGAAATCAGACCTCATTTTTTATACGAGAATTTAATGCTGCCTCACCACTCGGACTTGAACTAAAGTCATATATATAGCCCGTAATTTCTTTATTACATACACGGCGAGGGTAAAGACTTGATTGGTACATTTCTTGCGGATATTCTTTTGCAAGTCCTATCCTTCGTCGCACAAAACGAACGCGAAAATATCCGAAAACGGCAGACGCAAGGCATTGCGGCGGCGAAAGCCAACGGAATGAAATTCGGCAGACCGGTTATTAAGGGTCCGTCCAATTTTCCCGAAATCGTGGAGAAGTGGGAAAACGGCATTTTAAAAGCTTACGAAGCCGCTGAAATGTGCGGTATGTGCGAGTCGACATTCTATCACAGGCTGCGGGAATACCGAGCCACATTGAATAGCGAAAAATAAAAATCACTGTAAAAAAGTACACCTTTTACAGTGATTTTTTCATAGTGTGCTCGTCATACTTGGCTTCTCCTTTCGTGATTTTTATATTCTATCAAATGAATGTGGATTTTTATGACTGCGAATTTGACGGCTTAAAATACGTCATTTGAGCCACTTATCTTTCTGATATCGCAGAATTTATTTAAAAATCGTGGTTTTGTATAAAATGTCATATTCTTTTATGCTTTACATGTTGACAAGTCCAAAATTCTGGTGTACACTTTTTGTAACGGAGGGAATAACTCTGCGAAAAGAATACGGCAAACTAATATTTTCTTACAGATAGTATTCGCAGGAAAATGACTTTTATTTGGCATACTATTTAACCGCATAAGCCAAACGCATAGCAACTACCTAAAACCACAGACATATTGGAAAAGGGAGCCACTCTTTCTCGATAGCTAGCTGATTCTGGACAAGACTATACAGATTTCTGTCATATGAATCGGTCATATGTTGATTTTGAAGAAAGCAGCACAAGGCTCGTTTTGAAAGCTTTGTGCTGTTTTTTTTACAATTATTTAATTGATTTTGCGAAGAGGAAGCTCAATTTAGTCGAGCAATTTTTGAGGTATAGATAAGGAGTTTTGTAATGATATTTTTAAATTCGTTTCACATGCTTTCTAAAGAAGAGGACGAGGATTTTTTTAATCCTAGTTCCCCGTTGTTTAAAAGAAAAAGTCTCAGTACATACCATGCAACAGAGTATCCGTTCGTCTTGTTTCGAGATCGTAATCTTACAGATTTTGTTTTTAAAGATATTACCATTTTTTACGGCAATAACGGAAGCGGGAAAAGCACAATTCTGAATGTTATGGCAGAAGCCCTAAAATTAGATCGTTCTACTCCATATAACAGAAGTGATTATTTTGATGATTATGTGGAGTTGTGCCGTTATGATCTTGAAAAACCTCTTACAGGCGCGAGCAGAATAATCACAAGCGATGATGTGTTTGAGAGGGTTCTTGAAATTCGTCGCATAAACGAGGGCGTGGATCACAAAAAGGCTAATGCAATAACGGAATATATTAACGAGCGTAGTAGCACAGAACCCAATCGACTTCAAGGACTTGATGACTACGAACGCTGGCACAAAGCTTTTAACGCAAGAAAGAAAAGCACAACATTGTCGCAGCATTTACGAGCAAATGTTATGCGCAATTTTCAGGAACGATCTAATGGAGAAAGTGCGTTATCTTTTTTTGTTGATTCAATTACAGACGGAGCATTATATCTTCTTGATGAGCCAGAGAACAGTCTTTCACCAAAGAATCAGGTTATGCTAAAATATTTTATTGAAGATTGTGTTCGTAATCACGATTGTCAGTTTATTATATCAACGCACTCTCCGTTTATTCTGTCACTTCGTGGGGCAAAAATTTATGACATTGATTCTTCGCCGGTAATTCAAAAGCGATGGACTGAACTGGAAGGAGTACGGGTGTATTCTGACTTCTTTTTCGATCATATGAATGAGTTTGAAAGATGATGTTGATATGGAAAATAAATGTTTGCTTAAGTTTTAAAATCGAAATTGATGATTGGACTCTAATGAGATAATTCACATATTTGTCCATCTATTTTTATGTTTTGCAAAAGATGGAAAGGTAAAAGGCATTCAGAATACCTTGTTTAACGGTAATTTTGCATTTGTGCAAATTCGGGCGATAAGCACATGATTGTGCGACTATAAAGCACAAAAGCCCAAAATCCTTGAGAAATCAAGGGTTTTTCACTGTTTTAAGAGCAAATTTCAAAAGATAATTTTATGGCACAAAACCCTATAGAATGTTCGACTAAAAGGACTTGAACCGGGGAAGAGTATATTTCTCGAAATCAGACCTCATTTTTTATATGAGAGTTTACTGCGGCCTCACCACCCGGACTTGAACTAAAGTCATATACATAGGGTTGTGGTTTGTAGGAGTAGATGATTTGCCCGTTCCGATTGTCCGGCATACCCGATTAAAGATAAATATATCATAATAGCTTTAACAATATAATCTGTTAATTTGTATAGCACGATTACAACATAAAAGAAAGCCCTTAGAAATTGTTGAACATGCAACGGAGAATTATTTCATATCTTTACAAGCAAAAAGACTTGCACGTAGGATTATCCCTATTGTGCAAGTCTCTGTATTTTTATACTGTGTCGTGTTTATCGGACCATAAAACAATAGTGCCAAGGAGCAGATGTCGGATGAAATAACTATTACATATGTTGTTATATAAGGCAAGCACACTATAATTCAAATAAACATACGAATTGTATAAAACACTTTCATTTCACGGAGTTGATCTCTGAAATTGTATAGTAAAGGAAAGAGTCTTTAACATTTTTCTCGAAAACATACTGCACTCGTCCAACTGACTCATCATCCTTTTCAAGCTCGACGGTTACAGTAGCTGTTGTTGCTGTTTCTTGGATATCAGGTTGGCTTCCGAACTTAACGAAGTATCCGTCGCCGCCCCAATCACCTCTTCCGGTAGAAACAATATATGTGTCAGTTTCCGAAACATGGCTTGCATTCGTAAATTTCATACCCGATAAGTGATCTGCAAGTTTAAAATCAGCTCCGAGCAGCATCTCTCCTGCCGTCTGTAATCCATCCCCCGTTATATACATTGACAAGGTGTCATCATTAATCGTAACGTAATCAAGTTTGTCTGCGAAAGAATAACAAAATGCGAACAACTGCGAAATCGTATCATCTCTATTCAGACTACTGATGTTATTTGTAGGCTCATGATAGAAATTAACAAAAGTTCGCATATAGATGTTCAAGTCCATCGAATTGTTGTATTCCTCCGTTTTCTCAGATTCTTGCGATGTTGTAGCTTGTGTAGTAGAAGTAACTTTTAAGCTGTCATCATCAGTACTTGCTTTTTGACAAGCTGCCAATGCACAGGTTAATGCAAATAAAAGGAATAATACTAAAGATGCTTTTTTCATAATAGCCTCCATAATATGGATTTGAAATTTGTTTATATTGCAAATTTGCCTACGCAAGCATTTATTGCATTCAGTATAACATAGCTTTCAATACATGTCAAGAATTTTTCGTGCTTGTACCTATATTACGGTTAACACTAAAAGATACTACATTTTTTAAAAAATAAAAAAGCAAAAAATGATAAAAAATTGTAGTAAAAAATCGATGTGTATTCTTTTATAAATACAAATCGTAGTATTGCCAAACAATCAAAGTTTGCTGTTGCTTTATCTTCAAGCATGGGATATTCGATACGGTCGGCACAAAGTCCTACTTCTTTACGATATGCAAAACAGAGCCTTGATTACATAATTTTAAAATCAAAGAAAAGAGGTAAAACAAATGCGATGCTTTAAGAAACAATCAATAATTATTCCGACAATCATATATGTGCCACCTTCAATATTGTTCTTTTTTATATTTTCGGTTAAACTTCATTTTTTTGATTTGTCCAAACGAATGAAGAGGTGTCGCTAAGCGCTTCCGTAAGCACAATCGTTTTATAAATTTATTTTCGGGCATGCTTACGATTTACACCCGAAATTATTCCTTAACCTGAAAAGGAGTGATTTCGGAAGTGAAAAATCTAAGGACATTATTTGCCGAAGCAAAAAACTCAAATGAAAACGCGACGCTTGAGATTATTGATTTCTTCAAACCAGTAATAGACAGGCATGTACGTCAGTCAAAGTACAGCGAAGATGTGCGCTCAGAGCTTACACTGCATCTCATTGAAATAATAAAGACTCTTGATTTGGACAAGCTCAGGTGCAGCACAGACTACGCATTAATAAATTATATAAAGAAATCTCTGTATCACTGCTATCTGCATATATCAATGAAAGAACTGCAAAGACGTCAAAAAGAAAATTACTATGAGGATGATGACTTGATTGATTTGTTAGGGGCTGATACAGATGCCGAAAATGCGGAAGATGATATTCTTTTGGATTTATTGATGAAAAACGTTTTGACCGAAAAAGAGTACATAAGTAAAAAAGGGGGGTCACCCCCCTTTTTTCTTTGTAAAATTAACATTTATAAAAGACTTATCCGAAATGTCTTTTTCAAATACAATGTAATAAATATTGCCGTCAATATTCTTGAGTTCACGTCCCCTGATACTCTTGAATTTTTCAAGCAGCTCATCGGAACTCAGAAAAATCGTAAACATTTTATCGTTGATTGAATCATTCGAAAAACACGACACAAATTCATCAATTGATTCAAAATAATACTTATACATATCAAACGATGTTGTTTTCGGAATTTTGCGATAATCGTATCCAATCGAATTAACAAGACTGAATTTAACGCTATCATGTGTTATTATTTCATGCGAAAAACATACCGCATCCGGCATCATAAAATTCCTATAAAACAATTCCGGAGATATCATCCATGTAGTATCAACATGATACCAATTGTTTGATATTTGAATCATATTCCATGCGTGATTATCTCCGCCCGCAATCCCGGAGATGTAAATGGTTTCTAAACCTGATAATTTACACATATGGTCAAAGAGACGTGCGTATCCCTCACAAACCACCTCACGATTTTTTAGTGCAGCGTAAACGCTGCGTACATCGTCTCCCGCAGCTTCGCGTTCCTCATAGTCATACGAATACTCTACGTTATCCGTAATCCACTTTGCAACGGCTAATGCTTTACCGTAGTCGCTTCCGTCATGAGTAAGAGATGCCAAAATGCTCTGCGTTTCGTCTATACAGTATAGGTAGTGTTCAAATTCCTCTACTCTATAAGCCGACGCTGTATACCTGAGTCCATACACCATGCTCGGAATCTCATTTTCGCTTTCAACGGGGTATATGAATTTCAAAATAAATTTCTTTAAAGCACCGAAATTGTCGGCAAAAAAGTATTTAGCGTATTCTATATCTTTAGAGTATATCGGACTTTCAAAATCAACAGCAATCGGCTCTTTTCCGTCCGTGCTGATAATCTCGGCAATTATCTGCGAAAAATAAGAAAGCGCTGTCTTGATTTTTTCAGGTAAATCATCGTAATAATAGGTGTTTTCGATGTTCGGGAATTCGACCGTCGCTATACCGCTGACAGTCGGTTGTTCTGATGGCGGAGAAAATTCTGCATTTAATATGGGATTCTCGGTCGTCTCTGCGACGGTACTCTCTTCCGGTATCATCTCGTTATTCACACTGACACAGGAAGTGAGCAGCATTGATAAAGACAGCAGGCAAACCATAGGTGCTTTTAAGAACAGATTTCGAATTACATTTTTCATGCAACAGTTACCTTTATTGAATTAAGGCTTTTTACCGCATACTCGTACATTAAGTCTGACTCTCCGGAATACTCAAATCTAAATACATATTCGTCGGATGCTTTTAGGTATATAATGCTTCTGAAGTTATCTCCGACCCTTTTTGTAAACATTATGTATGAATATCCTTGTTCTGTTTTACCGCTTTCAATCTTAAAGTTATCAATGGATTCTAAAGTAGATGTCGACACACTTTCGGAGCAAGCTGTTTCATTAAAAAATTCACTATCGGTGATTCTGTAAAGGGCAGAAAAGTCAAGACGTCTCATGTAAAGTAACGATTCCGAATCCCACTCGACATATGAATTATCATTTCTAATTTCACTGCCCGATACCCACGTATCGGGTATAAGTGCCGTCACGATCACTTTTTTAGTCGCTTTTGATTCCTTTCCGTAATCGTAATCTACAAATTCTTTCTCGGGAGTATATTCTATACTTTTCCATGTCGGTTCAGTTGTCGTTGGTTCGGTTGTCGTCGGTTTATCTGACGTAGTATCCGGTATCGTTTGCGGAAAGTTTCCGCACCCCGTCATACCAAACAATGCGCAGATAACAAGCGCAAAAGAGATTCGCGATAATTTCATGTTAATTCCTCCATAGCAAATACTTCTTGTGTTTATTACACATGCCTTAACATATCTTGCGATAAACCAGTCGTTCATATATGTGTACACAGTGTAACATAGCTGATTATGCTTGTCAAGATTGTTCCTACATCTACTAATCTATTACGCATATCTTTTGAGGATACGACAACTTTTTTGAAAATAAATAATAGCAAAGCCGGGGATTATCCTGCTTGAAGAAATCACACTTTAGGGGGATAAGATGCTTTGTGCCTTTTCGTCGCGCAGTTACATGAAACAAGCACTTGCTTTCGCAGGTGCTTGTTTCTTATATTCGCCGTGCGGCGGGTGGTATTGCTGTGCAGTGATATCCGACTTCGTCGGGTGATATTCGCTTTGCGGCTTTATTTATCAATAATATTTGCTCACATATTTAATTACAGTACCTATCCGCATCATACTACTTTACTTCATCATTTCATCTATGGAGATACCTATAAGCTCTGATATAGCCGGGAGCAGAAAGATATCCGGATAGCAGATTTTTCGTTCCCATTTCGAGACGGCTTGCGTACTGACTCCGAGCAGCTCTCCGAATTCGCCCTGTGTGAGTCTATGCTGCTTGCGATAATTCAGAATATATTCGCCTATTTGAATATTGCTTTTCATTTTACCCGTTTATATATACCGCTGCTGCGCGTCATCATGCCGAGGGCGATCAGCTCTCGCCTGATAGTGCAAAAATCATCATGATAGCGTAAAATGACCTCGTTTACATCTTTTTCCGTATACTCGCGGTTCGACTCAAACTGCTTTAGTATTTCCCCGAGGACAATTTCACGCTTTTTTCTTTGTGTGGGTATCTGAGTTAATCTGCCGTACTTGAAGTAGTTTGATACTACTTCTTTTTTGTACTTCTCGTCTGTGTTGACGATTTCTTCACCGTTTTTTATCAGCTCAAACAGCGGCTTATCAAATATCTCGCGATTTAACGAATATATGATGTAGTATTGTGTGCGTGAGCTGTTCACAATACCCGCCGACTCCATTTTTTTAAGGTGATAGCAGATGGTAGCCTGAGTGAGCGAGAGCTCACACGCGAGCTTCTCTACGTATGAATCCTCTTTCAAAAGAATATTCAGTATATCAAGCCGCGTTTCATCGGCAAGGAGCTTTAAAAATTTCAGATTCTCTTTCATTTTATCGCTTCCTTTCTCTTTTTCCACGCTTCGTCGAGGCAGCTCTTAGCGAATTCCAGTCCGCCGATGCGTTCATCGAGCTCGATTTTCTCCCAGTCTGTCGCGTTTGTATTCTTTGATTTTAGCTCTGCGATCTCTCGCTCGGTGAACGCCGAGACCGAATAGTACAAGCTGAGATCCGGCTTTTCATCATCGGCGGCTGCTTCATATAAGGTCAGATACTCGGGGTATTCCCTGAAGATATCATCGAACGGCTGCAGCAGATAATGCGAGTATTCGAGGTTGTTCGTCTTTCTGAAATGATTAATGTTGTAAACAATGCTGTGGATCAGCGATACGGCTGCATAGCGGTACTTGGCGCACTTGTACTCTGCGATTTTGTTATTTTTCTTCTCGGGTGTTGACTTGTCAAGCGCATCGGTAAGATCGCAGAGGCGCTTGCTTTCTTTGCCGAGCAGATCATTCGCTGTCAGGTATAGCGCAGGGTCGCCTATTACCTTGCCGTCTGTTACGTGAATAGAATATTCTTTCATTATCTCCTCCTTGTTTGCTTTGCGGGCGTGATGCGTTTCGTTTTGCAATGCTTGAACACGGTTACTGTTTTACCTTGTCTTCTTAGGATAGCTATCTCTTATTGACTGCAATGATATTATATACATCTAATCACTTTATGTCAATAATATTTTGATAAGTTTCTAATCAATTAAACCAACGGTTTAATTCGGCGGCGGAAAATTGCACTTGTAATTTTTGCGGAATATGCTATAATCATAATAGTATGATTTTTTTTGGCTGTTCGATTTCGTCCGCTCTGCATTGTCGACAGATATCGGAGGACATATAAATTTTCGGGTCAGCGGATGTGATTGGCAGTCGGGGGAGCCTCGGGGGTACGCAATATTTACTAAACGAAATATACGGAGGTAGGAGAAAGGTGGCAATAACAGAGCGGCAGATATCTATCCGTGCATATTCCGATTCCGATGAGCCGTCTATTCGGCTGGCATCCGAGGAACAATATTACGGCAAGTTCTCCGAATTCTCTAAAGCCGATATTCAAATTATTATGCTCGGAGAGCGTATCGTCGGTTGGTTTTATTGTTTTGTTCCCGACAATTCAATATATCACGGGCAGATATTTATCTTTGTTTTTCCGGAATACCGCAGAAAAGGTATCGGAGCATTAGTTTATCATAGAGCCGTAAAAAGATTTCTATCGGTCGGATGCGGTTGGTGGACGAGCTATCCCGCATCACAGCCTGCCGATCTCTTTGTCGGCGCTTTAGGCTTTGGTAGGTTAAGTACGAATATATACTTAGAGCATGACGGTAGGATATATCAGTGTTGTGAGGATGGAATCAGAATGTGCCGCGCGGATGATTATCCCGCTGCTCTTGACATATGGACACGCGAATACGCCGATATGCATGCGCGCATAGGAATGTCCGTTTCCGAGAGAAAATTATCCGATGCCGAACGCAGGGAAGAATATAATGACTTTTTGAATAATATTCGGAACAGCTTTGTACTTGAGAGAGACGGTGCTTTGATAGGATTCGGTTCTCTTTTTGGTGACAATTCCGGAATCGGTGCGTTGGCTGTTGACGGCAGATATGTCGGGCAAGGCTGCGGCACGCGATTGGCGGCTTTTCTGACGAATGAATGTATAAGGCGGGGCTGTTCGGTGCCGTGTTTGTATTGCGAATCGGAAAATAAGAATGCCCTGCATATTTACCGCAAGATCGGATACCGTGAGGTGAGTCGTGAGACTACTGCAATGAAATTCGGATAATTTTCCGCTTGCGGAGATGCGAAAATGAGTATGTGTGCAAGCGCATGATATAGCAGAGCTGCTCTGTGAAAGCTATTGACAGATTTATTTTGACGGAAGTGTTTTGACGTAACAAAGGAGGAATTATGCAGGAACAAGAGCTTTATATTAACGGCACTCGGATATATTCGTTGACGAATCATAATCTCCATAGCTTTTGCCTTTCGCTTTATATCCGAGCGGGCAGCATTTTTGAGGATATAACCGAGAACGGCATAAGTCATCTGTTTGAACACACGGTGTTCAGAAATTTAAAAAATAAATATGAGAACTTTTATCATGTCATGGCTAAACGCGGTATTGACTTTGGGGGCTGTACCTACAAGGAATTTATTAAGTTTACCGTGACCGGACCGTCTTACGAGTTTGATTTTGCTTCCGATATTCTCTGCGGGGTATTTGATGAGATAGTGCTTGATCCTTGCGCATTTGCCAGCGAAAAGAAGCGTATCAAGGCGGAAATGCGTGAGCGTGATGAGAGAAATTCTCTGCATTATCTTTTTAATAAAGCCGTTTGGCATGACACCGAGGCGGAGAAAACGATACTCGGATATTGCAGTGTTATTGATCGTATTTCGCTTAGAAAGCTGAATGAATTCGGAAGAAAAATACTCTCGAGAGACAATTGCTTTTTCTATGTGACCGGAAATGCTTCCGATGAGGATATCGGGCGGCTCGGCAGAAAGGTAGAAGCGCTTGATATTTCTCAGACCTCTTCGGGATTCGCAAATAAAATTACGTTAAACCGCGATTTTTTTCACCGCGACGGAAATATCAAGGTCAAAAACGGATATTGGCATTATATTAAGGTCGGCTTTGATATTGATCGAAAGAAATACTTCGGCGGCATTCCGGATCTGCTGTACGACGTGCTGTTTATCGGCGAAAAGTCGCTTGTTTATGAGTATCTGTCGGAGAATAATCCTATTATTTATTCATATGACAGTACACTTGAGCAATACGATAACGTCGGCAACATGAATTTTAATTTTGAGGTCGACAGCGGCAAGCTGAATGATGCTGTCGGGGCTGTCGTCGAGCTCCTCGGCGCGGTAAAAACCGGACGGTTTGATTATGAGTCAAGTCTGCTGTCAAAGCTGCATTGCGACGAGCTTGAGTGGGATAATCCCGAAAACCTCAATTTCAGTCTGGCATACTACAATCATATTCTTGATACCGTTCCGTACGACCGCTCGGATAAATATTACGGCAGATATAATGTCACAAAGGATGAGGTCGTAGCGGCTGCAAGGGATATATTCCGCCCGGAGAATATGACCGTTTCCGTAAAGGGAAATAAGAGAAAAGTAGATGTCGGTGCCATAGAAGAGATAATGAAAACTCTGTAACCGTTTTCGGTGTTATTACATTTTCAGAGTTAGAAGAGCATGTATGACGGTCTCGGCATCGCATGCTCTTTTTCTGTTTTATTCTTAGTGCGTGTGTCTGTCTTGCCGCTGTAATTCCGTATTGCGGCTGCGGCGATATCTATGGCTTGAATTTATGCTGCGGCAGGCGGTATGATCAACTACGCAGCAGCATACGGTAACGGCGGTGCGGCAGCAAGCTATTATTACTGCTCGCTGAGACCTGTTGAATAGACCGATTATCTTGCTCGAGATATTCTGCATCCGGCTTGACGCTTTTATGTTTGTAATGTACGATAACTTGTATTATCAGTGCTGTCTTTAAAAAAAATATAAAAATATCCGCAGCTGCTTCGACATGTCTGCCGTCGCTTCGACGGTAATATATCGTGACTGCGGATATTTGTTTTTGTTCTGTATGCGATGTAGCTGTGACCGAAAAATCGGCGGCAGTGAAGCGAGAAGATCGGTCATTCATGCCGTAGGATCAGACAGCACGGCGGCTCTTACTGCAGCTGCGCGGATATCTCATTTACAGCATCAACCGCCTCCGCCCATGTAGAGACTCGGCGGTATGGGACTTTCGTATCGCGGTTTGCCGGACTGTTGAAGAGTATCGGAGTTATTCCGCACGCTCTGACGGCATCGCAGTTTTTCGGCAGGTCGTCTATCATTACCGAGATATTCTCGCTCAGACAAGCCTCCGCTTTTTTCATCGTACATATCAGACCGTCATACTCAATATCACCGCGCGCAAGCTCCTCGATCGTTGTTTTATACGGATCGGTGTAGAGCGGCTCGGAGCGCCCTGTTATGATTATTATGCGGTGCCCGAGCTCGTGCAGCTGCCTCATTCCCAATGCCGCATCGGGCTTAAAGGTTGTGTCGCTTACGATGCGGTCATAATATTTACGGCAGAAATCGACCTCGTTTCCGCGCCATTCCTCCGGCAGATTGCTGTAAGAGACGTTTCTGCGCTTCAGCTCGCTCAGCTCGACCCCGAGATATTCGGCAATGAACGGCATAAAATAGTCGAATGAATTCGTCAGAGTGTCGTCAATGTCAACGGCAATATTCATGGTATTGTTCCTTCCTGCGGACATGTTTATTTCTGCCCGTTCTCCTGCCGCTCGCCTATTGCGGCAATGCGGTAGAGCAGTCTCGGTGCGAGAGGGTGTCGGTTCCCGAGCGCGGCGACGAATACCGAATAGGCGACGAACAGAATTAAGATTGCGAGAAAGATTGTGTCGGTAAGCGCAATCGCCTCTATTCCGGTCGAGGTGAGCGCAACATGTTCAAATGAGGTGCCGCGGTTAACCGTCGTAGTAAAGATTGTTCGCCACAGTAGACACAGCAGTCGGTCCGCAAGCACAGCGAGCATCGATACGAGCGTTACGGCGACGCCGCATGCCGATGAGTAGCGTGCGTAGCGCGAGTGCGGATGCAGTATCAGCGGCAGCGGGAACATAAGCGGAATACGCGCGATGCAGGCGGATGGCGCATATGCCTCGGTGTCACCTCGATTGAACATCAGCTCGTGGTGCGGGGCTCCGAGCAGCTTTTTTCCGACATGACCGAGACCGCGGCCGACGGCAAACAGCCCACGGCGCACCGCCGCGAGAGGGTTATGCTTCAGCCATGCTGCGGCAGAGACTGCGGCGTATCCTATTGCAGTGCCTGCATTGTGCAGCCTGCAGACGGCGCTCTTGAGTGCCGAGCCGATCCTGCTTATTCCGCCGTTTTTGTTTTCTGCCGTCTCATTGCCCGCACCGGAGCTCGCCTTGAATTCCCGTGGTGCTATGTCCGGCTCTATTGCGTTCTCGCTCGGCGAATATTCGAGCAGCAGTAATATTTCGCTCTCGCTTGATATCAGGCCCGAGCCGAAGCCTCCGCTCAGTTCAAATGTCGGCACTGCGTCCGCAGCGTCCGGTGCAGCCGTACCGGAAGTGTACACAACTGATGGAGATACTGTAATTTCCGCGGTGTCGTCCGACGCGCCGCTGTCAATTGTGTTGTTGTCGATCGGAGCACCGTCGCCCGAGTCGGTGTTTGCGGTACAGCTGTCTGTCAAGCCGATGTTCGCCGTGCCGCTGGCTTCCATGTCGCGTGAGAATGTGCTGTCTGCCGATGTGTTGTCGGGCGCGGTATGATGGCTTATACGCGGGCTGTCGACAGGGACGGTATACAGAAACTCCGAATCGTCGAGCTCATCATCATACAGAGGTATATACGACGGCTGCACGATCTCTGTGTTTAGGTCTGCCGTCTTTCTCTGCCCGGGATCGGCAGGCTTATCGTCGATTGGCGCCTCGGTATTTTCCGATGCGTTGATCGTCGGAGCCGTGTCGGCGACTTCCCGCTCGGCATCGGTATATGCAATGTCGGTCTGCATATCATCGGATCCGCATAGTATCTGCGGCGCTTCGTTTTCCGGAGCTTCCGCAGGTATCTTTCTATGCTTTTTGTATGCAAAAGCCATCGGCTGAGGCGCTGCGATTTCCGCACTGTCGGCTGTCCGCTCTAAGATCGAAAGGTCTGTATCAAGAATGCTTGATTCTCGGCTTGCGGAGTTGACCTCAGTCGCCTCGGCTGCATCGACCGCCTTGCTATTGTCGTATATATCCTCGTGATTTGTACTGCCTGCCGAGCGTTCCTCTGCATTTAGATCAAATAGATTATTGTCGGTTGGAGTGCGGCTCGTGCCTTCTCCGTCCGGTGTTTTTTTGTTATCTGTACTGCGCGAAGCTTCGCCGGCATCGGCGGTGTGATCACCCTCTGAGACCGTTGCCGCTTCGGCGTTTTCCATGTCCTCTCGCTTTGCGGCATCAATGTGCTCTGCACGAAGTGTTCTCACCGATGCGGCATGTATCGAGCTCGGAGCTTCGGGACGTGAGCCGGAGAGGCATATTACCGCATCATAGTTCGGATCACGCGGGTGCATGGAGACGGTCTCGGGCTCGGCGGCATCGGATGGTGCATCGGTGTCGGTTACGAGCTCCGCCTCATCGGATTCCGTTGTCGGCTGTGGAGCGTCTGTCTTATTTATTGAATATGTCGGAGCGTGAGCATCGGCTGACAGCGCGTTGTCGGCGGCATTGCAGATATCGTCAGCTTTATGATCGGCGCGTTCATCGGCATCCGGCTCCGGCGTAATATCGTCGCCGAAGAGGAACAGCTGCCCCGCGACTGTTCCGCCTGTATCATTTTCGGCGCATTTTTCACAGATATCACCGTTATCTGTTTCTGCACCGCAGAAGCGACAGCTTGCCATCAGACTCATCTCCCTTCTCGTTGTCTTTAGGTGTACAGCACGCCTCTATGCCGTTGCGGCAGGCGGTGCATATACCTCGTAATTATACCTTTCTTTTCACTTTTTGTCAAGAAAATGCCCGATCGGTATTGAATTCAGGTAAGCGCGTGCCTTCGCTGCAAACGGCGATTTGCTTTGCAGTCTGTCGGAAAATTTTGTTTGTTAGATATTGCATGTAAAAAACAAACGCGGCAAAAGCTCATTTTTACGCGCGTATATTTTGCTCATTTTTCGCAAAGACTACCTTTGCAGCTATTATCTTATCAGAAAAAGAGACAGTAGTTTAAGAAAATTGCTAAGGAGAATAAAATATATATGAGAGCAACAGGAATTGTCAGGAGGATAGACGACCTCGGCAGGGTCGTTATCCCGAAGGAGATCAGGCGTACAATGCGTATTCGCGAGGGCGACCCGCTGGAGATATATACCGACCGCGAGGGCGAGGTGATTTTTAAGAAATATTCGCCCATCGGGGAGATGAATTCATTTGCCGCGCAGTATGCGGAGGCGCTGCACCGTACGGCTGATATGTGTGTCGTTATTACCGACCGCGATGCGGTCATTGCGGTATCGGGAGCGCCGAAGAAGAGCTATGCCGACCGTTCCCTTTCGGGCGCGGTCGAGGAGCTTATATCCGCGCGCACCTATTACAGCTTCGGCGGCGGAGACAAATATTATGTTACCGAGGATGAGGACGGGGAGCATTATATATCGGCGCTGATGCCGATCGTTTCCGGCGGAGATATCACCGGCAGCGTTATCTCGCTCGCCGGAGGAGCGCATCTTACCTCCGAGCTTGAGGCTAAGCTGATACAGACAGCAGCATCCTTTCTTGCAAAGCAGCTTGAAGAGTAAAGTCGAGGGGAACTACTTTATATACGGCTGAGCAGAATACGACTGCTACGGCTTTTAACATGGGCATAGGCTGTATTTGAAGCGGTAATCGCAGCTATATTTCTGACATGTTAAGTCTCCGATATCTGTCGGCGGCTTGTGCTCCGAACGAAGCACATGAGTCGGCTGCCGTGCGGAGCATTACTGCGATATTCAGTCTAAATTTCGGCTGCTATGCGACGCAATGAAGCGGATATTATTTCTTACCGTCCGTTAAATTTCGCGCAGCTGCGAAAAAGCGAAAAAAACTATTGCAATGCACAGATTTGTATGTTATAATATCTTGTATTGTTGCCGTAGGGCAACACAAAAAACAAGAATGTGAGGTGTAAGGACGTGAAGAAGGGTATCCATCCGGATTATAAGGAAGCTACCATCAAGTGCGCATGCGGCGCTGAGGTCAAGACCAAGAGTGTTGCAGGAGATATGCACGTTGATATCTGCTCCAAGTGCCATCCGTTTTTTACGGGTAAGCAGAAATTCGTCGATGCCGGCGGTCGTCTTGACAAGTTCAAGAAGCGTCTTGAAGCAGCCGGAAAATAATCGGGGTCTGCGAAAGCGGTACCGAACGGGTTTTCTCGGGTGCTGCGCACCATGACGATAAAACGCGTACTGCGACAGAATTTCAAACAGATGAGCGGGGCTTGTACAGCTATTAATGTGCGGCTCCGCTCTTTGTTTTCTCTGCGTATATGATCGTGTTCGCTGCGGAGAGCTTCGTTATTTCGCATATGCACATTACATAGATACATGAATGGTTCGATAATTTGAGGCAAGCGTTCGGCAACAGAGATACGGAATGATAAAATGCATATAGTTTTCTCTTAGCATTGAATACATTGAATATAGGATAAAAAGTTTTTTAACAGCGGAAAGGAGTTTTTATGAGAGAGGGGCTTGAGGCGGTATTCAGAGCCGAGGACGGCGAGCGTCCGAGGGCGATTCTTGTCGGAATAGAGGACGGCTCGGGCGAGACCGAGCAGATGCTCGACGAGCTGTCGCGGCTGCTCGATACATCGGGCGGAGAGACATATGCGCGGCTTATTCAGGCGCGCGAAAAGCCGGATGCGCGGACGTATATCGGCAGCGGAAAGATCGAGGAGCTGCACGAGCTGTGCGAGAGCGGGGGCGTCAAGGCGGTGGTGTTTGATACCGAGCTGTCTCCTGCTCAGATAAAGAATATCGAGGATGATCTCGGCGGAGATGTAACGGTTATCGACCGCAGTATGCTTATACTCGATATCTTTGCTCTGCATGCTGTGACAGACGAGGGAAAGATACAGGTCGAGCTTGCTCAGCTACAGTATTCCTCTCCGCGCCTTGTCGGAAGGGGAACGGAGATGTCGCGTCAGGGTGGCGGAATAGCGTCGCGCGGACCGGGCGAAACGAAGCTCGAGACCGACCGCAGACGCGTACGTGCGCGCATGGCTGCGCTGCGCCGCGAGCTGGACCGAATTGCGCGTGAGCGTGAACTGCGCAGATATGCGAGAAAACGCTCCGGCATAATGACGGTCGCTATCGCAGGCTACACGAATGCGGGAAAGTCAACGCTGCTCAACTATCTTACCGGCGCGGGAATCCTCGCGGAGGATAAGCTGTTTGCAACGCTCGACCCGACTACCCGAAAATATGCGCTGCCGGACGGAACAGAGATTTTGCTGACAGATACGGTCGGCTTCATCCGAAAGCTGCCGCATCACCTTGTTAAGGCATTTCATTCGACGCTCGAGGAGATAACACAGGCAGACGCAATCATCGCGCTATCCGATGCCTCCGACCCGGAATGCGAGGCGGAGCTGAAGGTGACGACGGGATTGCTTGAGGAGCTCGGAGCGGGCGATAAGCCCGTGCTCTATGTGTTTAATAAATGCGACCGTGCGGACGGCTCGCTTGCTGCTGCGGCAGCCGATATTCCGTCCTCGGATGCGGTATTTATATCGGCGCGCACCGGAGAGGGCGTTGACGAGCTTGTCGAGCGTCTCGGTGAGATAGCCCGGATGGGAAAAAAGCGGCTTGAATTTCATTTCCCGGCATCGGAGCTCGGCTGCCTTTCCGCTCTGTACGGCAGCTCGACTGTAGAGGAGGTCGAATATGTCGACGACGGCGCGATAGTAACGGCTGTGGTCGACGGAAAGACCGCCGGACAGTACGCTCGGTTTGTGCGTCGGTGATACCGATTCGGAAAAATAAAGAGGAAACAGAGATGGCAAAAAAGAAGAATTCGCACGGCGGTGCGCCGCAGAGCGATCCTATATC
>QWCN01003631.1_pt1 | contig 17550 bp, 15 predicted proteins | sample 1972711 | NCBI WGS metagenome assembly QWCN01 (sample SAMN09866707, study PRJNA288562) | Human gut metagenome isolate term1_stool, whole genome shotgun sequencing... | isolation source: gut | host: Homo sapiens | place: USA: California
GCTGTATTTGAGTGTGATTTACCGTTTGGTAAGTATTATGTGAAAGAACTGAAAGCGCCGGACGGCTATTATCGAAATGATGAAGCACAGTATTTTACCTTTAAATATGAAGGTGATGATACAGAGTGTGTAGAAATTCATCTTGAAATTAGCGATAAAAAGATGCCGGAGCCTACCAATCCGGGCCATCACGGAAGTTCTTCAAGCGCAGTGCCTTTGAGTGCTCCACAGACCTCCGACAAAGCAGCGCTGGAGCTTGCAGCTCTTGGAGCAGCAGGAGCTCTTGCAGGTCTGGCAGCCGTGAAAAGAAAAAATAAGAAAAAGCAGAAGGAGGAAAAATAAAGAGTGTAGCTGGAAATATGCGTATGGGCAGATTTTCAGTAAAGTGAGATAAAATAGCAGAAGCCCTGTTTTGATGAATGAATTTTCAAAACGGGGCTTCTTAACTATTAGAAGAGTATTTATGTTTTGTAGATATATCAATAAATGATAACGTCTATAGATTGGGACAAATAAGATAAAGTATTGACTTTTTTTAGAAAATCTGCGTATCATATAGATGAGCAAAGAGATTTGCTTAAATTTAGAGCGTTGCTACTTTGAGTGCAAACCTTTAATTCAAGTGCTTCACTACTTTGAATGTGAACCTTTAATTTAAGTGCCTCGCAGCTTTAAATGCGAATCGTTAATTGTCAGGGAGATAGAGTTTATCTCCCTGATTTATTGTACACAGCGGGATAAAATGGATTTTTACCGTATAAGTGAGCAATACATTACATTTCTTCAAGCTTATGAGAAAGAAAAAAGAGGAATTACAAAAGTACCTAATATCAGATACACAGATCGGAATAAATTTGCTTTTGGCGCTGTTATGAAGGTGAATGGAATCAGTTATTATGTGTCGGTGTCTTCGTTTGATAAAAAGCAGGAAGCGAACATATTGATTCGTGTGCCTGGAGATAAAAAGGAGATTAAAGGTTCCTTAAGATTTAATTATATGATTCCGGTGCCAGATGAATGCATTGAAAAATTAGTAATTAAAGAAGTTGAGGACGAGAAGTATAGGTTACTTCTCAATAAGGAATATCAATTTTGCATGGATAATGTGGAAAAGATTCAAAAGAAAGCAGATAAAGTATACGAAATGGTTACACAGAATCGTAAGCAGATTTTAACGGATAATAGTTGTGCATTTCAGGTTTTAGAGACGGGATGTAAGGAATACATAGAAAAGTATTTGAAGGACAATTCTTAGTAAAATTAATCCCGAAGGCTTAAAGAAATATAAAATATATGTATGGAACAGATCGAGAAAGGTCTGTTCCTTTTTTGTGCGTAAAAAAGCGTGGCAAACACGTAGGGGAGCGTGTACCACGGTATATAATTCACAGCCTGAAAAAACTACAATAATTACATAATCAGTAACCACTGATGAAAAAAGACAAGGAAAGGCGGAGTGAATATGAAAAACACAAGCGTGAACACAAGAACGAAAGGAGTAGGCCTGATGAGATCCGGAAAGGGGCTGGATATCGTGACCATCATGGGTGCAGAGATGATTGCCTACGGGGAGAAGCTGAACCTGGAGCTGCAAGAGGTATTCGTGGATCGCACCCCGGGGGACAAGATTGACCGTTGGGCGATTAAACAGGTCGTGAAGTGGCTGGAGCAGGAAGAGGTTAAGGCGCTGCTGGTTTGCAGACTGGAAGATATCACTTCAGATGCGGAGAGCCTGTTCCATTTCTTACAGTTAGCGAGACAGATGGGAGTGTCAATTCACTGTATGGAAATGGATACTTTTCAGATAGGAAACCGATTACGGGAATTACGCGAAAATATTCATGCGACGCAGCAAGAGCTGGCAGATGCACTGGAAATAAGCTATTCCCATTATACCAGGGTGGAAGAGGGCAGACGGGGAATGAGCCTGAAAATGTTGTACAGACTGGTGGACTATTATGACACGGATGCCAATACACGAGTATAAGTATACGCAAAACGGAGAAAGAAAAACGGTATACAGTTGGCGACTACTGGCAACAGATAAAAATCCAGAAGGTAAAAAGTACGATCTTTCCCTGCGTGAAAAAGAAAAAGAAATTTCACGAGACTTGGATGATGGAATCAATACTACGCTGGCACATCAGATTAATCTGAATGAAATGTTTGAAATGTATCTTAGAAGCAAGAAAAAAATGAGCAGCAAGACCAAGGCAAAGTATCGTCAGCTTTGGAAGCTTCATGTGGCGGAGAGTCCTCTTGGGCTAATGGCCCCGGGAAAAATGAAGAAAGCGAATATCCAACATTTCTATGCAGGGCTAAGCGATGAAGGAATGTCTGACACTACCATACGAATGTATCATAACAATTTGATTCAGCCGACACTGGTATATGCTGTTGATAATGATTTGTTGAGAAAAAATCCGGCAAAGGGGTGTCTGGACGGGTATACAGATTGCAAAAAGCGAAATGCCCTGACTCGGGAAGAGCAGAGAATCTTTCTTGACTTTGTAAAGAACAGTAAATATTACAACGTATATCTTCCGATGCTTCAAATTATGATAGGAACAGCCTGTAGAATCGGAGAAATATCCGGTCTTACATGGGATGACGTGGATATGAAGAAGCGGGAAATTCATATTAACCATCAGTTAGTCTATGAAAAAGTGGATGGAAAAGCGACACTGTATATTGATACACCCAAGTCAGAAAGTGGGAATCGGACGATAGGAATGACTTCTCAGCTAAGAAATGCATTCCTTGCTCAAAAGGCGCTTTGCATAAAGTTGGGAAGGAGAAGTGCTGTGGAGGTGGATGGGTATAAGGATTTTGTGTTCCTGAATAATTGGAATCGACCGTATACGACAACAGGATTTAATGCTGTTTTAGGACGAATTGTTAGCCGTTATAATAAGGAAGAATAAAAGAAAGCAGAAAAAGAAGAAAGAAAACCTGTTCTGCTACCGCATATTTCAAACCATATTCTTCGGCATACAGGCTGTACCAGAATGGCAGAGGCAGGAATGGATATCAAAGTTCTGCAAACAATTATGGGACATAGTGATCCTGCTATTACCTTAAAAGTTTATGATCATGTAGATAATGAACGAATGAAAAATGAGGTGTTGAAGGTAGAGTATGTGGTCTAAACTGACGACAGAACTGACGACAAATGAAAATCAAAAAAATCAGATTTATCTGTTTACATGTGATGTCCTTGGGGATTATACTGGAAGCAGTGCAATATATAAGCTGTGTAAAAGAAAGTCTGACAGCTGGAGTCTGAATTTTGGTAATACAGCATTTTTGTATACCGTATTTGTAATAGAAGAAATTATCAATTCAAATAAAGAATAAAAAGGAGTAAAGCTATGAACCATATTTTAATCGCTTATTTCTCCAGAGCCGGAGAAAATTATTTCGGAGGTAAAATCAAAAGCGTAGAAGTGGGCAATACCGAAATTTGCGCAAAGGAGCTTAAGAAGGCTATCGAGGCGGATCTTTTCAAAATCGAGATGAAAGAGCCCTATTCGGACAACTATAAAAAATGTGTGGCGCAGGCCATGAAGGATATGACCATTAAGAGGCGCCCGGAGCTGAAAAAATTGCCGGAGAGTATCGAACCCTATGATACGATCGTTCTGGGCTATCCCAATTACTGTGGAAGCATGCCGCAGGCGGTCACCACATTTCTGACGGCCTTTGATTTTACAGGGAAGAAGATTCTGCCCTTCTGCACCAACGAAGGAAGCGGCATGGGCCGGAGCGAAGGCGTGATTAAGAAACTCTGTCCGACGGCGGAAGTGAAAGAGGGACTGCCCGTACATGGAAGCATGGCGGCTGAGGCAGGCCCGACATTGGCGGACTGGGTGAGTAGAAATTTATAAAAATTCTGTTTTTCTGTAGTATTACTGGCAGATACGGTAGAATATGAAGAAGAAATCCGAAATCGCGAAGAGACAATTTTATATCTGCAGATGGATAAATACCGATATTTATGGAAGTAAGGGAGTGGAAAACTCATGGATGAACGCCTGAAACAACAGCTCGAGTTTGCCCTGGAAATCGATAAAGAGAAAAATATCTTCCGACAGACCCACCTGTCCGGACACGGGAGAAATGAGAATGACGCGGAGCATGCCTGGCATATGGCGATTATGGCTTATGTTCTGCGGGAGTACGCCAATGAACCGGTGGATATCGCGCGGGTCATGCTCATGTGCCTGATTCACGATATCGTGGAAATCGACGCAGGCGACACCTACGCCTACGACGCGGAGGGCCTGAAGACCCAGAAAGCCCGGGAGAACGCGGCTAAGGAGCGTATTTTCTCTCTGCTTCCGGATGAACAGAAGCAGGAATTGATGCAATTGTTTGATGAATTTGAAGAATTTACAACCCCGGAGTCCAAATTTGCCCATGCCATGGACAACCTGCAGCCGTTGCTCCTGAACAACAGCAATGGCGGCGGAGACTGGAAGGAGCATGACGTATCGGCGGAGCAGGTCTACGGAAGACAGCGGAAAACCCGGCTTGGTTCCGAAAGGCTCTATGAAGAAACCGATCGCATTCTTCAGGAAAATATCCGGAAGGGCAGCCTGAAAAAGTAAAAAATGAGGAGTGACTGGCTTGCAAATCCCCCTCGGATATACTATGATAATCTTAGCGAAAGACGCGAAAAATCATCGTGTATTCGAGGGGGATTTTATATGAATCAGCTGAATGAGACAGATGCTGAGAAGATACTTTCTGCGGTCCGGATCGGTCTGTGGCGGGTGGAATTTGAGGAAGGAAAACCGACCCGTTTTTATGCGGACGCAGTGATGGACGAGCTGCTGGGTGTGACCGGGGATGTGACGCCGGAGGAGCGCTTCCGGTTCCATATCGCCCATGTGCATCCGGCAGATATGTCCATGTTTCAGGAATATGCGGATAAACTGGCGGAAGTACGGACAGAGATTGTATACCGGTATCTGCACCCCTTAAAAGGGGAAATGATCGTGCGCTGCGGCGGTGTGCGGGACATGTCGGAGAAGGGCTTTATCTATACCATGGGGACGCATCAGGATATCTCTGAAACCGTAAGGCTGGAGCGGGAACGGGAGATGGAGCGGCGGCTGAAGGAGATGAATAAGAGCCTTCAGAGGGATCGGGAACGCCGGGAGGATTATTATCGTGAGCTTCTGGATATACAGAGCTGTGGAATTCTTGCCTATACCATACCGGATCACCGGGTCGTCCATATGAATGCGGAAGCACTTCGCATGTACGGGATAAAGAATATAGGTGATGCACAGGAAAAAATCGGGAATGCCTTGCGGAGCGTATACTATCTGAAACCGGGGACTGTGGAAAGACTGAGAAAGCTTCAGAAAGAAGATGATTCCGTGGATTACGAGTGTATCATCGGAAAAGGCAGTTCCAATGAGAGCCATATTGTGGCCAAGACGAAGATTGTGCAGATTCCGACCGGAGAGCGGGCTGCCCTTACCACCTTTGTGGATATCTCAGAAATGATGGTTCTGAAAAACGCCCTGCGGCAGGCAGAGGAGGGGAGCCGGGCCAAATCAGCCTTCCTCTTTGCCATGTCCCATGATCTTCGGACGCCCATGAACGCGATTATCGGCTACGCGAATCTGATGGAGGCCCACTGGGGGGAGAAGGAGCTTACCGCCGGATATCTGAAGAAGCTGAAAGAGGCCAGTCAGTTTTTGCTTGGTCTTATCGGAAATGTGTTGGAGCTTGCGCGGATTGAGAGCGGAAAAGAAAGCTTAAGCGAAGAGGTCTGGGATATGCGGAAGCTGGAAGATACCATTGATATGCTTCTGAATGATGAGATAGTCAGAAAGCATCTGAAGCTGGAAAAGCATATGCGTGTGACGCATCCCTATATCTATTGCGACGCCATGAAGCTGCGGGAGATTCTGATGAATCTCATGAGTAACGCAGTGAAATATACGCCTGCAGGAGGAAAGGTCTGCCTGACAATGGAAGAACTGCCCTCTGAGAAAGCTGGATATGCGCAGTTTCGCGGGATTGTAGAGGACAGCGGCATCGGTATCAGCGCGGAATATCTACCCCACATTTTTGAGGAATTCACAAGAGAACGGAATTCATCGGAAAGCGGAATTCAGGGAACAGGTCTGGGACTGCGAATTGTGAAGTCCTTTGTGGATATGATGGACGGAAGCATCCTGGTAGAAAGCGAGCAGGGAAAAGGAACCCGGTTCACAGTTTTACTTTCCTGCCGGATTGCGGAGAAAAATGATCTGAAGCAGAAGGAAGCCTCCACGGACAGACTTATGCTTTCGGGAAAACGAATTCTTCTGGCGGAGGATAATGTGCTGAACGCGGAGATTGCCATGACGCTGCTTGCGGACGCCCAGGCGGAGGTGGACCTTGCGGAGGATGGCGTCTGCGCAATTCAGAAACTTCGGGAGGTGCCGGAAGGGTATTATGATTTGATCCTGACGGATATTCAGATGCCGCGGATGAATGGATATGAGATGGCGAAGACCATTCGGGCACTTCCTGACGCCAAAGCGTCCATACCAATCATTGCCATGACGGCCAATGCTTTTGAGGAAGATCGAAGGGCAGCCCTGGCAGCCGGTATGGATGGCTATGTGGTGAAGCCAGTGGAGACGGCAGCGCTTGGAAAAGCCATAGCGGAGCTTAAAATTTAATCTTCTGTAAGGGAAGGCAGGCCGGATAGCCTGCCTTAAATTTCGGGAATATCTGCGTTACCGTGAAGAGTAAAGGTGCGTCCAAATTCCGCCGAGGTACGGTGGGAGATGGAAAGCACGGTGCGGTGCGCACAGACACGGCGCAGGGCCCGCAGTACATTCTGCTCGGTCTCCGCATCCAGGTTGGCGGTGATTTCGTCCAGCAGCAGAAGATCTGGGTCGGAAGCGGCTGCCCGTGCGATGGAAAGAAGCTGCCACTGGCCCTGGGAAAAGAGCTCCGGCGCGCAGGGGGTATCATAGCCTTGCTCCAGATGGGAAATGGTGTTGGAGAGGCCGGTCAGCTCTGCCGCTTTTCGGACGGCTTCGTCGGAAATGGCCGGATCGAACAGCGTAATCTGGTCCCGCACGGTTCCGGGAACCATGTGGAAGGACTGCTCCACGTAGCCGAAGAGCTTCCGGCGTCTCGCTTCCGGAATGAAGGCCGCCGGGACGCCGTGAATCAGGACCTGTCCGGAGGTGGGCCGGTAAAGACCCAGGAGCAGCTTGAAGAGCGTACTTTTTCCGGCTCCGGTGCGGCCCAGGAACGTCAGCTGGTCTCCGGCTTCGACGGTCAGGTTCAGGTGCTTCAGAACGGGCTTGCCATCCTCGTAGGCAAAGGAAACGTCACGGAATTCCACGATGGGAGCGTCGGCAGCCGCCCTTCCCCCATTTTCAGTAAAAGCGGGAGAATCGGAAGCACCGGTTTCCGGGCGTTCCTTCTCCGGCAGTTCCAGAAATTCCTGTATCCGGTGGATACCCGCCATCGCCGACTGAATGGTCTGAATCTCCATGCCCAGGCTCTCTACCGGGGAGAAGATCTGGGAAATATAGTTCATGACAGCCACGGCGGTACCGGCAGACATACCGAAAAGTGTCAGAATCCGGGGGCCTCCGGAGGCGGACAGCAACATAACGGCGGCCACGACTACTGCGTTCAGAATCAGGATAATGGGCGAGTAAATGGCATCGTAGAAATTCGTCCGTTCCATGGCCCGGTAGCTGTCGCCGATATAACGGTCATACTGCTGCTCCATATAGCGCTCTTTGCCCAGCGTTTGAATGGTGCGGATGTTGTGCAGGGTTTCCGGCACATGGGCGGAGGCGCGGCTGACGGCTCTCCGGTTTTCGATCTGGGCAGCCAGCATATTTTTCTGCACATGCCGGGTAAAAAGAAAGAGAAGGGGCAGAAGCAGCAGGAAAATCAGAGCGAGGCCCTTCGTCTGAAACCAGACGACAACCAGGATACTGATAATCTTACAGGCGTCTGCGAACATGCTGATGATTCCGGAAGTGAAAAGGTTCTCCACGGTATCCACATCGCCCACGAAGCGGGAGACTACCGCGCCAGGCTCCTGACGGTTCAGATCTTCGGCGGAGAGGCGGACAAATTTACCCATCAGGCGGCTGCGAAGCGCGTGGGTAATTTTCTGGCCACAGACGGTCAGAAGGCCCTCTCTTGCAGATTCCAGAAGTCCGGTAAGGGTCAGCATGATGAAATAGAACAGAACCAGAAAGAGCGGGGGCAGGGTTCCCAGTGTCAGGGTGTCGATGATGCGTGCCAGCACCAGCGGCGGCACCAGGGCAGTCAGGATAGCGCCGCAGACCGAGAGCAGAATGCCGAGGGCAAGGAGCCGGTGCCGGGCCAGGGTGGATAGAATAATCTGGCAGACGGGAGATACCTCGTTTCCTTTTTTTGCATGCTGCATGGTTTTATACCTCCTGTCCTTGAGTTGTTTCGGCTTCCATAGAGATAAGCTGTGCATACTCTGGTACTTTCTCTCTTACCTCTTCGTGGGTTCCCACGACCGCGTGTCCCTCATTCAACCAGATCACCTGCGCCATCTCCGGGAACAGATAGAGCCGATGGGAAATCAGCAGTACCACCGAATCCGCCGCGTAAGCCCGCAGATTTTCGAAAATCCGCCTCTCCGTATCCCGATCAAGGGCGGAAAACGGGTCGTCCAGTATCAGCAGAGGCTTTTTATGACAGAGGGTCCGGGCCAGCGCCAGTCGCTGGGCCTGGCCGCCGGAAAGCCTCACACCGCCATTTCCCACCAGGGTCTTTATGCCATCCGGCATCCTGCGGATTTCTTCATCCAGGCAGACCAGACGCAGGTATTCCCAGGCGTCGCCCGCATCACCCATCCGGACATTTTGCTCGATGGTATCGTTGAAAAGCTCCGGATCATGTCCAAGATATCCGATATTCCCGAGCCGGGTTCGTTCGTCCATTTCCGTAAGATCTTCCTTTCCCAGATGGATGCTGCCCTGATAAGGATATTCACATAAAAAGGTCTTGCCAAGGGAGGATTTCCCGCAGGCCACCGGCCCGGTGACGCCGATAATCTGTCCGGGAATGGCTGAAAAGGAAATATTTGTAAATAACCCCTTACTTCCGGGATAGGAAAAGCCAAGATCCTGCACGGTAAGAGCAGAAGGCGCGCCCGTCTCCAGCGTCGCAGGCGTCTCCGGTGCGTACATGAGCGGCTTGATCCGCTTCCAGGATACCTGCGCCTTATGTACTGCGTTAAAGAGCTTGGCGGCGTTGGAGGACTTCACCGAAAGCCTGGTAAAGCAGGAAATAAAGGTGGTGAAGGCTGCGATATCCCAGGCTGTCCAGCCCGCGCCCAGCACATTTCGACCGCCGAAATACAGGATGAACATAAGTCCGGCCATGGAGATAATCCGGTACACGGGCGGCAGGGAAGCGTTCCAGATGTTGGCCCGGACGGCGGAGCGCTCGTAAGCGGAGAGATTTGCCTCGTAAGCCTCGGAGCGTTCCCTTTCGCAGCCGAAGACCCGGTAGGTTACGGCGTTGGTGGCCCGGTCAAGGGTGGCGGCGCTTAAATGTCCGGACTGCTCCTTGAAAGCCGCGCCGGTCCGTTGGACGATGACCTTCATTTTCTCCGCGATCACATAGGAAACCGGTGGGAAAATGAGGCTAATCAGAGCCAGCCGCCAGTCGTAGAAGAACAGCATGCCTGCGTAGGCCAGCAGCGCCACGCCGGTATCGAAGATTTCCGTCGTGAATTTCCGCATGCCCTCGGCACAGTCATCTACGTCCAGAATAGCCTTGGTCATTACATTTCCGGCTCCTTCCTCGGAGAGTGCCCGGCGGCTTTTCTGCACCAGACTGCTGTAGAGGGTATGCTTCATCCGCCGGTTTACATTGTTGGCGAAGCGGCGCACGTAGAAGCGCTTAATATAGCGGGCGATTTGCACCACACCGATGGCAGGCACATAGGCTGCGACCAGCGCCAGCATATCTGAGAAGAACTTCTTCCCATTTAAAATATCAATGAGGCAGGCCGCTATTTTTCCCTCGAACCAGGGACCGGCCAGCAGGCCCAGATTGTAGATAAGGCCCGACACCGTGACGGCCAGCAGTACCTTCCATTCTGCCTGGAAATAGGAGAGTACCCGATCAGAATGAAACTTGTTATTTCTCATAAAATAAATCCTTTCTTTTGTGAAAAACACACTAAAAAAAGCATAGTACAGTGCTGAAAAGTTGTCAATAAAAACAGAAAGGTCTTTTCAAGAGGTTTACAGAAGCACATGCAAGGGGGTATAATAGAAACCAGAAATGGGGTTTACCACGACTACAAGGAGGAGAAGACAAAATGGAACAGTTTCTGATCGCCCACGATTTGGGTACCTCGGGGGATAAGGCGACGCTTTTTACCACGGAGGGACGGCAGGTGCGGAGCTACACGGCGTCCTATGACGTACACTTTTTTAATGGCAATTACGCGGAGCAGGATCCGGAAAACTGGTGGGACGCAGTCTGCGAGGCTACGAAAGCAGTATTAGAGGGCGAGGACGCAAGCCGCGTGGCGGCCATGTCCTTCAGCGCCCAGATGCAGGGCTGTCTGCCGGTAGACAAGCACGGAAGACCGCTTCGGGATTCCATGATCTGGGCGGATATGCGCGCGGTGAAAGAGGCGAAGCAGTTAGAGGATGCTATCGGCGCGGACCGAATTTACCGGATTACCGGACATCGTGTGGCGGCCAGCTACAGTATCGAGAAGCTGATGTGGCTGAAAGCCAATGAACCGGAGGTCTATGAGAAGACTTATAAGATGCTGCAGGCCAAGGATTATATTATCCAGAGAGCGACCGGTGAGTTTGTGACCGATTATTCCGACGCGTCCGGCACCCAGGCGCTGGATCTTCGGAGATTGGAGTGGTCAGACGAGATTTTAAATGCGGCAGGCATTGACAGGGAGAAGCTGCCGGCCTTAAAGCGCTCTATCGATGTGGCAGGCTATATTCAGGACAGGGTAGCCGGTGAAATCGGACTTCCGGCAGGGACTCCTGTGGTCTGCGGCGGCGGCGACGGCCCTGTATCTGCGGTGGGCGCGGCCTGCATCAGGGACGGCGAGTTCTACCTGACCTACGGAACCTCAGCATGGATTGGCGGAACCACCACCGAGCCTTTCATTGATCCGGACAAGACCGTATTCTGCTTCGCCCATGTCATTCCGGGCAAATACATGCCCTGCGGAACCATGCAGGCTGCAGGAAGCTCCTATGCTTACATCCGCCGTGCGTTGTGCGATGGTATGTCCTATGATGAGATGAACAGGCTCATTGAAAAATCCCCGGCAGGGGCTCAGAACCTGATTTTCCTGCCCTATATGCTGGGAGAAAGAAGTCCCAGATGGAACCCGAATACCAGCGCGGCCTTCCTCGGTATCAAGCCGGAGCACGAGAAGAAGGATTACATCCGCGCGGTCATTGAAGGCGTGGCCATGAACATGGAGCTGATTCTGAATGCCTACCGGAAGCAGGCGAAGATCGAGCGCATGAACCTGACCGGCGGAGGAGCCAAGGGCGAGGTAGTCGCCCAGATTCTGGCAGACGTCCTGAACGTGGACTTCGACATGCCCGACTGCGTAGAAGCAGCCACCTCTATTGGCGCTGCGGTTATAGCAGGCGTAGGCGTAGGCGTCTTCGACAGCTTCGATGAGATCAAGCGTTTCCTGAAGTTTGAGAAGCACGTGGAGCCCAAGAAAGAGAACCAGAAGGCCTACGAGGAGCTGAAGCCCATTTTTGACGAGGCTTATCAGTGCCTGGTGCCGTTGTATGAGAAGTTTGCAAAATTGTAAAAGTATATAAAAATTCCCGGGTGAGTTGATTCACCCGGGAGTTTTTTGAAAAAACGCAGGAATCTTATATCAGACACAGTTGTCGTAGAGCGTGCGCGAACCCGTCGTCTGCGATATCCTTTGTAACGTAATCGGCGTTTTCTTTCAACGCATCCACGGCATTTCCCATGGCGATGCCGACGCCCGCGTGGCGAATCATTTCCATGTCGTTCAGGCTGTCGCCCAGCGCAATCGTATCCTTCAGCCCACAATCCCCATAAAACGAAAGCACCCGGTCGATGCCAGCCGCTTTCGTGATATTGCGCAGCGTAATTTCGCCATTGGCGAGGTCACGCTCCATATTTTCATAGAGAAAGCATTGGATATGAGGCGGCAGAGCCTGACTCAGCGCTTCGAGGGCGCTGGGGTCTTTCGAAAAGAGATAGAGCTTCAGAATCTGCCCGAGGTCTGCCTCTGCGATGTCGGAAAAAGGAAACATCCCTACGTCTGCCATAGCGGCCCTTGCCAGTTCGCTGTCATCCGGCTGTTCCGTGAAGATTCCCTGAAAGAGGGAATACGCAAGGGGAGTCAGATAATTGCGCCTGCTGCCCTCCAGCTTAAATTCGATGTGGTGCTCCTGCATAAAAGCGATCAGCCGCTTCAGATCCCCGGTGGGAAAGTTCTGCTCGAAGATAGTCTCGCCCTCTGCAATGATATGCGCACCGCAGGCAAGCACCATACCGCTTAAGGGGAGCTGGCGCAGATCCCCGGTAATATCAGGAAGAGGCCGCCCGGTACACAGAAAGATGCGATGCCCGTTCTCCCTGGCCTGCCGCAGCGCCTCGCATGCGGATGCCGGAATTTTCCCGGTCTCATGGTCAAATAAGGTGCCGTCGATGTCGGCAAATATGATTTTTTTATTCATAAGGTGCTCCTTTATTCTTGATTGATGTTGCTGTAGACCAGGGTCTCAAACTCCTCGAAGGTGGTACAGCTGCGGGCCTCCTGCAGGATAGAATCGTTGCTGAACAGTGAAATCAGAGATTCATACAATTCCCGGAATGTTTTCTTATCCGCCTTGTTGATAGCCAGAAGAAATACCAGATGGACGGTATTGTTGTCCCATTGAAAGCCCTTCTTGCTGACGGCGACGGCAATGCTGGTTTTGATGGCGTCCATATCCGTCGAATGGGGGATGGCAATATGGCCGAAGGCGGTGGTAGAGGCATTTTCCCGCTTGTAGACCTTTTCTTCGAAGCCGGCGTCTGTGTAACACTTCACTTGCAAAAGATCACAGAGATAGGTAAGAATTTGATTTTTGCTTGTCATGTTCGTGTTGGCCACAAACAGATCTTTTTCGAAGAAAGCGTGGAAGTTGGTCTTCAGCTTATGATTCTTATAACGGTTCTGACTGTTGACAATGGTTTCCTGAATGACACTGTATTGCTGCGACAGATTGAACGGTGAAATCTGAATGGTATCGCAGTCATAGGTGTGATACAGCGGAACAGTTGTGAACAACAGACCGAAGGACGAGATGTCCAGGGACTGTAAAGCCTCCTCGCTGTGGACGCTGGACACGATATTGATCTGATTTCCGAAATTCAGCAACAGTTTGTTCAGAAGGTCCACGCCGAGATTACGGTATTCCGGACACAACAATACAGTGGGAATTTTGGAACGGTTGATAGTCTGACGTTCAATCTCCGCGCCGATATGCATGGCCAGAAAAGCTGTTTCATCCTCTGAGACATAGAAATGGTAGCGTTCCATGATATCCAGAGTGATATAAATTGCCATATCGAAGACCACCGGGCTGTTCAGCTTAATGGATTTTGTCAGTGGATTCGCGATATTCTGTCCGTTGCGCAGTCGGAACAGGAGGTTCTTCAAATGCAGGGAAAATGGAGTCACAAAGGATTCATCGGATAAATCAATCAAATAAAGGGTATTGATTTGTCGGATATAATATTCCGTCAGGGATATGACTTCATTGCCTACAAGACTTTTAAGCTCCGCTTTTGAGTCCACGATGGAATAGTTGGCGTTGGCTTTGATCAGCATATAAATCTCATAGCGCTCATAAGAATTCAGCGAAATACCGAACAGAGAATCCAATTCCGCTATCAGCTGCTGAAGTAACGCGTTTTCCTGTTCAGTTTTTATGGAAAAGGTAAATGCGCTGGAATCTAACGGGTTGCCGTTGAGCTTCCGATCGATAATAATGACGATGTGCAGCAGTAAATTAGCGGTGGCAAAATCGTTCAGATAAAAGTTATGCGCCTTAAAGGAGCTGACGACAATGTTATGTAACTGATCGATATCCAGGTCAGGGAAACATTGCTTCAGTTGCAGCAGGGTGATAAAGCAGTTCTTGGATTCCTCGCTGAGGACATAGCTGATAAGTTTCTGCTTATTCTTTTCTTCCCCTTTGATATACAGACAGTCGTTCTCACAGAGAAACTCCACGCCATAAGTAGAAAAGGCTTTATTCATTTTGGAAATCACGGCTTTTACCGTGGAATAGCTGATACACAGGTTTTCGCATAGCTCGAATAAATCCAGATGTGAGGTATGATAGAGAATCAGTTCTTTGATGATAAAAAAGGCGCGCTCTTCACCGGTCTGAGGAATACTCTCGCTGTTGTCGAGGGTCAGAAGAGAGGAAGCCTGACGGTTGAGTTCATACCCGTTTCTGGAGGACAGAATGAGCTTGGTATTGTATAAGGAATTGATATCGCTGACATAATTCTTTACAGAACGCGTGGAGATGGACAGCGCGTTGGCGATTTCTGTACTGGTTATGGGTTTGCTCTGGGATAAGAGATATTTCAGCAGATCATGCTGTTTCTTTTTCATAAACAGTTCTCTTCCTTTCCTTTTTCTATAACATACAGGTGCAAAAACAGGTACTTCGTTTTTTACACTGTTTAAGTACGTATATAAAAACAAGCTTCTTATATTATAAAAAGTCCGATTTGGCTTAGCAACCATTTTTTTTCACTTTAAGGGGCAAACGGAGAGTTTTTTAATTGCCCGTCAGGGTGCAAAAAACAGGATGAAAAAAAGAATTTCGTGAGGTATACTGTGGACACAGACAAAAACAAGAAAGGAGAAAGAAACATGGAAAACCTGAAGGTAATGCTTTGCTGCGGCGCGGGAATGTCCAGCGGATTTCTGGCAAGCAACGCGCGGAAGGTCGCAAAGAAGCAGAAGCTGGCAGTCAGCATAGAGGCGAGAAGTCAATCGGAAGTAGCGGAATATTTATCCTCCATTGATGTCCTGCTTCTGGGACCGCACTACGCAGTGGATCTGGACAAGTTTCAGGATCTGGCGAAGCCGTATGGGGTGGCTGTAGCCGTGATACCCCAGGATGTGTATGGAGCGTTGGACGGCGCGCGGATTCTGGAGATTGCTATGGAACTGGCAAAACAAAAGTAAGAGCTAAGACCGCCATCTTAGCCCTTAAAAGAAATCAAAAATTGCGTAAGACTTCTTTCTGCCTATTATACCCTATCAGGAGAAAATGTGCAAGATAAAGCAGAAAGAGACTACTGAATGACTACTGAAAAAGGGGGACATTTTACAAATGAAAAATATTATGAAATGGCTGTCGGAATCCTTCGCGCCAACCATGAACAAACTTTTCAGCAAACCCTGGCCGTCGGCCATCTCAAGCTGTATGCAGAAGATTATTCCGTTTATCTTAACCGGATCCCTGATTTATTTCTATAACGTATTTGTATCGTTTATACCGGCGCTTCCGGATTTATCACCGATTCTGAATTACAGTTTCGGCGTCATTACCCTGATCGTCGCATTTATGATGGCAAATCAGTGCATGGAGAAACTGAATCATCCGGCTTATGTCATCAATGCGGGAATCACTTCCATCGGAATCCTGCTGATGGTCGCAATGCCGGTGGGAGAAAGCGCGGACAGCATTTCCGCACTGCTTTCGAACCTGGGACCTTCGGGAATCGCCGTTGGTATGGTAGTCGGTCTGTATGTGGCAGTGATCTTCCATAACTGGGGAAAACTCCGTTTTTTACAGGACAGCAGCATTCCGGATTTCCTAACAGCCTGGATCAATACCATCGTGCCGAACGTGGTTTCCCTGGGAATTGCGATGATTCTGGTTCATGTTCTGCATATCAATTTATATAATGCGATTATTTCTGTATTCATGCCCATCGCGAACATCGGACAGACGCTTCCGGGCTTTATTCTGTGCTGCCTGGTTCCGGCGTTCTTCTATACCATGGGTATCTCCAGCTGGATGTTCGGAGCGGTTACAACGCCGATTTTCATGGCTGGTATTCAGGCGAACATTGATGCGGTTGCCGCAGGAGGCATTGCGACCAACATCGTGACAAGCGAATCCACCTTTACACTGGCCTTTGTTACCATGGGCGGCATGTGCGCTACACTGGGACTGAATGTTTTAATGTGCTTTTCCAAATCCAAGCAGTTAAAGACACTGGGACGTATCTTTATCGCTCCGTCCATCTTTAATATCAATGAGCCGGTGATGTACGGCGCTTCGGTTGTGTTTAATCCGTTGTTGATGCTTCCGGCCTGGATCAATTCCGTTGTGGGACCGGTGTACGTATGGATTCTGATGAGTACCGGTCTGCTGAACATCCCGTCCAAGATGATTCAGGTGGGACAGATTCCGGCTCCGATTTGCAGTGTGATGGTTACGGAGGATATCCGCGCGCTGCTGTGGTGGGCGATCCTGTTCGTGATTTACCTGGCGATCTGGTATCCGTTCTTTAAGGCATATGAGAAGCAGAAGCTGGAAGAAGAGGCTGTCGCAGAAGCGTAGCCGTTATATGACATAGGAGGAATTGCAATGGGCGAATTTGCAGAAGAAAATGAATTAATATCCGTGGCGATGCAGATTATTTTGCATGCGGGAGACGCCAGAGTCAAGGTGACAGAGGGCCTGCAGGAAGCAAAACGATTTGACTTTGAGAAAGCGGAAGCTTTGATGGAGGAAGCGGAAAAGGCATTCGTATTGGCGCACAAGGCGCAGACAGAAATCATCCAGAATGAAGCGAGCGGCGAGAGCTATGAGTTTTCTCTTCTGTTTGCTCATGCGCAAGATACGCTGATGACCATTCACTCCGAGCTGCGTATGGCGAAGGAAATGGTCGATATTCTGAAGATTATAGAAGAAAAAACAAAGTGAGACAAAGAGGAGAGAGTATGAACAAAGCATTTCCCGATAATTTTTTGTGGGGTGCCGCTACCAGCGCCTATCAGGTAGAGGGCGCCGCCTATGAAGACGGCAAGAAGGCCAGTCAGCAGGACGTGATCAATAAAGAGAATTATGAAAAGCGCGGATTTGCCACGGCGGATATTGCCAGCGATCAGTATCATCACTACAAAGAAGATGTGGCGCTGATGAAAGAGATGGGATTTACGGCCTACCGCTTTTCCATCGCCTGGTCCCGGGTATTCCCGGACGGTGTCGGCGAGGTCAATGAGGCCGGTATCCAATACTATCGTAATCTGATCGACGAACTGCGGGCAAACGGGATCGAGCCTATCGTGACGCTCTACCATTATGATTTGCCCTGGGCGCTGGTGGAAAAGTATAACGGATGGCTGAGCCGTCAAGTGGTGGATGACTTCGCGTATTATGCCCGCTATATTATCAATGAATTTAAGGATAAGGTCAAATACTGGACCACAATCAACGAACAGAGCATCATTGTACAGTTCTGGAC
>QWCN01006213.1_pt1 | contig 17536 bp, 10 predicted proteins | sample 1972711 | NCBI WGS metagenome assembly QWCN01 (sample SAMN09866707, study PRJNA288562) | Human gut metagenome isolate term1_stool, whole genome shotgun sequencing... | isolation source: gut | host: Homo sapiens | place: USA: California
AGGACCTCGAGGCGTTTTCGAACGGAGAAGTGGTGGACAACCGGTTGAAGATGATTCGCGATGTGGAGCGCTCCATGAAGGACACCGATTTCGCCCGCTGGTTTGTCTTCCCACAGAGAATGATCGATAGCTGCCTGTCGTGCGGACTGATTCCGGTGCTCGCAAAGTGGATCCGCCCTGGCGCCCATGGCAATCTTCCGTTTAGTCGCGTTGGAATCAACAATCATCCTCATGCATTAGATCCGCTCCGGCGTGTACAACGTGCTGCTGGAGCTGCCGGTGCGGAAGAACAACATCAAGGAGGGCAACATGGGAGAGCTGCTGGTGAAGCTGTGGATGAACAAGAAGGAGACGGAGGAGAATCACGCGACCCTGCACCAGATCATCGAGAAGTGGCTGCGACTGGTCACGGGCATGTCGGACTCCTTCCGCGAGGAGGCGAACGAGGGTCTGGAGGACATTGCCGCGTCGAAGAAGGAGTACCTGTCTGCGGTGAATCGCCGCCGCACCAAGGGATGTTGGATTTGGGGAGAACCATGACGATTAGTCACTCAGGAGCAGGAGGAGAGATCGATCTTTGCGATGATGCCAAAGTGAGAGCACTGTGGGAGTATGATAGACAGGGGCGAGCTGAGAGCCTACGTGAATGACGCTCCGTCTATTCCGATTCGCCAGGAGCCGAAGGGACGCGACGACTCGGCGTATGCCGTGCTCTCGAAGATGGAGAGGAATCCCAGAAAGAGGGCGCGATAAACTTGACTTGTTTCTTGAAATCGTTCGTTGCAGCGGATTGGACGCACGGATTTCGTGCATGAGTCGGGTTATCCTACATAAAGTATTCTATTGGAATGTTGCGTGGATCGGATCATGTGGCGGGAATTGATCTGGGAACGACCAATTCTTGCATTTCCATTTTCAAGAACCAGCATGTCGAAGTTGCGGTAGATGCCTTGGGAAACCGTACTACGCCCTCCATGGTAGCATTTAACGATACGGGACGGCTCTACGGCCGCTCTGCGAAGATGCAGGTGGTTCATAACTGTAAGAACACCGTTTACGATGCGAAGCGTCTGATTGGCCATCTGTACAACGAGCCCGGGGTGCAGGAGGATATCAAGCACTGGCCCTTCACCGTGAAGGCCAACGAGAAGGGTCGTCCCATAATCGAGGTGACCTGCAAGAAGGAAAAGATGGAGTACACCCCCGAACAAATCAGCGGCTTCGTGATCGAGAACCTGATTTCCATTGCGAACAGCTTCAGCAATGGGAGCATTACGGACGTCGTCATTACCGTCCCCGCCTACTTCAACAACAGCCAGCGCCAGGCCACTATCGACGCTGGAACGCTGGCCGGTTGCAACGTGCTGGAAGTCCTCAATGAGCCGACGGCTGCGGCCATCGCCTACGGCTTCGAGAACACTGGCAACAAGACCATCTTGGTGTACGACCTTGGAGGCGGCACCTTCGATTGCACGATTCTCCGTGTGGAGGATAGCGTGTACACGGTGATCGGAACGGACGGCGACTCGCATCTCGGCGGCGACGACTTCGATGCGATCATGATGAATCTGATCCAGCAGAAGTTGGAGATGATGGAGTGCACGGTGGACTTCACGACGGACCGCAACAAGCAGAAGCTGCGCAACGTCGCGGAGCATGCGAAGATTGAGCTGTCATCCTTGACGGAGGTGGATATCTCCGAAGATTCGTGGGAGTGTGAGCCGTTCGTGATCACGCGCAAGGAGTTTGAGCAGAGCTGCATGGATTTGTTCAATCGCACGCAGTCCATCCTGAAGCGTCTGATGACCAGCACGCAGGTGCTGGAGCGTCTGAACGCCTCCGCGGAGGAGATGACGGAGAAGATCGACGATGTCGTGCTGATCGGCGGATCGAGCCGCATCCCGTACGTGAAGAACATGCTGATCGCTATGTTTGGAGAGGAGAAGGTGTTCGAGAAGATCAACCCGGATGAGGCGGTCAGCAAGGGAGCGGTGATCGAAGCGGTGCGTCTGAAGGATCTGCAGGAGAAGGCGAAGGAGTCGGAGTCGGCGAGCGACGAAGGCGGTTTCGACATTGACACGGATGATGATGATGACGACGACGACGAATCTCGCTACGCACCGCTCGCCATCAAGAAGCTGACGGTGAAGCAGGTGATTCCGCTGCCGATCGGCGTGAAGCGATCGGACGGCATGATGTCCGTGATTCTGGACAAGAACACTCCGTACGGCGAGAAGCACACGAAGGAGTACGTGACGTCGAAGGACAACATGCAGAGCATGAAGCTGCACATACTGCAGGGCGAGCGGCCCGTGGCGCGCGACAATTTCGAGATTGGCGTTCTGCGGATCACGGGCATCCCGCCGAAGCCGAGGGGCGAGGCCTCTGTGGAGATCACAATGGAGGTGGACGACAACGGAATTCTGAAGATGTCGGTGATGGAGACGACGACCCATGTGGTGACCGAGCACGTGTTCGACAACAATGCGACGAACCTGACGGAGGCGGAGATCCGGGAGATGAGGGAGACGGCGGAGCGATTGCGGGAGGAGGACAAGAAGAAGGTGGAGTTGATGATGATCATGAACGAGATTCAGGAGATGGTGCAGAAGGTGAAGCAGGGCGTGGAGGCGAATCAGGAGCAAATGGATGATGATTTCAAGGAGTCGTTCAACCAGTTCTTGGGGGAGATTCGCGAGCTGAAGAAGAAGAGAATGGAGGTGACGAAGGAGGAGCTGGAGGAGACGAAGTCAGTCTGTCAGCAATGGATTGACGCGGTTTACGGAGAGGCTCAGTAATTGCTGTTTTGGGGTGTTTGTTGCAGTCCTATTTGAGTAATTCTGTGGCAGTATGTATGGAGTGGGAAGTTCTATGACAGTTATTGAGTGGTTGCACTCCATTCACGGGAACAGGAATTGTCCTGGGAGGGACGCATGCAGTCGCTGTACTCGGAATTGCTCTCCAAGTCTTCCGTCTTCTCTAGCAGAGAGGAAATCCTCTTCTATAGGAAGATGTGGTCGAGCCACGATTTCCTGATGCCTGGCATTCTGTGCAAAGTGGGTGCGCTTTCGGACAATCGGCGGATCATCGGTCTCTATCCCACTACGCAGCATGTCGGTTTTTGCGTTCTCTCATCAGCAAGTCGATTCTTTCCACTGTTGTATCATGTATAGATAAGTGTATGACCATTCAGAGCTTTTCGAACGAAGGGAAGCAAGAATGCGGCATTACAGGATACACTGCAGCGGTTGCGAAACAAATTCGCGACAACATGCATGTAACCTGCATCGATGCGAATGCACACAAAATTCCCACGATCGGCTACTACAATCACACGCTTCCAGTTCTGGGCAAGAACTCGGAGCGAGCGAGCCAGCTCATCATCCAGGCGGAGCTCGTGGGTACGTTGCGCTATGCCCTCTATTCCGAGGCAGGGAGCTGGCCTCATCCCGTCTGTTTGTCGGATGTGCTGTGGGAGTGAATGCATCGATTCACTTGTAGCAAGTTCCTGTCGATCGCGCCGCGGGAAGTCACGTGGCAGCAGCGGAAGGCCATTCTGGCCTACACGCAGGCGCATTTGGGAGCGGACTCGCTTCTGTCGCTGAAGCGCGGAAGCTCCGACGAGAGCAAGGACAAGCTGTTCACGATGTCCGCGGCATTCGTTCTCGCGCGCTATGGAATGCTGCAGCTGCTAGCGCAGGAGGTGCTGGAGGGTCTGGGAGTATCTGCGACGCCAAAATCGCTGTGGTGGCAAGCCTCTCCGCAGATGATCCGCATCGCGAAGGCGTTCATCGCTGGAAACATCCGCCTTCTGATGGGCCGGAACGAACTGTCGTTTGAGACGATATTTCCGAAGGAAAACGAGGTGGGGATGGGAGATCGTCGTGATGCGTAGACCCTCTACTCCAAACTGGTCACGATCGCTGCGCAGGAGCTGGAGAAGCAGCTGGACGCTCCGGAATCGCGTAGTTGCCTGTAACATAGAGATGCTTTGTTGACGGCAAACACAACGAATAGCAACTATTCAAAACGCCACCGCACAGCTGTCGTTTCAGCAGCACCCTCCTCCACAGTCTCTTTCACCTCCGGCTCCATCGCATCCAAATCGGGAATCCCGGCTACAAAGTGCTTCAGGAGCGCGCGGCCCTCCTCGTCCGTCATGGCGCTCAGGAAGTGGTGGTGGAGCACGGCGTCAATCGAGGGCCGGCTGTCGGGATTCTTCTTCAGCACCATCTTCACCCAGTTTCGGAAGTACCAGCTGGGAACGCGCGCAGATGGCGAGTAGGTGTCGAACGACGGAGGATCGCCCTGGCAAGTGCGGATGATTGCCTCCATCGGCTCGCAGTGGGCGTAGGGCGGGAACCCCTTGTACAGCTCGAGCGCCGTGATTCCGAGAGACCAGATGTCCGCCTGCGCCGTGAGCAGCGCTTCCCATCCTTACGGCCGCATTGTAGTCGTGGTGGTTCATCACCTCGGGCGCCATCCAGCACGGCGTGCCCACGAAGGTCCGCGCACGCGCGTTCTTCATGGCACCCTCGATCACGCGAGAAACGCCCAGATCGGCCAAACACACGCGTCCATCGGAGTCGATGAGAATGTTCCCCGCCTTGACATCGCTACGATGAAGAGGGACAAGGAGGCGAACCGGTGGAGGAGATTGGACGCGTGGAGGTATTGCAGCCCGTAGGCCGCCTGCTTGACGATCGCACTGACCACCTTTTCCTACGCATGAGCAGGACGTTGGATGCGTACCGGAAGACCCTCGCCTCGCTCCAGCTTGTCGTTCTTGCGCAGGTACTGCAGCACGCGAAGGAGCGAGCCTTTTGACATGAACGGAGTCACGATCCAGAGCTGGTCCTCCTTGTTGAAGCAGCAGTAGCATCGCACCACGTTGGGATGATTGCATAGTTTCATAGACAGCACTTCCTTCCATATATCGATAAGATTCGGAGACGCATTCTCCAGCGAAATGATCTTAATCGCCACAGTCTTGCCATTTGTCTTGCATACGGCCTTGTACACCTTCGCAAATGCCCCCTATCCATGATTTCACTTCCAATCCGAGCACTCTTCCAATAATTCCCTTTAACACATAGTCGTTGGCGTTTGTGGGCCACACTTCGGATTCCTCCTCGCCAGTGGGCCGACTGCTGAAATAATCAACGCCGCTCGTTTTGGCAAGAGAATGAAAGAATGTGTAAGGGAAACAGGCGAAACGACACTCTTCAGATACTCAGCGAAGTGAGCATTCTCCTTCACTACGGGTACAACTATGGACTGGAACAGCGCCATTCCCCTCTCCTCCTACGGCTCACATCCCCTCTCCAACCCTACGCATACGAAACGGTCCTTCAGATCAACCGCAAGCGCCTTCAGCCGCGGCAGGTCGTTGTTCTCGTTGATCAGCGACGCGTACGAAGAAAGAAGGCGGGAAAACTCCTGGCGGTCGTTCTTGACCTCGCGCGCCATGTACAGCTGGGACTCCAGGTGGGAATAGGTGGACTGCAGCTAGGCGTGAGAGAGGGAGGACGCGAGTACCGTCAGCATTGAATTCGTGGCGAACGGTGAATTGAGCGCTGCGGGCGTAGCGTTGTTGAAATAGGAGTAGGCGAACACGTTCTGCTGCTCGACGAACCAGCAGCGCGAATTCAAGTCGTACATATAATCGTCCCAGTCCTTCTCCTTGATCTGGATCTGCACCTTCACCACGGAGTACTCCACAAAATGGATCCGAACGCCCGTCACGTCCTCCTTCACGAAGCGCGACAAGTCAATCTCATTCTCCATCGTCAGTCGACCCCCTGGGTTCAGCACCCCCACCAGCATCTTCCCTCGCACCGTCACCACTGCGAACCGGTCGCCCTCTTTTCCCTCCATGCTCGCCACTGCGGCAGGACCCTCCCCCACGAACACGGCCGGAACCGCGGTTCTGCCGTCGGTCGTGACCACGTGGAGAATGCCCTCGCGGGTGCAGGCGAAGAAGTAGCGAGCGGTGAGCGTGGCGGCGGCCACGTGGCCCTCGCCGACCCAGGACCATTGCGGCGCGCCGGTCGTGTGCGTGGCCTGCACCAGTGTGGCGCAGAGACGATCGGGTGTGGTGGGTGTGATGGGGGCTGTGGTGGTGGAGAGCACCTGCAGCGACACGGTGCTGTGCAGGGAAGGTAGTGGGAGGGTGGCGGGGAGGGTCAGGCTCAGTGCGGGGAGTGAAATCGTGGGGGCCACCACGGGGTGGTCGGCGAGCGGTGCGGACTGCGCGGACTGTGCGGACTGTGGCTTCTTGCGCTTGCGCGTGGCCGTCGCCTCGTGCTCCTCCTCCGCCGCCCGCTTCCCGTGTGCTGCTGTTTGCGTGGATGTGTGAGTTGTTGTTTGCGTCGTTGTTTGAGTCGTTGTTTGAGTCATTGATTGACTGGTCACCTGACTGGTCTGAGGTGCGGTAGTAATGGCACGATTGGTGGTGGGAGAGAGAGGTGACATGGTCATGCTCACACGCTTCTTCGGCAGCGCGTCCTGGCGCACCAGACGGGCCGCCATCTCCTCAGCGCTCAGCGCGCGACCGCCCAGCTCCTCGACCTCGACCTCCACCGCCACCACGCACTCGCCCGCGGTGAACATCAGGCGACGCGCGTCGGCGGACCACGCGATGTCCGACACCACGTTGTGCGTCGCGCCCTTCACGACCAGCAGAGGCTGCGACAGATCGTTCCGCCATACGGAGACCGAGCCGTCCTATGCGTCATCTTTTCCCGCCAAGTGCACGTCGCAGCCAATTCCCACCAACTGCAGCAGCTCGCCCTTGTCGGTCTGGAGAAGGCGTGGGGCGTACCGGCAGGTCCCCACGATACCGGCGTGACCCGCCAAAACAACTTGTGGCGCCCACGTGCCGCGCTTGAGAAGGAAAGAAACAGGGTACTGTTTCTGGAGGTGAGAAGAAGAAGGGAAAAGGACATAGATGGCGTGGGTGACACAGAGCATGCTGCCGTCGGGGGACCACCGCGCGCGCTTATAGAGGCCGCTGCCGTAGCGATCGCTTTGAAGACGGTCGGAGGTGAAGATGCAATTCCAGGAGTCGGTCGACCACACTTTGAAGGCGTTGTCCTTGCTCACGGACACGATGTACTAGGAGTGACGCGAGGGAGAGGCGAGAACGGCGCCCAGAGGATCCCAAGACACGCAGCTGATCCAGGCGGAGTGGCCCTCGAGCGCGTGAATGGGCTTCTCCTGCTCCAGCGACCACACGAGGATCTGGCAGTCTACGCTGCACGAGCAGAGGAATCGGCTGTCAGGACTCCATGAGACATCGGACACATCTAGTTTGAACGCTGGAAAGAAGAGTAACCCGAACGATGCCCTTTGAACACACGGATGCATTTGAAACGGATCACATCCTCTTCTGATTCCTCGTCACTCTCCTCCTCCTGCTCCTCCTTTATATGTCCATGAAGCTCCACCGCCTCCACCAGCAACCATTATTCTAGATGCTAAACTTTCAGAATTATTCCAATTTCCACCTACTAAACGTATATCTGTTGCACCTCCGCCAGCTCCTGATGTTTCATTATCAGAATGATCCCACGTTCCAAGTCCTCCACCATTCCAAGTTGCTGCTGAATCTTTACCTACAACTGCATCTGTTCCTTGTTGTCCAATGTAAACATAATACTTTTCACCTTTTTTTAAAAGAATTTCACCTTTAGCATATCCTCCCTTTCCTGGTGTTCCTCCTAATGAACCATTAATTCTAGATTTTCCTCCTCGTGCTCCCCAACATTCAAATTTATACGTACCTGTATATGGAACAGTAAATTCTTGATATCCTCCTGAATAACTATAATTGTTTTCTTCTAAAGCTTTTTCGCAAGTTATTGAATATACCATTGGTTCAGTAACATATGGATTTGTAACTGTTATTGTAATTACACTTCCTATGTTTATATTTTCATTACCTTTTATTGTTATTGTTGATTCTTTATCATATGCTATTGCATAAACCTTTAGTGATGTTATATTATCTAAAATGTCAACTGTGTATTCTGTTGTTTTATCTTGAAACTCTGGGCTTAATGCAAAAGAATTTATTTCTATATTTTTTAAATATGCACTATGTTCTTTTTTTAAGTTTAATGTGTATGTATTTTTGTTTGTTTTATCCTCAGATAATACATTAAAACTAATTGTTTTGCTATTTTCTGTTAATACAACTTTTGTATCTCCTTTTACTGTTTGAGTCTCATTTGCTTTTAAATAATCTATTGTTAATACATCTTCGATATTATACTCTAACGTTAAATCATAATTTATTTTATTATCCTCAAATAGATATTCTTTGTCATTTATTTTTACTCCACGTATAAATGCAGTACTTGAATCTGCATTTTCTGTATCAGAAGCTTCATCATTAAAATCTGTTAATACACTTATTTTTGTTTGATTAATAATACTATCAATTTTTTCAGACACGGGAATAGCCGTTAGCTTTACTATCGCTAACGTTGATGTAACTAATGCAATACTTGCAAATGTTGTTAATATTCTTTTTTTAATTGTTTTCTTGAATTTGCGACTTAGTTTCAAAAGTACCTCTCCTTGTATTATTAATATATATATATTATTTTATTAATATTTTAGAGGTTTTATCAAGTAGGCTTTTTGTATCTTTACAATAGCTTAATGGATTTTCATTTACGGATAAGGCTTATTAAAAGTTTTATTTACTTTTTTATCCTTTTGTTTAAATTTTAATTACAATTTACTTTTATATTGGCGTTTTTGTACGGAAATACTGCTTTTACACTAGAAATTTTCCTAAAACAAAAAAAGCAACTCATGGTTGCCTTTTAATTTTTATTCTACATTAGCACTATTTACACGTACTATTTTTCCACTTTTTTGACTTATTTCAATTGTATTTTCTAAAGAACATACATAATAATATAGTTCATTATCTCTTTGTATTAAAGTAACTTTTAGAGATTCTTTATTTATCTTTTTTTCTCCCAATTTTTTAAACTTCTTTTGAGCAATTTTTCTTGCCTCATCTTCATTTATTTCACTTTTGTTCCTTTGTATATTAGTTTGAATATTACCAATTGTACTAAAATTAAAATTTGGTTTTATTACTATATACAGTGAAGCTAAAATAACTATAATACATAACATCATCGCCAAGTTATATAAATTAAAAACTTTTTTAAAGCTCTTTATAAATTTTCTATTTACTTTCATTATATCATTCCTTTTCTTTAGTTAATTATAAATTAATTTTAGCATTCTAATAACTATTTGTAAAGCTCTTTATATTTTATTTAACATGACAAATAAACCCAAATATTCGGGTCTTTTTTTATAATTTTAACCATATTTAATAAAACCTATAAATTAGGATTTTTTTCTTTAATAATATTTATATATGTTACCTACAAAACCTCTTTTTCTAATTTTGTGTGCCTAAAATTAGATTTTAGAGGTTTTGCATGCACACTGGTAACTTTAAATATCCTTATTATAAAAGCGCTTTATAATTAATTTTCATTTGTATTTTATATTATCATTTGAGTATTATTTCTTCTTTTTTCTCTTTTGCTTTTATTATGTACTTAATAATGTTTTCTTTATATGTAATTTCTAATTCTTTATCTTTTAATTTTTTAGTTATTGATTTATTCAATACTATTTTTACTTTGTTATCTTTAGTTTCATTATCCAAATATTTATCTATATTAAGTTTTAGATTTTTCTTACTTATTCTATCTAAACCACATAATAAGAATTCTCCATCTTCTTCTTCGTAAATTCTTACATTGTGTTTAAATGCTAATATTAGTAATATTATCAATAAACCTAATATTCCTATAGGTATTATTATACCTATGTTATCTGTTTTTGTTTCATCTGTCTTTTCATCTTTAACACCTAATGTTATTGTAGGTTTTTCTTCTGTATCTTTATTACTTGGTTGTTTTGGTGTTTCTTCTGTTTTAGAATTTATATCTTTAACATCTTCTTGTGTATTGTCTATATTTTCTACAACTTGGGGATTTGTTGTAACTTTATTTGCATTTCTTGTTGTTTTTGTTGGTATTACTGATGTTTCCGGATTATTTGTATCTTCTAATACTACCTTTTTCTCAACATAAACAATAAAGTTTGTTTTTAAACCTGCATATGTAACTGTTATAGATTGATTTCCAGATGTATTTGGGGAATATCCTGAAATCATATCTTTTGTTACATTTATTGTATAAATTCCACTTGTTTTTACTACATATATTGTAGCTCCTGTTACATCTATATCTTCGCCATATTTATAACTTGTTTTATTTGGCATACTTGCCATAGATATTGCTTTTATAGTATCTTTTACATTTATATTAAAGCTTGAATCAAATCCTTTATAAGATACATTTATATTTTGAGTTCCTTCTTTTTTGCTTTCAAATCCTGATATCATAGATGCTGTTAAATCAACAGTTTCTTCTATTTTTCCACTTGCTGTAACTAATGATACCTTTCCTCCTGTCAAGTCTATATCTTCACCATATTCATATTTAGTCTTTGTTGGTGGTATAACTTTTAATTTAGTAATATAGTCTTTTACATTAACACTAAATTGTTGAGTAATTCCTTCGTAAGTTACTGTTAAGATTTGATTTCCGATTGTTTTTGAGTTATATCCTGAAACCATACTTGAAGTCATATTTATTATTTCTTTTGCTCCACTTTCTTTAGTAACTTCTATTGTTCCACCAGTTAAATCTAGACTTTCTCCATATTTGTAATCTAATTTTGTTGGTAATGTTTTTATAATCATTCCACTTAAATTATCTTCAACTGTTATATCAAATGTCTTTGTAAATCCTTTATATTGTACTGTTATAGTTTTAACTCCTACACTTGTTGTATTATATCCTGTAACAACTACTTGACTATCAGTCATTGCTACTGGGGATGTAGCTGTACCACTTGACATTACAGCTTGTACTTGACCTCCTGTTAAGTCTTTTGTTTCATTTAGTTTATAAATTAATTTATTTGGTTTTACTATAACTATATCTTTAATATAATCTTGAACATTAACTGTATATTTTGCCTGTTTTCCCTCGTAAGTTACTGTTAATTCTTGATTTCCTAAAATTTCTGGATTATATCCACTTACCATACTTTTTGTAATTGCTACTGTGGTTACACCACTCTATCTTCAACTATAACTCCAAAGTTCTTTGTAAATCCTTCATATGTAACATTTATTACTTGTGTACCTAATTGGTTAGGATTAAATGTACTTAAATTTACACTACTATCTGTTAATGCTACAGCTGTAGTTACGGCATTACTTGCCATTATTTTTTGTACCGTTCCTCCTGTTAAATCTAAACTTTCTCCATATTGATATTTTGTTTTTGTTGGTGGTGTTAGTATTATTCCAACAACATAGTCTGAAACTGTAACTTCATATGTTTTAGTTATTCCTCCATAAGTTACATTTAGATTTCTTGTTCCTAATTTTGTACTATCAAATTCAGAACCGTCTAATTCTTTTACCATACTTTCTGTAATTGGTATGATTTGAATTCCACTACTTTTTACAACTTCTATTGTACCACCTATTATATCTAATGGTTCTCCATATTTATAATTTTGTTTTGGTGTAGATAATATTTCCATTGATTCAATATTATCATTTAATGTTATTTTTAATGTTGCTGTGAAAGCTTGTCCATTTGTTGCACTATCTACATCATTGTCTGTATATGTTACTGTTAAGTTTTGTTCTGCTATATTTGTTTTATTGTATCCTGCTACCATGCTTTCTGCTAGAACAACTGGGGGTTTTGCTCCTGCTTTTGCATATGTTACAGTATACGTAATATTATTATCATTTATTAATTTTGATAATTCATCATTATATTTTCCTGTTACAGTATTTGGATTTACTGTAATTCCTGTTACATAGTCTTTAACAGTTACTTTATATGTTACTGTTTGTCCTCCGTATGTTATTGTAATTTCTTGTTCTCCTAGTTGTGTTTTATCATATCCTGTTATCATACTTTCTGTAACTTGTATATCTTTTGTTCCACTTCCACTTTCTACTGTTATTACTCCTGTGCTTACATCTATTTCGTCATTATATTTGTAGTCTGTTTTTGGTATTGTATTTAATGTTATTTTCTTTACACTATCTTTTACACTTACTGTGTAATCTGTTGTTTTTGTTACTCCATTTTCAGTATATTCTACATTTAATTTTAATGCAGTATTTTCTTTTGTACTATCAAAATTTGTTACCATTTGGTTTGTCATTGGTATTATTTCTGGTGTTCCTGTTGCTCTTGTTACTTTTATCTCTCCATCTGTAACATCTAATGTTTCATTTACATTATATGATACTTTTGTTGGTGTTGTATGTATATCAATTGATTTTACATCATTTACTATTGTTATTGGATAATTAACTGTTCCTGTTATACCATCTTTTGTATATTCTATTTTTAGTGTTTTACTTAGTGTATAGTCTGCTCCATATTCTGATGCATTTGGACTCATATTTAATGTACTTCCATCTACTTCTGTCATTTTAGCTGATGTTATTGGTTCTGTTCTAGTTGTTCCATCTGCATATGTTAATTCAATTTCTCCACCTGCTAAATTTAAGCTATCTCCATGATTGTATTTATTTGTTGTTGGAGCTGTTATCGTTATTCCTGTTATTTTATTTGATAATGTTACATCTAATGTTGCTGTAAAGCTTTGTCCATTTGTGTAACTATTTGTATCTTGATCTTTATATGTTATTGTTAAGCTTTGTTTACTTATTTTTGTTTTATCATATCCTGCTACCATGCTTTCTGCTAGAGCTGATGGGGATTGAGCTCCTCCTTTAGCATATGTTACAGTGTATGTAATGTTATTATCGCTTATTAATTTTGATAATTCATCATTATATTTTCCTGTTACAATTGTTGGACTTACACTTATGTCTGTTACATAGTCTTTTACTGTTACTTCATAAGTTACTGTTTGTCCTCCATATGTTATTGTTAATGTTTGTTCTCCTAAGGTTGTTTTATCATATCCACTTACCATTGAAGAGTCTAAATTTATTGTTGTTGTTCCACTTCCTTTTGTTATTTCTATTTCTCCTCCTGTTACATCTAGCTCTTCATTATATTTGTACTCTGTTTTATTTGGTACTACTTTTAATGTAACTGATGTTACTGTATCTTTTACATCTACATTATATGTTGCCTTCTGATTTACTCCATTTTCTGTAAATGTTACTGTTAATGGCAGATTTGTATGTTCTACACTAGAATCAAATCCTGTTACATTTACTCTTGAGTCTGTTAATTTTACAACTTCTGCTACACCTGTTTGTCTTGTTACTAATATTTCTCCTGGTGTTGTTCCATCTGTTGTTAAATCTAATGTATCATTTACATTGTAATTTGTTTTTGGAGTTGTATGCATATTTATTTTTGTAACTTTATTTATTACTTTTATTGTAAAGCTTGTTTCTTTTCCATCATATGTTACTTTTAAATTCTTTGTTGTTGTATTATCATCTCCAAATGTTACTTTACTTAAGTCTATTGAACTTCCATCTATTTCTGTTACTGTTACTCCACTATCTGTTAGTACTTTTTCTTCTGTGTCTCCATTTTCTTTTATTACTGTTATTTTTCCTCCACTTAAATCTATTGTATCTCCATATCCATATTCTGTTTTACTTGGTTGTTGCTTCATACTTATTGATATTGTTGCATTATTTAATGTTATTTTTAGTGGTGCTGTAAATATTTGTCCATTTGTTGCACTATCTATATCATTATCTGTATATGTTATTGTTAAGTTTTGTTCTGCTACACTTGTTTTACTATATCCTGCTACCATACTTTCTGCTAGAACAACTGGGGTTCTTGCTCCTGCTTTTGCATATGTTACAACATATGTAATATTATTATCATTTATCAATTTTGATAATTCATCATTATACTTTCCTGTTACAACACTTGGGGTTACAATAATTCCTGTTACGTAGTCTTTTACCGTTACTTCATAAGTTACTGTTTGCCCTCCATATGTTATAGTTATTGTTTGTTTTCCTAATGTTGTCTTATCATATCCACTTACCATTCCTTCTGTTATTTCTATATCTTGTGTTCCACTTCCCTTACTTACTGTTATCTTTCCTCCTGTTATATCTAGTGGTTCTTGATATTTGTATTCTGTTTTACTTGGTTTTGTTTTTAATGTTATTCCTGTTACACTATCAGCAACTGTGTAATTTAAGTTAGTTGTTTTTGTAACGCCATTTTCTGTATATGAAATAGTAGCTGTTTTACTTCCTTCTGTTGTTGTATCAAACCCTGTTACCATATCACTTGTTACTGTTATTGTTTCTGCACTTCCTACTTCTCTATTAACTGTTATTGATAGTCCTGTTTCCATACTTTCATTTACATTGTAACTTGTTTTAGGTGTTCCATTTAAGCTTATAGACTTTAATGAATTTATAATTTCTATTGGATAATTTACTGTTCCTGTTTTTCTGTCTTCTGTATATTCTATTTTTAATGTTTTACTTACTTTATTTGTGTTATCATATGTTGTTGGGCTCATGTTAACAGTTGAACCATCAGATTCTGTAATCATAGCAGTTGTCATTGTTCTTGTTTCTTCTGTACCATTTTCATATGTAACTTTAATATTTCCTCCTGTTAAGTCTAAACTTTCTCCATGATTATATTGCGTTTTACTTGGTGCTGTTATATCTATTTTAGATATATTATTTACAACATCTACCTTAAAGGTTTTTATAATTGTATCTGAAACTTTATTTCCATCTGAAAGTATATATTCTATATTATAAGTTACTGTTATTGTTTGTTTTCCTTCAGTTGTTTTATTATATCCACTTATCATAGAATCTGTAATAGCTACACTTGTTACATTTGAGTTTTTCCATATTAATTGCATACTTGCACCTGTTAGATCTAAATCTGTATTGTAACTATATTCTACTTTATTTGGTGGAGTAATACTTGCAGAATCTATGTAATTGTAAACTTCTACATCTATTGTTTTTACTGCTGTCTTTCCTCCATATGTTACTGTTAAGTTTTGTTTAGTTCCTATTGTTGCACTAGAATATGCTGACACTACAGCATTTCCATCTGGAAGATTTATTATGCTTGTATTTCCGCTTCCAAAGTTAATTTTTAATTTTGTTCCTGTTAAATCTAAGCTTTCTCCATATTTGTAAACTTGTTTTGTTGGTTGATTTGTTAATTCAACTGTATCTACTGTATCATTTACTACTATTGTTCCATCTACACTTTTTCCCTTATATGAAAATGTTATTTTTTGTGTTCCTTTTGTTATTCCTGTCCCATCATCTGGAAAAGCAGTAAATTTACTAGAATTTATATCTGCTGTATTTTCACTTATACTAAGATCACTGCTTGATGATGTTAGTACTTCTGTTGCTCCGCTTCTTTTTGTGGCTTTTAATTTTAGACTAGAAAAGTCTATGTTTTCTCCATGACTATATTCTGTTTTTGTTATTGGTGTATCTACAACTAAAGTATCTACTGGGTCTGTTACAGTTATATTAAATGATGTTTGTTTTCCATCATAACTTATTCCTACATAATTTGTATTAATATCAGCTGTGTTTCCTGTTGTAATTCCAACTTTTGGATCTGTCATATCTATATCTTCAGATGTACTATCTGTATAATTTACAGTTATTATACCTCCTGTTAAATCTATAGTATCTCCATGTTCATAATTTGTTTTTGTTGGATTATTTTTTACACTTATTGTATCTACTTCTTTTTCTGCTTGTGCAGTTCCTTCTGTTCCATAATATCCTACATTTGTTAATAGATAATATGTATCATAAACTAATGCAATTCCTGTTTCCAATCCGTTTCCAGCTTGTGGTACAAGAACTGTACTTGGAATATTAGTTAGATCATAACCATCTTCTAATAAGAAGTACATATCTGCAATAACTACATCTTCTCCTAATATTGAAGGATTCTTATCTACAGCTGTTGTTCCTTCTATTCTAAATTTATTTTCACTTGCAAATAACCATGTATTATTTTCACTAATAGAAGAGCCCCATGCTGAAATTGTAGGATCCCAATCATCCATAGTTGTTGCTACTTGATAATCTGGTTTTCTTTTAGTTCCCGCATTATACGTTGGTTGCATAACACTTGAATCATATTTAAATGCAACATCAAATCCACTAAAATTTAAATTTCCTCTTAATACTAGAGATATATGTGCAATTCCATAATCTTCATAATCATATTGAGCATCTTCTGAATTATCTACTACCATAACCAAATATTGTTCCATAGGTGCTAAATTCTCTGTGTTTGCGGCATTTGATATATTGTTAAATGGTGATAATGTTTGAATAAACATTGATATTAAAATTAAGCTTGCTACAATCTTTAATTTAATTTTATTTATATTCTCTTTCTTTAACATTAATTTTCTCCTTCAAGATTTATTATTTTTCTAACTAAATTGTTATTCTTTGTAAGTATTGTTTTATCGGTAATATTTATTACATCATCATTATTCAAATCAGCTGATGGATTAAATTCTAAATTTGCTTTAGTTTTTCCATTTTGTTTTGTCATAATCGTTTTATCTAGAATTCCTATTGTTCCATCCTTATTTATATCGCCTGGTATTAAAGTAATTACATTAGATGTTTCATATGAAGATAAATCTATTTCATCTTTATCTGCTACATTTACATTTATATAGTACTGATCTAAATATCCTTTTTTATCTATTAGTAAAGTGTATTTTCCAGGTATTAAATATAATTCAAAAGTTCCATCATCTTTTGTATTCATTTTATTTTTTTCTTCAATACCTATTATAGAATTCTCTTTGTCACCTCTAAATACTGTATTTAAATCATCTGATTTGCCATTTTTTGTATTATTTATTGCTGTTTCCCAATTTACTTTTTCTTCTACATCTGATTCCAAATATGCTAAAACTTCAGCTATATGCTTTTCTGTTGTAAAACTTGTAGGTTCTGTAAATATTTTTCCTTTTATTGTTCCATATGGTCTTTTTATTGTTATTGTATATTCCTTATTTGTTTGTCCATCTTCTGATGTAACTATTATTGTTACTTTAGTATCTGGTTCACCTAATTTGTTTAATATAATTTTGTTGGCTTCGTTATCATTAATTTCTTTTTCTTCATATAAAATTGTTGTTCCATCATTTTCATATTGTAAGTTGTTTTCTTCATCTCTTTTTGGCACTTTCAATTTTATACTTGATTTTTGGTCTTCTAATATAGCTGTTATATCCATTTCATCTATATATTCTAGTAATTCGTATTGATATTCTAATGTATCTTTTTCAAATTCTGGTGTTATACTATATTCTTTATATGTTGATTGCTCTGGATCAACTTCATTTTTTATTCCAGAACTTAATATAATATTACTTAAATTTGCATTTTTAGATGCTGTCTTATCTGTAAATCTAA
>QWCN01003639.1_pt1 | contig 17509 bp, 17 predicted proteins | sample 1972711 | NCBI WGS metagenome assembly QWCN01 (sample SAMN09866707, study PRJNA288562) | Human gut metagenome isolate term1_stool, whole genome shotgun sequencing... | isolation source: gut | host: Homo sapiens | place: USA: California
GAGTGCGCTGCGGCGAGCCGCAGCCTTTTCAAACGAGAGCCCAACGAAGTGGGTCTCGTTTGAGAGCTTGTCAAAAATACTTTTTTGACAAGCTCAAGCGGCGTGACGGAAACCGTCACGCCGCTTGTCTGCGTTATGCGTATATCAGCTGAATTTGATCTTTGTATTCTCGCCCATGGTGACCGATTCGGGATAGAGCGGCAGGAATACATAGCCCGCGTCCTGCAGCTGCTTGACAGCGCCCGGGAACGCGATGAGCGTGTTGGCGTTCCAGTCGTGGCTGAGCAGGACAGCAATGTCGAGTTGCTTTACCTGCCAGACGGCCATGCTCTGGATCTCATCGGCGGTCTTTCCGGCGACGCCGTTATCGAACACGTCGCACGACCATTCGATCCACTCGTAGCCCGCTTCCTTGACAGCCTCGGTCGGGTCGGTGCCGAGCAGCGCCTTGGCCCACGCCGAGCCGCCGGGGTAGCGGAAGATCTCCGTATGGAAGCCGGTGCATTCGTACACCCACTCGTCCTGTTTTTGGATCATTTCAATCAGACCCTCGGTCTTCTGGTAGAGATTGCCCATGGCAGCGAACTGGTGGGAATATGTATGGTTGGCGACCGCGTGGCCTTCGGCAAATTCGCGGCGAAGCATTTCGGGCTCGTCCTCGGATTCGTTCGCCTCGTGCGAGGTGAAGAACGTTACATGGACGCCCAGCTCCTTGGCTTTGTCGAGCACCTGCGTGGTGAGGCGCGTGGGGCCGTCGTCAAATGTCCAGTAGCAGATCTTGATATCTGTTTCGCCGGCCTGCACCTTTTCCTCCAGCTCGCGGATCTTGGAAGCATACTCGCGCCGCTTGGCAAGCGTCTCTTCCACGATGTTATCGAGCCGCTCGTTCTCGGCGCGAAGCTCTTCAAGCTGCGCGGTCTTATCCTCGTTATCGGAGAGCGCCGCGGCGAGCTCGGAAGCGAGCGCCTTGCCCTCGTCGCCGCCCTGCGAAATATCCTCGCGCAGCGCGTCCTGCTGCGCCTTCATGTCCTCGCTGAGCTTGTCGGTGCTTTCATCGACGAGCTGCGCCTGCGCGCGAAGGTCGGCGGCGCTGGATTCGTATTCCGCGATCGGCACGGCGCGATACTGGAAAAAGGCAAACACGCCGAATCCCACCGCGACGAGCGCGAGGCCAAGCAGAACATAGTTAATTACCTTTAAGGTATTCTTCAACCTGATCCACTCCCTTCTGCATTTCCTCGTAGACGGAATTGTAGTACGCGGTGTCCTCGTCCGCGAGCTTCGTTTCGACTTCCTTTTCCACTGCCGCGATCGATTCGTCGAGCGCGGCGTTGTCGGCTTTGAGCGCGTCGATCTTTTCCTGCGTTTCGCCAAAGACCTCCTGCTCCGCCGCCGTCCATGCGGCGGCACCGGTCTCGGTCTCGGGATCAACGGCGTCGTGCCGCGTCTGTGCCGCGGCGAGCGTCTCCTGCGCCGAGGCCACGGCGCTCTCGCCGTCGGCACGGAGAGCCACTGCCTGCTTCAGAAAGTAGACGCCGCACACGACGCCGATGACAAGGATCACCGACAGCAGTACGGTCATTACGGTGCGTTTCATCGTTTGCAATCACTCTTTTCTTTTTTATACCTTTTTTCAGCCGCAGCGCGGCTGGTTTATCCTTTTTGATAAAGCGCGAGCAGCTCTTCCGTCTGGCGCGTGAGGTCAAACTCCGTCACGGCGCGGCGGCGTGCGTTTTCGCCGCAGGTGCGGCGGTACATCCCGTCCGTCATGAGCCGGTGCAGCGCATCGCACAGAGCGCTCGCGTCGCCGGGCGGCACGCATTCCCCGCAGCCGTCAGCGAGATCCGCGCCCGCGCCGACGTCCGTCATAACAAGCGGCAGACCGCATTCCATCGCTTCGAGCGCGGCAAAGCTCATGGCCTCGTTATACAGCGCGCTGCTCACGTAGACATCCGAGGAACACATCAGCGCTTCGGCGTCCGTGCGGTAGCCCGCGCGGATGACGTTTTCGTCAAGGCCCTTCTCACGGATGCCTTCGCCCACGGCGTCAAAAAGCTCTCCGTCGCCCGCGATGAGACAAGCAAACGGAGCGTCCGTGCGCTCCTTGAGCTGCGCAAGCGCGTCCAGCAGGAAGAAAAGCCCCTTTTCCGGCGCATAGCGCGCCATGGTGAGAAAAACGAAGCAATCCTCCGGCAGCGAGAACTCCGTTCGGATGACGTTTCGCCGCGGCGGCAGGGGCTTCGGCGCAACGCCGTTGAAGATCACGCGGATCTTCTCTTCTTTGACGCCGTTTTCGCGCAGAAGGTTCGCCCCCTGCGTACAAACCGCGATGCACGCAGCAACGTGCGGTGTGATGCGCCGGTTGACGGCACGCCAGAGGAAGCTCTGGCGCACCGTAAGATGGCTCGTGAACACGACGCGCGTCTCCCTCCGCCAGAGGCGCGAGAGCACGGCGATCACATTTTCCCGCGGGTACTGCGCGTGGATAACGTCGATACCGTTTTCCGCGCACAGCCGGGCAATGCTCTTCGCCGCGGCGAGCGCGTGTGAGGCGCGCAGGTCGAGCCGGAACACGCCGCAGCCGAGAGCCTTTGCCTTTTCCGCGAGCTCTCCGCCGTCCATGTAGGCAAGGAAGCAGCGGTGTCCCTGCGCGGAATACGTCCGCATCAGGTTTTCGACGTACTTTTCCGTACCCGCCTTTCCGGCGTAGCTGATGAGATAGAGAATGTTCAATTTCTTAATAGAAGAGCTTCGCGATCGGGCTGTCGGCGTCGAGGATCAGCGTCTTTTCCGCACCGGTCATGGACGCCTGCAGCGCGTCGAGTGCGATCATAAACGTATAGAACTCGGCTTCCTCCGGCGAGTCGTACACCTCGGAGAGAATGCGCATATACTCCGCGTCGCCCTCGGCACGCACCGTGGCGGCGGTCGCGTCGGCGTTGGCGAGGAGGATCTGCACCTGCTTGTCGGCCTCGTTGCGGATCTCCTTGGCGCGGCTCTCGCCCTCGGCAAGATAGCCCGCGGCAATGTTGTTGCGCTCGGAGATCATGCGGCTGAACACGGCGGATTTGTTATCGTCCGGAAGGTCGATCTTCTTCGTCTCCACGGCGATGAGCTCAATGCCGTAGCGGTCGAAGGAATCGCCGATCGTCGCCATGACGGTGCGCACGAGCGTGCCGTCACGCCCGGAGATGATCTCCGCCTGCGTCATGGACGAGAGCACGGTTTTGAGCGCGTTATACACGTTCGCGTTGATGCGCCCCTCGGCATTGGACACGCTGCCGGAGAGCGTTTCGATGAAGAGGCGCGGGTCCTCGATGCGCCAGATGGCAAAGCAGTCGGCAATAAGGGTCGTCTTATCCGCGGAGATCATATCGCTCACGGGCAGGTCATAGAGCAGCACCGTATTGGGGAGCGTGCTCATCTCCTGCACAAAGGGGATCTTGAAATACAGTCCCGGCTCGCTCTTTACATCAACGACCGCGCCGAACTGGCGCACGACGCCGTATTCGTTCGGCTGTACGACGTACAAGCTGCTCAAAAGCAGCACGAGGATCACAACGGCGAGCACCGCGATAAGGATCGTCCGGCCGACGCGGGCGGGACGGCGGGTGTTATTATTTTCCATAATTACGGCTCCTCCCCTGTCGTGGTCGTTGTGTTCGTGCCGGTGAAGCTCTCGAGCGGGAGAACGGTCTGCAGCGTGCTGCCGTCCCTGCCGGTGATAACGATCTTCATATCCGGGAACACCTTGGCGATCATTTCATAGAACAGGCGCTGGCGCGTGATCTCCGGATACTTGGAGTATTCGGCGTACAGCTCCGTGAAGCGCGAGGCCTGACCCTCGGCCTCGGCGATGCGGGATTCCTTGTAGGCCTCGGCCTGCTGCAGAATTTCGTCCGCGTTCGCCTTGGCGGCGGGCAGCTGCTCGTTGGCGTACTTGTTCGCATTGTTGATGGCAGTCTCCGCCTCCTGCTTGGAGGTCTCCACCGCCTTGAACGCCTGCTGCACCTCGAGCGTGGGGGGCTCGGCGTCCTGCAGGGCGATGTTCACGAGCACAAGACCGATATCCTCCTGCTCGAGACGGGTGCTGATCTTGTCGCGGATGACGCCCTGGATCTCCGCCTTGCCGGTCGTGATGATATCGTCCACGCCGTAAAGGCCGATCGTATCGCGGATGTAGCTCTGGCAGAGCATTTTCAAAATGGCTTCCGGCTCTTCGCTGTTATAAAGGTACTTCACCGGATCGTCCACGCGGTATTCCACATAGAAATCTACATTGACGAAGTTGAAGTCCACGCTGATCATGAGCGATTCGTCCTCGTTGTTCACGTTCGTGCGCAGATCGTAGCCGAGAGCAAACCCCTGCGTCGCCTTGCTGACGATGGTTTTCTGCTGGATGATGGGGATCTTGAACTTGAGGCCGGACGTGCTCACGACGGACGGCTTGCCGAATGTGGTGATAACGGCGTATTCGTCCTCCTGCAGCTGGTACACCGAGCCGAAGCCCAGCGCGCCGACGAGCACGAGCACCGCCGCGGCCGTCACGATCGTGCGCGGCAGGGTCTTTTTCCCGTCGCCGCCGTCCTTTCTGCGCGTGGTGCCGAGCACGATGAGCACGGCCGCCGCCGCAAGGACGAGGATGAGTGTGATAAGGCTCATGGGATTCTCCTTTCTTTATGCGGCGGAAAACGTCTACTCCGCCGTATAACAGCATAGCACAGCGCACACCGTTTGTCCAGAAAAGCCGCGTTCAAAGCTCGAGCGCGAACCACTCTCTGCCGGTCTCCCGGAAGCCGAGCGAGAGGAACATATTCCGGCTCTGCGTGTTGAACGAATAGATGTTCGCCGTCACGCGCTCCATGCCCTTTTCGCGGGCAAGATCGAGCATAGCGCGGATACACCGGCGGCCGATGTGCCGGTTCTGGTATTCCCTGCAGATCACGATGGCGAGCTCGCCGCTATTTCGCAGCGACACGTCGCCCACCAGAACGCCGCGGTACGATATATAATAGCATGCCCCGTGTGTGCTCAGATACGTATACATGGCGTTGAGCCGCTCGCTCGTATAAACATGGTCGATGTTATCGACCTGACGGCACACGTCCGGATCCTGATACCACGGAAGCGCCGTTTCCTCATTCGGGTAATACGGCACAAGCGAAATCTCTTCGTCCACAATGCGCACACTGCCGGGATCAGCCATTTCTCTCTTCCTTTCTCTGCGCAAACCGGCCGTATGCGCAGATCGCGCGCATACGGCATGGTTTTTTATCTTTTCACTTTCCGCACCGGGCGGGTGATGCTGCGGATGAGGAGCGTGCCGAGCACCGCCGCGCCGATGAAGAGCACGGCAGCGGCTACGGCGAGCACCGTGACCGTCCAGCGGAGATTTTCGATCTCCGCATCCGAAGCATCCGGCGTCTCCGGCGCAGGCGAGGGCGTCGGCTCCGCGCTTGGGGACGGTTCCGGCGTCGGTGTCGCCTCCGGCACGGTGATAAGGCCGTAGCGCTGCATCGTTTCCTCGCGCGTATCGTAGATATAAAGTCCCGGCTCGCCTCCCTCGGGCCGCGCGTAGAACACAACGTACTCTCCCCCGTCCTCCGGCAGATACGCCCGGCACACGCTGCCGAGCAGCGCGTAATCGCCGAGAACGCAGCCCGCCGGCGGCCGGACGGAGAGGATAGCGGCATCGAGGATCGTGTACGTTCTCCCCTCCGCGGTGAAGATCGTCCGACCGGCGGCAGGCGTCGCCTCCGGGATCTCCGGCTCAGTCGTATCGACATGGTTGTCGCTTGTCGGCTGCGCGGCGGTGTCCTGCGCCTGCCGCGTAACGGCGAGCGTATAGACCCTCTGCGCGCCGTTCCCGGCGGTGACGGTCACGGTCACATAGTTCAGCCCGACGGAGAGCGAGCCGTTCCCGCTCACGGCGGTGGCTGCCGAAGCGTCGTTCTTCACGGCGCTCACGGCGAGCCACGTCGTTTCATACGGCACCGTCACGGCGTAGTTCGTCACATTGGCGGAAAATGCCGGGGAGAGCGTGCCGGGATTGATGTAGAGCGCGGAGAGCGTGCAGTCGCTCGATGCCGACGTGATCGTCACCGATGCGCTGTGCGAAGCGTACTCCACGCTCACCGCGTCGCCCCCGGCGTTGCTCGCGCTGCACGCCGTCGGGCGGAGCGCCGTTGTGCCGATGGCGCGGGCCGTGAAGCTCAGGTTGAGAGAGAATTTTCCCTCGCCGCTGCCGCTGTAGTCCACGATGCGCAAACTCCCGCCGTTATCCTGCACCGCCGCGTTGCCGAGCCCGCCCGATGCGCCGGTGTAGGTAAGATAGTCCGTGTCGTACACGAGCGTCAGATCGATGCCCGCAACGGCGGAGGTCGTATACACGTTCACCGTGACGGTGTTTCCGACAACGACGCTCGGATCGGAGAACATCACGTCCGTGTCCGCCGCCCTGGCGCTCACCGTGAGCCACGGCAGCAGCGCCGCGGCGACGAGCAGCGCGAGGATCGGTTTTCTTTGTTTCATCGACAAGCCCTCCTTACGGCGTGATCGTCGCCGTGCCGAGCAGATGGTTTCGTATGCGGATAAGATCGTTGATCGCCGCCGTGCCGCTGCGGTCCACGTCCGCCGCGGCCAGACTCAGCCCGGTCAGCTCGCCGGTGCCGAGAAGGTGGTTGCGCAGCTTGATGAGATCGCTGATGGTGACGGCGCCGTCGCTGTTGATGTCGCCCGCGACGACGACGTACCCGGAAGCGAACACCGCTTCCGCGCCGTCGAGTTCATACGTGATCTTCACAAAATCGCCGGTACACATCGGCGCGTCCGGCGCCTTGGCAGCGCCGGAGGCGTCCGTCACGGTGAGCGTTCCGCCGCTCACGCCGAGCGACGAAGTAAACGCGGCAAGCGCCGTGCCGGGCGCGACGCCCGAAACACGCCCGTCCGCGCTGAAAGCGTAGGGGCCGGTGATCGTCACCGGCGCGTCCGGCGCGCGGCGGTGGACGGAGAGCGTGTATGTTTCCGATGCGCCCGATTCCGCCGTCACGGTGAGCGTGACGGTGTTCACGCCGACAGTGAGCGCATATTCGCCCGTCCCGGCGACGCTCGCCGCGGCATTAAGCGGCGAGGCCGTTACGGTGATGCGCTCGGTCTCGTTCGGAACGATGACGGTATATTCCCGTATATCCCGCCGGAACTCCGGTGAAAGTGCGCCAGTGCTCACTGTAAGTGAGGAAAGTTTCGTGTTCGGCGAGCCGTCGCCCGTCGGAGCGGGCACCGCAGACTCCGGCATGTTGAGATACACCGGAATATTGAACGTGAGTTTGGATGCGCGCATCTCCTCGCTGTAGGCATAGGAGAGCAGCCGCCCCTCGCTCGTCGCGCCCGCAACGTTCGTCATGTACTGGTTCCAGTACATGTTCTCGCCCTGCACGTTGAAGCGCTTGAGATAGAGCGTATTCTGTCCCGCGGCAACATAGTTCGCGGCATAGAAGGCCGCGCCGCCGCGGATGGCTTTATATAGGCTGTTCCACGGCCGTCCCCACGAGGTGCCGCTCCCGTTATGGCCGCCGCTGGCGTACCACAATCCGCGCTCCACGGCGGAATACTCCGCGGTCTTGTAAGCGCCGATGTTGAAGGCGTTATAGTACCCAGGAAAGCGGCGGTTCGTGCCGCTGATGCTGTCGCTCGCGCCGTTCGTGCCCATCTCCTGCAGCATCATCGCCGCAAGAATGTACGGGCTGACGCCGCAGTCCGCTCCGGCGGTATAGAGCGTTTCGGCGTAGGTGTTCACGCCGTTGGAAGTGTCGAGGTCGGTATCGTATGTCGTGTCCGCAAGGAACGTGCCGGACACGAGCACCGCGAGACTCTCGCGCGTCTGTGACGCCGCGTCGTACCCCTGATAAAGAAACTGGAACACGGCGCTGCTGTCAAGGAAATTGCGCGGGTCCATGTAGTGCGCGATGATCTCGCGCGACGCGGCGACCCAGCCGCCGCTGTCGAGCTCGATCCATGTGTTGTCCGTCCAGTTGAACGCGCCCTCCTGCGTGGATTTCCACGAGGACGGGGCGCTGCCCCACACAAGGCTTTTGCCGAGGACGTTCTCCTCGTTCACGGCGGTGTTCCAATCGACATTCGTGAAGAACGGCCGGAACTCCCACGCCGGATACCGGCTGTGGAGCTGCCAGAGACCTTCCAAATAGCTCTCCGGGAAGCCGAGCACGCGAAGCTGCGTAAGATAGGCATCGCGGTCATTCGCCGCGGTGGGTTCCGGTTCGGATGCCGGCGTTTCCTCCGGCGTCGGGGTCGTCTCCTGCTCTGAGAGCGTCACGCTCTCCGCCGGGACGTAACCGGTCTCGCCGCCGGGCTTTTGTATGTAATACCAGAGTGTGCCGTTCGCGTCCGTCTCCTCGCTGAGGATCGAAACGGCGCTCCCGTCCGGCACCTCCCCCGCGGACTCGCCGCCAGGCGACGCGAGCAGAAGGAGGATGCCCGTCGGGGCGCTCACCGTGCCGGTCCTCGTGTCTGCGGCCAGCGCGGACGGCATCGCCGCGGCGAGCAGCAAAACGGCCAATATAAGCGCTGCGGTGCGGCGCAGAAAGCGGCGATTTTTCGGCAAGTCCTTCCCTCCTCTCGGTCGCGATTTAAAATGTTACAATTTGTAACTGTATCCTACCATCCCGCCCCCTCTCCGTCAACCGCCAGTTTTTGCCGGCGCGAAAAAATAACCCCCCAGTAAAACTGGGGGGCAACTTTTATGACAGCGGTTATCCGCCGAGGTAGGCCTTCTGCACCTGCTCGCTCTTTGCGAGCTCCTCGCCGGTGCCGGAGAGGGATACCTTGCCGTTTTCGAGCACGTACGCGCGGTCGGCGATGGAGAGCGCCATCTGCGCGTTCTGCTCAACGAGCAGGATCGTCGTTCCCGCCTTGTGCAGCGACTGGATGATATCGAACACCTGCTCCACAAGGATGGGCGCAAGACCCATGGAGGGCTCGTCGAGCATCATGAGCTTCGGCGCACTCATCAGCGCGCGGCCCATGGCGAGCATCTGCTGTTCGCCGCCGGAGAGCGTTCCGGCGACCTGACGGCGCCGTTCCTTCAGGCGCGGGAACAGCTCGTACACCTTTTCGAGCCCCGGCTCGACGGTGGAGTTGGCGCGGGTGAACGCACCCATTTCAAGGTTTTCTTCCACGGTCATCTGCGCGAACACACGCCGTCCCTCCGGGACGAGCGCCAGACCGTCCTTGACGATCAGGTGTGGCGCCTTGTGCGCGATGCTCTCGCCCTGAAAGACGATGTCGCCGCCGCGGCTGCGGAGAAGTCCCGCGATGGTGTCGAGCGTCGTCGTCTTGCCCGCGCCGTTCGCGCCGATGAGCGTTACGATCTCGCCCTCGTTGACCTCGAAGGAGACGCCCTTGATGGCGTGGATCGCGCCGTAATACACTTGAATGTCCTTGACTTCGAGAAGCATGCGTCAGCCCTCCTTCTTCTTGCCGAGATAGGCTTCGATCACGGCGGGGTTCGCCTGGATCTCCTCTGCGGTGCCCTTGGCGATCACCTTGCCGAAGTTCAGTACGCAGATGCCCTCGCAGATGCCCATAACAAGCTTCATGTCGTGCTCGATGAGCATGACGGCGATCTGGAACATGTCGCGGATCTTGACGATGTTCTCCATGAGCTCCTGCGTTTCGGAGGGGTTCATGCCGGCGGCGGGCTCGTCGAGCAGCAGCAGCGACGGGTTCGTTGCCAGAGCGCGGACGATCTCCAGACGGCGCTGCGCGCCGTAGGGCAGCGAGCCGGCCTGCACGTTTGCCATGTCCTGCATATCGAAAATGGACAGCAGCTCCAGCGCGCGCTCGTGCGCGGTGCGCTCCTGCCGCCAGTAGCGCGGCAGGCGGAATATGCCCTCAAACGTGGAATACGGCTCCTGATTGTGCAGGCCGATCTTCACGTTGTCCTCGACCGTGAGGTTACTGAAAAGGCGGATGTTCTGGAACGTGCGGGCAATGCCCATGCGGTTGATCTGCTCGGTCGTTTTGCCGGAGGTGTCCATGCCGTCAAGCAGAATGGTGCCGCGGGTCGGCTGATAGACCTTGGTAAGGAGGTTAAAAACGGTGGTCTTGCCCGCGCCGTTCGGGCCGATGAGACCGGCGATCTCGGTGCGGCCGATGGTGAGATTGAAGTCGTCCACGGCGCGAAGACCGCCGAAATCGATGCCGAGATGGCGGCATTCGAGCACGGGTGTTTTGTCCAGATCGCGTTCGGGGATGATGGCTGTGCTCGGGAATTCGACCATTTTTCCCTTTTCAAACTTTTTAGGCATCTTCCCTCTCCTCCTTCCGGCCGGGGATCACGCGGCGCAGCAGCGCCTTGAAATCGTCGTTGTTCGTCGCGAGCATCACGAGGATGAGCACGATGGCGTAGATCAGCATGCGGTAATCGGCAAAGCTGCGCAGCGCCTCGGGCAGCGCCGTGAGCAGCGCCGCGGCGATGACCGAGCCGAGCATATTGCCCAGCCCGCCGAACACAACGAACACGAGAATGAGGATCGAAGCATTGAAATCGAACTTGTTCGCGGCGATCGTGGAGTAGTTCAGCGCGAAGAGCGCGCCCGCCGCGCCCGCCATGGAAGCGGAGATGACAAAGGCGGTCATTTTGTAGCGCGTCACAGGGATGCCGACGCTCTCGGCGGCGATGCGGTTGTCGCGGATGGCGAGAATGGCGCGCCCCGTGCGGCTGTTCACAAGATGGAAGATCACGATGAGGCAGAGCATCACGAGGATAAAGCCGCCGGTGAACGTGGCGATCTTCTGCACGCCGCCGATACCCATCGGTCCGCCGAGAATAAGCTTTCCGCCCTCCTCCAGATTTTCGGGCGCCTGCAGGAAGCGGATGTGGTAGCCGCGGCTGTCCAGGCCGATATAAAGGTTCGTGAAAATGCTCTTGATGATCTCGCCGAAGGCAAGCGTCACGATGGCGAGATAGTCGCCGCGGAGACGCAGCACCGGGATACCGATGAGAAAGCCGATGATGGCAGCGAAGATCGCGCCGATGACCATTGCGATGGCGAGACGCAGCGGAGCGCTCGCAATAATGCCCTGCAGCGACACCGCCGCCGTCGTGCCCATGAAGGCGCCGACGCTCATAAAGCCCGCGTGGCCGAGCGACAGCTCGCCCATCACGCCGACGGTGAGGTTGAGCGAGATCGCCATAACGACGTAAGCGCAGATCGGCACGAGCATGCCGCGCGCCGTGGAGGAAAGCAGCTTCTGTCCGGAGAGGATCTGGAGAACGATATACGCAGCGATCACAAAGGCATACGTGATGCACTGCCGCCGATTGATTTTCATTCGGGCTAAAACTTTTTTCATCGTACCCACCTCACACTTTCTCGCGGACCTGCTTGCCCAGCAGACCGGACGGCTTGACGAGCAGCACGATGATCAGCACCGCGAACACCACGGCGTCCGACATCTGCGTGGAGATGTACGCCTTGGCCATGATCTCGATAACGCCGAGCAGCAGTCCGCCGAGCAGAGCGCCGGGGATCGAGCCGATACCGCCGAACACGGCGGCGGTAAACGCCTTGATGCCGGGCATGGAGCCGGTCGTGGGGACGAGCGTCGGATACGCCGAGCAGAGCAGCACGCCCGCGACCGCGGCAAGGCCGGAGCCGATGGCGAACGTCATGGAGATCGTCGCGTCTACGTTGATACCCATGAGCCGCGCCGCATCCTTGTCCTCGGAGCAGGCGCGCATCGCCTTGCCCATTTTGGTCTTGCCGATGAAGAGCGAGAGCGCGACCATGATGACGACGCACACGGCGATCGTCACGAGCGCGACATACGAAACACGCAGCTCGCCGCCGAAGAGGGCAATACCCGTCTCGCCGCCCGCCGACTTGAAGAAGTTCGGGAACACGACCGGACTGGAGCCCCAGAGCAGCAGCGCCGCGTTCTGGAGGAAGTAGCTCACGCCGATGGCGGTGATGAGCACCGCGAGCGACGTCGCCGCGCGCAGCGGCTTATACGCCAGCTTTTCGATCGTCATGCCGAGAACGGTGCAGACGATCATGGCAAGGATCACGCCGACGATCGGCGGGAGATTAAACTTGGTGCAGGCAAAAAAGCAGATATACGCGCCCACCATGATGACGTCGCCGTGGGCGAAGTTCAGCATTTTCGCAATGCCGTAGACCATCGTGTAGCCGAGGGCGATGATCGCGTAGATGCTGCCGAGGCTGACGCCGCTGATCAGAAAGTTCAGGAAACTCAAGGCTGACACCCCTTTCGGGTCAATTTCTTTCTCTTTTTCTCTCTAAAAACTAAAATACGGGGACAGGGGAAAATGCGCATCGGAAAAAGGCTTCGGTGCGGCCTCTTTCCGCTGCGCGCCTTCCCGCGGGAACGGGACGGAGGGGTATCCTCCGTCCCATAGCTGTTTCGTGGGTCGGGCTTTTTCCCGATCAGTCCAGACCGACGTAAGCGCCGTTCTGGATGACCATGCCCTTCGGGCTCTTGGTGACCTGGCCCTGTTCGTTCCAGGTCATGCCGTTGCCGGTCAGACCGTCAAACGTCATGGAAGTGAACTGCTCGATCATCTTGGCGCAGAGATCCTCCGCGCTCATGTCGGGCGTAGCGCCGGCGGCTTCGAGAGCCTGCGCGTAGGCATAAACGCAGTCATAGGCGTCCGCGGCGAACTGGTTGGGAACTTCGCCGTACATATCCTGGTACTTCTTGACGAAGGCGGCGGTGCGCTCGTCGGTGGAGTCGGCGTTGAACGGGGTCAGGAGCATGACGCCCTCGGCGAGAGCGGTGTCGAAGCCCTTCATGGTGAGGATACCGTCCATGCCGTCCACGCCAAACCATTCGGGTTCATAACCGGCGGCTGCGGCCTGCGCAAGGATGAGGGAAGCGGGCTGGTAGTACATGGGCAGGAACACGAGCTCCGCGCCTTTCGACTGCGCATCGGCGATCTGGACGGAGAAGTCGGTATCGTTGCCATCGGCGAAGGTGGTGTCGCTCACGATCTCGATGCCGAGCGTATCGCAGGCGGCCTTGAAGGTCTCATAAATGCCCTTGGAGCAAACGTCGTCGTTCTTCCAGATGACAGCGACCTTGGTGGCGAGGCTCTTGTCGGCGATGTACTGCGCGGAGGCGCTGCCCTGGTTGGGGTCGGTGAAGCACATCTGGAACTGGTTATCCTTGCCCTCGGTCGTGGCGACGGAGGAGGCGGACGGCGTCAGAGCAAAGATGCGGTCGGCAAAGGTGTCGCCGGAGGTAACTTCGCAGGGCTTGGAGGTGACGGAGCCGAGAGAGATCTGCATGCCCCAGTCCTTCAGCGTGTTGTACGCGTTGACGGCCTTTTCGGGGTCGTTCTGGTCGTCTTCGTAGCGCAGCTCAAACTGGACGCCGCCCTTGGCGTTGATCTCGTCCACGGCGATCTGCGCGGCGTTCTTCACGGCGTTGCCGTAAATGGCGGCGCCGCCGGTCAGCGGAGCCGTGCCGCCGATCTTGAACGCGGCGGAGGCCGAATCTTCGGGCGTGGAGGCGGGCGTGGAGCCGCAGCCGGCGAGACATGCTATGAGCATTACGGCGGCGAGTACCATGCATACTACTTTTTTCATTGTTTCATTTCTCCTTTTCCAATGGTTTTAAACACAAAAATGAATATAAAAACGGCCCTGTCCGAAAGGACAAGGCCGGATTTATCAAACCGGATTTATCTCTTTCGGTGCTCGGAAAAATTGCGTACAAGCAGAACGAAAATAATCATAATAATGGATACAATAATGGTAATAAGCAGAATAAGCCCAAGGAGGCCAAGGGACAGTCGCAGGCTGAGAAGGGCGGAAATAAAAAGAACGGACACCGCCGCAGCGATGCCCGCAATAACCGCATAGTGAGAGGAAGTGCGCGCAGCACAAGAGCCGTCGCAATTTGCGGCGGAAGAAGCGCTGTTCATCGAAAAACCAAAACCGAAGCAGCTCATGCGGCACCTCCTTCAAAAGATGGGCATATCATAGCACGCTGCATAAGTATGCGTCAATAGAAAAATGCGAAACAATTTAAAATGCTAAAGTGAAAATTTTTGGAATTTTTCACAAACGCGCCAGTTTCCTTTCGGCAAAGGGGAGAAAAAACAGTATTTCGGCAGTAGACGCGGCGCGAAAACACTGATATAATGCCGATGTACAAAAGAGCGTATCCATATACTTTATATAACGGAGGTAAATATCATGCCGATCGTAACCACAAAGGAAATGTTCCGCAAGGCGTATGAGGGCGGCTATGCCGTCGGCGCGTTCAACGTCAACAACATGGAGATCGTCCAGGGCATCACCGAGGCCGCGGCCGAGGTCAAGGCTCCCGTCATCCTGCAGGTCTCCCGCGGCGCGCGTGCCTACGCCAACCACACCTATCTCGTCAAGCTCGTCGAGGCCGCCGAGCAGGAGACCGGTCTTCCGATCGCCCTGCATCTGGACCACGGTGACAGCTTTGAGCTCTGCAAGAGCTGCATCGACGGCGGCTTCACCTCCGTCATGATCGACGGCAGCAGCAAGTCCTTCGAGGACAACATCGCTCTCACCCGCCAGGTCGTCGAATACGCGCACGACCACGGTGTCGTCGTTGAGGCCGAGCTCGGCACGCTCGCGGGCGTGGAGGACGACGTCCACGTCGAGGCCGAGGACAGCTCCTACACCCGTCCCGAGGATGTCGAGGAATTCGTGACCCGCACCGGCTGCGACAGTCTCGCCATCGCCATCGGCACGAGCCACGGCGCGTACAAGTTCAAGCCCGGCACGAAGCCCCAGCTCCGCTTCGACATTCTCGAGGAGGTCGCGCAGCGTCTGCCCGGCTTCCCCATCGTGCTGCACGGCGCTTCCTCCGTGCCGCAGGAGTTCGTCCGCATCATCAACGAGCACGGCGGCAAGATGCCCGACGCCATCGGCATCCCCGAAGAGATGCTGCGCCAGGCCGCTACCATGGCCGTCTGCAAGATCAACATCGATTCCGACCTGCGTCTTGCAATGACCGCCTCCATCCGCAAGTACTTTGACGAGCACCCCGAGGGCTTCGATCCCCGCGCCTATCTCAAGCCCGCCCGCACCGCCATTCACGACATGGTCCGCCACAAGATCGTGGACGTGCTCGGCTGCGACGGCAAGGCCTGATCGCCGTCTTTCCCAAAATCCAAGCGCCGGGGCGAACGCCCCGGCGCTTTCCATCGTGAGGTCATTTTATGCCGTTTACCGGATTTACGAGCGAGACCGGAGAATTTCTCTGGGAACTCGCGTTCCACAACGAAAAACCGTGGTTTGAAGCGCATAAGGAGCAGTTTCTGCGCGCGGTAAAGGAGCCGTTCGACACGCTTGCAAAAGAAACGCTCGCGCTTATGCGCCAAAAGCACCCGGACGAGCCGTACTGCCTCCACATTTCGCGCATCTACCGCGACGCGCGGCGGCTCTTCGGCCGCGGGCCGTACAAGGACCACCTCTGGTTCACGCTCTGGACGGGTGAAGATCGGCACAACAGCCCCGTGTTCTGGTTTGAGCTCTCCCCCGCCTCCTTCAGCTACGGCGTCGGGTTTTACACCGCGACCGCGGAGCAGATGGCGGCGCTGCGCCGGTACATCGACGCGAATCCCGCCGAGATGGAGCGGCTTGCCAGGCGCGTGGCAAAAAGCGAATTCCATCTCGAAGGCGAGCCGTACAAGCGGCTCAAAAAGGATGTGGGCGAAGTGCTCAACCCGTGGTACAACCGCAAGTGGATCAGTCTCTGCGCCGAATACGACCACGGCGGGGCGCTCTACACAGGCGAGCTGCCGCAGGTGCTTCTGGACGCCTACGAAAAGCTCATGCCGGTCTATAAACTGCTCAAACGCTTCCCGGCGGAGAGCAGCAATGCCTCCCTTGTGTAAAGGGAGGTGGATTTTGCCGCAGGCAAAAGACGGAGGGATTGTCGTTTTCCAGAAACTACAATCCCCCAGTCAGCTTCGCTGCCAGCCCCCTTTACACAAGGGGGCCCTTCATTTTACTCGGAGATTATGACCGGCTCCCCGGTGCAGCGCAGCTTTCCGCCCTGCACGGTCACGGTCTCGCCGGTGATATAGTTTACATAATTTCCGTCCTTCACCGGCACTTCGACCTCGGCGCTCTTTCCCTTCAGAGAGAAGACGCCGAGCTTTTTTATTTTCCCGTCGTCGCGCAGGCAGACGGCAATGTCGTTCGCGTCATCCGCTTCCGCGGTGAACCAGTCCTCCGCGGAGAGATGCTCCCGCCGCACGGCGTTGAGCTTCTGCAAAAGCGGCGTGATATCCTTGCCGGTGCGCGGGAACACGTCCTTATCAAAAAGACTCGGCACATGATCGCAGGAATATTCCTGCCCGCCGTAGAGCAGCACCGTGCCCTTGAGGAAGTACAGCAGCGCCGTGAAATTCCGGCGCGCCTTCTCGTCCGGCACAAGACCGGCGATGCGCGGCATATCGTGGTTTTCCATGTACCGCAGCTTCACATAGTTTTCCGGATAGATGGCCTCCTGGAAGCCGAGCATGTCCATCCACGCGCTGAGCAGCTGCTCCCCGGCGATGTACTTATCGAATGTCTCGCGGATGTCGTACTCATATTCCATGTCAAACGCTTCGTAAAGCTCGTTATCGGTCGCCGCGGTGATGCCGCGCAGCCGGTTGAACACAAGAAAGCTCCGGTGCACCGATTCGGCGAGCCAGATGCACCCCGGATGCACCTTTTCCACGGCCTCGCGCGCCTTTTTCCAGAACTCCACCGGCACGAGCGAGGCAACGTCGCACCGGAAGCCGTCCACGATGCCCGCCCAATAGCACAGATGCTGTATCTGCGCGTCCCAGAGCGCGGCGCAGGAATAGTCCAGATCTATAACATCCGTCCAGTCGGCGGTCTTGTTGCCGAAGCGTCCGTCCGGCTTCCGGTAATAAAACTCCGGGTGCTCGGTGACGTACACCGCGTCCGGCGACGTGTGGTTGTACACCACATCGATGATGCACTTCATGCCGCGCGCGTGGATCGCGTCCACGAGCGCCTTGAAATCTTCAAGCGTGCCGTACTCGGGATTGACCGTGCCGTAATCGCGGTTCGCGTAGGGACAGCCGAGACTGCCCTTCTTGCCCTTCTCGCCGATGGGGTGGATGGGCATGAACCAGACGATATCCGTTCCCAGCGCGCGGATGCGGTCAAGATCGGGGATCACGGCGCGGAACGTCCCCTCCGGCGTATGGTTGCGCACATACACGCTGTAAATGACCTGCTCGCGCAGCGCCGTACTTGTATTCTTTGCCATAGCGATTTCTCCTTTGCAAAGCACGCCGCCCCGGAGCCGACAGGCACCGGGACGGGAATTTTTTTATTTGTTTTCCGTAGCCTTCACCGCCGCGCAGATGAGCTGCACGCACGCTTCCACGCCGAGAGAGCCGCTGTTGAGCGTAATGTCGTAGTTGTGGCAGTCGCCCCAGTGCTGGCCGGTGTAGTGCTCA
>QWCN01004576.1_pt1 | contig 17493 bp, 13 predicted proteins | sample 1972711 | NCBI WGS metagenome assembly QWCN01 (sample SAMN09866707, study PRJNA288562) | Human gut metagenome isolate term1_stool, whole genome shotgun sequencing... | isolation source: gut | host: Homo sapiens | place: USA: California
ACGCTGCCGCCCACCAGCCAGCCGTCGCCCTGCTGCGTGGCCACACCTTTGATCTTGGCCTTCTTCGAGTCGAGGTTGTAGGTGATCGTGTCCATCTGGTAGGAGGCCGAACCGTCGGAAAACTCCGGTTTGGTGATAATGAACTTGCCCTCCACCGAGTCGGGCTTGCCGTAGGCGTAGACCAGTTTCGAATCCATGTCGATGCGCATGAAGTCGGCTTTGAGGTTGCTGTTCTGGTAAGTGACGTCGCCCTGATTATAGATGTAGACCAGTTTGTTGCGCACGTCGTAAACCAGCGAGTCGGTGTTCTTGCCCGTGATCGGGTCGTCGAGGAAAGCGCCCGCGGGCCGCGGTTTTTTGACCGAGTCGCGGTGCAGCGTGTCGACCGTGAGCGAGTCGGGGCGGGACATGCCCAGCGAGTCGGCTTTGCGGGCTATGAGCGAGTCGACCTGCGACGAAAAGAGCGAATCGCGCTCCTCCTGCGAAAGGGCGTTGAAAGCGTCGCGCCGCCGGGCCTCTTCACGGGCCTGCCGCCGTGCTTCGCGCCGCGAGGGGGTGACGCTCGGCGCCCGTCCGTTGTCCGGAAGCGGGCGCACGGTGTCGGCGGGGAGGGGATTCGGGAGGGCGTCGGATGCGGGGCCGTCGAGCGCCGCGCGGGGTGCCGCGCCGCCCAGAACGATCTGGGCAAACAGGAGCAGGACCGTTGCCGACAAGAGATATTTTACCCTAATTTTATCCAAAATCCCAAAAATTTTCCATACCTTTGCCGACAAGTCGGCAAAAACGCCCGGAACGCCTCGCAGGTACATTCTTGCCGCGTTTTAAGCCCGACAAAGATAGGTAAAAAAATACAGAAAGCTCACACTTGTTACCATTAAATATGCGCACACGACTCTTGTTGCTACTCCTCTTTGCAGCCGCAACCGTTTTTACCAACGTTGCCGCCGCAGGGAATATTGCGCACGGCTTCGAAGTCGTGGTGATCGACGCCGGACACGGGGGTAAATTCCCCGGGGCGCATTACGGGGGGATTTATGAAAAGGACCTGACGCTGAAGGTGGCCCTGAAGCTGGGCAGACTCATCGAGGAGGGGATGCCGGGCGTGAAGGTGGTCTACACCCGCAAGACCGACAAGGCGCTGGGAACGGACCTGGCTTCGGACCTGCAGGCGCGTGCCGACATTGCCAACAAGGCCGGCGGCGACCTCTTCATCTCGATTCACGTCAATGCGGCGCGCGCTACGGCGGCCCGGGGCGTCGAGACGCTCATCATGGGCGAGAGCCCCAAGGAGCAGCGTTACAACGAGAACGCCCTCTACGAGAGCAACCGCGAGGACCTGATCGACATGTCCGACGAGCGGACGGCGGCCATCGTGCGGGCCTATATCCAGAACCTACAGTTCACCTACGGCGAGTACAGTATGGCCATGGCCCGCTGTATCCAGAACAATTACCTGAAGGCCGGGCGCCATTCGCGCGGCATCAAACCGCAGTTGTTGCGTGTGCTTTACGCTACGGACATGCCGGGCGTGCTGACCGAAATCGGGTTCATGTCCAATCCGCAGGAGGCGGCCTACATGAAGTCGGAGAAGGGGCAGAATGAGATCGCCCGTTCGCTCTACCAGGCCGTGCGGGACTATTCGGCCTATGTGGTCGGGACGCGCACGGCCGAGGAGGAGCAGGTGAACGCGCAGGCGAAAACCGCTGCTCCGGAGCCTGAGCCCGCGAAAACTGCCGCTCAAAAGCCGGAGGAGAAGCCTGCCGGGAAGCAGAAAGAGAAACCCGTCACGGAAAAGCCGAAAACGGATACGTCGAAATCCGCTGCTGAAAAACCGGCGCGGAAACCCGTGGCGCAACCCCTGCGTTATACGGTTCAGGTGATGGCTTCGGCGTCGCAGGTGTCCGTCTCCTCGCCGCAGTTCCGCGATTACAGGGGCAAGGTGAAACAGTATACTTCCGAGGGGCGTTTCCCGTACAAATACGGTGTGGGCGAATACGAGACCCGCGACGCGGCCCAGCGCAAGGCGGCCGAGGTCCGCAAGGTATTCCCGGGGGCCTTTGTGGTGAGCTGCCGGGGTACGCAAATTGTAAAATAAAATTTCAGATATGAAAAGAGAAGTTAAAATCGGAATCTTCGCCGTGGTGATGCTCATCGCCGCGTGGGCCGGAATCCGGTTTTTGAAAGGATTCGACATCTTCAGCCGCAATTCGGTGTATTACGCCGCCTATGACCAGATCAACGGCGTGCAGACGGCCTCGCCGATTATGATGAAAGGCGTGAAGATCGGCACGGTGACGGGTATTTCGTTCGATCCCGAGCGCAGCGACAACGTCGTGCTGCAACTGACCGTCAAACGTCAGTACCACATTCCGACCGACTCCGAGGCCAAGATTTTCAGCAACGGACTGATGGGCGCCAAGGCCATCGAGATCACCTACGGATCGGCGCACACGTATCTCGAAAAGGGCGATACGCTGCGTTCGAGCCGTGACCGCGACCTGATGGACGTGGCCGGGTCGGAACTGGATTTCTTCAAACAGAAGATCTCGCAGGTGACGGGCGACCTTTCGCGTACGCTGACGACCCTCAATAACCTGATGGAAACCAACGCGCAGAGCATCACCGGGACGCTGGGACACCTGAATACCATCACGGGCGACATGGCCGGTATCATCGATGCCGAGAAGCACAATCTGAAAACCGCTGTGGATAACCTTACGGCTTTCTCCGTGATGCTCGGCGAGAACGCCCCGCGTGTGGACAGCATCGTGGGCAGCATGAACCGCATCACGGCTGACCTGGCCGGTTCCGGGTTCGTGCAGCAGCTCTCCGACGCGGTCGGCGAGGTCAACGACCTGCTGGGCCGGATCGGCTCGGGCGAAGGAACCGTCGGCAAGCTGCTGAACGACGCGGCGCTTTACGATTCGCTGACCGAGGCGAGCGACAACCTCGCGTCGCTGCTGGCCAACCTCGAACAATACCCGGGCCGTTATGTCCATTTCTCGCTCTTCGGGCGCAGTCCGGAGAAGATGCAGGAGAAGGCCGACCGGAAAGCTGCAAAAGCTGCCGCCAGGGCCGAACGGGATTGCGGCCCGTTGTACCATGCGCGCCGCCCGCGAGCGGCTTGCCGACGAGGGCTTTTCGACCTCGCCGCGCGAGATCGAGCGGCGACTGGCGCTGGCCGACGAGATGCGCCTCGTGCTCGACATGGAGCGCGATTTTCCCGGAGGAGACTATCCCGATATTGATTACGTCGTCGCCAAACTGCGTGTCGAGGGTTCGTTCCTCGACGTGGAGGAGGTCGCGGTTCTGCATAAGGCGCTGTCGGTCGTCGGCGGCATCGTCGCTTTTATCCTCGGCCGCGAAGAGCGCTATCCGACGCTGTACGCCCGCACGCGCGGCGTGGCGGCGTTTCCGGAGATCGTGCAGCGCATCGAGGGCATCCTCGACCGCTTCGGCAACGTGAAGGACAACGCCTCGCCCGCCCTTCAGGAGATTCGCCGGGCCATCCGCGAACGCGAGGGACAGGCGGCCAAACGCCTGCAGGCCGTGCTGGCTTCGGCCAAGGGGGCGGGTATCGTCGATGCCGACGCCCAGATTTCGATCCGCGACGGGCGGGCCGTGATTCCGGTCGCCGCGGGTAACAAACGCAAGCTCAACGGATTCATCCACGACGAATCGGCGACGGGAAAGACCTTCTACGTCGAGCCGGTCGAGGTGGTGGAGATCAACAACGAACTGCGCGAGCTGGAATATGCCGAGCGGCGCGAGATCGTGCGCATACTCACCGAATTCACCGAGTCGATACGTCCCGACGCCGGGCTGATCGCCGATTCGGGCGATTATCTCGCGGAGGTGGACATGCTGCGCGCCAAGGGCCGCTGGGCCTCGGAGAACGGATGTGTGCGGCCGATCCTCTCGACGGACGACCGGCTGGTGCTGAAGAACGCCCGCCATCCGCTGTTGCAGCAGACCCTAAAAGCCGCGGGGCGCGAGATCGTGCCGCTGGACCTGCAACTGGACCGTCGTAAACATATCCTCGTCATTTCGGGCCCCAACGCCGGCGGCAAGTCGGTCTGCCTGAAGACCACGGGCATCGTGCAGTATATGTTCCAGTGCGGATTTCCGGTTCCGGCCTCGGAGGTCTCGGAACTGCCCGTGTTCCGGAGCATCTTCCTCGACATCGGCGACGAGCAGTCGATCGACAACGACCTTTCGACCTATTCGTCTCACCTGCTGAATATGAAAAACATGCTGGCGGGAGCTTCGGACCGGACGCTGGCGCTGATCGACGAGTTCGGGTCGGGAACCGAGCCGATCATCGGCGGGGCCATCGCCGAGGCGATCCTCGAACGCCTGCTGGCGAAGGGGTGTTACGGCGTCATCACGACCCACTACGCCAACATCAAATACTATGCGTCGTCGACCGACGGCATCGCCAACGGCGCGATGATGTTCGACGTGCAGAATATCCGTCCGCTGTTCCGTCTCGAGACGGGCAAGCCGGGCAGTTCGTTCGCCGTGGAGATCGCCCGCAAGATCGGACTTCCGGAGGAGATCATCCGCGCGGCGAGCGAGAAAGCCGGGTCGGACCATATCAACATCGAGAAGCAGTTGCGCGAGATCGCCCGCGACAAGCACTACTGGGAGCAGAAGCGCGACCGCATCCGCCTGACGGACCGCAAGGTCGAGGAACTGGAACAGAACTACGCCGAACAACTGGCGAAAATTCGCGCCGAGCGGCAGGAGATACTGAAGAAGGCCAAGCAGGAGGCGCAGCAGTTGATCGCCGACGCCAACAAACAGATCGAGAACACGATTAAAACCATCCGCGAGGCGCAGGCCGAGAAGGAGCTGACGCGGCTGGCGCGGAGGGAGTTGGACGACTTCCGCGAGGCGGTCGAGCAGGTCGATTCGTCGGATAGGGAGGCCTCGGTGGCCCGCGAGATCGAGCGCATCGAACGCCGCCGGCAGCGGCGTGAAGAGCGCAAGGCCCGGCAGGGGGCGAAAGCTGCGGAGACGGCGGTCCCCGAACCCGAAAAGCCGCGTGAGGTGGTGGCCGGGTCGAAGGTCCGCATGGCCGGGCAGGAGATGGTCGGCGTGGTGCAGTCGGTGAAGGGCAAACGGGCGCAGGTGGCGTTCGGGCAGATATTGACGACGGTGGACAAGAGCCGGCTGACGGTGGTGTCGAACAACGAATACCGCGAGGCGACACGTCCCGTGACGGCCCGGACGGTGGTGTCGGTGGACATTTCGTCGCGCAAACTCAACTTCAAGGACCATATCGACGTGCGCGGCATGCGGGCGTCGGAGGCGCTGGACCTGGTGCAGAACTTCATCGACGACGCGCTGATGGTCGGCGTCGGCACGGTGTCGATTCTCCACGGCAAGGGTACGGGGGCTTTGAAGGAGGAGATCCGCCGTTACCTCCGCACGGTGCCTGAGATCGCTTCGGCGGTCGACGAGCATGCCGACCGCGGCGGGGCGGGAATAACGATCGTGACTTTTTCGTGATAGCGGCGCATTTTCGCACTTCCCTTGCGTCCCACGAATGGGAAATACGCCTGTATGTCCCATCCGTGTGCCGCGGCACGGAGCCCGAAACTGCATCCGCTCTGACGAAAAAAATTGAAACGAATGATTCCGACTTGATGCCGGAGCCGTGAAACGCAGGGCGGACTAAAAGCGCGAGCGGAGGGGACGGTTTGCTTGCAAACCCGCGAATAGTCGCCCGGAGCCAGCGTTAGGCCGCCCTAAGTAGGCGAAGGCATCCGTCGGAGAGTTTTTGGTACTTTTTGCGGAAAAAAGTACCAAGGAAAAATTTAGGTATTTTATGAAATATCTGCTTTCACAAATCGCCGCCGTCGTGGGCGGCAAGTTCTCGGGCACGGACTGCGAGGTGCAGTCGGTGGTGACCGACAGCCGTTCGCTGACGTGCGAACTGGGCTCCGGACCGATGTTCGTCGCCATGTGCGGCGCTAACCACGATTCGCACGACTACATCGCGCAGATGTACGCGCGCGGGGTGAGGGCGTTCCTCACCGAACGCGGCGTCGAACCCCTGCCCGGGTGCGGGTATGTCGTGGTCGGGAACGCCATCGCGGCCCTGCAATGCCTGGCGGCCTACCACCGGGCGCAGTTCAAAGGAACGGTGGTCGGCATCACCGGGTCGAACGGCAAGACCGTCATCAAAGAGTGGATCGCCGAGGAGCTGCCTGCGGGGATGAAGTGCTACCGCTCGCCCAAGAGCTACAATTCGCAGCTGGGCGTGCCGCTGTCGGTGCTGATGATCGAGGGCGACGAGCAGCTGGCGCTGATCGAGGCGGGCATCTCGAAGCCTGGGGAGATGGAGCGGCTGGAACGCATCATCCGTCCCGACGTGGTGGTCTTCACCTCGATCGGCGACGCGCATCAGGAGAACTTCCTCAATCTGGAACAGAAATGCAACGAAAAGATGCTCCTCGCCCACCGGGCCGGGACCATCGTTTACCATAGTTATTACGAGCCGCTGGGGCGCATGGTCGCCGCGCGGTTCGCCGAGCGGAAACTCTGCGACGCCGCAGCGTGTCCCCAAGTTCCCGAGGCGGTGATCGGCAACGAGGCGTCGCGCCGCAACGCCCAGATCGTCGAGGCGTTCTGTGCGGCGATGGGCTATCCCGCACCGTCGTTCTCCGAGGCCCCCGAGGTCGCCATGCGTCTGGAAGTCAAAGACGGCATCAACGATTCGGTGCTCATCAACGACGCCTACAACCTCGACCTCAATTCGCTGGCGCTGGCGCTGGACTACCTGCACAACGTGGCGCTGTCGCGGCGCCGGACGCTCGTGCTGTCGGACATCGCGCAGAGCGGGCTGACGGACGACGAACTGTACGGCCGTGTGGCCGGGATGGTCTCGCGGGCGGGCGTCGATACGCTGATCGGCATCGGACCCAAACTGAAACGCTACGCCGCGCTGTTCGACTGCGACCGGGAGTTTTTCGCCTCGACCGACGAGTGTATCGCCCGCATCGGCCGCCGAGCCGTGGCGGGACGCGCCGTGCTGCTGAAAGGGGCCCGGGAGTATCGCTTCGAGAAGCTGGCTCACGCCCTGGCGCGCAAGAGCCACACGACGGTGCTGGAGGTCGATCTCGATGCCATGATCCACAACCTCAATTATTTCCGTTCGAAGCTGGACTTTTCGACGAAGCTCGTGGCGATGGTCAAAGCGGGATCGTACGGCGCCGGGGATTTCGAGGTGGCGCAGATGCTTCAGCATCAGGGCGTCGATTACCTCGCCGTGGCATTCGCCGACGAGGGCGTGCTGCTGCGCGAGCGGGGGATCACGATGCCCGTGGTGGTGCTGAATGCCGACGCCGACAGCTTCGACCAGATGATCGCCAACCGTCTCGAACCCGAGATATACAGCTTCCGCTCGCTGGCGGATTTCGCCGATGCGGTGTCGCATGCCGGGGAGATACGCTATCCCATCCACCTGAAGCTCGATACGGGCATGCACCGGCTGGGATTTATGGAGGATGAGATAGAGCGCTTGTGCGAAGAACTGCCGAAACTGCCCGCCGTGAAGGTGGCGTCGGTATTTTCGCACCTGAACTGCGCCGACATGCCCGAAGAGGATGCCTACACGCGGGCGCAGATCGCGCGTTACGACCGCATGAGCGCGGCCATCGCCGCGTCGCTGCCGTATCCCGTGATTCGCCATACGGCCAATTCGGCCGCCATCGAGCGCTTCCCCGAAGCGCAGTTCGACATGTGCCGCCTCGGGCTGGGACTCTATGGCTTCGGCTGGGAGCACAACGCGGGCCTGCGTCCGGTGTCGACGCTCAAAACCCGTATCGTGCAGGTCAAACACCTCGAAGCGGGCGACGCCGTGGGGTACGGACGCGCCGGGAAGCTCCTGCGGCCGACCGTGACGGCTACGGTGCCGATCGGTTATGCCGACGGGCTGGACCGCCACCTGGGGTGCGGACGCTGGTCGATGCGCGTGAACGGGCAGCCTGCGCCGATCGTCGGACGGGTCTGTATGGACAGTTGCATGATCGACGTCACGGACATTCCGGGCGTCGGGGAGGGCGACGAGGCGGTGGTATTCTCGGCGGAGCCGGGCAACGACCTCGAAACGATGGCCCGCGTGCTGGAGACCATTCCTTATGAGATTATGACCTCGGTGTCGGGACGTGTGAAACGAATTTACCTCAAAGAGTAATGGCTTACGGAACCCTCTACCTGATACCCTGTCCGATCTCGGACGAGACGGCGCCGTGGGACGTGCTGCCCGCGGTCAACCGCGACGTGATGAACTCGCTGGACTATTTCATCGTCGAGAATACGCGTTCGGCGCGGCGTTTTCTCTCGAAAGCCGGTGTCGAACGGCCCATCGGAGAGCTGGAATTCCGCGAACTGAACGAGCATACCGCCGCCGGACGCGAGGTCGAAGAGCTGGTGAAACCCTTGTTGGAAGGCCGTTCGGCAGGGGTGATCTCCGAGGCGGGCGTGCCGGGTGTGGCCGATCCGGGGGCGTTGGTCGTCGAGGCGTGCCATCGCCGCGGCATCCGCGTGGTGCCGCTCGTGGGACCGTCGTCGATCATCCTTGCCGTGATGGCTTCGGGGCTCAACGGCCAATCGTTCGCCTTCAACGGCTACCTGCCCGTGAAGCCGCCCGAACGGGCGAAAGCCATCCGCTTTTTCGAGCGGCGGGCCCTGACCGAAGGGCAGTCGCAGTTGTTCATCGAGGCGCCCTACCGCAACGGGAAGCTGATGGAGCAGTTGGTGCAGACGCTCGGGGCGGAGACCCGCCTGACGGTGGCTGTGGACCTGACGGCTCCCGGCGAGCTGGTCGAAACCCATACGGCGGGGGAGTGGCGGCGGCGCCAGCTGCCCGAGATGAACAAGCGGCCGGCTATTTTTATTATCGGATAAGCGCAGTTTTGCCGTGAAACGGCTTTTGGGCGGTAGGTCGCAGACCGGTTCGATGCCCGACCGCAGGTATTGTCTTTGAAGCCCGGCCCTTAGCCGGGTTGGTATGCAATTTGTTCGAATATGTGGTGGAAAACTAAAAAAACACAAGATATGAAAAAAGAAGAGATTTATAATGAGGCTGTTAGCGGTGACGAGGGCTTCGTTCCGGGCGAGGGTTACCCCTCGTGCGACGGCGAGCCCTGTGCCAATGTGTCAGACGCGGCAGACGATGCGACTGACACAATGACAGACGGCGATCCGGCAGCCGAGGACGATGCCGCCAAGGCGCTCGAGGAGGCCGTGGCCCATTGGCAGGACAAATTCGTGCGTCTGCAGGCCGAGTTCGACAATTACCGCAAGCGGACGCTCAAAGAGAAGATGGAGCTGGTGCAGACCGGGGGCCGCGACGTGCTGCTGGCCATGCTGCCCGTGCGCGACGATGTGCAGCGCGCCGTGGACGCCATGCAGAAGAGCGACGACCTGGAGGCTCTGCGGGCTGGCGTGACGCTCATTTCACAGAAGTTCACCGAGGCGCTGCGGCAGAAAGGCGTGACCGAAATCGAGGTGCTGGACCGGGAATTCGACGCCGATCTTTCGGAGGCTGTGGCCAAGTTCGCCGCCGGCGACGAGAAGAAGGGCAAGGTCATCGACGTGGTTCAGACGGGTTACAAGCTGGGCGACAAGGTGCTGCGCTTCGCAAAAGTTGTTGTAGGAGAGTAAGACCATGGCAGAAAAGAGGGATTACTACGAAGTGCTGGGCGTCCAGAAGAACGCTAACGCTGACGAAATAAAGAAGGCATACCGCAAAGCGGCCATCCAGTACCACCCCGACAAAAACCCCGGGGACAAGGAGGCCGAGGAGAAGTTTAAGGAGGCCGCAGAGGCTTACGACGTGCTGTCGAATCCCGACAAGCGTGCCCGTTACGACCAGTTCGGCCATGCCGGAATGAGCGGCGCGGCAGGCGGCGGAGCCGGGGGCTTCGGCGGATTCAGCGGCGGAGGGTTCTCGATGGAGGACATCTTCTCGCAGTTCGGCGACATTTTCGGCGGTCATTTCGGCGGCGGGTTCCGTTCGTCGGGCGGCGGCGGTTCGCGCCACGTGAACCGCGGTTCGGATATCCGTGTGCGGGTCAAACTGACGCTGGCGGAGATCGCCAACGGCGTCACCAAGAAGCTCAAAATCAACAAAACCATCGCCTGTGACAAGTGCGGCGGCACGGGAGCCAAGGATGCCAATTCCTATTCGACCTGCCCGACCTGCAACGGTGCGGGGTATGTTACGCGGGTGGAAAACACCTTCTTCGGCCGCATGCAGACGCAGGGGGTGTGCCCCACGTGCGGCGGCTCGGGCAAGGTGATTACGGCGCAGTGCGACAAATGCAAAGGCGAAGGCACGCTGCGCGGCCAGGAGGTTGTGGAGATTAAGATTCCTGCCGGCGTGGGCGAGGGGATGGTCCTCACGGTCACGGGCAAGGGCAATGCGGCGCGTCAGGGCGGCGTGAACGGCGACCTGCTGGTGATGATCGAGGAGGAGTCGGACGCAGAACTGGTGCGCGACGGCAACGACCTGATCCACAACCTCAATATCACCGTGACGACGGCCCTGCTGGGCGGCACGGTGGAGGTGCCGACCGTGGACGGGCGCGCCAAAATCAAAATCGCTCCGGGAACGCATGCCGGCAAGGTGCTGCGCCTGGGCGGCAAAGGTTTGCCCGACGTGAACGGCTACGGCCGCGGCGACGAGCTGGTGGTGGTGGACATCACCATCCCCGCGAAACTCTCGGCCGAGGAGAAGAAACTCGTCGAGCAGTTGGCGGCGCAGCCCGGTTTCCAGAAGGCCGAATCGGTCAAGAACCAGAACATTTTCGAACGGATGAAGAGTTTCTTCCGGTAAAGCCCCGGCTAAGAGACGGTTTTAGGGGGCGTTGGCCGGGTATGGGGCGCCGGATATGCTTCCGCTTGCCGAAGGCCGTTTCTTAAACGGCCCTCGCCTGTTGCACGCAGTTGTCGCATCGCGGCCGAAATGCTGTAAAAAAGAGTGCCATGCAATAAAATAGTGAAGATATTCGTATCTTTACAAAAAAAATAGGACGACCATGTTAGGCTTTACCCCGTTTAAGAAGCACGCGAACAAGTTCAACTATATCCCGCGTTATTACGACCCCGAGAAAGAGGCGCGTGAACAGCGCCGTGCTGAACTCCACGGCGAGCGGGCCGAGGATGCCGGACGCGAATACAAGCCCGGGCAGTACATCCGCACCCAGCGCGAAGCCCGTGCGGCGCGGCGTGCCGGCGAGGACAAGACGGGGCAGGGCCGGATTTTGAAGATGGCGGCGGCGGCCGTGCTGGTGCTGCTGTTCATCTATCTTCTGTACCCGAAGCTGGCCGACGTGTTCCTGCGTGCGCGGACCCCGGCCGCACCGGTCCGGACCGAGCAGGCCGCGGAGGAGTTCAACCCCTATGCACCCATTACGGTCGTCCCCAACGATTACCAGGAGGAGTAAATGGCAGACAAGATCAGATTACTACCCGAGGTCGTCGCCAACCAGATCGCCGCGGGCGAGGTCGTCAACCGACCCGCCTCGGTGGTGAAGGAGATGATGGAAAACGCCATCGACGCAGGTGCGACCTCCGTGAAAGTCAATTTCCGCGACGGCGGCAAGGATTTGATCCAGATTGTGGACGACGGCTGCGGCATGTCGCCCATCGACGCACGCATGGCTTTCGACCGCCATGCCACGAGCAAGATCGGGGCTGTGGAGGACATCTACGCCCTGCATACGTTCGGATTCCGCGGTGAGGCCCTGGCTTCGATCGCCGCCGTGGCGCAGGTCGAACTGCGCACGCGGCAGGCGGGCGACGAGGTGGGCACCCAGACTGAGATCAACGGCGGGCAGTTCGCGGCTCAGAATCCCGTGATGTGCCCCGTGGGGTCGCAGTTCTTCGTGCGCAACCTCTTTTACAACGTCCCGGCGCGCCGCCGTTTCCTGGACAAGAGCACTACGTCGGCTTCGCAGATCAAGGCCGAGTTCCAGCGCATCGCGCTCTGCAACCCGCAGATCGCTTTCGAACTCTATGCCAACGACGCCCCGGTTTACACGTTGCGGGCTTCGTCGCTGGCTGGCCGTATCGTGGACGTGGTGGGGCGCCATATCAAACAAAACCTGCTGGAAGTCGAGGCCGACACCTCGATCGCCCGCATCGAGGGCTATATCGGCCGTCCGGCGGCCGCCAAGAAACGCAATACGGAGCAATATCTGTTCGTCAACGGACGCTTTTTCAAAAGCAGCTACCTGACGAGCGCCATCCTGAAGGCCTACGAAAAGCTGATTCCCGAGAACAGCCAGCCGTCGTATTTCCTCTTCCTCGAGATCGATCCCGGACGTATCGACGTGAATGTCCATCCGCAGAAGACCGAGGTGAAGTTCGCCGACGAGGAGGCCGTGTGGCAGATCATCAATGCCGCCGTGCGCGAGACGCTGGCCAAGACGGGCGCCGTGCCGCTGATGGATTTCGACCGCGAGGGCATGGTGGAGATTCCCGTGCTGCAGAAAGGCGCCGTGTACAGCGAGCCGCAGGCGATGTCCAACAGCAACTACAATCCGTTCAGCGAGGAGTATATCGACCCTTCGGCGCCCGATCCCAACGAGGATTTCACGGGCTTCGACGTGCCGTACAGCGACGGCGGGGTCGTGTCGGACAACTCTGCCGCGGGATTCCGCACGGGCGGAGGCCGGAGCGTCGTACCCGCATTCCCGCAGGGAGGGGCGTTCGGCCTGCCTGCGACGGACGGCGGGGAGTTCGAGGAGTTCGAGTCGGGAGGCGGTTTCGAGATCGCTTCGGGCGGGGGCTTCGACGACAGCGCATTGGATTTCATCCCTTCCGCCGCCGCTCCCGAGCAGCAGCGCTTCGACATGGCGCAGCGTCCGGAGTTCACCGATCCGCTGCCGTTGCCGGGCGGGTATGTCGCCGCCCTGCTGAACGGTCGCTTCGTGGTGGTGGACGTGCGCCGCGCCCGCGAACGGATTCTTTACGAGGATTATCTGCGCATGCTGGGCAACGGTTCGTCGGTGAGCCAGCAGTTGTTGTTTCCCGAGCGGCTGGTGCTCTCGGGCGACGAATACGCCCTGCTGGAGGAGAACGCCGTGGAATTCGCCTCGCTGGGCTTCGACATCGACTTCTGCGGCGAAGGGGCCGTAGAGGTGAAGGGTACGCCTGCCGACATGCCCGCCGACGCGGTGGACAAACTGTTGTTCGAGCTGTTGCAGGCCTTTGCGACCCCCGTGTCGCTGGCCGACGTCCGGCGGGAGAAGATCGCCGGCGTGATGGCCCGCTCGGGCGCCAAGGGCACAGGGCGTCCGCTGACGCGCGAAGAGGCCGCGGCGCTGCTGGGGCAGTTGGCCGATACGGGCAGTTTCAGTTTCTCGCCCTCGGGCAAGGCGATCACCGCGGAGATCACCCCCGAAGATTTGCGCGCCAAGCTGGGATAATCCCGCGGAAAGAGTTACATTTGCAAAAATTAAAAACGTCATGAACCGTTATTTTCAGACCCCTCCGGTCGTTAAGAACCTGATAATAATCAATGTGCTGGTCTATATGGCCACGGCGCTGCTGCCCGTGGGCAATCAGATCATGGAGTACTGCGCCCTGTCGCTCGGGACGCCGTTTTTCCATACCTACCAGTTCATTACCTACATGTTCCTGCACGCCAATTTCGAGCATATCTTCTTCAACATGTTCGCGCTGTGGATGTTCGGGCGGACGCTCGAATACGAACTGGGGTCACAGCGATTCCTGACCTTTTACATGGTCTGCGGCATCGGCGCGGCGCTGATCCAGTACCTCACGGCGCTGGCCTTCGGGGAGCTGCCGCTGCTGCTGGTCGGTGCGTCGGGCGCCGTGATGGGCCTGCTGCTGGCGTTCGGCGTGATGCACCCCAATGCGGTCATCATGCTGCTGATACCGCCTATCCCGATGAAAGCCAAATGGTTCGTCATCATCTACGCCGTCATCGAGCTCTTCCTCGGATGGAGGGGTGTGGGCAATGTGGCCCATTTCGCCCACGTGGGCGGTATGTTGTGGGGCTTCCTGCTGCTGCATTGGTGGAAACGCCGCGGAACGATCCGTTTCTAAACGATGGCTTCGGATTATTACAACGATTACGGAGGACGCCCGGCGAAACGCCGCCGCAGCCTGTTCATGGGACTGCTGGACCTGATTCTGACGATCGCTACCGTTGCGGCGGCCGTCACGACCGTCCTTACCTATTGCGTCCCTTACGTCGATCCCGCCCGGGTCTGGTTCTTCCCCGTGCTGGGACTCGCCGCGCCCGGCATCTATGTCGCGTCGGTGGTGCTGATGCTCTACTGGGTCATCCGGTGGCGCAAGGTGCGGGCCCTGGTGATGCTGGCGGTCGTCGTGGCGGGGCTTTTCAAAGTCTCGCTTTTCTGGAGGCCCGAAATCCGCCGCAGTTATGACGGGGAGGCCGTTTACGACCGCGGGGCGTTCCGGGTGATGACCTACAACGTCCGCAGTTTCTACGGCGAGAACGGCGGCAGCAGCGTCGACGACATCCTGCAGCTGATCGCCGGCCAGGACCCCGACATCATCTGTTTGCAGGAGTTCAACGCCCGCCTCGCGGAGCGCTCCGAGGAGTTCGCGCTGCTCGACGAGAAATACGAGAGCGCCCATTTCGGACGCACGCAGGCCCCCGATTCGGTCTACGGTGCGACGATGGCCATTCTGAGCAAATACCGCATCCTGCGGACCGGTACGGTGCTGACGCCCTCGTCGTCGGTCTGGGCCGACGTGATGATCGGCGACGACACGGTGAGGGTGTTCAACAATCACCTCCGTTCGACGGCCATCAACGCTTCGGACAACGAGTTCATCACCAGCCACCGCTTCCTCTCGGATACGGCGCGCGAGACCAAGATTCGCAGCATCGTCACGCGCCTGCGCGAGAACAGCGTGCTGCGGGCCCGGCAGGTGGACAGCATCGCCAAGGTCGTGGGGGCGACGCGCACGCGGAAGATCGTCTGCGGCGACTTCAACGACACGCCGATGTCGTATGTCTACCGCACGATGGCCCGGGGACTGCGCGATGCTTTCAGCGAGTGCGGCTCGGGCTATTCGCATACGTTCCGGGGATTTTACAACACGCTGCGCATCGATTATGTGCTGAGTTCCGCGGGGCTCGAGACCCTCTCTTACGAGGTGCTGCCGGTCGAATATTCGGACCACCATCCCGTCGTCGTTCGGCTCCGGAAGAGTTCGTAGGCGGATGGGTTCAGATAAAAACGGTCCGGGCTGTTGAAGCCCGGACCGCTTGGTTTATTCCTCGATCTTCCGGCGGGGATGGACCATGTTTTCGGGCCGGAGGACCTTATGCAGCTCCTTCTCGCTCATCAGCTTGTGTTCCAACACCAGGTCGTAGATGCCCTTGCCGGTTTCGAGCGCCTCCTTGGCCAGCATGGTCGAGGTCTCGTAACCCAGGTAAGGATTGAGGGCCGTCACCAGTCCGATGCTGTTGTAGACCATCCGGCGGCATACCTCCTCGTTGGCCGTGATGCCGACGATGCACTTTTCGCGCAGGGTGTTCATCGCGTTGACCAGCATCTCGATGCTTTCGAAGAGGCAGTGGACGATGATCGGTTCCATGACGTTCAGCTCCAGCTGGCCCGCCTCGGAAGCGATGGTCACCGTGAGGTCGTTGCCGATGACGCGGAATGCGACCTGATTGACGACTTCGGGGATCACGGGGTTGACCTTGCCCGGCATGATCGACGATCCCGGCTGGCGTGGCGGGAGGTTGATCTCGTTCAGTCCGCAGCGGGGGCCCGACGACAGGAGACGCAGGTCGTTGCAGATTTTCGAGAGTTTGACCGCAAGGCGTTTCAGCGCCGAGGAGTTCATGATGAAGGCTCCCGTGTCGTTCGTGGCCTCGATCATGTTCGACGCTTTGACCAGCGGCAGTCCCGTGATCCCGCGCAGGCACCGCGTGCAGACCTCGGCATAGTCGGGATCGGCATTGATGCCCGTTCCGATGGCCGTGGCGCCCATGTTGATCTCGTAGAAGAGCTTCAGGTTGACCTCCAGCCGTTCGGTCTCCTCGGCGAGGTTGGCGGCGTAGGCTTCGAACTCCTGCCCGAGGGTCATCGGCACGGCGTCCTGCAATTGCGTGCGGCCCATTTTGATAATGTGGGCGAACTCCCCGCCCTTGGCGTGGAACGCCGCGATCAGCTCGCGCAGCGCGCCGACCAGCTTTTCGATGCTCCGTACCAGCGCGATCTTCACGGCCGTGGGGTAGGCGTCGTTGGTCGACTGCGAGAGATTGACATGATTGTTGGGGTGGCAATATTGATACTCGCCTTTCTCATGCCCGAGGAGCTCCAGCGCCCGGTTGGCGATCACTTCGTTGGCGTTCATGTTGGTCGAGGTCCCGGCGCCGCCCTGCACCATGTCGACCACGAACTGCTCCCGGAGTTTCCCGGCGCGCAGCTCCTCGCAGGCCCGGACGATGGCGTCGGCGATCGCGGGGTCGAGCAGTCCCAGCTCGAGGTTGGCCATGGCGGCGCCTTGTTTGACGTCGGCCAGGGCGCGGATCAGCTCCGGGAAGAAGCAGAGCCGCACACGGCTGATGTGGAAGTTCTCCACCGCGCGCATGGTCTGCACGCCGAAATAATACTCCGCCGGGATTTCCATCTCACCCAGCAGATCGTGCTCACGACGGGTCTTGCCCGAGAGTTTGATGTCTGTAAAGTTCATGGTCGGAATGTTTTTTATAAAGGTACGAAAATGCGATCCGGTTACTACACCAAATATAGTGCTTTTTCAGTCACTTTGTTATAATAAAAAATTCTTGCTAACTTTGTGTCCGGCCGCGGGGCGGGACAACCCCGGCGGCCGCGGAACGCAGAACCGGAAAAATAAATAAAGATCATGATTTTAGACTCTCTGAAAAACAGCGCGTTGTATGAAAACGTCAACCCGCGCATGAAAAAAGCCTTTGCGCTGATCGCTTCGACGGACTGGACGAAGATGGAGCCGGGCATCCACGAACTCGACGGCAAGGACATCTATGTCAACGTGATGGAGCGCGAGCTCAAACAGAAATCCGACGCCAAGCTCGAAGTGCACAACGAATACATCGACATCCAGGTGCTCGTCACCGGCAAGGAGGAGGCTTTCGGCTGGAGCGAGCGCAAGGACCTTCGGATGCCGCAGGGCGGGTTCGACGCCGAGAAGGACATTCAGTTCTTTGATGACGTGCCGCAGACCTATTATACGCTGCGTCCGGGCCAGTTCACGGTGCTTTTCCCCGAGGACGGCCACGCTCCGATGGTGGGCGAGGGAACGGTGCGCAAGATCATCGTCAAAGTGCGCAAATAAGCGCCGCAGGCGATACCGCTACGGGCCGGAGCATAGTCTCCGGCCTTTTTTTGTCCGGCGGCGAGGAGTGCTTCGGGCCTTGGCGTCCGGGCGGAAACGAAAGCGTCCGGTCTCCGGGCGGGAATGGATAATAAGATTCCTGCCGCG
>QWCN01006967.1_pt1 | contig 17453 bp, 7 predicted proteins | sample 1972711 | NCBI WGS metagenome assembly QWCN01 (sample SAMN09866707, study PRJNA288562) | Human gut metagenome isolate term1_stool, whole genome shotgun sequencing... | isolation source: gut | host: Homo sapiens | place: USA: California
CATCACCAAGACTGCGGATCTGGCGGGTAACTTCAATACCATTCATATCCGGCAGTCGCCAGTCAATGATATAAGCGTGGAACGCATCTCCCAGTTCCACCGACTGACGTGCACGGAGAACCGCCTCCCTGCCGGAAAGTGTCCATTCTGAACGCATTCCGACCCTCACAAGCATTTTTGTCACACTGTCACAGGTATTAAAGTCATCATCTACAACCAGTGCCTTAAGGCCTTCCAATTCTGCGATCTTCTCTGTATGGTGGCGCTCAGCCTGAATCCGAAATGGCAGACGAACAATAAATTCAGTGCCTTTGCCCTTTTCTGTCTGAACCTCAATGCTTCCGTTCATCATATCCACAATATTCTTAGTGATCGCCATGCCAAGTCCTGTACCCTGGGTTCTGCTGACTGTGGAAGTCCGCTCTCTCTCAAAAGGAGAAAAAATCTTCTGTACAAATTCCTGACTCATGCCGATTCCGTTATCCTTTACCCGGATCTCGTACAATTCACTGCCTTTTACTGTCCCCGGGTATTGTTTGAGACGGACAGAAACCGTTCCGCCTGCCGGTGTAAACTTAACCGCATTAGACAAGAGATTCAGCAGCACCTGATTCAGTCGAGTCTTGTCACAGTAGACGTCCTCATTCGTAACATCCATGGCATCCATATAAAGTTCCAGCTGCTTCGCATGAATCTGCCCGCTGATAATCGTCTTCAGATCATGAAGCACATCTGACAGACTGACTTCTGTTTCTTCCAGATGGATCTTTCCGCTCTCAATACGACTCATATCCAATATATCATTGATCAGCGAGAGCAGATGGTTGCTGGAGGAAAGGATCTTGCCCAGATAATCCCGAACCCTTTTCTGATCATCAATATTACTTACAGCAAGTGTCGAAAAACCGATAATCGCATTCATAGGCGTCCGGATATCGTGAGACATATTTGAGAGGAAGGTACTCTTTGCCCTGTTTGCTGTCTCCGCTGCGCGTACCGCCTCGGAGAGTGCCTGATTCATTTTCCAGTCAGAGGTACGATCTGACATAACCAGGATATATTTCTTTTGCCCGTTTACCTCGCTGCCCATTGCAACAATATAAAACCATCGTTTTTCCCCTGTTTTCTGATGAACACATTCAAAATCCCATTCCTTTTGCTCATAAACCTTGATTTCTTTCAGATAATTCTTCTCGGAAGCTTCAGATTCTTCAGGATGCAGTTTTCCCAGAATACAAATATCTTTATGGATCTGTTCTACTGTAATGCCCAGCAATTTTTCTGCATTCGGACTGACGTAATCCGTCTTGTAGGTTTTTGCATCCAGCATCAGAAAAACATCATCCACATTCATGGAAAGCTTTTGAAACAGTTCGTCACGATACAGAATCTCCGTATCCTTTTTTCTGAGGTCTGTTCTGCCTTTTTGAATAATCAGACTGATAAAAAATGCAGCAATACAGAATACAATCGCACCGACAAGGAGTATTGTACTATGCTGAAGACTGTTCATACTGGCATTGACGATATCCGCCTGGACCAGCCCCAAAAACATCCAGTCCTGAATATCCGATTTTTCATAGACCAGATAGTAGTTCTTTCCATCCAGCTTCAGCAGCATCGCATCGGTACGTCCCGCTTTGAACTTCTCCAAAAGCTCATTGATCTCTTTTTCGGACATATCTGAATGCTCTCTCAGGACACCGAAAAAACTATACACATTTCCCCATGACTCAGAAGAATGATCAATCACAACACGGCCATCCGGATGAACAATAAAACTCTGAGCATTTCCATTGAAAGCAGAAATATCCAGCACATCTACGATATCAGCATTTTCATACGCAATGGCGATCGCATCATATTCAAAATCCTGATAGATCCCATGAGATCTTGGAGTGGCAAAAACAAGCAGCTGAGATTTTCCGGGAACTGCTGCATTCGCTATCACATCATTTCCCTGCCGTATCTCCTCTTCCATATTTTCCTGTAATCCAAGATACCCTGTTTCTCCTGTTGTCATCTTATAGTTTCCGTCTGCTGACAGGAAAAAGAAGTCTAAAAAGCCGACATCTGCCTGCGCTTTCTTTATATAATCACGAATTTCGTCTTCGTTGGAAATATCCTGCAGATTCTCACCCCACATATGAAGATAGGTCAGGTTCTTATCTGTCAGTTCCCGCAGCATATTATCAGACTGATGAAAAACCTCTGTCAGATGAGAAACACTTTCCTCATAAATAGTTTTCGACACAAATCTATAATATTGGAAAACCAGCAGAACAATTCCCACAAAAGCAACAATAAAGCCCCCTATCCTTAATCGTTTTCTCATGACAGGCTTCTTTCTGTCTGTGTTATGATTCTTAATATCCATTCTTCTCACCTCAGAGTCATGTAGTCTTCTGGCTCTGCAAGAATGGCATCACCATCTGAAATATATCCTGTCCAGGTCTCTTTCACAGTGGTATCGCCTCCTTCAAATACAATGTTCTCATCTGCCGGATACGCCTCCATGTGTTTTGGTATCGCAAGACAGGTTACTGTAAAGGTATCCTTGTCCTGAATTTGTTTTCCGTCCTTCGTAACTTTGCTCAGTGTATAACCATCCTCTGTTTCTTTGACTTCCACAGAAATACCGCTGAGCACAGGCAGAGAGCCGCGGTTGAACGGAATGAAGCCACCCTGGTAGCCTTCTACAAAGCTTTTCACTGTCTCTTTTAGTTCAGTTCCGCTCATCTTACTGCTGTAAGCCGCAAGACCATTTGGCATGATCATATCACCGGCCATTTTTTCAGTATAACCGGCCTTCAGCACATTTCCTGTAAAGCTGTTTCCGGTTGCGATCAGCACATCTGTCCCATAAATGCCGCGCAAGGTGTTTGCCATAACAGAATATGCTGCATTTCCGTCACTGCTATGAAAGCGGTTTGAATAGGATTTCTGTGAATCCAGCACGATATTCTCAGAAATGGATTTCTCTTCAAGAAGCTGCTTGTTAAATGCCTCATAGGCCTGCTCTGCATCGTACTCTCCTGAGATCATCCCGGAAACCACATCCTTGGAAACAGAAAAAAAGTCATTTGACGCAATTCGGATATACATATGGTTTTCTTCGATCACAGATTTCACATCCTTCAGATATTCCGTAAGCTGCATATCCACATCCTGACTGTAGCTTAACAGATCCTGTCCATCGTAAATGATCTGGTTCTGTGCATCCTCTGAAAGCATTGTATTCAGTACCCTCATTGCTTTCTTTCGACGTGTTTCATCCTCCGACAGGTCGCTGTTTAAAGCCACCTGAAAATATGGCGTAGTCATAATCCACTTTTCACCGTTCTCCTGAAAGAATGGCAAAAATGTTGTGTTTATACCCTGATCCTGAAACATTTTTACACCGTAAGAGCTGCCGAAGTACATGGCAAGCTTACCACTTTGATACATCTCAACGATGTCGTCGTAATTCATATCCAGATCATCCCGGCTCAGACCGGTATCCCGGATAAACTGCTCCATACGTTCAAAAGCCTCCGGCCAGACGGTACTGTCCAGACCTTCTCTCTTTGTATTATCCGGGTCACTGTAGGCGGTACGCCACTTACGTCCATCTATGGAAGAAAGTTCTGATGCAGACAGCCCCTGCAGTGTTTCCATACAGGTATAATCATAATAATAGTCTGCCGTAAACCCGCGAATGCCCACTTTGTCAAATGCCTGGCAGGCAGAGATAAAGCTTTCGTAATCTGTTGGAAGAGGAATATCATACTTTTCAAAAAGATCTTTATTCACCACAAATCCATGGGCATCCGCACACACCGGGAGCCAGTTTACGCTTCCATCCTTATTCATAAAATTGCTGAGGTAGGTGTCATAGACAGCGCCTGCCACATTGGTTGTGGAAAGGTCCATCAGACTGTCTTTCAGGGGATTTGCATCGTGCAGGGAAAAGCGGCAGCAGGTTATAATATCCGGTAATCCACCATTTTCATTCAAAAATTTGTAGAAATCCAGATCGTTATTTCCCACGACAAATTCAACCTGGATGTCCGGAAGCTGTTCCTGGATGTATGGCGCATATTTTTCATACAGGCTTGTGCTCCATAAATACACCGTGATGGTTTCTGCATCTTCTTTTTCCGCGCTTTTGCTGCCGCAGCCCGAAAGAAGTGTTACGGCAGTCATCATCACAAAAAGCACAGCCAAAGCCCTGTTCCATTTTTTCTTTTTCATTACGAATCCCCTATCTGAAATTATTTTCCGCTAATTCTGCAATTCATGAATTACCTTTACCAATAGATTCACATCAACAGGCTTAGAGATATGTTCGTCCATTCCTGCTTCTTTTGCTCTTATTCTGTCCTCCGTAAACGCATTTGCTGTCATTGCAATGATTGGTATTTTCTTTGCATCCTCTCTGTCCAAAGACCGGATCCTCTTTGTAGCTTCATAGCCATTCATGACCGGCATCATAATGTCCATAAGAATAACATCAAATTCACCCTGTTCACTATTTCTGAACAGTTCAACAGCTTCCTGTCCATTCCATGCCTTTGTCACATCAGCACCTTCCTTCTGAAGCATAAACTCTGCAATTTTCATGTTCAGCTCGTTATCCTCTGCCAGAAGAATATGCCGCCCCTTTATAGATTTTTCGGATACATCCTTCTGTTCTTCACGTTTATCCACATCCGGATCTATTTTAAACGGAACCCGGATCACAAATGTGGTTCCCGCACCTTCTTCACTTTCAAAGGTAATCGTTCCGCCCATTTTTTCGACCAGCTTCTTTGAAATCGGCATTCCCAGGCCTGTTCCTGTAAATTTTGTTCGGCTTCCTGTGTGTTCCTGTGCAAATGGTTCAAACACACGTTTCTGGAACTCCTCAGACATTCCGATTCCTGTATCCCGGCAGACAAATTCCATTGTCGTCATTCCGGGCTGTTTGGATGGAATTTCTATGCAGCTGATATAAATTTCTCCGTTTTCTCTGTTATATTTCACCGCATTCGACAGAATATTCATCATCACACGTTTCACATACCCCGGACTTCCAATAAAATCGCGGTGTGTAATTTCTTTTTTCTCCCACATGATCCGGATATTCTGTTCTGCAGCCATCTGCTCGATCACAACAAATACTTCCCTGAAAATACTGCTCAGATTAAACGGAATCTCTTCCAGAACGATTTCACCTGACTCAAGCTTACTCATGTCCAGAACATCGTTTACCAGTTCCAGCAACAGATTGGATGCCTCTTTAATCTTTGTCCTGTATTCCGTCTGCTTCTCCATATCATCTGCGTAATGGTCTGCCATATTGACCATTCCGCGGATTCCATTGATCGGAGTCCGGATATCATGGCTCATCCGCTGGAGAAACTCCGTTTTTGCCTCATTGGCGGCTTCTGCCTTTTTTGCAGCTATCAGAAGTTCTGCCTTATATTTTTCATCTTTTTCCTGTTCCTGTTTCTGATGTGCCTGCTTTATTCTGTATGTCCAGAACCAGAATGTGCTGAATATCAGAAAATAAAGAAAAATAACACTTATCACACTTAATGGAAGATTACTGAATACTTCCGTATCCGAAAGATACGCATAGATATAATAATCACGCTGCTTCAGCATGATTCCGTAGCATCCGGCTCCTTCATTCTTCAAATGATAAATGTGCTGACTGTCTGTATGCTTTTTCATTGCCTGAACAACTTCGTTGTCGGCTGTATTCTGCCCTAACAGGCTCTCATCATTGCTGGCAACAACGATTCCCTCGTCTGCAACAAGAATCGTTCCATCTTTCTGGACACTATAACCATTTAAAAGCCCCTGTATCGTCAGTGTGTAATTTCTGGTAAATTCAGGAGATGTGTAATAATAGATTGCAACGATACCCGGCGCATCTTTTCTGGCACAGGCTGCAATGTCGATAAGTGCCCCGTCTGCTCTGCTAAATCGTTCCGAATAAGATCTTTCTTCATATCCGCTGAAATCCATGATAATATCTTTTTGCAGATACTCCGTAATCTCATCAGCCAGAGACTCATCCGTGCTGTATTCGCAGTCCTTCTTTCCTTCTGCATCCAGTACAATGATACCATCCACCCAGAGAGTCTGCAGATTTTCCTTCAGAAACTCCCTGCTTAGCTGCCCGCCGTTTTCTGTTTCCATTTTAATATTTGTACTCATTTGTCTGGCACTTTCAATGGCACGGAGGAGACTTTTAGATTCCGAAGATTCATTATAATGTGTGTAGGTGGAGCACTGCACTTTCACATAGTTTACAATCTCCACCATTCTTTTCTCTGCTTCTTCTTTTTCCGCGTGGAAGAAATAAAACAGAGAGACTACAGCCACACAGATTCCAATCAGACCACCGAGCAGCTGGATTCGTTTTTCCTTTTTCTTTCTCTTAATACCCAAGATCATCCACCTCCAGATACTTCCGGGGATCATCCAGATATTTTTCAATGATTTTCAGGGACGTGCCATCCTGACGCATTTCTTCCAGCGTCTGGCTCATCTGCTCACAAATTCCTCTGTCATCATTTTTTGCGAAAGCGACACCTATTCCTGTGATCATCAGAGGCTCTTCCAGAATACGAAAACTTGCGTCATAATCCTTCATATATTGGACAATCGATTCCTCATGTGCGGCAACTGCATCTACATATCCTTTCCCAAGAAAGGTATAGATCAGTTCTCGGTGTCCAAGACTGATCAGATTTCCCAGTTTGGGAATTCTCTCATCCGTCCGATTCAGGAAGATGCCTTCCGGTTTGGTTGTGGACTGGACAGCCAGGTTCTTTCCCTCCAGGTCACTCAGTTTATAGATATCACTGTTCTCATTTACCGCAACCACCTGACGGCTTGCTATGTATGGTCCCGCCCAGCGATAATCGTCAAGGCGTCCTTCCATGGAAAAACAACCCATGATACAGTCAATCTCTCCGCTCTCCACCAGTTCCTTTTTCTTCTCCCAGTTAATCTGGACAACCTCCACCTGATAGCCCATTCTTTTGAATGCTTCCGTAGCCAGTTCTACATCTATGCCCGTCGGCACACCATCCTCATTCAGATAATTATAGGGTGGATAACTGTCGCTGCCGAGCGTAATGACCGGCTTTTCGGTTTCTTTTTTACTGCTGTCTGTATTTTTACACCCTGTCAGGGTGACTGCTAAAATTCCCGCAAGCAAAATGCCTGCAATTATTCTTTTTCCTTTCATTTTTCTTCTATTCCTGCTATTCTGCTATTTTCCTTTTTTACAATATCAAAATATCCAACAATTCCTATGTATCTGATGAAGCTTTATTTTACCATAAAAAAAGCACTGCCAAACAGACAGTGCACCTCATTTCATGCAACTGGCTGCCATTTTACAGGCCCTGTAGCTTTGCGTCCCAGACTTTCATCTGGTTTGTTTGCGTCCCAGACTTTCATCTGGTTTGCCGAATATCCTATTAAAGCTTTTAAACTCAAGCGAAAATATTGATATCATTATACTCCCATATTCCACTGTACGCAAGCAAAACCACGCCGTTTTAATGCTTTTAATGCTTTTGAAACGGCGAATCATTGAGATTGATCAAGATTCAATCCTTTTTTCTGATACTTCGACCGAATCAGCCACTTCTGATCAATCTTCCGCACCCCATCTTCAAACCGGATATGCAGATTCACCGAGCCCGTTTTCTGCTCTACTTTTTCCACCCTGCCATGCCCGAATTTGGGATGAGACACCTGCTCACCGATTTGATACTGAATTACGCTGTCTTTCGCTTTCTTATGCTCCTGCTCCCGCCGATACCGATCCCGCAGAGGGACCGTCTTATCGTGAATCGGATTTTTCAGGACCTTGTCGTAATTATGCTTCATCAATGCCTCGCCTGCCTTGTAATAGGGCGTCGGTGCTGCGCCCACCAGGGAACAACAGTATTTCCAGGCGCTGCCGTGGGTGCCTGACTGCCACTGATACTGCTTCGGAATCGGCATATTGTACTGCATGTAATGGGCGTATTCATGGCGGTAGAGATCTGTCCGCTCCTCTTTGCTCAGCGGATGCTTCACCGCATAGCCGATAAAAAGCAGAGAAAAATGAAAATGCTCCTTCTCATTGTGACTGCCCCGGGTGTAGGAGCCCAGACAGTCCGTGTCCATGCCGAAGGTAATCGGCACCATAGCCCCCTGTAGGTGAAATTTCCGGTCAAGCTGCTCGTAGAGATTCTGGATCTGCGTCCGCAGAATCGGAATTTCTTTCTCCAGATTGGCCTTTAAAAACAAATTATCTTCAAAATTTTCCATACCTGTTCCTCAAATACTCATTTTCTGTGGTTTCATTCACGCTACTCGCGAAATCATTTCCCTTAGGCTGTCCTTATAACTGCCCCTCACGCAGGATCCCAAAATCACGATGACCGTCGGCGCCACGCCTTCCGCCGCCATGTGACACTCAATAACGAAAAACAGGTTCAGAATCACATTGATTACACCCGCAAAAGCAAGATACATCAGCGGATGCTTTGTATCGCCCGAAGCGCTCATGACGCCGTTGCCAAAATTGTAGATACCCATAGCCGGCATGCCGACGGCATAGATTTTCAGATATAAAACCGCACCATCGATAAGCTCCGGCTTGGTGTTCATCAGCGACAGCATTCCCTTCGCAAAGAAAAAACAGATTCCGCCTGTCAGAAGTCCCATAAGGCCGCAGAGCAAAAAAGCCGTATGAATGGTCTTTTCCACAGCGAACCGCTGACCATTTCAATCTCCTTTAATTGTTTCATATTTTCACTCATGGTAAATCTTTCCCTCACTAGAGCATACTATCTACCTTTCTTTTTGTAAATATGGAAATTTTGACGGAGTCATGGGATATTTTCTCTTGCGAAAAATGCAGCAAGAACCCCATACCTCACAAAATGAAACAGATAGCTTCCGATCTCAAAAATGACGCAGCTTCCCATGGGGGAACCTGCGCCATTTCGTCCGTCTTATATAAAATTTTATCCTAACAGTTCTTCCACCATCTGTGCATCAAATTTCACGGCTTTTACTCCATTTACCTCAATCTGGTACAGCGCATTGGCCGCGATATGCTCCGCCGCCTGCTCCAGGTCACGGATTCCGGTCGTATCCGCATACCTGGCAATGACTGCGTCCAGGCCTTCCGGCGTCACGATGCACTCATCCTTACGAAGACTCATGCGCTTCAACACCTTCGGCAACGCAAATTTGGAAAAAATCACCTTTTTCTCTTCTTCCGTGTAATCCGGAATATCAATCACCGCAAAACGGGACATGAGCGGCGCGCTGATCTGGCTCTTATCGTTGGCTGTGGCGATTGGGTACACGCCTACGGTGGGCACCATACATTCCATGTAGTTGTCGGTGAAGCCCAGGTTGTCCAGCAGTGTCAGCAGCACATCTGCGGGATTGCCGTTGCCCTTTCCGGCGTTGGCCTTGTCCAGCTCATTGATAATGAACACCAGATTGGACTCGCCTGACATGGAAAACGCCTCCATGATGATACCCGGCTTCGCGTTGGCATAGACACGGGAGCTTCCGGTCAGCTGCTCCGGATCGTTAATGGAGCTCATGTCCAGGGTGGTCCACGGCAGCTTCAGGATACGCGCCACCGCATAGGCGATCTGGGATTTTCCGGTTCCGGCCGGTCCCACCAGAAGCAGTCCGTAAGCCGGAAGTGTATGGGTACGGTTAATCTGTATGATGGTTTCGATAATACGCTGCTTTACTTTCTCCATGCCGTAGAGCTCTTCATCGAGAATTCTGCGGGCTTCCTTCGGATCAATAGACTCAAAATAATTGCTCTTCCACTGAATATTCATCATAATGGACAGGGCCCTCTGGGCGTGACGCTTCTCCTCCGGGGATACTTCATGGGAGCGGGCCACCGCCAGGTTTCTTCTGGCCCAGAGCTGAATATTGTCCGGAAGCGTACGGCCTGCACAGGTCATGAAATCAGTGATGCTCTGGAGACTGGTCAGCTTCATGTCGTCGCCGACCTCGTCCTGATCCTCATCCGTTTCTTCCTCGGAAGGCGCGTTGCTGGCAAAAAGCCGGTCGATCATAAACTGCAGAAAGCCGTCCTCTGCGGAAAGCTTGGTGCCGCCGCCAAAGGCTGTCTCCCGAATCTTGTATACGGCATATCCGTCCTCCCGGTTGGCGCCGGACAGGCGTACGTGGATCTGATGCTCGCCCAGCCATTTGATCAGGCTCACAAAACGGGCGTCAATCAAAAGAATATCCGCGTTGAATTTTCCGTCTTCTTCCTTGAATTCAAAGGCCGTCTGCTTGGCCGGATTGGTGAATACACCGCAGGAATGATGCTCCCACTGACGCTTTGTATTGTCAAGCAGAAGAATCGGCTGCTCCGGGCTGGCCTCTGTGCAATTAGTGCGGTATGTAGTATAGGTACACTCCGGCTCCTTCGGGGCGCCTGCCGGGGCGCTGTTAAAATCGAATACTGGCATGTCGTTACTCCTTTATCTATCTTTCGTAATAATCAATTTGTGCGGAACTGCAAGCTGACGTTTTTTCTCCGCTCATTATACACAATCTATTGTGGGGATTCAACCGGAGAGCATGTATCTCCTCTTCCAGGCAGAAGGAATAAATAATCTTCTCCTTTACCCGTTTTCCGGTGAGCCGCTCCAGGGTCAGCTGATAATAATCCAGCTGCTTTTTGTATTTTTTCAGAAGTTCTCCACCGTCTTTCACGAAATCGGTCTTATAATCCACAACCACGATCTCGTTTTCCCCATTTTCATTTTTTTCATAAAACCAGGCGTCAATGATTCCCTGGATCAGAACCGGCTCGTCGCTTTCACAGCCGATCTCCAACTCCCGGGCGGGCAACTGAATTACGAAGGGCTGCTCCGTATGGAACTCATTCCGGTCCCGGGCTGCGCTCATGCGCTTCGCCAGCGGCGTCTGGGCGAAGGCATAGATATCGTAGGGGCGCACCACGTCTGCCTGTTCCCGGGTCATACGTCCTTCCTCCACCAGACGCTCCAGTCCTTCCTTCACCTTTTCCGAATGGTACAGTCCCCGGAAATCCAGACATTCCAGCGCCCGGTGATAAGCCGTACCTCTGGCTGCTCCGCTGACCGGCTCTTTGTCTGACATAAACTGCGGAATATAGGGCACGATTTCTTCCACCGGATAGAGTAGGGTATCCTCGTCTTCCTCCTCGGTCTGCCCCATTTTCTTCAGCTCGGATACGCTGAATTTACCACGCAGGGAAATGTCATCCTGCCAGGGATAGGTATAAGATAACTGATCTTCCAGCAGCTTTGCGTACTCCTCATCCGCTCCCGGAAGTTCGTCTGGCCGAGCAAAAGCCTCCCGCTGCTCTTCCTGCAAAATCTGCCGGGTTAATGTCTCCTCGGTCTGCCCCTCCCATGTCACCTGTTCTGTCGCAAAAGGACTGTCCTCCGCTCCCGCTGCCGCCGGAAGTACCCAGTCCAGATAGGTGCCCGCCGTGGAAATAGCCCGAAAGGACAGGGTTTTTCGCATCTTCTCCTCCAGCTTCGCCGCGCTTCCCAGCAAAATCAATTTTTCCTTCGCTCTGGTAAATGCCACATAAAGGACTCGCAATTCCTCGCCCAGCATCTCCAAATCCAAAGCCTTTTGCAGCACCCGTTTGGGCAGGGAAGCCGTGCGGGTGCGCATCGCCGCGTCCACCCAGTCTACGCCAACGCCCAGTTCCGGATGAATCACTACCCGGCTTCGGATGTCCTGGCGGTTGAAGCTCTTGCCCAGGCCTGCCACGATGACAACGGGGAATTCCAGACCCTTGCTCTTGTGGATGGTCATGATGCGTACCGCATTTTCATTTTCACCCAGAATACCGGCCTCGCCGAAGTCTTCCTTATAGCTCTGCAGCTGCTCCATATATCTGACAAAATGGAACAAGCCCCGGTAGCTGGTCTTCTCAAAGGCAATGGCCCGCTCGATAAGCATCCGCACATTGGCCTCCCGCTGGGCTCCCGCCGGCTCCGCCGCCAGGTAGTCGCCGTAGCCTGTGGTCTGAAGGAGCTCCTCGATAAGTTCGTGGATGGGGAGAAATTCGGCGCGTTGGCGGTAAGTATGGAGATTGAGGTAGAAATCATGTAGCTTTATCTGAATCTCCTTTTCTAATTGTGGCTGTTCTTCTATTCTTATCCCTTGTTCTGATTTTTTCTCCGTTGAATCCGTATTTTCTATCGTAATTTTCTTTCCTATCAATACGGTTCCTGACTCTTTTATACTGCCTTCTTCGTTGTCGCAAGCTTTCTCCCCTATGGCAGAATTACATTCCCCTGCATACCGCATGCACGCCTCATGAAACTTCACATCCGGATACGCGCTCTTAATCTTCGCCAGTTCCACATCCGTAAATCCGCCAATCATAGATTTCAGCACCGCCGCCAGCGGGATATCCTGTCTGGGATTATCCACGATACGCAAAAGATTTAACAGGGTCTGAATCTCGATCGTGGTAAAATATCCGGTCCTGGATTCCGTATGGGCCGGGATACCCGCCGCGTTCAATACCCGGGCGTACACATCACCCCATCCGGTCAGGCTGCGGAGCAGAATCACAATATCCCCATAGCGCACTGATCTAAAAGCTCCGGCTTCCCGATCCCAGACTTTTCCCTCTGCCATGACCCGGCGGATGCAGTCGGCTGCCGCATGGGCCTCCAACTCCCGGTCGGTCAGCTCGGCCTGGTCCGTGTCCTCTGTCTCGGGCAGGGAATCCTTGTTTTTCTCTAACAATAACAGTTCTGGCACGTTAATTCCACTCTCCGGCTCCGGCATCTCCGCTCCCAGATACAACGCCGCCGCGCTGTCGTAGGTGATGCCGCCTACGGCTTCCGTCATCAGCTTCTCGAAGACATCGTTCGTCCCCTCCAGCACCTCTCTCCGGCTTCTGAAATTCTTATGCAAATCAATCCGAATCTCCGCCGCCTCATCACTCTGCGGATAAGTATGATACTTCTCCATAAACAGCTCCGGCCTGGCCAGACGAAACCGGTAGATACTCTGCTTCACGTCACCCACCATGAACACATTGGGAACGCCCTGTCCGCGGCTTACGCTGTTTAGAATAATCTCCTGGATCAGGTTACTGTCCTGGTACTCATCAATCATAATCTGTGCGTACCGGGCGGACAGCTCCCGCGCCGCGTCGGTCGGCACGATCTTAAGCCCTCCATCCTCTCCGGTCTCCACATCCTCCACCAGAATCTCCAATGCCAGATGCTCCAGATCCGGGAAATCCGCCAGATTCTTAAGCCTCTTCTTCTCCTGATACCGATCCGCGAATTCCGCCGTCAGGGAAAGCAGCACCTCCGTGGTCGGCGCAGCTTTCTGAATGACCTCCAGCACGCCCGCCAGGGGCAGGTTAAAAAACTTTTCCTTCAGGTCCTTCAGGCTCTTTTTCATACTCTCCCGAAAGGCCTTAATCTGATTCTTCCGTTCTTCTTCCACATTCGGATCCTTCTTTGTGGAAAGCCGCGCAAAGGAAAGATCCGTCAACCGCTCCCGGATGTTTTCATAACCACGGCAGCTCAGAAGTTCCTGCACCTGAAGTAAATCCGCCTGTACCGCATCCTCATACATATAGGGACCGCCCGGCAGACGGCAGATCTCCAGCATCCGCCGAATCTCCTGTTCCAGATCTGCAAATGTCTGGTTTACATAATCCATCAAAAAACGCATCCAGGGGCTGCGCTCCAGCGCTTCCTCCGTCTGCGCCCTATAGGGCTCCATGCACTCCGCAAGCCATCGCTTCGGGTAGGGATAGCTCACCGCAAACTCATAGAGCTGCAAAATCAGATTTTCAATGGCCACATCGCTCTTTCCGGTGGCATAGACCTCCACAAATTCCGTGAATCTTGCCCGTTCTTCCGGATCCTCGGCGCCGTAATGCTCCTCCAGAAGCTCCTGCACCACATCACCTTTCAATAGCTTCAGCTCGCCCTCATCCCCGATACGGAACGCCGGATCCAGATCAATCTGATGAAAATAATTTCGAATCACATACTGGCAGAAGCTGTCAATGGTGGTAATCTGCGCGCTGTGAATCAACGTCTGCTGCTTCTGCAGATGTTCATTTTCCGGATCCGCCTCCAGCCGTTTCTCCAGGGCCAGCCCCACACGCTCCCGCATCTCCGCCGCAGCGGCTTTCGTAAAGGTCACCACCAGAAGCCGGTCCACATCCAGCGGTTTTTCGTCCTCGCCCTCTCCGCAGACCAGAGAAAGAATCCGTTCCACCAGAACCGCCGTCTTACCGGAACCGGCAGCCGCAGAAACCAGCACATTTTTATTTCTCACATCAATGACTTTTTTCTGTTCCTCGGTCCATCTGACGCTCACAGTTCTTCCTCCTCTATCCGCTTCCAGATTTCATCATCCCCGAAAATGGGCAGTCTCCGCCTGTGAAAGCCCCCGGTCTTGCTGTCCAGCCCACAGACGCCGCTGTAGGCGCAGTAATCGCAGGCCGTCTTCCCCTTCAGTTCGTATGGATTCACGTCCATCCGGCCATCCAGCACCTCTGAGCCAATCTTCCGGATTTTTCGGTTGACATAACGTGAAAGTGCCGCGAACTGTTCGCCGCTGGCCACCGGAGAACCGGCACGCAGGGAACCATCTTTATTATAAGCAATGGGCAGCACCTGTGACCGTCCCGGCATAGACTGATCGAGGCGCTTAATAATCTCCGGATCCCCATTGATAAGCCCATTTGGTTTCAGCTTCTCCAGTACCCGGGCTGTCACATCCGCTTCCTCTCCATCCGTATCCAGTACCGGATCCTGTATCTGATAATACAGTACGCCAGCCGGGAGTACCTCTTTGTCAGGATGCTCCTTCTTCATCAGCTCCATGGCCGCGTTCAGATAAATCACCAGCTGCAGCTGCAGTCCATGGTACAGCGCCAACAGCTGAAACGACGTAGTTCCGGACTTATAATCAATGACCTTCACATACACATGCTCCGCATCCTCGCAGGTATCCACCCGGTCGATCCGTCCCCGGAGCTTCAACTGCTCCTCCGGAGATAATTCGATATTGATGGCTTCCAGATCCGACACGCCGGAAAATGAAATCTCATAATTTTCCGGTGTGAACATACCTTTTCGAATCTGCTCCCCCAGCGCCCAGACCGTCCGCTTCAGAATCCGGGCCATTCGACGAATCATATAGCTGTTGCGGGCTGTACTATTCAATACCGTATTGCCATAATCTACGGTCAAAGAGGCCAGACATTCTTCCACCCATTCATCCGCCACTTCCCGGGGCAGGGTCTTCCAGGTATAGTCGCTGGCATCCAGCTTCTTCGAAAATGCCTCCAGCGTCTCATGAAAAATATTTCCCATGTCCACCGGCGCAAACTCGTACTGCTCCCGCTCGGACAACTTCAATCCATACATGAGGAAATGGGCGTAAGCGCAGGCTGCGTACTGCTCCAGTCTGGTCACGCTGTTCTCCAGCACCGTTCCGTACAGGGCATGGGCTACTGCCTTGCCAAGCTTCGTATCCTGATGGGCAGAAAATGCCCCGTCCAGAAGCTGGGTCAGCTTTTCCTCGTACCGCTCCTGCTTTGCGTACCAGCGGTACAGCTCGTAGAACTGCGCGCTGCCCCGACCCTCCCGGTACTCTTTCAGCCCCTCGATAAGCAGGCGCACGCCCTCCCGTTCCGTTCGCGGAAGTCCGTTTTCCCGCTGCACCTTCTCCTGCTTTAATTCCAGTTCCGGGAATAACCGTTTCATCACATTCATCAGATAGGACGGACGAAGCGCCTTGCCGCCGCTGTCCAGCAGCGTACAGGAAAGATAAAGCTGGTCCGATGGCTTCGTCAGATTCAGATACAGATAAAACCGCTGAATATAGCCCTGCTCCCGGGCTGTCGGAGCCAGCTCCATACCGGATATCCGAAGCTGTTCCCGCTCCATATCCGATAACAGACCTGCCCGGGACATATTCTTTGGAACGCTGCCCTCATTGACGCCCAGGAAAAAGAGTACCTTAACGTCTTTCAGACGGGTACGTTCCATATCCCCGGCCATGACCTGATCGACTCCGGGCGGGATCACGCCGACCCTGACTTCCGCAAAACCGGCCTCCAAAATCTCCGTATACTCCCGAATGGTCAGTTCTTCCTCGCCCAGCAGATCCACCAGCTTATCCAGCAAATCCATCAAAATACCGTAAATCTGATGATACTCCTTGGCCAGCACCTCATTATGTTCCCGCTTGAATCGTTCCTCAAAAACGGCCAGCCTGCCCTGGATGCCCTTTTTCGCAATCAATTCATAGAGCGCTGTCGTCCTGGTACGGACATCCACCGCTTTTTTCCGCTGTATTTTCACAAAGGGAAGCAAGTCCTCTGCCACCCGGGCCCGGTAACCGTCGATTTGCTCCAGTTCTTCTTCCGTGAGTCCTTTATAACTACGAATAAAACGTTCTTCCCATCGCTTCGCGCCGCGAACACCCAGCGCCAGCACATAATTTTCCAGCAGATCCACCTCTTCCGGCTCCATACCGGACAGACCGCTCCGCAGGTACCGGAACACCGATTCGTAAGAGAAATCCTGCTCCGCAATCTCCAGCAGCGCCCGGATGAATTCTACAAAGGGATTCTTCAGGATGCTGCGCTTATTGTCAAGGAAGCAGGGGATCTCATAATCCGCCAGTATTCGCTCCAGCACCGGGCTGTAGCTCTCCATGTCTCCGGTAATCAGGGCAAAATCCCGGTAGTGATAATTCTTCTCCCGAATCAGCTCCCGGATCCGGCCGGCGGCCCAGGCGACCTCTTCCTCCGGATTTTTGAGAACATGAAGGCTGATCTGGTTGGGTGTCACTTTATCCTCCACTTTGCGCTCCGCCGCATAGTCAGAACTCGTCTGTGTATCCGGTTGGGCTGCCTGCGGATATCTCTGCCACCGCAGCCGGAACAGATTCTGCTCAAGCCACCAAAGCTCGCCGCCCGCTGCAAACCGGCTCTTCTCCCCGGGATGAACCCAGACAGGCTCTTCTTCCTTTACGTCCACTTCCTGTGCCAGCCGTTTCAATCCCGCCACAGTCTTCTTACTCAAGTAAAAAAGCTGGTGCTCCCCCTCCACATGATAGGGATTCTCCCGCTCATCGATGGTCACCGTCACCATAACCTTCTTTGCGTACAGCATCAGCTTCTGCATCAACTTATTCTGAATCGGCGTGAAACCGGTAAAGCCGTCCAGCACAATGACGCTCTCCCGGATCATCTGCGACCGCTCCGCTACCCGGCACAGCACCTCCAGCAGCTCCTCTGCCGTTACCGCCACCGCGTCCACAGCCGGCTTGTTCTGATTCTCCCCTTGCTCAGAGGACGACGCAGAGGGGCGGACCACTACGGAGATGTCCCCCAGCTCCGGCTGGCTGCTGTCGCTGCTCTGCTTGCCGCAGCC
>QWCN01003653.1_pt1 | contig 17447 bp, 15 predicted proteins | sample 1972711 | NCBI WGS metagenome assembly QWCN01 (sample SAMN09866707, study PRJNA288562) | Human gut metagenome isolate term1_stool, whole genome shotgun sequencing... | isolation source: gut | host: Homo sapiens | place: USA: California
AAGCATAAAACAATTACTACTTATTATGAATTGCTTTCCGGCGAGGTATGTGACCGTTACGGATTGACGCAGATGGAATATGACATCCTCATGTTCCTGCATAATAATCCGCAGTACAATACCGCGGCAGAAATCGTAAAGATACGCAAATCAACCAAATCCCACGTTTCCACTTCGCTGAAAAACCTGGAAAGTAAAGGGTTGGTGGAACGTATCCAAAGCAAAGACAATAAAAAACATATTGAAATCGCACTGTTGGATCAGGCTGAGATAATAATAGAAGCAGGCCTGAACGCACAAAAACAGTTTGCGCATAATGTGTTAAAAGGTCTGACCGAAGAAGAAATCCGTCTGTGCATCCGGGTATTTGACAAAATCTGCAATAATGCAGAAGAGCAGTTAAAAAACTATAAGGAGAATGAATCATGAAACAGAACAACTACAAACCACAGATTCCGGATGTGATGGAAGCAATTTTTGACGTAGCGTATCTGATTTTTGATCTGATTGCAGCCCTCTTGTTTTTCTTCTTCTCACAGGGGAATCCCTTATTTATCCTTTACGGAATCCTGACCCTGACCCTTTGCGGAGGCGATGCGTTTCATCTGGTGCCGCGAATCCTGAGAGCTGTACGCGGAAGCAATGACAAAATAAAAAGACAGCTGGGAATCGGACTGCAGGTCTCGTCTATTACCATGACTGTCTTTTATATTATCTTAATGTATATCTGGAAACTTACCTTCCCGGAACTTGTCGCCCCGGTAAGCATTGAAGCTGTCGTTTGGATATCTGCCATTGTCCGGATCGTGATCTGCCTGTTTCCTCAGAACAACTGGTGTTCCGATGAGGGGAATCTGAAGTTATCTGTCATCCGAAACGCTGTCTTTGCAGTGACCGGTATCGGGATCATCATCCTGTATGCTATGTCCGGAAACACCTATGGCTACCATATGACAAGAATGGTTGCAGCCATCATCATTTCCTTCGGCTGCTATCTTCCGGTAACTTTATTCAATAAAACAAAACCAAAGGTAGGATTACTGATGATTCCGAAAACGTGCGCATACATGTGGGTAATCGCCATGGGGCTTCAGCTTTTATTTTAGTCTCTGAAAGGCGCAGTATCTGCTGTGGGAGGATTCCGTATTATTTTGCGCTGTCAGCATCAATCACAGACTGGATCTGCTTCATCAGTGTGTCGTAGTTGTCCTGATTGTCGATTCCACCGAGCATCGGTTCTCCCACAATATTTCCATTTCGATCAACTAAGATTGTGGTAGGAAATGCCATGATATTGGAGGCATATTTTCCTGCTGCGGAATCAGAGTCGATGGACAGATTGCGGTACTTCGCACCCTGACTTTCGAGAATCGATGCCGCTTCTTTTATCGCATCTTTATTTGCATCAAAGGTTTCTGTGTTGATGCCTACAACCTCGCCTCCCATGGATTTGATTGCATCGTTTAATTCGTTCAGCTTAGACAGCTCTGCGACACAGGGTTTGCAGCCGGTAAACCAGAAGTTAACGACGGTCACAGCATTGTTGGAAAACAGACTTTCGTCAACTGTGTTGCCGTCATAATCCTGACCGGAGAAATCCCGGAACGGAGATGCGTCTTCGGAATTATTTTCGGCATCGGTAGCCTCAGATGTTGTTGTGTCGTTTTCCAGTTCTGCGATCTGTTCTTCGATTTTTCGTATCGTTTCAATATCATCTGTCAGTGTTTTCAGCTCATCCTCTGAAAAAGAGTCCTTGTTGGAGTCAACGGTGTCTGCCAGATAATCTGCATAATTTCCGCTTGGATCAGCTGTGCTTTTATTCATCATGCCAAATACTTTGTTCCATACCTCCTCATGGTCTGCAAAAATCTGGTTTTCCTGCTGATATAAATCATCCAGCTTTGTGCCGGAAGCTTCTGTAGTTTCTGTATCGGATCCTGTAACAGATTCTGTGCCGGCTTCCGTCTGGGTTGTCTGTGTTTTTGTTGTGTCTGCAGCTTCTTTTCCGCTGCATGCGGTAAGTAATAATGCTGCGCTGAGTGTAAAAACAGGAATAAATATTTTTTTGGTTTTCATAAATCATGTCTCCTTAATAAATAGTATAAAGGTAATTATTCAGTAGTCACTGTACCGCGAGGTGTTTTGGCATGAATATGCCAAAATCTCGAGACATACAAGCCAAAATGCCATCACCGAAGGTGATTTTAAATGTATTTTGGCTCGTAACTGTGAAGGTACTGAACAGTTACATATAAAATTGCTAATCACTGGTTGCTGATATCCTTTTTCTGACACGGTTTTCCCATGAACTGGTAGTGAATCGCATCTTTCGGGCAGGCTCTGATGCAGGCTCCGCACCGGATGCATTCCGGATGATTCGGTGTCCGGCACACATCAATATCCATTTTACATGCCCGGGTACACTGGTTACATCCGACACATTTGCTGTCTTCGATCTTTATATTCAAAAGACTGACTCTGTTAAATAAGGAATAGATCGCGCCAAGAGGACAGATCCATTTGCAGAAGGGCCTGTAAAACATAATGCTGAGTACGATGACCGTAATCAGAATACAGAATTTGAATGAAAACAGTTTTCCCAGTGCAGACCGTATTGCGGCATTTCCGATGGAAAGTGGTATCGCCCCCTCAAGAACACCCTGCGGACAAATATACTTGCAGAAGAAGGGATCTCCCATTCCGATCGAGTTTGTTGCAAGCATCGGCAGAAGAATCACGAAAACAACAAGGATGATGTATTTCAGATACCGCAGCGGCTTCAGCCTGGCTGTGGAAAATTTCTTTCCGGGAATTTTGTGAAGCAGATCCTGAAACCATCCAAAGGGACACAAAAAGCCACAGATAAATCTTCCCAGTGTCACTCCGAGTAGAATCAGAAACCCGGTTATGTAGTAGGAAAACTTGAATCTGGATGATCCGACAACCGCCTGAAAGGCTCCGATGGGACACGCTCCCGTGGCAGCAGGACAGGAATAACAGTTTAACCCGGGGACGCATACCGTTTTCGCCTTGCCCTGATATATTTTGCCCTGAAAGAAATTGGGAATATGAATATTGGTAAGCAGTGTGGCCGCTGCCTGTATCCATCCACGTATTCCGGCTATTTTCTTTGATCGTAAGTTCTTTTTCTTATCCAATTCCGACACACTCCAGACATAATTTAATTGCTTTTCCAAGCACTGCAGCCGCTTCCCCTCTGACCGCACCGTAGCTCATCATCGCTATGCCTGTGATGACCAGAACAATTTGAGATATTTGTTTGCACTTCAAAATATGGTTGCTCCTTTTATTTGTTGTATTGATTGACCAGCTGACTTCGATATTATACAATAGCTGTTGTAAAATAATTGTTAAGAAATGGGCGGGTGAAGAAATTTTGAGATTATTAATCGTTGAAGATGAGAAACAAATGTGTGACACGGTTGCCAGAAGTCTGTATGCTGCCGGGTATGAGGTGGATACCTGTTACGATGGGGCGGAGGCTCTGGAATGCATCCTGGCAGAGAATTATGATCTGATCGTTCTGGATCTCAATCTGCCCGGCATGGATGGGATGGATCTTCTGAAAGAACTCCGGAAGGAAAATGAGGAGACGAAGGTTCTGATCCTGTCTGCAAGAGGGCAGATCGCAGATAAAGTGGAAGGACTTGATGCCGGGGCAAATGATTATATGGAAAAGCCGTTCCATCTGCAGGAGCTGGAAGCACGGATCCGCAGTCTTACAAGAAGAAAATTTGTGCAGAAGGATGTCTGCCTGGAAAGCGGCGGGATAAGATTCGATACCATCAAACGAGAGGCCTATGCAAAAGGAACCCTGGTTTCCCTCACAAGAAAAGAAAACGGAATCTTGGAATATCTGCTTCTTCACCTTGGAAGACCGGTAAGTCAGGAAGAGTTGATCGAGCATGTCTGGGATGCATCTGTGGACAGCTTCAGCGGATCCATCCGCGTACATATGTCTTCGCTCAGACGTAAGCTCAGGGCTGTACTTGGATATGATCCGATTCTGAACAAAGTGGGTGAAGGCTATCAAATAAGAGAGGAGTCCGATCGATGAAAAAAATATCGCTGCAGTGGAGACTTACTTGTATCATTACCCTGTATATTGCGTTGGTCTGTGGTTGTCTGACGCTGCTTGTCTATAAAAACGGGATTTATTATATCGATTCCCTACAGGAGACTGTGGATGCCCGGGGAGATGATGTCGGAGAGCGTGTCGGGGATGGCGACACAGATGATTCGGATCAGATATATATCAGCATTCCGGAGGATAAGTGGGATGAGTTTGCAAAGGATTTCTCTGTTCAGGTGTACAACAATAAAGCGGACTACAAAAAAAACAGTTTGATCCTTTCTGCTTTACTGGCGCTTCTTGGCGGTGTAGCTACTTATTTTATCAGTGGTCATGCACTCAGACCCATTCGTGAATTTTCTGAAAAAATCGAGGAAGTACAGGCACAAAATCTGGCGGATTCGCGAATTGAAGAAAATAAAGTGAAAGAACTGAACCAGCTTCGTATTTCGTATAACAAGATGCTGGAACGTCTTGCGGGTGCTTTTGAGATACAGAGACAATTTACGGCAAATGCAGCACATGAGCTTCGAACTCCTTTATCTGTTATGCAGGTACAGCTCGATGTATATAATTCCACTCCACATCCCGGCAGCGATGGTGACACCTTACAGACGATAAAGATGGTTACGGAACAAAACGGCCGGCTCAGCAAAATGGTCAAGACACTGCTCGATATGAGTGAACTTCAAACAGTAGGACGGGATGAAGCCATTGCCGTTGCGGATCTTGTCGATGAGGTATTGGTGGATCTGGAACCGCTCGCCCAGGAAAAGGAAATAAAACTGGTTGGAAACTGTAAAGATATCACTATGATCGGAAGTGATATTTTGATTTATCGGATGGTATACAATCTTGTTGAGAATGCGATCAAATACAATCGTTTCGGTGGGCAGGTTACTGTAACCGCATATCGGAAGGGAAAAAATATCTGTCTGTCCGTAGAAGATACCGGAAGCGGAATTCCGGATGAACTGAAGGAACGGGTGTTTGAACCATTCTTTCGTGTAGACAAATCCAGAAGTCGGGAGCTTGGAGGGGTAGGCCTGGGACTGGCTCTGGTTCGTGAGATCGTGCGTGTACATGACGGTAGTATCACCGTTCAGTCCGGCTCGTCCGGCGGAACGGTCTTTGATGTGGTTTTCACGCAGTAATTAACGCCCCCACTGTACAGGTGGGGGCGTTGGCTATACAGGAGTTGTTTACTGCAGATCCAGTGCTTTCATACTCATCTCTTCCAACAGCTGGGATTTTACTTTATACAGCTTGTCGGACAGATCCACATATACTTTCTGTGGATTTACAAGACGGCGTGTCTCTGGCCACAGGGTTTCCTGCTCTTTTTTGCAGATTGCCTGCATCTCCATAACAGAAGGAGAAGTGTAGACACACAGACCTTTCTGGAATACCGGAACGAGAAGTTCACGCAGGGTGTAAGTGCCGCCTTTGATCTTGGTTTTTTTCCAGGTTTCAATCGGATCAAAGATGATCATATCTTTACTTTCATCAAAGGTTTCGTTAACCATACAGATCAGATCGGCACGGATCTTGCCGGTTGCTTTGTCATAGATACGGTAAATGGTTTTATTTCCCGGGTTTGTGATTTTTTCTGTGTTTTCAGAAAGTTTGATCTTCGGTACGAAATCTTCATCGTCCTTATCTTTGATGGCTGCCAGTTTGTAGACACCGCCGAATGCCGGACAGTCTTTGGAGGTGATCAGGTTCGTGCCGACACCCCAGGAATTGATTGTGGCGCCCTGGGCTTTCAGGCTGTCGATCAGGTATTCATCCAGGTCACTGGAAGCGGAGATGATCGCATCGCCGAATCCTGCAGCTTCCAGCATCTCGTAAGCTTTCTTTGACAGATAAGCCAGGTCACCGCTGTCGATACGGATACCGTATCCATGGAAGTTAGGGTCTTTTTCTTTCATTTCTTTGAAGACACGGATGGCGTTTGGCACACCGGAGTCCAGAACGTCATAGGTATCTACCAGAAGCAGGCAGGCATTCGGATACAGATTTGCATAGGTTTTGAACGCGGTATATTCATCCGGAAAGCTCATGATCCAGCTGTGTGCGTGCGTACCTTTGACCGGGACACCGAACATCTTTCCGGTCAGCACGTTGGAAGTTCCCACGCAGCCGCCGATCACAGCAGCTCTTGCACCGTAGATACCGGCATCCGGGCCCTGGGCACGGCGAAGACCGAATTCCATGATACCGTCACCCTTTGCAGCGTAAACCACGCGAGAGGCTTTGGTGGCGATCAGACTCTGATGGTTGATGATATTTAAGATTGCAGTTTCCACCAGCTGTGCCTCCATGACAGGAGCAACTACTTTTAAGAGCGGTTCTCTCGGGAATACAACGGTTCCTTCCGGGATGGCATAAATATCACCGGTAAAGTGAAATCCTCTCAGATATTCCAGAAAATCATCATCGAACAGATTCAGTCCCCGCAGATATTCCACATCGTCCGGAGAAAAGTGCAGGTCACGGATATATTCGATGACCTGTTCCAGGCCGGCTGCGATGGCATAACCGCCGTCACACGGGTTCTGTCTGTAGAAAGCATCAAATACAACAACCTGATCGGTAGGGTTTTTAAAGTATCCCTGCATCATGGTTAATTCATATAAATCAGTTAATAAGGTTAAATCCAGCGCTCTCATGGCGTACCTCCATATCGTTATTGGTGTCCGATCAGACTCGGCAACTTCTGTAACTGTTCGGTGTCAGTATATACATCCGGTGTACGGGGCAGATGTTACAGGCGCTCTTTGTACTTATAATAGAAGATACAGAACAGTTATCAATTTTGTATAGTATACCATTTTGAAAAAATAAAGTAAACCTGTGGGAGGGAAATGGAATGGGAATACGTCTGAAAAATGTGGAGATGAAAATACGAAAAAAACGCTCTGAAAACAGGTTAAAAAAATTTTTAAAAAAAATTAAAAAAAACACTTGCATTTTTCTGAAAGGTGCTATATAATACATCTTGTCGCTGAGCGATACAGATAAAAAGCAAAGCACAAAAGACAATGGGCTATCGCCAAATGGTAAGGCAACGGACTCTGACTCCGTCATTTCAAGGTTCGAATCCTTGTAGCCCAGCTCTAAGCCTTGGATAGTGATCCAAGGCTTTTTTCTTGCTTTACAGAAAAGTGCTCTTCGGCAAAAAACGCTCCGCGAGGATGCGCCGGGAAGAATCCCGGATCGGCAGGAAGAGAAACGAAAGATTACAGGAGGAAGGGTCACGATGTATGCATTTGAAAGTAAAGTCCGTTACAGTGAAGTTGGCGAGGATACCAGGATGACACTTTACAGTGTGCTGAATTATTTTCAGGACTGTAGTGTATTTCATTCGGAGTCGGTAGGAAGAGGTACGGCCGTGCAGGAAGAATTGGGAAGAGCCTGGGTGCTGACCGGCTGGCAGATTGAATTCAGGAGAGCAGCTGACCTTGGGGAAAGCATACGGATCTCCACCTGGCCGCATGGATTCCGGGGATTTGTCGGAGAGCGTAATTTCCTGATGGAAACACTGGATGGGGAAGTCCTGGCTTGTGCGGACTCAAGCTGGGCATATATCGATGTGAAAACTGGGCATCCGGTAAAGGCATCAGAGGAAGAACGGGCAGCATATCCGGTGGAGGAGAAACTGGATATGAAATCGTTGGGAAGAAGAATCCGGATTCCGGAGGAGCGGCAGGAGATGGGAGGCTTTACCGTCCGCCAGTATCATCTGGACTCCAATCATCATGTAAACAATGCACAGTATATTCGATTGTCGCAGGAATACATCCCGGCTGATTTTCAAGTGCAGAGACTGCGGGCGGAATATAAGAGACAGGCAGTGCTTGGAGATCAGATTTTCCCAATGGTTTCGAAAACAGAGGACAGCTATGTGGTTGCTTTATGTAATGAAGAGAAAGAGCCATATGCGGTGGTGGAATTTTCCTGAACATAAGAAGTGAAAAGTAGAGAGATATAGAAAGAAATTACCAGGAAATGAAGAAATTACTGGGAGAAGTCTGCAAAATATATTATAATGAAGCAGAAATAAGCAATGACAGAATGAAAAGACTGCCATTTCGTGAAATATGCAGGAAACAACAGATATCAGATGAATGGCTGACGAATGCAAGACAGTCTGAGATCACACAAATACACACGCAGGAGTCTGCGTGAACACAGTTACGGAGGAACGATCATGATTGAATTAGGAAGAAGACAGAAATTACAGGTAGTAAAAAAAGTGGAATTCGGTGTCTATCTTGGAGAAAAGGCAGATGCGAAGGAACAGGAGAGGGTTCTTCTGCCGGCAAAACAGGTACCGGCGGAGACAAAAGTAGGCGATGAACTGGAAGTATTTATCTATCGGGATTCCGCAGACCGCCTGATCGCGACGACAAGAGTACCGGCTCTGGAGCTTCATCAGACAGCAGTGGTAAAAGTTGCGGAAGTTGGGAAAATCGGAGCATTTCTGGACTGGGGTCTGGAAAAAGATCTGTTGCTTCCATATAAAGAGCAGACCGTAAAGGTGAAAAAGGATCAGGAAGTGCTGGTTGCCTTGTATATCGACAAGAGTGACCGGCTCTGCGCGACCATGAAAGTATATCCGTACCTGAAAACGCAGTCTCCGTATGTGGTAGAAGACCAGGTAGAGGGAAGAATCTATGAGATCAGCGACAATTTCGGAGTTTTTGTGGCAGTTGATGATCAGTATTCCGGTCTGATCCCGAAGACAGAGGCGCAGGGACAGTACCGTCCGGGTGAGAAGGTAAGCTGCCGTGTGACAAATGTAAGAGAAGACGGCAAACTGAATCTTTCTCCGAGAAAAAAAGCATACCAGCAGATGGATGAAGATTCCGAACTGGTGTTAAAGGTAATTGGTGAGTATGCAGGTGTGCTGCCGTTTGATGACAAAGTGTCACCGGAGGTGATCAAGCGGGAATTCGGACTGAGCAAAGCGGCATTTAAACGTGCGGTCGGTCATTTGTTAAAAGAGAAGAAAATCAAGATCCAGGATAAACGTATTTACTTGATTTTTTAGGCGGCAGTTGCTATACTATACAGTATATTTTGGTAACACTTTGCAGTCAGGATCCTGTGGAAGAAGCGGGAAGATGTAAGGTATGACTGTTGACAGTAAAAAGATAGTATGCAGTTGGAAAAGAAAACAACTGTTTGAATAATAAAAGGAGGATTATCGTTGGACTCGATAGACTATTATAACCGGTATGCGGTGCCCTATTATGAAGAAACAGTAGATGCGAGCATGGAAGAGGTTATGAAGCCGTTTGTGGAACTTCTGTCCGAGGAGTCGGAGAATGCAGAAGTGTTGGATCTGGGATGCGGTTCCGGAAGGGACACCCTGTTATTGGAAGAATATGGATTTTATGTAACACCGATGGATGGCTCAGAAGAGATGTGTAAACTTGCAGAGGTAAACACAGACAAAGAAGTATTGCAGATGACCTATGACGAGATGGAATTCGATGATGTCTTTGATGGGATCTGGGCGTGTGCTTCACTGATTCATCTGACGGAAGATGAGATGCGCAAGGTTATGAAGAAACTTGTACAGGCGCTGAAGGAAAACGGTGTACTTTATTTTTCCGTACATAAAGGCGACCGGGATGGAATCTATCATGGACGTTATTTCCATGACTACAACAGAAGGGAACTGCAGAGTCTGATGGAAGAATATCCGGAACTGGAAGTGGTTGATATATGGACCACACAGGATGTGCGGTCAGAAAAGTCGGATAAGCTCTGGCTGAATGTACTGGCACGAAAAACAGGAAAAGAGTAAATGCAGGAAAGTCTGGACGGCGTAGTACCGGCCAGACTTTTGCGTTTTATTTGGTACAGGATATAGGAGGAAAACCGATGGGATTTACACATTTGCATGTGCATACGGAATACAGCTTGCTGGACGGTTCCAATAAGATCAAAGAATATGTAGCCCGGGTGAAAGAACTGGGGATGGACAGTGCGGCGATTACAGATCACGGTGTGATGTATGGCTGTATTGATTTTTATCGGGCGGCAAAGGAAGCCGGAATCAACCCGATCCTCGGATGTGAGGTCTACGTGGCGCCCGGTTCCCGTTTTGATAAAGAGATGCAGCACGGAGAAGACCGGTATTATCATCTGGTGCTGCTGGCGGAGAATAATCAGGGATACAGTAATCTGATGAAGATTGTTTCTGCAGGTTTTGTGGAAGGGTATTACTATAAGCCGCGAGTGGATCTGGAAGTTCTGGAAAAATATCATGAGGGGATTATCGCGTTAAGTGCCTGCCTCGCCGGTGAGATTCCCAGATTCCTGACCAGAGGTCTGTATGAGGAAGGAAAAAGAGCGGCACTGCGTTATCAGGAGATTTTCGGAAAGAATAATTTCTTTCTGGAATTACAGAATCATGGAATCCGGGAGCAGGAGATAGTCAACCAGCAGCTGGTGCGTATGAGCAGTGAGACAGGGATCGAACTGGTATGTACGAATGATGTACATTATACCTATGCGGAAGATGCAGGCTCCCATGATATCCTTCTTTGTATCCAGACCGGGAAAAAAGTGCAGGACGAGGACCGTATGCGCTATGAAGGTGGTCAGTACTACGTCAAATCAGAAAAAGAGATGGCGGCACTGTTTCCATATGCGCCGCAGGCTCTGGAAAATACAAAAAAGATCGGTGACCGGTGTCATGTGGAGATCGAATTTGGCGTGACCAAGCTGCCGAAATATGATGTCCCGGACGGCTATACTTCCTGGGAATATCTGAATAAACTTTGCTGGGAGGGGCTGGAGGAGAAATATCACCCGGTGACGGAAGAACTGAAAGAACGTCTGACCTATGAATTAAATACAATTAAAACCATGGGATATGTGGATTACTTCCTGATCGTATGGGATTTTATCAAATATGCGAGAGATAATGATATCATGGTAGGACCTGGACGTGGTTCTGCGGCAGGAAGTATCGTTTCTTATTCTCTGGGGATCACACAGCTGGATCCGATCCGGTATCAGCTGCTGTTTGAACGTTTCCTGAACCCGGAACGAGTATCCATGCCTGATATCGATATTGACTTCTGTTTCGAACGGAGACAGGAAGTTATTGATTATGTGGTGAGAAAATATGGGAAGGACCGTGTGGTGCAGATTGTTACTTTTGGTACGATGGCGGCTCGCGGCGTGATCCGCGATGTGGGAAGAGTGCTGGACTTTCCGTATGCACAGGTGGATACTATCGCAAAGATGATCCCGAATGAGTTAAATATCACGATTGACAAAGCACTGAAAATGAATCCGGAACTTCGCAATCAGTACGAGGGTGATGAGCAGATCCATTATCTGATCGATATGTCCAAACGCCTGGAGGGTCTGCCGCGGCATACGTCGATGCATGCCGCCGGCGTGGTGATCAGTCAGAAAGCAGTGGATGAATATGTGCCGCTTTCCCGTGCCTCAGACGGTTCGATCACAACGCAGTTTACGATGACGACGCTGGAAGAACTGGGACTTCTGAAAATGGATTTTCTTGGATTGCGCACGCTGACCGTGATCCAGAATGCGGTAAAACTGGCGCAGAAAAGCGAAGGAATCGAACTGGATCTGTCGAAGATTGATTATAACGACCAGGCGGTACTCGGAATGATCGGAAGCGGAAAGTGTGAGGGTGTGTTCCAGCTGGAAAGTACCGGTATGAAAAACTTTATGAAAGAGCTGAAACCGAAGAGCCTGGAAGATATCATTGCCGGAATCTCTCTGTACCGTCCGGGTCCGATGGATTTTATCCCTCAGTATATCAAAGGAAAAAATGCACCGGATCAGATTACTTATGACTGTCCGCAGTTAGAGCCGATTCTGGAACCGACCTATGGTTGTATCGTTTATCAGGAGCAGGTTATGCAGATTGTGCGTGATCTGGCCGGGTATACGCTGGGACGAAGCGATCTGGTACGGCGTGCTATGGCAAAGAAGAAAGCAGCGGTCATGGCAAAAGAGAGGGAAAACTTTGTGTACGGCAATGAGGAGGAAGGTGTTCCAGGCTGTATCGCAAACGGAATCAGCGAGCAGGTGGCAAATAAAATCTATGATGAAATGACGGATTTTGCCAAGTATGCATTTAACAAGTCACACGCTGCAGCTTATGCGGTGGTATCGTATCAGACTGCCTGGTTAAAATATTATTATCCGGTGGAGTTTATGGCGGCGCTGATGACCTCGTGTATCGATAATCCGTCTAAGGTATCCGAGTATATCTTAAACTGCCGTCAGATGGGGATCAGGATCCTGCCGCCGGACATTAACCGCAGTACCGGCAGTTTTTCTGTAGAAGACGGCAGCATCCGGTATGGAATGGCGGCTGTGAAAGGAATCGGAAAGCCGGTGATGGAAGCGATCGTGGAAGAGAGAGAGCGGGGCGGTTTATTTTCCTCACTCAAAGACTTTTGTCAGAGGTTAAGCGGAAAAGAAGTGAATAAGCGGACCATTGAAAACTTTATCAAAGCGGGAGCCTTTGACAGCTTTGGCGGAACGAGAAAGCAATTTATGATGATCTATGTGCAGGTGATGGATACGGTCAATCAGGAGAAAAAATCTTCGATGACCGGTCAGATGAGTCTGTTTGATATCATGGGCGAAGAGGATAAAAAGAGCTTTGAGATCCGCCTGCCGGATGTGGGAGAGTACGCGAAAGAAAGCAAGCTGGCATTTGAAAAAGAGGTGCTTGGTGTGTATATCAGCGGCCATCCGTTGGAAGAATATGCAGATGTCTGGAAAAAGAATATCACGGCAGCTACCTCGGACTTTTATCCTATGGAAGAGAGCGGTCTGCCAAAGGTGAGAGACGGAGCGAAAGTAATCGTCGGCGGCATGATCACAGAAAAAACGATCAAATATACGAAAAACAATAAAGTTATGGCATTTATCACACTGGAAGATCTGGTGGGAACGGTGGAAGTAGTTGTATTTCCAAGAGATTATGAAAGAAATGCCGCACTGATCGAGACAGATTCCAAAGTGTTTATCATGGGAAATGTGTCGGCGGAGGATGACAAGGCGAGTAAGCTGATCTGCGAAAAAATCGTCTCCTTCGATCAGGTGCCGCGGGAACTGTGGATCCAGTTTGCCAACCGGAAACAGTACGAGCAGGAGGTAGCAGAACTCTATGATACCCTGCGCCAGTCCGACGGCAGCGATCATGTGGTGGTGTATCTGCGGGCAGAAAAACAGATGAAACATCTCCCGGCCTCGCGAAGCGTGGAAATCGAGGATAATCTGCTTGGTATTTTACGGGAAAAATACGGCGCGGAAAATGTCAAAGTTGTGGAAAAGAGTATTGAAAAACAGCTTCATATGCATTAAAATATAAAACGATAAGGCGATAGAGCCGGATGATGCGTTATCCGGTATTAGATTAGATATATTAGTGGAGGGAACATTATGGCAAAAGAACTCAAGACCATTGGCGTATTGACAAGTGGAGGAGATGCTCCGGGAATGAATGCTGCAATCCGTGCGGTTGTTCGTCGTGGACTGAGCAAAGGACTGAAGATGAAAGGTATCCTGAAAGGATATGACGGATTGCTGAATGAAGAAATCATTGATATGACTGCAAAAGATGTATCTGATATCATTGGTCGTGGTGGTACTATCCTGTATACTGCACGTTGCGCAGAGATGAGAACAGAAGAAGGACAGAAAAAAGCAGCTGATATCTGCAAAAAACACGGTATTGACGGTCTAGTAGTTATCGGTGGTGACGGTTCTTTTGCAGGTGCGCAGAAGCTGGCAAACCTGGGAATCAATGCAGTTGGTATTCCGGGAACCATCGACCTGGATATCGCATGTACAGAGTATACCATCGGTTTTGATACCGCTGTGAATACTGCTATGGAAGCAATCGATAAAGTACGTGATACTTCTACTTCTCATGAGCGTTGCAGTGTCATCGAAGTTATGGGAAGAAATGCAGGTTATCTGGCTTTGTGGTGTGGTATTGCCAACGGTGCAGAAGATATTCTTCTTCCGGAAAAATATGATTACGACGAGCAGAAGCTGATCAACAATATCATCGAAGGAAGAAAACGTGGTAAAAAGCATCACATTATCATCAATGCAGAGGGTATCGGACATTCCAGCAGCATGGCAAAACGTATTGAGGCAGCTACCGGTATTGAAACCCGTGCAACGATTCTGGGTCATATGCAGCGTGGTGGTAATCCGACATGTATCGACCGTGTACATGCTTCTATGATGGGATCTTATGCAGTAGATCTGTTGGCTGAAGGAAAAACAAAACGTGTCGTTGGATATAAAAACGGCGAATATGTGGACTTTGATATCAATGAAGCACTGGCTATGGAAAAAGGTATTTCCGAATATCAGTACGAAGTTGCAAAATCTCTGTCTGCAAACTATTCCAAATAATAAGGCGAGAATAACGGCGGCATACCTTCTGAGTCGGTATGCCGCCTTTTTGCATTGCATGTCAATAATTGGTCCGGTGGACCGATTTTGACTCGCGGGCAACGAGTCAGAGTCCGTGCTTGCATGGAACTTATATAGAAAACAAAGGAATGGGTATACTATGATAACAAGCAGCAGTAATGCGCAGGTAAAACAGATGATCCAGCTGAATAAGAAAGCCCGGGAGCGCAGAAAACAGGATGTTTTTATTGTGGAAGGTCTGCGGATGTTCAGGGAGGTTCCAAGGGATCGGCTGGTGAAGACATATGTGTCTGAAAACTTTCTGGAGGATCCGGAGCATGAGGCTCTTTTACAGGGGATTCCTTACGAAGTGGTGAAAGATTCGGTGTTTGCACAGATGAGTGATACACTGACACCACAGGGGGTACTCACGGTTGTGCGACAGTATCATTATACTATGGAGGAACTGATGGGTGAGAAGGAACATCCGTTGTTTCTTGTCCTTGAGGATCTTCAGGATCCGGGAAATATGGGGACGATTTTCCGGACAGCGGAGGGAGCCGGGGTGGACGGTATCTTTATGAGCACCAATTGTGTGGACATTTATAATCCCAAAACAATCCGTTCTACTATGGGTTCTGTTTACCGGGTACCTTTTGTGATCGCACCGGATCTTCAGGATGTATTTGCATGGTTCAAAAAGCAGGGGATTCGTTCTTATGCGGCACATCTGAAAGGAAAAGGCTGGTATGATGAGCAATCGTATGTCGGAGGAACCGCATTTTTGATTGGAAATGAGGGAAATGGTCTGACAGATGCAACAGCCGGTCAGGCAGACTGTCTGATCAGGATTCCGATGAAGGGGCAGCTGGAGTCTCTGAATGCCGGGGTGGCAGCAGCTATTCTGATGTATGAGGCATCCAGACAAAGAAGAAAGGAGTATAAATAAAAATGAGTGAGAAGATGGATAAGAAAGCTTTGAAGAAAAAGAAGAAGAAAAAATCCATGGTGATGAAATCGGTGGTTCTGATCCTTTTACTGGTTGTTCTGGCAGTATGTATTTTCTTTCTGGCGAAGACTCTGAAAAAGGATCAGGCGCAGGGAAGTACACAGAAACCGGATACGGAGCAGAGTCAGGATGGTGCAGATGCTACGGATGATACGGAAACAGGAGACGATGCTTCTTCTGACGCACAGGATACGGCAGCACCTGCAACAGATGCAAAAACGACGGCGATGGAGCAGGCCGAGTATCTGGCAACTACGTATGATTATGATGGTGCGATCGAGACGTTAAATGGCGTGGAAGGTGCAGCTGATGACCCGGAGATCACGGCAAAGATCGCTGAGTATCAGGCAACGAAGGACAGCTGTGTTCCGGTTAACATAGATGAGGTGACTCATATTTTCTATCATTCTCTGATCGTGGATCCGGATCGTGGTTTTGCGGGAGATGACAGTATTGCAGCCGGTTTCAAGCAGTGGATGACTACGGTGGATGAGTTTAATAAGATCACGCAGGCAATGTATGATAACGGATATGTGCTGGTTCGCCTGAGAGACCTGGTGGTCGAGACAACGGATGCGGATGGTACAGTGCATTTTACGCCAAATACGGAACTGAAGCTTCCGGCTGGTAAAAAAGCATTCGTGATGTCGCTGGATGATCTGAGCTATTATCACAGTTACGATGGAAGAGGTATTGCTTCGAAGATCGTGCTGGATGAAAATGGAAAACCCACCTGTGAGTATGTGCAGGCAGATGGAACAACTGTAACGGGCGCTTATGACTGTGTTCCGCTTTTGGATCAGTTTATTGCAGAGCATCCGGATGCATCTTATCACGGTGCGAAGGGTATGATCGCACTGACCGGTTATGATGGAATCCTGGGTTACCGTACGGATATCGCTTATAAGACGCATGAGAATCTGACCGCTGATCAGCAGGCATGGCTGGATGCACATCCGGACTTTAACTGGGATGATGAGTGTGCTGAGGCAAAGAAGGTGGCAGATGCGATCAAGGATGATGGCTGGGAATTCGCAAGTCATACCTGGGGTCATATCCGGATCGGGGATGCAAGCATGGAGCGGATCCAGACGGATACGCAGAAGTGGCTGGAGTATGTAGCTCCGTTGGTTGGCGGAACGGATACTATTATTTTTGCACATGGACAGGATCTGGCGGACTGGCATGATTATACAACAGATAATGAGAAGTTTAATTATTTGAGCAGTCAGGGCTTCCATTTTTATTGTAATGTGGATTCGAGTCAGTATTTCTTACAGATCCGGGATAATTATGTGCGTCAGGGCAGACGGAATCTGGATGGATACCGGCTGTGGAATGATGTTCACGGAGATGTGAACCGGACGAGTGATCTGTTCGATGCGAGCCAGATACTGGATCCGCGGAGGACGGATGTGCCGGCACTGTAAACTATAGAATGTGTTTAATGCCCTGTCGGGAGGGGAAGCTTTCCGGCGGGGCGTTTTTTATTGCGTTGGATATCAATCATTGGTTCAGTGGTTCAATTTTGATTTTGTTGGGTATAACTATTGGCGGGACGGACGAAAGTCCGCACTTACCCGATAAGGCCAGACAACCGCTGGCAACGCCGATCTGAGCTAAGTCCTAAGAAGAACTAAGATGCCAGTTCGCGGAGAGCCGCTCACTGTCAAGTTCTTCTAAGGACTGGATCTCATCTCGGCTAAGGGCGCCAGCAAAAGGCTGTCTGTCCTTATCGGGTAAGTGCGGACTTTCTGGGTGTTGGCGGCGGGGAGGTGGTTGTGTGGGGAAGGTATTGGTAGTGGGAAGGGATATAACAGATGTCAGGATGAATGATTACCGGCGGGACGGACGAAAGTTCACGCTTACGCAATAAGGCCAGACAACCGCTGGCAACGCCGA
>QWCN01003654.1_pt1 | contig 17442 bp, 11 predicted proteins | sample 1972711 | NCBI WGS metagenome assembly QWCN01 (sample SAMN09866707, study PRJNA288562) | Human gut metagenome isolate term1_stool, whole genome shotgun sequencing... | isolation source: gut | host: Homo sapiens | place: USA: California
TTTTTTTAAGTTGCATTTAGTATAGAATAAAAACAAGCAAAAAACTGCATTTATTTTGTTTAAAGCATAATAACTGCGTTTACTTTAAAAACTTGCGTATCCTTTTTTTAGTTATTTGACAAAGAATAACAAATGTTATATTATCAAAAAAAAGACTAAGAGGTAAATATGGAAGAAGATTTAACAAAAGAAAATATACAAAATAATGAGTCTTACAAAATTGCTATCTTAGAAGATGATAATGAAGCTGGTAGATTATTAAGTGAATATTTTTTAAAATATGGTGAAGAAAAAAATATTAAATTTGAAATTAAAATTTATAGCTTAGTAAAAGATTTTATAGATAAATATGTTACTAGTGATTTAGTTTTAATTGATATTGAATTACCTGATGGTAATGGATTTGAAACATCAACATTATTAAGAAAACATGATAAAGATGTCATGATTATATTTGTTACTAATATGGCTCAATATGCAATTAAAGGATATGAAGTATCTGCTTTTGATTTTATAGTTAAACCTGTTAATTATTATAAATTATCTATGAAAATTGATCGTGCAATGGTCAATTTAAAAGCTAAAAAGAAATCTCAACAAAAGAAAATGTTAATTAAAACAATTAAAGAAAATATAACAATATCTCCTTCAGAAATTTATTATATTGAAGTTATGGGACACTCTTTAATTTATCATACTACATATGGTAATTATGAAGTATATGGTACGATGAATAAAGCTAGTAAAGAATTAGAAAATGAACAATTTGAGTTTTGTAATAGGTGTTATTTTGTTAATCTTGCACATGTTAATAGTGTTAAAGGTTATGAATGTAAAGTTGGTAATGATATAATTCAAATTTCTCATTTGAAAAAGAAAAATTTTATGGAAAAGTTAAACAATTATTTTGTTTTTGGTGATAAAAAATAATATGTCAAATTTATTTATTTATAAAATCATATTTGTTATAGAAATATATATTGGTGAATTATTATTTGGGATAACTTTAAAAAAGAAACCTTTATTTTGGCCTAGGTTAATTTTTGGTGTTTTGTTAAATGTGGGATTTGCTTTGTTACTTGGATTATTACCTATTGATAATACTTTTGTTTCTACTTTAATATTTCCTTTAATATTTATTTTTTCAATTGGGGTATTAAAGTTCTCTTTCGATAGATCTTTAATTACAATGATATTTATTGGTTTTGCTGCTTATACAGTACAACATTTTTCTTATGAATTAACAAGCTTTATGATGTCACTAATAATTTGGGATAGACCACCTATATATGATATGTATGCGAGTAATGTTTTGTTTTTTAAAGACTTTAGTTTACATTCGTTTTTTTATTGTTGGATTTATTTCTTTTGTTTTGTTGCTTCTTATATTTTCTTTTATTATTTATTTGCTAAAAGAATTGAAAGAAAAAAAGATTTTGATGTTAAATCTGATACTATGCTTATTTTCGTAGGAGTAGGATTATTTATTGATATTTTATTTAATTCTTTAGTGGTTGCGTTTGGTAATGGTGGAAACATTGTAACTAGTTTAATAAATAATTTATATAATTGTTTCTGTTGTGTTTTATTATTATATGCTTTATTTACAATGATTGACTCTAATAGGGTAAAAAAAGAAAATCAAACATTACAAGCTTTATGGAAAAGAGCAGAAGAACAATATAATTTATCAAAAGAAAACATAGATTTAATTAATTTAAAATGCCATGATTTAAAACATCAAATAAGAGAATTAAAAGGACAAAAAACTATTTCAAGTGAATCTCTTATAGATATAGAAGATTCTGTTGTGTTTTATGATTCGTTTGTTAAAACTAGTAATGAAGCAATAAATGTTATATTAACAGAAAAAAGTATTAGATGTTATAAAAATAATATAGCCTTATCTGTAATTGCAAATGGAGATATAATGTCATTTATGAATGAAGTGGATATTTATTCATTATTTGGTAATGCGTTAGATAACGCTATAGAAGCATGTTTAAAAATTGAAGATATTAATAAAAGAGTTATATCTTTAGCTATTGAAAATAAAATTAATATGATTTCAATTGTTATTTCTAATAGTTTTTCAGGAGATATTGTTTTTGATGAAGATGGATTACCAAAAACTACAAAAGATAAAAATGGTTATCATGGTTTTGGTACGAAAAGTATTAAAGCAATAGTTGATAAATATAATGGAACACTAAATATAAAAGTTATTGATAATGTTTTTTATTTAATGATATTAATTCCTCAAAATGAAAATAATCTTCACGAATAAGAAGAAAAAATAAACGTGTATGATAAGCGTATTGAATATTTATTGCGTAATTTGTAACAATGTAATCGGTATCATTGCTATAATTATGCTTTTTTTATATGCAATGAGCTAAGGAGGTTATATGAAAGAAAAAAATTTCTTTACAAAACTTTATGGTAATGTTACTAAAGGATGGATTGCTAATCGAGTAATTTGTAGCATTGTTATGATTGCTTTAATTGTCGCGGTTAACATAGGTAATTCTGTTGCTGATACATTTGCTTTACAGCTTACAGCATATCTATGTCCACCAATAGTAGATAATTCTGCTGTTGATAAAGCTCAAGCGGCTGCTAGTGAACTTGCTAAAGAAGTTGAATTAGAAGGAGCAACATTATTAAAAAATGATAATGTTTTACCTTTATCTAAAACTGATGATAAGAAAGTTAATGTTTTCGGTTATGGTTCAGTTGATTGGGTTTATGGCGGTATTGGAAATGGTTGTTCTGGACAAGTTAGACCAGAAAATGACGATATCAATAGTGCAGTTGATTTAATAAAAGCCTTGAAAAGATATGGTATTTCTACTAATAGTGAAATCCAAGATTTTTATAAATCATGGTGCGAACCTGTTAATTTAATTAAAAATCCAAATGAAATTGATAGGACAACTGCTAGATTATTAAGAGAACCATCAATGGATAAATATTCTCAAGATTTATTACAAAGAGCTAAAGAATATTCTTCTACTGCAATTGCAGTTATTTCTAGAGTTTGCCATGAGAATAGTGATTTACCTAATTATCAAGAAAAAGGTGGACCTGGACAAGTAACAGATTATTCTCGTCATTATTTAGAAATTTCTACTGAAGAAGAAGAGATGCTTAAATATTTAGGTGATAATTATGAAAAAGTAATAGTTGTTATTAATACTGGTAATATGATGGAATTATCATTTATGGATACTATTAAAGGATTAGATGCTTGTGTTTATGTAGGAACTACTGGTACTCAAGCTGCTATATCTATACCAAGTTTATTATATGGTGACACTCCATTTTCTGGTAAATTAGCAGATACAATTCCATATTCATTTGATTATTCTCCTGCAGTATATTCATCTTGGTTTGAAAAAAATGGATATACTAATACTCCTGACTCTGGTGGAGGCGTAGATTATGTTGAAGGTATTTATGTTGGGTATAAGTGGTTTGAAACTGCTGATCATGAAGGTGTATATAACAATGTAGATAATACTTCTTTATATGGAGAAGGGGCTAAAGGATATGATGGAATTGTTCAATATCCATTTGGCTATGGCTTATCTTATACAACTTTTGATTGGAAAATTATAAAAACTGAACCAGAAATCAATACTTCAATTAATGAAAATACTAAATTTAAAATTGATGTAGAAGTTACTAATACTGGTGATAAAGCTGGTAAAGATATTGTAGAAGCTTATGTTACTTTACCTTACACTAAAGGTGGAATTGAGAAATCTTATGTTTCTTTAGTAGGCTTTAATAAAACTGAATTACTTGCACCTAATACAAGTCAAACTATTAGTATTGAAATTGATGCTTATGATTTTTTATCTTACGATTGTTATGATAAGAATAATAATGATTTTGCTGGATATGAATTAGAAGCTGGTGATTATCAAATTAAGTTAATGACGGATTCTCATAATATTAAAAAAATTAATAATGAAGATGCTATTTTAACTTATAAAGTTGATGAAACAATTAAATGCCCAACTGATAAATATACAGGTGCAGAAGTTAAAAATTTATTTACTGGAGATGATGCTATTGATGGATTTTCTATTGATGGTATTGAAAGTGACTATAACGCTAATATTCCTTTTATGTCAAGAAATGATTTTGCTGAAGGTTATAATATTCCAGTTATGACTGATGAAGTAAAGAAAAGAGCTTTATCTGAAGGCGCTAAAGAAGCTTGGTTATATACTAGTGATGCAGCTTCAAAATATGATAATGCCACTGTTGATGAATTTGGTGAAGAAATTAATTTAGAAAAACCTATTTGGGGAGCTTCTACTTCTTTAAAACTTGCTGATTCCGCAGGTATTCCTACTGAACTTGGTTATCAATTAGGTAAAGATTATAATGATGAAAAATGGGAAGAAGTATTAAATCAAGTAAAATATGATGAAGCAATAGGATTAGTTAATAACGCTAATTCAGGTAATAAAGCTATTTCTTCAGTTGGTAAACCTAGATTATATTGTTATGATTCGATGATTCAAATTAAAGGATTTGCTGGTAAACCTAGAGGTACAGGTAATCCATCAACAACAATTTTAGCTATGAGCTTTAATAAAAAACTAATTTATAATTACGCTACTAATTTTGCAAATGAAATGAAAGCTTTAGGTGTACAAGGTGTCTTTGGACCTGGAGTTAATCTTCATAGATCACCTTTTGGTGGTAGAAACTGGGAATATTTTTCAGAAGATACATATTTAACTACTGTTTTAGGTTGTACTATTGTTAGAGGTCTACAAAATTATGGATGTTCGGTTGAGATGAAACATTTTGCTTTAAATGAATGTGAATCTTGGAGATATGCATGTGCAACATGGTTATCTGAACAAACTTTAAGAGAAACATATTTAAGACCATTTCAAAGAGCAGTTCAAGAAGAAAATATGACAGGTATTATGTCTGCTTTTAATAGGATTGGTGCTAGATGGGTTGGTGGAAGCTTTGGTTTAATGACTGGAGTGTTAAGAAAAGAATGGGGTTTTAATGGTTATGTTGATACTGACTGGACTACTGGAATTAAAGGAACTATTGATGAACAATTAAGAGCTGGTGGAGATTTAGGTATGGCTTGTTCATTAGGACAATCCATTACATATGATTATTCTCAAGCTAATACAACTGCTAGATTCCAACATCAATTAAGATTAGCAGTTAAACATGTTTTATATAGTTGGCTTCAAAGTAAATATCAAGCAAGTATATATGTTCCTAGTGAAGAAGAAGAAATAACAACATCATTCTCTATTAATACATGGCAATGGTGGCAACCAGCAATTATAGGTATTAATTGTGCAGTATATTTTGGATGTGCAATTTGGTTAATTTGTTTATTTATGCCAGGTAAAAAGAAGGAGGAGGAATAATATGAAAAAATTATTATTAACTAAACGTATTTTGTTAATTTCTCTTAGTTCTGCATGTGCAGTAACAATTGGTGCAGTTTTTCTTACTTCTTATATTTCTTGGTCAAATTATTATAAAGAAATGATTGAGAAAAAGGAACAATTCGACAAAGAAAATGAACCTGAAGTAACTATTATGACTGGTATTAGTGTTAAAGTAAAAGATGGTGTTGGCTTTTTTAAAAATGGTAGAGCTGATGCAGATAAATCAAATTTTATTGTTGAAGGAAATTATACTATTGGTAATACAGTTAATCAAAGAGAATATACTGAAGAATTAACAGGTAATGAATATAATTTAACTGTTCCTAGTGATTTTACTGAAAATGGTGGAGATTTAGTCTTTAATTACACTAAAACAGAAGTCAAAAAAAATGAAAATGGTGAAGTAATTAAAGATGAAGAAGGAAAAGATGTATATGAAACTATTTATGATTTCACAGAGACTCTTTCTATTGATTTATTGGATGTTAAATTAGATCATTTACAAATAACACAAAATCCTTATATTGTTTGTTATACTGAAGGTGATAAATTTAACATTGAAGGTTTAAAAGTAGATGCTATTTATAATGATGGTACAAAGATTGATGATTTAAATAATTCATTATTATCTTATTCAAAAGAAAAATTATCTTTAGATACATCATCATTTAAAGTAGATTATAAATATGGTGAAAATGAAGATGAAATAATTTCATGTTATGTACCTATTAAAGTAATGTCAAAAGATGAATTTAGTAATGGACAATTAGAAAATTTAGTTGTTTTTAGTGATACATCTATTGAAGAAGGAAAAGACATTAATAGTTTTAAACCAACAGTATATGGTAATTATTCTAGTGGTAATTATTTATTATTAGATGAAAGTAAATATACTTTATCTGGACTTAAAGGTGTAGCTGAATTTGGTAAAAAATATAATGTTACTATTACATCTAAAGAAAATAGTGATATTTCAACTAGAATTAAATTAATAACTATTAAAAATATTTTCGCTAATGATGCTTCTATTAAAGGAGCTACAAAATATGATAATTATGTTAAAGATTTTGATAGTGGAGATTATATTGAATTCAAATATAATTCTAAAGAAGCAACAAACGCTAACTTATCTTTAAAAATGTCTAATGGATATCTTAATTATGAAAATGGTAAATTTTATGCTAATAATATAGATTTTAATGATTTTGCTTATTTATCTATTAATGGAAAAATAAGAGATACTAATTATACGTTTACTAATGTTGGACCATTTGATTATATGTCTGAAGCGTATAATAGTTACCAAAATATTAATTTAGGAATGCATCAATTAAATGAAGGGGATAATTTAATTAGAATTTCTTTTAAAGATAGTAATTTAGATTTAAAATCTGCTTTTGATAATTATGTAGCAGGTGCTATAGAAAAATTAGAAATATCTGCTTCTAATAATGAACAATATTCTTCACTTGGGGAATATGTAAATGCTGGAAATAATGATTATATTGTTACAAAAGAAAAAGAATGGGCTAATGATATAAATGGAAAATCAATAAGCTGGATTTATGCTTCATGCACTGATGATGAATATATTTATTATTATGTTTTATTTGAACCAGGAACTGCAGCTAATATTGGTAAAGAATCAGCAAGTATTGTTAAATATAATCCTTATAGTCATACTGTTGAAGGTTATTCTGCTCCTATGATTTTCTCTGGAGAAAAAATTACTCCAATGTTTGTTAAAGATAATTTTGTTTATGTAATGTCTAATGAAGGAGTTTTCATGAGATTACCAACTTCATTTACTGGAAATGGTACTGCTAAAGTTGAATTTATACCAAATATGATTTTCAAAGGTATTGATAATAAAAATATTAAATCAATGTATTTTAATCAAAAAACAAGAAAATATGTTGTCGCATTTGATAATAGTGTAGGTATATTTAATGCTTCATTTGAACAAGAAAATTTGTTTGGTAAATTTAGAAATTCTTATTCAGCAAAAAATAATAAAGGCACTAATTCTACAGTAGTTTTCAGTAAATTAACTGGTGATGATAATTATATTTATATTTTATATAAAGCAAATGGAGTTATTTCTCCTGCTATTAGTATTTATGATTATGAAGGTAATTTAATTAAAGATATTCAACCTACTAATACTCAAGAAATAATGGGATTTGATTCTTTAGATAATTGTAACGTACAATCTATTGTTTCTTTAGATGATAATATTTATTTCACAGTTTTAAGATGGTCTAAAGGAAACAATTCTAGTATATATAAAGTGGCACCTATTGGAAAAGGTAATCAAACCACACAAGTAAATTACGATTTATATGAATATATCTCTTCTTGTGAAAACAAAGGAAAAACACCTATATATAATAAAACAATGGTATCAGGATCTCAAATTAATGATACTTATCAATATGCTCATGGTATATGTAGTGATAATGAATATATTTATTTATCAAGTAATAATCCTCAAGGTGAAACATTTATTACTAAAATAGATGCAAATACAGGTAAGTTTATTGGTAAAACAAATACATTTGTTCGTACTTCAACTTGGTCTAACGGAGATTATTTAATGTATAAAGATGGATATATATATTTATTCACTTTTAATGATATTGTAAAAAGAGTAAAAGCAAACACTATTACTGATTCAAATACTCCAAATTTAGAAGATTATGAAATGAATATTGAAGGAATTAATGGTAATAAAGCTGCAGGTACATATAATGCAACAGTCAATAAAATGGCTATTAATGCTGGTGGAAAATTATATATTATAGGTGGAAAATCATTAAAAGTAGAAAATAGTGTATCATGTTCAGCTAAGTTAGGTGTTGCAAGTGATGCAAATTATATTTATGCATTTAAAGAAAAATCAAATGCTTATGGAACTGCTCAATTTACTGTTTATGATTGGTCTGGAAATCTTATTAAAGATAATGTATTAGTAGAAAATTTAATAACAGAACAAAATAATAATAATGTTCAAGGTATGGCTATTGTAAATGGTGTTTGTACTTTCTTAGTATGTCGTTGGAATGATAGACTACAACTTATTAAAACAACATTTGATACAACAATATTAAAATAAAAAAACTTATAAAAAAATGTAGAGTTGTTACATTGCTGTAGCAACTCTTTAAAGAAAGGAAATTTATGAAAAATTATATTAAACCAAATATTAATATAAAAGATATATTAATTGAAGATATTATGAGCACATCATCAAATATTACAAAAGATAATGGTATTTATGATATAGGTACCACACCAAATGAAGAATTATAAAGGGGATAATATGAAAAAATTATTAATTTTAAGTACATTAACATTATGTACATTAGGTGGTTTAATAAATATAAATGTTAACCATGATAATGATTTAAAAGAAAGTACTACTGATTATTTTAACGATAAAAGTGGAATAAAAAAATTAACTATTCAAGAATTAGATAATAAACAAACAACATTTAATGCTTCTAAAATTTATGTTCAAACAGGTAATGATAATGAAGGTAATGAATATTTAAGATTTGCTACTGCTTTGAGGGGTAATTTCTCTAATGTAAAATACACTAGAACAATGGTAGGTAAAGATGATAGAAGTGCAATAGTAGAAACAGTTTATAAAGGTATATCTACTACTAATAATGGAGAAACTATCTCTAGTTATTCAAATGGAGAATCATTATTTAATTATGATATAACAAGTACAAAAGATTATTATTGGGCATGTTATACAATTAAATATACTGCTGAATCAACATTTAAAGATACTGATATTACAATTAATTTGAATGTAGATAATAAATATTATGATACAAGAACTATTAGCTTAAATGATGCTAAAAAGGATATTCAAAAAAATACTTTATTCGGTGATTTATTATTAACTCAAACAGTCAGTACAAAAGAATTTAATTCTATTTTTGATAATACTAAAATTGGAAATGGATATATTCAAGGATTAACAACAGATGGTAATAATTTGTTTTATTCATTATCTGATCATAATAAAATAGCTTCATTAAGAAAATATAATCCAACTACAAAAGAAGATACTGAATTAATTAAAAATATTAAAATGAGTGATTCAATTTCGGATGGAGGATATTTAAAATACATTGATAATAAATTATATCTTGTTTCAAATACTGGTGATATTTTAGTGTACGATATTAGTAATAATAAAATGTTAGATAATTTGACATTTAATGATTTAACAGATACTATAATTGATTTTTCATATAATCAAAGCAAAAAAGAATATATTGTTTATACTAAAAATAAAATTTCTTTCTTTAATAAAAATAAAAATTTGTTAACTGGTGGGTTTAATGTTAGTGCAAAAAGAATCCAAGCAGATGATAATTACATTTATGCTATAAAAAATAGTGACAATACTAGAAAAATATTTGTTGAAGTTTATGATTATAAAGGTAATAATTTAACATCTTATACTTTTGAAAATGAGAATATTTTACCTAATGTAACAGCATATTTTAATGTATCAAATATATTATTTTTAAATAATAAATTTTATGTTAGTGCTTTAACTTGGGGAGACCCTACTTATAGTGGACTTTATGAAGCAACGATTAATGATTACAAACTTGATAGATCTTTAGGTGAATATATTGAAATAAATAAGAATAGTGGTAAAGAAAATGCTTTTGATGGATATAGATATACAACCAAAACACATTCTGGATTAGTTCAAGGTGTTGTAGCACATGGAGGTTATGTATATTATAGTTACACAAATGATTCAACCAATAAAACAACAACTATTGTACGCAGCAATCCATTTACTAATGATTGGAAAGCTGGTGCTTCAACAATTAATTTAGGAAGAGACAATATTACTTCAGGCAGTGAAAAATATGATGATGCAGGAAGAATATTATTCTATAATGATCGATTATGGGTTGTTAAATATAAAAGTAAAGAATTAATTGGTGTTGATAAAGACACTCTTGTTGCAAATGGTAAACCTTTAACATTTGATAAATTAGGAACAAATATCAAAGATGTTAAATTTAATGAATTTAATAATATGTTTATTGTTTATGGAGCAGACAATTATATTTATTATTTTGATACCAATCTTAATTTAATTGAAAAAACAACAATCAAAGTAGATGGTACAACAATCCATGTTGATGATAATTATATTTATGTATCTAATAAGACAACTGGAAAACAATATTTAACTACTTCTATATATAGTTATAGTGGTGAAAAAATAAGTTCTTTAAATATTGGTAGTGATAAAATTGGCGATACAACAACTAATCCAACAAAGAATTATAACATTCAAGCGTTTACTGAATATAAAGGTATGCTTATATTAGTTGGTTTAGGTTGGACAAGCCCTATGAATGGTGGACAAATTTATTATTTAAATAAAAAATAATATATAGTTTAAAGAATTAATAAATAAAAGTTGCAAGCACAATAAAACTTGCAACTTTTTTTCATGTCTAAAAAAATAATAAAAAACTTAAAAGGTGCAAACTGATATCTATAAAAAAGCTCTAAAAGGTGTAAATAATCATATATAAAGCATTGCTAAAAGGTGTAAATAATGATAATATAAAATATGTTAAAAGGTGTAAATCAAGAAAGGATAAAGACTACATGTATAGAAAATATATTATTGATTTAGAAAAATGGTTAGTTAATCCAAGAAGAAAACCCCTTATTGTTTGGGGAGCACGTCAAGTTGGAAAATCATATTTAGTTAAAGATATTTTTGCAGAAACATATTTTAAAAATAATTATATTTATATAGATTGTAGAACTGATTATAAATTTGTTGATTATTGTCAAAATCATGTAAATGCTCAAGATGTGTTAAATTATATTTCTCTTGATCATAATAGAATAATAGATAAAAATACTTTAATTATTTTTGATGAAGTGCAAGAATGTTTACCTCTTATAACTTTAATGAAATATTTTTGTCAAGATCATCAAGAAATTCCTCTTATTGTAACTGGTTCAATGGTTAGAATTAAAATTCAAAGAGAAAATAAAAAGAAAAAATCAAATGATAAATTTATGTTTCCAGTTGGAAAAATAAATCAATTAACAATTTATCCTCTTGATTTTGAAGAATTTTTTATTAATAGAAATAAAATATTATATGATAACGTTTGTAAATCTTTTGAAAATAAAAAAAATATTGATTTACTTGTTCATCAAAAATCTATGGATTTATTTTATGATTATTTATTAATAGGCGGTATGCCTGAAGTAGTAGATGTCTTTATTAAAACAAATTCATATCAAGAAGCAAGAAATGTGTTAAAAGATTTATATGATAATTATTTGGGTGATATGGATTTGTATCAAGCTAGTCCAGAATCAATAATTAGAGCTAAAAAGATATTTGAAAATATATTTTCTCAATTAAATAAAGAAAATAAAAATTTTAAATCTTCTTTAATTGAAAAAAATGCAAAAAATAGAGATTTAAAAAATCCAATAGATTGGTTAGAATTAGCTTTCTTAGTTAATAAATGTTCATTAGTCAAAGAAGTTATAACAATACCTTTAATTGATTCTAATGAATCTTTATATCGTTTGTATTTATCTGATATGGGATTATTTTCTTATCAAAGTAAAATTAATCCTACAACATTTATCTCAAATAATAGTAGAAATACTTTATCAGGTATATTTTTTGAAAATTATGTAGCTATAGAACTTATTAATTATGGCTATAAATTATTTTATTGGAAAGGAAAAAATAATGCAGAATTTGAGTTTGTTATAGAAAATGATTCAAAAATAATACCTCTTGATGTAAAGAAAAATAAAGGAAGTTTAAATTCATTGGAGAAATTTAAAGCACATAATAAATTAGATTATGCAATCAAAATATCTTCAAATAATTATGGCTATGATGAAAATAACAAGATTATAACAATACCTTTTTATGAATTATTTTTATTATTAAAAGATTTATCTAAAAATGATTTAAAATAATATTAGCTATATAATATATTTGAATAATAAGACAAATGGTAATATAAGTACTTTTTTTCCAATGCATGTTCAAAAAAACAAGAAATGAGCTAATTACATGAACAAAGAAAGATTACAAGAACTTGTAGAAAAAAATAAGATTATTCATTTTGAAGATGATTCTTCTCAACAAGATATATGGAATGAAATGTTTAAGATTTTATCAAATAATCTTGAAGAAACTATTGCTTATTTAGATTCTGCATCAAAAGAAGAAATATATTATATTAGCTCTATTTATGATGATTTAAGTGAAATATTGAAATCAAAAAAAATTAATAAAATGTATTCAAAGAAACGCTACTAGAACTGGTGCAGATTGTAATGTAGATATTGAATTTGTTCTTAAAGCTTTAAATGAAAAATAATTATATTAATTAACTTTATGAATATTAGTATGATGCAATAAAATGTGTCAATTTTTTTAAACTGAAATGCGTTAATTAAAGGCTATAATGTAAGTTTGCTTTCTTGCATTTTTCTTATATTATTAAATATGATAATGTAGATGGATTTATTATTGGAATGATTTTATTATTTTTAGCAATTGTTATATGTACTATATATGCTTATATTTCAGCTCAAAAAAAAGAATTATGGTATATTTTATCTTTTGTTTCTATTGTTGCTTGTACTATATTATTAATACAAAATCAAACTCGATTTATTAAGATTGAAAATCAAAACATTATTATTTATATAGTAATATTATTTTATGTAATAATTCTTTTACCACTATTTTTAGGAATTAAAAATTATATAATAGCAACCAAAAAATATAATTAATTTTTATGATTTAATAAAAATATAATTCTCCAAATTTTGCCTAAGTTTGGAGAATTTTTCTTATGTAATCGTTATTTAATAAAATATTTTTGAGTGAATAAAAATGCATATTATATAAAAAACATTGCAAATTTTATTTATTGTATTGCATCCATTACTATAATTCTTTTTGGCTATGGCGAAAAAAAGAATATTATGTTATAAAAAAACTGTAAACGGTTTCATATAGAAACTTTTTTAAACAACATAGGAGGTTAATATGAGCAAATTGAATAGAGCTGCTCGTGGACTTACATTTGTTTTTGGAACTGCACTTGTACTTGGTATTGCATGTGGTTCTATTTTAGAAGCAAATAAAGATGCTGTTGATAGTTATTTTAAAACTCATTCTTCAACATTAGTCCAAAAAGATGGTGGAAAATTATTTGATGCATTTACACCAGATAAAGAATATCTTACTGAAGATGGTAAAGGTGATTCAAAAAAAATTGTTAAAGCACATGAAGATTTAGCAAAACAAATTCAAGCAGAAGGAACTGTATTATTAAAAAATGTTAATAATGCTTTACCTTGCCCAACTACAACTACTAACAAAACTAAAGTATCTTTGTTTGGCGTTCGTAGTTCAAGTACAATTACTGGTGCATTTATAGGACATAGAGCAGCTGGTAATAATCAAACTATTCATTTCGATGAAGCATTTGAACAAGCAGGATATGAAGTAAACCCAGTATTAAATGAAGCATATGAAAAATATATTAAAACAAAACAAACTGGTAGAATGGCTTTATTAGCTGAAAACGATTTCCCATATATGGGTATGTATGGTAAAATGGCTGGAATTAGTAAATTCCAAACATTAGAAGCAAGCAGTGAAGATTTAATCGCACAAAATAGTGATGCTATTACTTCAATTGATAGTTATAACGATTTAGGTGTTGTCGTTCTTGGAAGAGCAGCTTCTGAAGGTGTTGACTGGGAAAAAGGCGATAAATGTGATCCTAATGAAGGAATCACTAATCCAATGCAAATTACATTAAAAGAAAAAGCAATGATTAAACTTGCTAAAGAAAAATGTAAAAAAGTCATTGTAATTATTAATGCTGTTAACCAAATGGAAATTCAAGAATTAGCAGATGATCCAAATATTGGTGCTATTTTATGGATGGGTATAGGTGCTAACTATGCTCCAAAAGCTGTTGTTGATATTATAAGTGGCGCTACAAATCCATCAGGACATTTGAGTGACATTTATGCAACAAGTAGTTTAAGTGCTCCTGCAATGATTAACTATGGTGATTATTCTTATACAAATAAAGACCAAGTTATTAAACGTTCTAAAGGTACTGGACAAAAATATGTTATTGAAGCAGAAAATATTTATACAGGATATAGATATTATGAAACTCGTTATGCTGATTATGTAAATGATTTAGGAAATGCTAGATCTAATGCAGGTTCTTCTTATACAGATGGTAATTGGGAATATAGTAAAGAAGTAACTTATGGATTTGGATATGGTTTAAGTTATACTACTTTCTCACAAGAAATTATTGGAAAACCAACTCTTAAACATGATGGTCATAATTTTGTATTTGATTTTAAAGTTAAAGTAACAAATACTGGAAATGTTAAAGGAAAAGATGTTGTTCAAATTTATGGACAAGCACCTTATACTGATTATGATAAAAAACATAATGTTGAAAAGAGTGCAATTCAATTAGTAGCATTTGATAAAACTGAAGATCTTGAACCTAGCAAGAGCCAAACTTTAAATATTCAAGTTGATATGCAAAATTTAGCAAGTTGGGATTCAACAGCTAAAAATGGTAATGGTTCATATATTTTAGATGCTGGTATGTATTCATTTGCAATTGGTAATGGAGCACATGATGCATTAAATAATGTTTTAGCAGCTCAAGGTGTTAAAGCAAATAATGAAAATAAAATGACTGCAAATGGTGATGCGTCAAAAGTATATCAACATACTTATAACACAAAAAATAACACACCAGATGAAGATACATTTAATGTTTCAAAAAGTGGAACAACAGTAAAAAATTCAATTGAATATGCTGATCCAAACTTCTTTAAAAAAGATTCTGTCAAATATTTATCAAGAAATGATTGGCGTGGAACATGGCCTTTAGAATATACAGATTATACTGCAGAACCACAAATGATTGAATTAATTAATGGTAAAACATATGTTGTTAAAGACAATGATGATGTATCAGATATTTTATTTAATCAAGAAGGTAATGATAAATATCTTAATTTAAAAGGTGCTAGATATAATGATGAAGCATGGGATAAATTACTTAACCAATTAGATTTAACTCAAGCTATCGAATTTATTGTTCATGGTAATAGAGACTATTTAGCAATGGATTCTGTAGGATTTATTGCAGGTAAATTTACAGAAAATGGTCCTAATGGTGTTGGAGATCGTGCTTTTAAAACATTATCATATAACAACTATGGTGAAACAGTTCCACAATGGAAAATTGCTGAAACAGATGAAAATGCTAAATTTGAAATGACTGTTTTCCCAAGTGGACCAGTTATGGGTGCGACATTCAATCCTCGTTTAGCTTATGAACAAGGAAGATTAATGGGTAATGATGCTTTATTTGTTGGCTTACCAATTTTATGGGGTCCATCAATGAATACTCATCGTACAGGATATAATGGTAGAAATATTGAATATTATTCAGAAGATCCAGTTTTAACTGGAACAATTGGTATGGAATATAGTATTGGTGCTTTAGATAAAGGCTTAATTGCTGCTCCTAAACATTTTGCTTTCAATGATCAAGAAACAAATAGATCCGGGGTATCTCCATATTTAACTGAACAAAGAGGAAGAGAAATCGAATTAAGAGCATTCCAAATTGCTTTTGAAGCTACAAAATATGATACAAATGAAAGAGATGCTGGTTTACTTGGTGTTATGACATCATTCTCAAAAATTGGACCAGTTGAAGTAACATGTTCTAAAGGATTATTAACTGATATATTAAGAGGCGAATGGGGATACAAAGGGTATATTGTTAGTGACTTAGAAGATGATACAGATTTCTTACCACAAGCTTTATATGCTGGTATTACTAGCTTCGATTCAACTGCTAAATTAGATGCATTAAATACTGATAAATATAATAACTTTACTGTTGATAAAATCAAAAAAGATGCAACAATATTAAAGAATGTTAAAGAAGCTGTTCATTGTAATTTATGGGTATTAACTCAAAGTAACTATATGAACATGGTTGATGTAAACAGTGAATATGTTGATACAATGACTTGGTGGAGAGCTACTTATATTGCTGTTGAGGCAACATCAGCTACAATAGCAGGATTATGTCTAGCATTAACTGTATTAACATCAATTCTTGATAAAAAGAAAGGACGTAATTAATTATGTTAGAAAAAATTAAAAAATGCGGTTTATGTTTCTATATTAGTCTTATTGCACTTGTTCTTATTTTTGTCTCTATGATACTTGCTATTTCAAGTTCTACAAATCTTGGATATAGTATTGATGAACTTCCTTTAATTGTAACATTTTCAATTATTTCAATTCTTTGTATAATTGGATCAGCATTATTATCATTTAAATTTAAAAATGATGCTCTTGCATATGTTCCTTTATTAGTTGCTATGATTTTATCTGGAATATGCTTTATGTTTGTCATTTCATCAAGAACTTATTTAATGGGAACATTATGGTTTACTAAACTTGATGAATCAAATCAATATGCTGTTGCAGCAATGAATACAGGTGCACCATCATTTGTTATGTATTTTATTAGTATGGTTATTTTATCTATAGCATCATTCTTCAATTTATCTAAAAATGATAAAGCTGTAGAAAATACTAATAATTAATGTTTTATTGATAACATCATAAAATAATTGTTAAAAGGGTTATATACTCATTAATGGGTATCTAACTCTTTTTGTTTTAAAATTAATTGCTATGTTTTATAATTTTATATTATAAAAAAGAGATAATTATATAAACTAATTGACTTTAAATATTTTTATTAATATATTAGGCTCTCTTAAATAAAGTGGGGTTTTATGGGGTTTTAAGAAAAAAGAAACACCATTGAAACTCTTAAAATTTCTGGGTTCAAAGAAAAACAAAAGG
>QWCN01003656.1_pt1 | contig 17440 bp, 15 predicted proteins | sample 1972711 | NCBI WGS metagenome assembly QWCN01 (sample SAMN09866707, study PRJNA288562) | Human gut metagenome isolate term1_stool, whole genome shotgun sequencing... | isolation source: gut | host: Homo sapiens | place: USA: California
ATAACGCTCCGATAATCCCGGCACGGCCCTGACAAAGAAAAAGTCCTCGGAAGTTATTAGCTTCTAAGGACTTTCGCTCTCAAATTGAGGTCTGAAGCGGACGCCATAAAAATTAATTGATATTAATCTTTCTTTATCTTATTTAATTTGTATTTCAGTATATTATGCGAATATCTTATTAATTGCGAGATCTGGAAATTTTAGAAAATTTCTTTGATGTATGACAAATGTATTACAAAAATAGTTACATTTGCAACGGATAATATCAACGATTATGGCAACCTTTTGTTATCGCATACGCTCGACGCAGAAAAACAAGCTGGTCAAGGTTCAAATATTGTTTACAGTCGGGCGTGGGAACCAATTCTACGTCGACAGTCAGTATTTGGTTTTGACGGATGTGTGGGACAGCAAGCGACAATCCGTCAAAAGCCGTTATGCATTTACGGATGATTTCACCGAGCAACAGGGGCGCGAGTTGATGAAGAACCTGTCGGAGCTGCGCAGTTTCATCCTCGGAGAAATGGCGAAAGACCCGGAACATGCGATGACGAAAACGAAGTTGGAAAAGATTGTTTACAGCTTCCACCATCCACGCAGCGCATCAAGCGGCCGCGGCATACGCAGCAGGGAATCGTTGACCGACTATATCGCCCGCTATGTGCACGAAATGGAGGCCGGCACAAGGCTCAACATTCACAAACTGCGCTACGGAGCATCGACAATCAAGAACTACAAAGGGTTTATCATTCAGTTCGACGAGTTCTGCAAAGCGAAGCGTAAGCAGTTCGACTTCGGCGACATCGACCTGAAATTCTATGACGATTTCGTAGCGTGGTTTACTGCAAAGGATTACTCGATCAATACCATCGGCCGTCACGTCAAGGAACTGAAAATCATCATGCGAGCTGCGCGCGAAGAGGGACTGCACGACAACGGAGCCATCGAAAGCCGCAAATTCCGTGTACTGACTGCCGATGTCGAGAATATCTATCTGACCGAATCGGAAATACGTGCTATTGCGGCCCTCGACTTATCGGGAGACAAACATAAGGATATTGCCCGCGATGTTTTTTTGGTCGGATGCTATACGGCACAGCGATTCAGCGACTATTCGACCATTAACGAGGGCAATATCCGCACGCTGGAAAGCGGGCAGCGGGTCATCGACCTCAAACAGCAGAAGACGGGCAATCATGTCGTTATTCCCGTTCGTCCCGAATTGCAGGCGATATTGAATAAATACGAAAACCGGTTGCCGAAGGTCTATGAACAGAAAGTAAACAAATTCATCAAGGAGGTCGCACGCGAGGCGGGTATTACGGAGAAAATAGAAGTTTCATACATCGAGAACGGGGAAAAGAAGACGCATCTGGCCGATAAATGCGACTTGGTAAAGACTCACACGGCACGCCGCAGCGGTGCGACGAATATGTATCTGGCAGGCATCCCGACCATCGCCATCATGAAAATCACGGGCCACAAAACCGAAAAGGAATTCATGAAATATATCAAGATTACGGAAGAGCAGACCGCAATGGAGTTGATGAACCATCCTTATTTCAGCGGCAGGTAATTCGAAATGTTACCGCCGTAAAATTTACCGCAGTAACAAAATGTCAAACAAATTCCGGCATGGACGGTTGTTGCTCCTATTATTCGCGAATAAATTGTAACTTTACAGAAAATTAGAAATATATGACGGTTGAGGAACTGACAAACATACTCGATTCATTACTGACACTGCCTGCGGAAACGGAGGTGGTGGAGTTCAAGAGAGCTGAACGCAATTTCGACGATCGGGATTTGGGGCAATACTTCTCGGCATTGAGCAACGAAGCCAATCTGAAAGGCGTGTCGCGCGCATGGCTGGTTTTCGGCGTGGAGAATCATACGCACGAGGTTGTCGGAAGCCAATACAAGAATAGCCGTCCGGCGCTCGATGCGATGAAGAAAAAGATCGCCGATCAGACTACGGGCCGGCATACGTTCGTCGAGATACATGAATTGCGGTACAAGAACGGCAAAAGAGTTGTGATGTTCGAAATACCGCCCGCTCCGCAGGGCATTCCCATAGACTATCAAGGCCATTATTACGGTCGCGACGGAGAATCCTTGCAGGCGTTGAGTATGGACAAAATCGAGAGAATAAGAAATCAAGCCAAATTGAAAGATTGGAGTGCGGAAATAATCGAAGACGCTTCATTGGAAGATCTGGATTCGGCGGCCATTGTCAAGGCAAGAGAGCTATACACGAACGCCCATAAGGACAAGGCCAACGAGATTGCTTCGTGGGATGATACGACTTTTCTGAACAAGGCGAAAATCACGATTCGGGGAAAGATTACCAAAACAGCCGTGGTGTTGCTCGGTAAAGAGGAGAGCGAGCATCTGATCTCTCCCGCTGTCGCCAAAATCAAATGGATTCTGCGCGGACAGGACAATATCGAGCGCGATTACATGATTGCCTCCTGCCCGTTCATTCTGGCTGTTGATAGAATATACGACAAGATTCGCAATCTGAAATACCGCTACATCAACCCGGAACACAAGACACTTTTCCCCGAAGAGATCGACACTTATGAACCGTATGTCATCCGCGAGGCATTGAACAACGCCATCGCCCATCAGGATTATACGCTCGGCGGTCAGATCAACGTGGTGGAATACGACGACAAACTGGTATTCTCGAACAAAGGCTCATTCATTCCGGGCAATATCGAACGAGTGCTTATCAGCGATGCTCCCGAGGAGCGATACAGAAATCAATTTTTGGTAGCGGCCATGGTTGGTTTGAAAATGGTCGATACGATCGGCAGCGGCATCCGTAAGATGTACAACTATCAAAGACAGCGACTATTCCCTCTGCCGGATTACAATTTGGCCAGCAATCGCGTCGAAGTTACCATAACGGGCAAAATCCTCGACATGAACTACGCCAATATTTTGGCAGGAAATAGCGATCTGAACCTGCTCGACATCGAACTGCTGAACCGTGTGCAGCTGGGGAAACCGTTATCCGATGAAGAGATTGCCCGATTGAGGAGCAAACGTCTGATCGAAGGCCGCAAGCCCAAAGTCTATATTGCGAAGCATATCGCCCAGAAAGTAGGACAAAAAATAGAGTATTCGGAGCATAAAGGACTTGGAAATAAGAGTTGCGAAGAGTTTTTGATGACGGCATTGCGCGATCACAAATCATTGTCGCGCAAAGAAATCGACAAGTTATTATGGAGATTATTACCGGATTTGCTTGATGATAAACAAAAAAAGGATAAAATTACCAATCTTCTTACTAAGTTGAGAAAGCGCGGACAAATAAAGAATAAATCACAAGGACCGAACTCTGATTGGCTTATCGTTTAATGCTTTTTCAAATGCTTTTTCAAATGCTTTTTCAAATGCTTTTTCAAATGCTTTTTCAAACACCTCGAATGTATATCAATGTATATTAGCATTTTGTGTTTTAGTAAAATTAAAAGCAAAATTAAATATTACACGAAATATGCCCCGCCGTCGCAAAATAGAAATCAAGGCTTCCGAACTGGCATGCTTCGACATGCTGGTCGAGGCATTGCGCTCCCGGCCGGAGTTTGCAGACTTCGACCTGGCAAGTTTGCGCGTGTGGGCATACGAAAGTTATGAACAAGAACTGAAAAACGTGGATAAGGCGCTTCGGCATCTTGACCGCTGGCTATATATCCGCAAGGACAAAAACGAGTTGCCGGCATTCGACGGCGGGCGGTTGATGAACAAAAAGGAGTTGGCCGCCGCATTGGGTATCACCCGTCCGACACTCTACCGTTGGTTGAGCAGCAGGTGGTTCGAGGGCTGTCGCGACGAACGGATGTCTCGGGATGAATATTACTCTTCATTGGCCATTCGCGAAGCGTTGCAAAGGTATCTTGACAGAGAACAAAGCGAATAACGGTTAAAACCTCCAACCGTTTTGCAGGGAGCACGAATCGTTGCTCCCTGTTTTTTTATGATTTTTTAATCACTTTACACGCAGGTATTTTATTGCGCAAATCTCCGCAATTCATGGAAATCCGCCTTGAAAAATGGAATAATTACTCGCGGATTGTCTTAACTTGACATCGTATGTCTTCGAAGTGTCTTCGCCTTGTAACACAATTACTTATTTTAGTTAGTTCCGATAAACCTATTCCTTTGCAGCGTTAAATCGCAAGAACTATGGCAAAGGAAATCTATCTGAATGGCATGACTGCCGACCAACTCTCGGAGATGATTCGGGAGTCCCTGCGCGACGAGCTGCAACAGCTGCATCCCGTACAACCGAAAACCGACACGAAGTATCTCACGCGGCATGAAACCGCCCGCCGTTTGCGCATCTCGCTCGTGACGCTCACCGACTGGGTGAATCGCGGTAAAATCTGCGCCCACAAAATCGGCGGGCGCGTCCTGTTCCGCGACAGCGATGTCGAAGCAGCTTTGAACCGAATCGTTCCCATTAAATAATTCAGTGAAAGAATAAATATTCTTCTTTTCACTGAAAACAGATTGTTATGAAAACGGTTCAAGCTATCAAATGTTTCCCCATTCGGACCTACCTCACCGGACGGGGGTTGCTCCCGACCAAAGAGAATTCGCGATACGGCCTTTATCTTTCACCGCTGCGCGAGGAACATACGCCGAGTTTCAAGGTGGACTACATGCAGAATCTGTGGTATGACTTCGGGCTGGGTGCGGGCGGTTCGATTATCGACCTTGTGATGCGATTGGAGCGGTGCAATTTCACAGAGGCTGTCCAATTGCTTAGCTGCGGTGAGAGAACATCGATCGCGGTTCCCGTACCACCGTCGGTCTTGCCGACTGTTCCCGCGCTCCGCATGCTCTTCGACATCCCGCTCCGTCATTCGGCATTGGTCGGTTATCTTTCGTCGCGGGGAATCGACCCGGCAATCGCATCGGCTTGCTGCCGGGAAATACATTATGCCGTCGGCGGACGCAACTATTTCGCTGTCGGATTCCGCAACGATGCCGGCGGTTGGGAATTGCGTTCGGAATGCTTCAAGGGTTGTGTGTCGCCCAAACAGATTACGACGATCGACAACCGTTCCGATACCGTCGTCGCATTCGAGGGATTTATGGATTTCCTCTCCTACCTTTCGATGAAGCCGAACGAATGGCAGCATATCGACGTGGCGGTGCTGAACTCGGTCGTCCATATTCCGAAAGCGATTCCGTTTCTCGAACAGCATGCGATGATTCATGCGTTCTTTGATAACGATGAAGCGGGACGGAAAGCGACGGCCGAGTTGAAACGGCTATGCCCGAACAGCACCGTCATCGATCGGTCGCACCTTTATCGGGAGCATAAGGATTTGAACGAGTTTTGGCAGGCAAAGCAGTCTCGACCGCATATTGCTCCCAAACGCAAGCGAGGTATGAAAATGTAAGAAGGCAAGTTTGTGTTTTTGTCAGCCAAAAACTCGCCTTGCGGCTCTCATCCCGCTGGTCTAAACTCCTAACTATCGAATCCATGAAACACCCCAAGCATACGGGCGGACGCCCGCCGCTGAGCAAAGCCCGGAAACAGGAATACCGCATAACCCTCCGTCTCGACACGGAGCATAAACTACGCTTGCAAGCATTGGCCCGTACTGCCGGACGACCGCGCACGGAAGTCCTCCGGCAGTTGATAGCTGTCGGTCGTGTGCGCGAACGTCTGCGCCGCGAACATCTCGACTTCATGTCCCAACTCAAAGGCATGGCCCGCAACCTGAACCAACTTACCCGCCTTGCCCATGCGAAAGGATTGACGGGTATAGTGTCCCGTCATGCGACTATTGTAGCAAACATCGAAATCTTGTTAAAGCATCTTCGTGATGATAGGTAAAATCATCGCCGGGTCGTCATTTGCCGGAACGGTCGGATATGTAATGAAAGAACAATCGCGGATATTGGCAGCCGAGGGGATAACCCCGCCCGATGTTCGGGATATAGTGCAAGACTTCAAAGACCAAACCTTACTGAACCCACGTATCAAGAATGCCGTCGGACATATATCCCTTTCGTTTTCGCCGAAAGATGCGCCACGCATGACAGATTCTTTGATGCGGGACATTGCCAAAGAGTATATGCAACGTATGGGGATTACCGATACGCAGTATCTGCTGGTGCGCCACCTCGACCAACCGCATCCGCATTGTCATTTGGTCTACAATCGGGTGAGCAATGACGGACAGACCATTTCGGACAAGAACATCAAAATCCGCAATGCGAAAGTCTGTCGGGCATTGACCGAAAAATACGGGTTACATCTTGCACCGGGCAAAGAATCGGTACGTCGGGAACGCCTGCGGGAACCCGACAAAACGAAGTACGAAATATACGACGCAGTCAAAACGAATTTACCTAATTGCGGCAGTTGGAATGATTTGGAGCTTCGGCTGAAAGAGCGAGATATTAGTATGCGCTACAAGTATTGCGGCTCAACCAACCAAAAACAAGGAGTGTTGTTCAGCAAAAACGGTTTCGAGTTTTCTGGGTCAAAAATCGACCGGCAATTCAGCTACTCGAAGCTGAACCGACACTTTACGCAGGCACAGCAGCAAACCCAGTATCGGGCGACACTTGCAAAGGAATTCCATGCGGCCATAGGCAATTATCGGTCGGCATTTACTGACCTATTCGGCAATGCAGGTGGAAGCGGGAATAAGAGGCCAATTGCTAACGATTCTATAAACTTCGGCGGCAGTATCGGTGTATTGCCGTTGCCGCCCAATGATTCGCCTATTGGATTGCCTGCGGCTCAACTCCGACGCAAGCCCGGCGAAAGTCCCGAAGAACATATCGCCCGCATTACGGCACTCCTCAACACCGCCGCAGAGGCGATGGCGGTAGCAGCGATAGAACAGAAACGCCGCCAGCGCGAACGTAAAACCAAAATGAAATTATAACCCTAAAACAAGCAGCAATGAAAGAAAACAATATGATGTCTTACGAAATGTACGAAGACTTCAAGGAGACAATGGTCAAAACCATTAAGACCGAACTATCGGCAAAGAATAATCAACCGGGCGATAATGACTTGTCGCAACGAATAGAGCAAATTGTTCGCACCGAACAAGAACGGCATCGGGCAATAATTACCCAGCTTGCCGGACGATTGGAAAGCATCGAACAAAGCAATACAAAGACACAAAACGGTATAGACAATCTGCAAGCAGCTGTCAAAGCCATCGAAATCCCGGCAGAACTGCCGCCGAGAATCGTGCAGCACAGAATATCGCTTGCCATCGAATCGAAAGGAGTATTCTGGACGATGATTGGAATGATGACGACAATCGTACTGCTGTGTACGATGCAGTATTGGACCGCGAAACCCAACTATGACCGCATCGACAACGACCTGAAATACCGCTATATCAAAATGAAAGGCGAAGCGCAACCCGACCGCATTGCCGAGCTGGAAGAAATATTCGAGTTACACCGCGACAACGCAAAAATCCGACAAATAAAAAGAGATGTCGAAGAGTACGAACGAACCATACAACGCAAAGTGCAGTTAGAAGAACAAGCAAGGCTCAAAGAACGGGAAGCAGAGAAACTCAATGGTAAAGCAGCCAAATTAAAGAGAGAGCATTAGGCTCTCTTTTTTTGAATTATAGCTAATAATTTCATATCTTTATGCGAAATATGTTTCATATTAGTGTAGTGATATATGAACAGAATAAAGGAAATACTTGAAGAAAAAGGTATTAAACAGACTTGGCTGGCCGAAAAACTCGGCAAGAGTTTCAGTATGGTAAATGCTTATGCTTGCAATCGTCGGCAACCCAATTTGGAGTTGCTTTTCAAGATTGCCAATATCCTTCAAGTGGATCCCAAAGATTTAATCGGTAAAAAATAGGCTGTATGGCAATCAAAAAATCAGAATTATATAGTACTCTTTGGAAATGTTGCGATGAACTTCGCGGAGGCATGGATGCGAGCCAATATAAGGATTATGTATTGGTGATTCTGTTCGTGAAATACATCAGTGACAAAAGTCGCAACGACTCCAATTTCATGATAGACATTCCTGCAGGTTGCTATTTTGAGGATTTCGTCGCTCTGAAAGGACATGCCAACATCGGCGAGGAGATGAACAAGAAAATGGCGGCTTTGTCCGAAGCCAACCAACTGGATGGAGTGTTTATTGCGGATTTCGACGATGAAACCAAGCTCGGCAAAGGCAAGGATAAAGTCGAAACATTGAGCGGGCTTATTTCTATATTCCAGACCTCCGACCTCGATTTCAGCAAAAACCGGGCTGCCGATGACGACCTTATAGGCGATGCCTATGAATACCTGATGAAGAATTTTGCGACCGAAAGCGGAAAAAGCAAAGGTCAATTCTATACCCCGGCAGAGGTCAGCCGGGTAATAGCCAAGGTTTTGGGGCTCGATAAGGTAAATAGCATCCGAACTACCATCTACGATCCGGCATGCGGTTCCGGGTCGCTGCTTCTTCGCGCCAAAGCCGAAACACCGACGGATGCAACCTTGTATGGGCAGGAGAAAGACAATGCGACGGTGGGATTGGCGAAGATGAACATGATTCTCCATAATGACCCATACGCAACGATCAAACAGGGCGATACGCTCAACGATCCCCAATATGAAGACGAATCCGGCAACCTCCAAGCGTTCGACTTCGTGGTGGCCAATCCTCCGTTCTCGACCAAGTCGTGGTTGAAGGGCGCGAAAGAAGAAGACCAATATCATCGTTGGAGCTCATCGATCGGTGTTCCGCCGGAGAAAAACGGGGACTATGCTTTCCTGCTTCATATCGTGCGATCGATTAAACAGACGGGGTGCGGAGCCTGCATACTTCCGCACGGTGTATTGTTCCGAGGCAACGCCGAAGCGCAAATCCGCAAATATCTGGTTGCTGAAAAGCGATACATCAAAGGCATTATCGGATTGCCGGCCAATCTTTTCTTCGGCACGGGCATTCCGGCATGTATCATCATCCTCGAAAAATCCGAGGCTTCCAATCGTAAAGGTGTGTTCATGATCGACGCGAAGTCCGGCTTCATGAAAGACGGTGCGAAAAACCGGTTGCGCGAGCAGGATATTCGCCGCATTGTGGATGTATGGCAGAAACAGCGCGATGAGCCGCATTTCGCCCGCTTCGTTCCGCTGGAAGAGATTGAACGCAACGACTATAACTTGAATATCCCACGTTATATTTCAGCTCCGGATACCGAGATTTTGCAAGATATAGACGCCCATCTGCATGGAGGTTTGCCCGTTCACGACATCGAACAACTTGCTGCATATTGGCAGGTGTGCCCCTCGTTGCGCAATGACCTGTTCCGACCGCACGACACCCGCACCGGATATTTCGCATTGAATTGCGAGCCGGAAGCAGTTCGTGATACGATTATGGCTAACTCCGATTTCTGCCGCCAGACCGAGATCTTTTACCGGAGTTATACCGAGTGGTGCAACCGGCATCGCGCGACGCTCTATGATCTTACCACGGGATTTGCGCCGAAACGTTTGATCGAAGCGTTGAGCGATTCGCTGCTCGCAACGTTCAAACACGATGAATCGCTGGTCGATGCTTATGATGTATACGACTGCCTGATGAACTATTGGAGCGAAACGATGCAGGACGACTGCTATCTGATTGCCGCGAACGGGTGGAAAGCGGAACTGTATACGCCGCAGCCGACAGCCAAAAAGAAAGATGCGAAACCGAAGGAGAAGAAGGCCTCGACGCCGGAGGATGTCGCTTGCGATTTGTTGCCTGTTTCGATTGCCGTCGACGAGTATTTTGCGAAAGAAAAGCGGTTGATCTCGGCTTCTGAGGAACTGTTGAGCGATAAGGAGAACCAGCTGAACGAATTGCTCGAAGAGCATGCAGACGAAGCATTCGACGAAGATAACTTCGCGGACAACAAACTCACCGACAGCAACATCAAAAAGCGAATCAAAACCCTCGACAAAAAATCGGATGCCGATGAAATCGCTGTTCTGATGCAATATCTTAAGTTGAAAGAGGATATTTCGCTGACGAAGAAAACCTTGAAGACCTTGAAATATAATCTGCTGACGGCACTGATGGTCAAATACGCCGATCTGGCAGAAGACGATATCAAACGGTTGGTTATCGAAAAGAAATGGTTCGCGGCCCTTTCGGCCCGGCTCGACAGCGAAATGCAACGCATTGGCCAGCAACTGACCTCGAAAGTCTCGGCACTCGCCGAACGCTATGCACAGACACTTCCGGAAATCGACGCCGAAATCGCCGACCTCGAAGCCAAAGTCGCCGCACATTTGAAACAGATGGGATTTTAAAAGACTTATTATGTATACAATACCAACTCTCCCGTTGCAAATTGACCTTGAAAGTAAGACCGTACTTCGGCAACTAAATCTGGCCAATAAAAAATTGGCCGAATTGAAAGGTGTTGCATTGACCATTCCCAATGAGAGTATTCTCATCAATACGCTTATTTTGCAAGAGGCAAAAGAAAGCTCTGCAGTTGAAAATATCATTACTACACATGACGATTTATATAAAGCAGATGCAGGGCTGACTGCATTTGCTGTGTCATCCTCAACAAAAGAGGTCGTATTGTATTCTGACGCCCTGAAACGAGGCTTCGATCTGATTCGCAATAATAAAATATTATCATTGAACCACATCAAAGAGATTCAAGAGGTATTGGAAAAGAACAAGGCGGGCTTCCGCAAGGTTCCGGGGACCAATCTACAAAACGCACGAAAGGAGATTGTTTACGTTCCCCCTCAACGATTTGACGATATCCAGCGCCATATGGAAAATTTAGCAGCTTACATCAATGACGATACATTGAGCGATGTAGACCCGTTAATCAAGTTGGCGATCATTCATCATCAGTTCGAAAGTATCCATCCGTTTTATGATGGTAATGGACGAACGGGCCGAATTATCAATTCGTTATTCTTAATATTGAAAGGTATTGAAGAAACCGCTGAGGAGACTATTATTCTCGTAAAACAGATCAATATCTTGATGCAGGAATATAAAATAAAAATGAGAGAAGTACTGGGTCGTCAATATAGTCATGAATTGTTGAACAACATATTCAAACATCCTTATACTAAAATAGATTTCGTAATGCAGGATCTTCATGTTTCACGAGTTACTGCTGCCAAATATTTGAATTTAATGGTTTCGAATAATATGCTCAATCGAATCAAAATGGGAAAAAGTAATTTTTATTTGAATCCGGAATTGACTCGGTTGTTTATTAATCATAGCGATAACAAGAATGTCGATAGTTTCGAGTCCATCGAATCTATTAGCACAATCATCTAAACATGTAAAGCAAACAACAATTTTCTTTACACGATAATCTTAACATGTAAAGCAAACAGCAGTTTTCTTTACACGACAATCTGGACATGTAAAGCAAACGGTTGTTTTTTCTACATTAGAACAACCTGCAACACCAATAGAGGTTGTGGTTACAAATAAAACGGAGGTTTTTTCAATAAAAAAATGAACATACCGCAAGGATATAAACAGACCGAACTGGGAATTATTCCGGAGGAGTGGGATGTGAAAACTATTGGAGATTATTATGAGGTAACCTCCAGTAAGAGAATCTTTCAGTCTCAATGGCGACATATTGGTATCCCATTTTACAGAGCAAGAGAAATTGTTGTTTTAGCAGAAAACAGGAAAGTAGATAATGAATTATTTATAGATCAAGAATTGTACGATTTATATAAAAGACAGTATGGAGTGCCGCAAGCGGGAGATGTATTAGTAACAGGAGTTGGTACTTTAGGACGATTATACGTTGTACAATCAAATGATTCTCCTTTTTATTTTAAGGATGGAAATATAATATGGTTTAAAAATAAAGGTTATAATAGCGTCCTTTTATCCTATTTATATCAAACAGGTTCGGTTATAAATCAGATTACTGATAATTCTGGTGGTTCTACAGTCGGAACATATACTATACAAAATGCAATAAACACCAAAATAATAACTCCTAATTTGCCCGCAGAGCAAGATGCCATTGCCGAAGCCTTGAGCGATGTGGATGCGTTGATTGCGGCACTCGATAAGAAAATCGCCAAAAAACGCCTTATCAAACAAGGCGCAAGGATCCGATTATTGGGAGGAAAAGGCAACCAGTTCCGCACCCGGAAAATCAAAGATATCGTTTCAATTAAAAAAGGAGATATGCTCACTTCTGAGCAATATATAGCGGGAAATATTCCTGTTATTGCAGGAGGGAAAAGTGCTGCCGGTTACCATAACATAGCGAATAGACCAGCAAATACGATTACCATCAGTGCGTCCGGAGCGAGTGCCGGCTATGTTGCTTTTCATGATTATCCGATATTTGCAACCGATTGCTCTACGATTGAATCGAGCAAATCATATAACATTAAGTATATTTATTATTTACTGACGTTCTATCAATTCGAACTATATGCTTTGCAGACCGGAGGCGCACAACCACACGTCCATCCAAACGATATTTACGACTTGAATATTTACTACAATGGAAATATTGAGGATCAGCGAAATATAGCAACCATCCTTTCCGATATGGACAAGGAGATTGCGAATTTGGAAGCGCGCCGTGATAAGTACAAATTGATCAAAAGCGGCATGATGCAAAAGCTGTTAACCGGACAAATACGTTTAGTTAAACCGTTAGCACCGATTATTCCGCTTGCAGCTCCCGAAACCAAAATTCGTGAGATTCCACTGAAAACACACATAGTTGCCGGACATATTGTAAATACATTATATCAATCATCGGGATGGGGGCGTACCAAACTGCAAAAAACATTGCATTTGGTAGGTTATCACTGCCAACTCGATTTCGGAAATGAATATATTCGCAATACGGCAGGTCCCGACGATCAGACGATGATGAATCATATCGACAGTAAATTCAAGCAATATCGTCACGTCAAAATAGAGGCAAAAAAAGATAACGGCAAGACACGATACAATTATATTCCGACTGCAATGATTGACGAACTGGAGCAGGTCTATGAAACTTATCCCCAAAGAATTCGCAATGCGGTTGATTCATTGATAAATAAAATCAAAAAGATGGATTTGGCTGGAGCGGAGATATTGTCAACGCTTTATGCCGTATGGAACAACCGCCTTATTAAGGGCGAGCCGATAACGGATAATTTGTTGATTTCAGACTTCTATGCCTGGAGTGCACACAAGGCGGATTTTGAAGAAACGCGAGTAAGAAAAGCATTGGATTATATGCGTGAACAGAATATAATTCCAGTCGGTTGGGGCAAATATATTGATAAGAGATAAAAACTATGGACTCAAACATCGGGGCAAAGGAACGGGTAACGCAGAAGCGGCTTATCGGGCTGTTTCAAGACGTATTGGAATACGACTATCTCGGAAACTGGGAGTATCGCGAGGGCAACAATAATGTCGAAGAGGCGTTGTTGCGCCGTTATCTGAAACGGCGGAAATATGCCGACAAGGAGATCGACAAAGCCGTAGCGAAATTCAAGCAAGCGGCAACGAATATCGGTGCGGGTCTATACAACGCCAACCGGGAGGTTTATACGCTGCTGCGTTATGGCGTGAACGTTCAGTCGGATGTGTCGGAGCGCAAAAAGATGGTGCATCTGATCGACTGGGCCAACCCGATGGAGAATGATTTTCAGATTGCTGAGGAGGTAACCGTACAGGGCAAAAGCGACCGCCGCCCCGATCTGGTCGTTTATGTCAACGGTATCGCCGTGGTCGTTATCGAGCTTAAACGCAGTACGGTATCCGTTCATGAAGGTATCCGTCAAAATATCCGCAATCAGCAGGACGAATACATCCCCCGATTTTTCACGACCGTGCAGCTGTTGTGCGCAGGCAACGATACCGAAGGCCTGCATTACGGAGTAATCAAAACGTCTGAAAAGTTTTGGCTTCGCTGGAAAGAGCCGTGCGGCGAACCGTGCGAACCCTCGCGGTTTACTCCGGAACTTTACCCGAATAAACTGGATCGCAGCGTTCTGCAATTCTTCGAGCCGCATCGGCTGCTGGAATTTATTCACGACTTCATCATCTTTGACGGCGGCATCAAAAAAGCAGCACGGCCGAACCAATATTTCGCCATCAAGGCTGCCCAGCCGCGTGTCCGCAGCAAAGAGAACGGTATCATCTGGCATTCGCAGGGTTCGGGCAAGAGCCTCACAATGGTGTGGCTGGCGCAATGGATTCGCGAGAATGTCACCGATGCCCGAGTGGTCGTCATCACCGACCGTGACGAGCTGGACAAACAAATCGAAAACGGATTCAAGGATGCGGGCGAGAAGATCCGCCGAGCCCGAAGCGGAGCACAATTGGTCTCGATGATCAACGAGGCCGAACCGTGGCTGATTTGCACGCTCATCCATAAATTCGGCAATCGGAGCGGCAACGACGGCATATCGGTCGGAGGAAAGAAAGCGGTAAAATCGCTCGACTTCTATTTGGAGGAGGTTGCAAAGCATCTTCCGCAGGGATTCCGGGCCAAGGGCGATATCTACGTCTTCATCGACGAGTGCCATCGCTCACAGGGCGGTATGCTGCACGAAGCGATGAAGCGCATCATGGGCGAGCGGGTCATGCTGATCGGTTTCACCGGAACACCACTGCTGCATACGGACAAGAAAAAGTCTGTCGAAACATTCGGTTCGTACATTCACAGCTACAAGTTTCATGAAGCCGTTCGGGACAAAGTGATTCTCGATCTGCGCTACGAAGCCCGTCATGTGGAGCAGTTCCTCGGCAAACGCGAAAAAATCGACGAGTGGTTCGATGCCAAAACAGCCGGATTGAGCAAGGTGGCCCGGTCGCTGTTGAAAGCGCGCTGGGCGAAGATGGAGAAATTGTTCAGCAGCAAGGAGCGTATTCATCGCATTGTGGCGGATATATGTCAGGATATGGGCACCAAACGAGCCCTTTCGGGTGGATATGGGAATGCGATGCTTGTAGCCGACTCTATTTATCAGGCATGCCGCTACTGGGAGGTGTTCCAATCCACGGAACTGAAAGGACATTGCGCCGTTGTAACGAGCTACGATGCGAACAGTTCGTCGGTAAAGGACGAATACGTCGGCGAAGGTGAAACGGAAGATTTCACCAAATACGAAATCTACAAAAGGATGATCGGTGACCGCGCTCCCGAACAGTTCGAGGCTTGGGCGAAAAAAGAGTTCGTGGAGCATCCGGCAGATATGAAGCTGCTGATTGTCGTAGAAAAACTGCTCACCGGATTCGATGCGCCGTCGGCGACCTACCTGTATATCGACAAGAAAATGCGCGACCACAATCTGTTTCAGGCAATTTGTCGCGTAAATCGGGTGGACAGCGACGAGAAAGATTTCGGTTACATCGTCGATTATCAGGATTTGTTCGGCGCTATCAAAAACGCGATAGACGATTATACGAGCGGAGCGTTCGACCAGTACGATGCCGATGATATTCAAGGCCTTTTGACGAACCGGCTGACCGAAGGCCGAAAGGGACTGGATGATGCGTTGCAGGCAGTCTATACTCTGTGCGAAGCGGTAAATCCCCAAACGCAAGCAGGGTATTTCGCTTATTTCGTCTATTCAGAAACGACGCCGGTCGAAGCACAGCAGGCCGAATGCGAAGCGAATGCCGCGAAGCGCGAAACATTCTATAAACTGGTGTCGGTTCTCGTCCGTCGATATATTGATATTGCCAACGAAATGGCGGCGGCGGGATATACGAAAGAAGAGACCGAGCATATCAAACAGCAGGTCGATTATTTCAACGACCTGAAAGATGAAATAAAACTCAAAAGCGGTGACGCGCTCGATTTGAAGTTGTATGATCCGGCGATGCGTCAGTTAATCGACAATTACGTGCGAGCCGACGACAGCGAGAAATTGGTCGATTTGGCCGATGTTTCTTTTCTCGATTTGCTCGATATGGAGGGTGCACAAGCCATCGAAGCGCTTCCTAAGAATATTCGGCAGAACGAACGTTCCGTTGCCGAAGTGCTGGCAGCCAACATGCGCAAGATGATTATCAGCGAACGGCCGAACAATCCTGCTTATTTCGACCGGATGTCCGATCTGTTGAATCAGCTGTTGCAAGAACAGCACAATGGAAAGTTGCAATACAAAGAGTTGATAGAGAGACTGATTGAAAAGCTCAAAGAAGCCCGTTCTGAAACACGGGCGAAATACCCGGCATCGCTCGATACGAAAGGGAAAAGGGCACTGTATGAAAATCTGGATTGCAACGAAGAACTCGCCATACTCGTACACGAAACAGTCAAGGCGAATGCCCGGGACGGGTTCCGGAATGTCAGCACCGGCAGCTTGAAAATGAAAGCGGTACGCAAAGCCGTGCGGAGTGTTTTGCCCGACGTTGCGGAAGATAAGATAGATGATATTATGCAGATTGTCATTTCGCAAAAAGAGTATTGATGACTGTTATCACCCTGTCCGACCTGTCCGCCGAGATTGAGTGGAAGGCTATCAAAAACGTGCATCTGACCATCTATCCGCCCGATGCGCGAATACATGTTTCTGCGCCGCTTGCCATGACGGAAGACGCAGTCCGGTTATTTTTGATCACTAAACTTCCGTGGATTCGGCAGCGAGTGTCGCAGATTCTCGATCAGAACCGCCAGACGCCTCGCGAATATGTTTCGGGAGAGAACCACTATTACAAAGGGTTGCGCTATCGGTTGAAAGTCGTTTATGACCACCTTCCTGCAAAAGTCGAAGTGCAAGGGAACGAATATCTTGTTCTGCATGTTCGCGAAAACAGCTCGTTGGAGCGCAGAGCCGAGGTGCTCAAAGAGTGGTATCGGATGGAGTTGAAAACCTTGTTGCCTGTTTTAATCGCCAAATGGGAAAACGCACTGGGAGTTCAGGTAAACAAGTGGGAGGTAAAACAGATGAAAACCCTGTGGGGGAGTTGCAACCACCGGACACGAAATATCATCTTCAATCTGGAACTTATCAAAAAGCCTTTGCATTGTATCGAATATATCGTTGTCCACGAGTTGCTGCATATCAGGGTGCGATTGCACAATGAAGAATTTACGACTTTACTGAACCGCTATTTCCCCAATTGGAAGCAGTTGAAAGAGGAGTTGAATGAATTTATCGTGTAATTTGTACGGCCTGTATTACAAATGTATGACAAAATCAAAAGAAAACCGCGTTGCAGCTATCTGCAACGCGGTTTCAGTGAGGTCTGAAGCGGATTCGAACCGCTGTACAAGGTTTTGCAGACCTTTGCCTAGCCACTCGGCCATCAGACCATTTTACCCAACAAATCCATCTTCCCTGACCCGAAACCATTCGAGGCCTTCTCAGACGCATCGGGAGTGCAAATATACAAACATTTCCAATTTTTGCAAAACTTCCACCCAACTTTACGCCATTTCGTAAATAAATTTACGTTATT
>QWCN01003657.1_pt1 | contig 17436 bp, 11 predicted proteins | sample 1972711 | NCBI WGS metagenome assembly QWCN01 (sample SAMN09866707, study PRJNA288562) | Human gut metagenome isolate term1_stool, whole genome shotgun sequencing... | isolation source: gut | host: Homo sapiens | place: USA: California
GGGACCGGGGGAGAGGAACTTCGGCGTTTGAGATGGTCCTCTCCCCCGGGGCAGGGATAGCAAATGCCGCGGGGGGCTTGCCTTTTTGGTCGCCTGCCTGCCCTGCCTTTTGCTTTCCTTTTTGCCCCCTTCCCCGAAGGGGAAGGATATCCCCCCCAACCCCCTTCCCCGGAGGGGAAGGATAGACCCTCTGGAAGGGGGGTGAATCTGTGCCGTAGGGAAATCAGCCCCGGACGGGCGTCTGTATGGCAGGGCGAACCTGCAACAATCGGCATCCTCTGTTGACAATTGCCGCAGAGTATGGTACAATAACACACAGAAAAATCCAAAACGCGGAGGAAAACGGTAAACCATGCGAGATGTGCAATGCGGGAAGGTCGTGATCCGGGACGGGCTGGCGCTCGCTCCCATGGCGGGCGTTACAGACCGCTCCTTCCGCCGGGTGTGCCGCCGCTTCGGAGCGGCATACACGGTCAGCGAAATGGTATCCGCAAAGGCACTGTGCCTGGAGCAGGCAATCCGGAATCCGGATCCGTCCCGCGTCATATCCGGCGAGCTGGCATCGGTCATGCCGGACGAAATGCCCATGGCAGTCCAGCTGTTCGGACATGAGCCGGATGTCATGGCGGAGGCGGCGGCGCGGCTGGCATCCGGCGACTTCCGCGGTCGGGCGGGACACGTCATTCCTGCCGCCGTGGATATCAATATGGGCTGTCCCGTCCGCAAAATTGTCGGAAACGGGGAAGGCAGCGCCCTGATGCGCGATCCGGCACTCGCCGGACGCATCGTGCAGGCGGTTGTGCGGGCGGCGGAGCCGCTTCCCGTCACGGTCAAGCTGCGCGCCGGCTTTGACGAGTCCTCGCTCAACGCCCCGGAGCTGGCGCAGGTCTGCGAAGCGGCAGGCGCCGCCATGCTGTGCATCCACGGGCGCACGCGCGCGCAGGGCTATGCGCCCGGCGTCAACCGGGCTGTCATCCGGGCTGTCAAGCAGGCGGTTCGCATACCCGTACTGGCAAACGGCGACATATACACGCCGGCGGACGCGCTGTCCATGCTGGCGGAAACCGGATGCGACGGCATCATGGTCGCGCGCGGCGCCATGGGCAGACCGTGGCTGTTCGCCGAGATACGTGCCGCCCTGCGCGGGGAGGACTACACGCCGCCCGATCCGGAACAGCGCTTTGACATCGCGCTGGAGCAGGTGCGCGCCATGATCCGGGAGAAGGGCGACCGCGTCGGGCTGGCGGAAGCCAAAAAGCACCTCGCCTGGTACTGCACCGGGCTGGACGGTGCCGCCGAATGCCGCGCGCGCATCATGCGGGCAGGCAGTCTGGATGAGATGCAGACCGCCGTGCGGACGCTTGCCGCGGCACAGGACGGTCGCCTGCGGGCATTGCCGCCCCGGTCATCCGACGCGGCGAATCCGGAAAAAACTGGAGGAGTATTGCGATGAATGTGGCACAAAGCAACCGGGTCATGTCCCGGATTCTTGCCGTTGTCGGCTGTCTGGTGATTCTGATGCTGGCAATTCTGCTGATCCGCGGGTGCGGCAGGCAGGACACGCCGCCGGACATTCCCCCCACCGCGCAACCGACCGAGGAGGAGACCGGCTATCGCCTGCTACCGGGCAGTGAATCCGTAACCCTGCGGCTCAGGCAGGTCGGGGACACGGAAATATGGGAGGGTACCGACGCGGCGGGCGTTACGCTGGCGCTGGTCTGCGATACCGCGGCGCAGGAGTACCATTTTATCCGTGACGGCGTGTATCTCAGCCGCGGCAGTTACCGCGGGCGGAGCCCGTGGGACGGCGGCAAGACTGTATTCCTTCTGTACGAAAACGGCATACACAACCCGGATGACGCCGGATTCCGGGCGGTGGAGTATGTCGCGTTGAGCGGCGGGGACGGAAGCGGCGCGGACAGCGTATCGGAGATACAGCTTATCCTGCCGGACGTCTGGCGCGCGGGACTGTCGGATGGCACAAACGGAAACTGATCGCGTCGCGGCGCGTCCTGCCGTACGCCTTATCTGCCGTGACGAGCGTCTGGCTCGTGGGCTGTGTCTGTTTCTTGCGGATCTCGGGCTGGAGGTCATCCCGGCGGAAAGCGGTCGTCCGCCCGCTCTGATTCTGCTGGATGCGGACGATCCGGTCGTGCCGGATCTGCCGGCAGGCGTGCCGGTGGTTGCCTTCGCGTGCAGGGAAACGGCAGCCGCTCTCGGCGGGCATCGGTTCGCCGCGTTGCTCCGCCGCCCCGTGTCGCTGGATGAGCTGGAGGCTGTCGTACTGCGCATCCTCGGCGCATTGCCGTCTGTCGGATGTCATCCGGCACCTGACGTACAGGCGCGTGCATCGGAGTCTGCGGCGGTTTTCACGGCTGTCCCGGATGGGGCGGCTGGCTGGCTGCGCTCCGGCGGGCAGACTATCCGTCTGACCCCGACCGAGTGGGCACTGTTTGCCTGCCTGCGCGAGGCGGACGGCGAGCCTGTGTCGCGCGAAACGCTTGCCACCCTTGTCGGAAACGGCAAGCCCCCCGTCAGCTGCCATCCCGAACGCTCGGTGGATGTGTATATCTGCTACCTGCGCCGCAAACTGGCTCACCTGCCCGGCTCCGGACAGGTGCTGACGGTGCGCGGGCATGGCTACCGCCTGGTGCCGTAATACGCTGCGGAAACAGGAGGCGCGTGGGAGAGGGAGAACGTTGGGGGGGAGGAGCATTGGGGGCTTCTTGAAAGAAGCCCCCAAACCCCCAAGAACTTTTCTTGAATTTGTCTTTGACCGAACCAACGCTCTCCGGCAAAGCCACGCGGGATCGCTGTTCCAAAGTCAATGCAGTGCCGCCCGGGTTCAGCCGCCGGACACCTGCATGACAGGGTCAACCGACAACGCCGGGGGCAAGCCCCCGCCGGGTGCGGGAGACGCCCCAGCCCAGCGCCGCCCGGGTTCAGCCGTCGGACCCCCTGCAAGGCAGGGTCAACCGGCAACGCCGGGGGTAAGCCCCCGCCGGGTGCCTGCTTCTCAGGTTCAGCCTGTGCCGCAAGCGGTTCAGTGCCGGGGTACCTGCATGGCAGAGTTTGTAAATGCCGCAAACGGTCAAATGCCGGGGATGCAAGGGGCGAAGCCCCTTGCATAAAATAACCTTGGTCTCCCCCTTCCCCGCCGGGGAAGGGGGTGGGGGGATATCCTTCCCCTTCGGGGAAGGGGGGCAGAATCAAAAACTAAAGGCGGGGCAGGCAGGCGACCTAAAAGGCAAGCCGCCCATGCAAACATCACAGCGGCAGTGTCAACCGGCAACGCCGGGGGCAAGCCCCTGCCAGGTGTGGGAGACGCCCCATCCCAGCGCCGCCCGGGTTCAGCCGCCGGACACCTGCATGACAGGGTCAACCGACAACGCCGGGGGCAAGCCCCCGCCGGGTGCCTGCTTCTCAGGTTCAGCCAGTGCCGCAAACGGTCAAATGCCGGGGATGCAAGGGGCGAAGCCCCTTGCATGAAATAACCTTGGTCACCCCCTTCCCCGCCGGGGAAGAGCGCTCTGCGAGCGCGGGTCGGGGGGATATCCTTCCCCTTCGGGGAAGGGGGGCAGAAGCAAAACTAAAGGCAGGGCAGGCATCCAAAAAGGCAAGCCGCCCCTGCGAACACCACAGCGGCAGGTCAAGCCAATACCGCAAAAAACAAAAGACATTACGGAAAACAGCACGCAATCCACTGTTGACAACACACCCGGATTTATGCTATAATGGTAACGAAAAAAAGCCGGGCACCCCGGCAGACGGAGGAAAACAGATATGTTTTGCAGAAATTGCGGCAACGAGCTGATGGACGGTGCCATTGTTTGTGGGCGCTGCGGCTTTGCACCCGGAAACGGAACGTCATTCTGTCCGCACTGCGGACGCCCGGTGATGGAGGGACAGGCAATCTGCCTGAACTGCGGTTTTTCGCTCGAACCACCCAAGAGCGACAAATCCAAGCTCGCGGCGGGACTGCTCGGACTCTTCCTGGGCGGGTACGGCGTACACAATTTCTATCTTGGCAACACGAAGCGGGCAGTCATTCAGCTGCTGCTGACGATTTTCACCTGCGGATTGGCGGGTATATGGGGATTTGTTGAGGGCATCCTTATCCTCACAGGCGCGTCCGGCTATCAGACAGACAGTTCGGGCAGACGGCTGCAGGATTGACAGGACAGGAGCAGAGGGCGCGGGCTGATTTTCATCAGTCCGCGCCCTTTGTCCGGTATGAACCGGGCAATTCCCCCTTACGCCCGCGCCACGCCGCTTGCCCGCGCGGCAGCAATGACCGCGTCCGCCACGGCACGCGCCACTCCCCTGTCCAATGCAGAGGGGATGATGTTGGTTTCGGACAGCGCATCGGCGGGAATGTAGGCGGCAAGCGCCTGCGAGGCGGCTGCCTTCATTTCCTCATTGATGCAGGTGGCACGGCAGTCCAGTGCGCCACGGAAAATGCCGGGGAAAGCCAACACATTGTTTATCTGGTTCGGATAGTCCGACCGTCCGGAGCCGACGATTCGGGCTCCCGCCTCCAGCGCAAGCTCCGGCAGAATCTCCGGAACGGGATTTGCCATGGGGAACACGATGGCGTCGGGTGCCATGGAACGCACCATGTCCTGCGACACGATGCCGGGTGCCGACACGCCGACAAACACGTCCGCGCCGCGCAGGCAATCCGCCAGATCTCCGGTCAGGCGGCGGGGATTGGTCAGTGCAGCCATTTCCTCCTGTGCCGGATTGTTCTCCGGCTTGCCGGGGTACAGTGCGCCGAAGCGATCCACCATGGTCAGATCACGCACTCCCATGCGCAGCAGGTGCCGCCCGATGGAAATCCCTGCCGCGCCCGCGCCGCTGATAACCGTGCGCACCTGTCCGATATCCTTGCCCACCACGCGCAGAGCATTGAGCAGGGCGGCGGCGACCACGACAGCGGTTCCGTGCTGGTCATCGTGAAAGACCGGAATATCGCAGACCTCCTGCAGCCGCCGCTCAATCTCAAAGCAGCGCGGCGCGGCGATGTCCTCCAGGTTTATGCCGCCGAAACTGCCTGCCAGCAACGACACCGTGCGCACGATCTCGTCCGGATCCTTGGAGCGGATGCACAGCGGGAAGGCATCCACGTCCGCAAACGCCTTGAACAGTGCGCACTTTCCCTCCATGACCGGCATACCTGCCTCAGGACCTATGTCACCCAGTCCAAGCACGGCGGTGCCGTCGGTCACGACTGCGACCAGATTGGATCTGCGGGTCAGCGTGAAGGAGAGCTCGGGCTGTTCCTGAATGGCAAGGCAGGGTGCCGCCACGCCGGGTGTATAGGCGAGGGCGAGATCCTCCCTTGTATTCAGCTGGCAACGCGCAACGACCTCAATTTTACCGTGCCACGCGGCGTGTCTCTGCATAGCCTCTTCGGCGAGTTTTTTCTTATCCATATCCGATACCGTCCGTCTTTCCGAAATTTCTTACCTGCTGTCTGCGATCTGCCGTATGCGGCGGGTCGCGCTTTTTCTGTTCCGACGTGTATTATAGCATATTTTGCGGCTTTATGCAAGATGGGGGATGAGATTTTAAGCGGGGGGCATGCTTTCTTTGTCGCCTGCCTACACTGCCTTCTCTTTCTTTTCTGCCCCCATCCCCCCGCCCCCCTTCCCCGGCGGGGAAGGGGGAGATTTTAGTTTTCTTATGCAAGGGGCTTCGCCCCTTGCATCCCCGAGGCTGAACCCGGGCGGCACTGGCTCGTCGGGCGCCAGCGGTACCCCGCGGGGCTTGTCCGGTGGTCGCCGGATGACCATGCCTTGACCTTTCTCTTTTTCCCCCATCCCCCCGCCCCCTTCCCAGCGGGAAGGGGGAGACCATAAGTTAGTTTTGCCGGGGGCTTCGCCCCCGGCACCCCGGCATTAAACCGCTTGCGGCGCTTACAGTCCCAGCGAAACCGGCATTCCGGCGGGAGGCGTATCCCGGAGACAGCACTGACAGTGTCCGCCACATCCGGTAGGTTTTTTCATCGGAAGTAGGCATGAGCCGCGGCTCCTCCGATCATTCATTCAAGAAAAGTTCTGGGGGGTCTGGGGGACTCTTTCAAGAGTCCCCCGGCGCTTCTCCTTAGCCGTGGCTCCTCCAATCATACATTCAAGAAAAGTTCTGGGGGGTTTGGGGGACTCTTTCAAGAGTCCCCCAACGCCTCTCCTTAGCCGCGGCTCCTCCGATCATACATTCAAGAAAAGTTCTGGGGGGTCTGGGGGACTCTTTCAAGAGTCCCCCGGCGCTTCTCCTTCCCCCATGCGGAGAATCAGGCGGACGCCGCCGATCCCCATGCGGGGCGGAGAAGGAGGGAGGGTATCGGGATCAAGAAAAGCGGCGACCGAGGGGGTGGCGAAGCAGACAAAACGCGTGCGGTCAGACGGCGTGCAGGGGAACGGCTCCCGTATCTTAGGTCCGTGCGCGCCGTAGATGACCAGGTCACTGTCCGCCGCAAAGGTGCGGGCGATGCCGGCAAGGTCGGATTCAAAAACCGCGCCGCCGCAGAAGGTCAGCGCACTGCCCTGCCCTGCGGCGTGCAGAAGCAGGACAGGCTGTGCGGAACGCTCCAGCCGGTCGGTATACAGGGTCAGCGAAATCCCGCCGCCACCGGAATCAAAGGCAGTCAGCGTATCGCCCGGCTCGTAGAGATACACGGGAACACCCTGCCGCCGCGCCTCATACAGGCAGGACAGCATCCGGTAATAATCCTCCGGCACCGTCGGGCGGGGGAGCCACAGCGCACGCACGGTCGCCGCCGCGAAGGCACGGTGCAATGCGCCCGCCGTGCGCGTATGGAAGTGGGTCAGCATCAGGGCGGACACTTCGGTCGCACCGAGTGAACCAGCCTCGTCCAGTGCCGCATTCAGGGCAGTGCGGCTTCCGTCCGTCAGATCGCAGATGACAGCCTCCTGCCCGCGCGCCAGCACCAACGCCTCAGAGGACGCCGTGGGGCGGATATAGGAAGTCAGCACCTCCCCCGGATATACCCGCGCGGGCAGGCACACCAGCAGCAGAACCGCCACCCAGCCGCCCGCCACCGGGAGCAGCGCCGGACCGCGCATCCGCCGCGGCAGATTCAGAAACAGCCACAGCAACAGGTACAACGTCACGGCAAGGATGACCGCACGGATGGCACCTCCCGTCCGCGGCTGCTCCAGGGAAAGCACCGCGCCGGTCGGCTTGCCCAGCCATGCGGCGCATCCGCCCATCCAGCCGCAGACGCGCCGCAATGCCGGGAGCAATACGGTCCCGCCAACCCACTGCCCCGCCAGCGGCAGTGCGAACAGCGATGCGGCAAGCACGAACCCGCACAGCGGCGTCAGCAGCAGCGTGGCAAGCGGCGACCACAGGCTCACCGTACCCACCGTGAGCGAGGTGATCCACAGCGAAAAGGTCATGGCAACAAGTCCAGCGAAAAGCCCCAGCGGTACGGCAGACGCCCGCGCAGTCAGGACGCGCAGCGCACGCCGGCGCGGGGCACGCCGGTGTCTGTCCGGATCCCGCAGAGCAGCCGGAACCGTCAGGAGCCCCAGCGTCGCGGAAAAGGACATCCAGAATCCGGCATCCGCCACGGCGCAGGGGGAAATGCCAAGGATCAGGGCGCCAGCCAGCCCCAGCGAGGTCAGCGGATCGGCAGACGCCGCGCACAGCCACGACAGGTACACGAACCCCAGCATCACGGCGGCGCGGGTCGCGGACGGCGGGAATCCCAACAGTGCAAGGTAGCCGGCGGCGGCAAGCGTCAGCAGCACGGCGCGCACCCGACGCGGCAGGCGCAGAAAACGGAGCAGCAACGCCAGCATACCGAACAGCAGTGTCAGGTGCAGTCCGCTGACAGCCAGCAGATGCGACACCCCGGCGCGGGAAAAATCCCGGCGCAGGGTCGGGGACAGGGCGGTCCGGTCACCCAGCAGGAGCGCGGACGGCAGTCCCAGCCCGTCCGTACCCACCGCCGCCTCCAACCGTGCCGCCAGATGCCGCCGCAGATTGCCGAGCCGGATCGGGAGCAGGTCGGTGCTCTCCGCCGTAACCGTGCAGTCGTCCTCCCTGCCGGACAGAAGTCCCAGCGCATAGCCGTCGCCCCGGAGGGAAACCGCAGACTCCCCAGCGGCGTCCTCCGGCGTGACTGCCTGCGCGCGCAGGAGAATCTCATAGCCCGGCTGAAGATTCGCGGCGTAGGTGCAGAGCAGGTAAGCGCGGGCGGGGCGCAGGGCACTCCCGACCGGTTCCCCCTGCACCGTGCGCAGGATCAGACCGTAGCCGGTAATCTGACTGCCGCCGCCCAGCCGTTCGGCGACCACGGCGCGCACCTCCCATACCGGAGCATCCGCCGCGTCCGGCAGGTCGGGGGCATCCTCCCCGGCACCGTCAGACGCCGGGATGCCGGAGTCCGCCGGAAGTCCGGGGAAGGAATCCGGCGTGACCTGCCCGGAAAAGTACGCGCCGCTGTTGAGAAGCGACAGTCCGGCGCACAGCAGGGCAAGCCCGACAGCGCGTGTGCGGCGGGCTGTGATCCGCCGGAGGAGACGCAGGAGCAGGCAGACGGACAGCACACCTGCGGCAAGCCCGGCGCAGACCGCGCCGGCAGGAAGCATCCGGTGCCCGTCAAAGCCGGAAAGCACCCAGCCGAGTCCCGCCGCCAGCATCCAAACGGCGCACAGACAGAACAGTGGGCGGTGGTGCCCGATGCGCATAGCCGTTGCCTCCTTTCCGGTTCCGGTGTGCCGGTTCCGTTATCCGCGCGGCGGTGTTGCCGATTTGGGCGTCCGCGCCGCCACGGGCTTGAAGTATTCGTACAGGTAACAGGGAATCATGCCGTTGTACAGCCGCCGCACGCGGTCGGCAGGCTGACCGTACAGGCGCTCAAAACGGGGGTGGGAGGTCAGAATGTACACCTGCCACGGGTACAGCGTCGGGAACACCCTGCCGAGCTGACGGTACAGCGTCTCGATCTCGTCCCGTTCCCCCATGCGCTCGCCGTAGGGCGGATTGCACAGCACCGTCCCGCGCCTGTCCAGCCGCCGGATTTGCCGCGCGTCCGCCTGAAAGATATTCAAGTGCTGTTCCACCCCCGCACGCAGGGCGTTCTCGTAGACCGTATCCAGAATCTCCTCGTCAATGTCCGAGGCATACGCCTCAAAGCGGCTGTCGGTGCGCACCGCCGCGCGCGCCGCCTCCCGCGCGTCCTCCCATAGCCTGTGCGGCAGGCAGGGGAAGTCCTCCCCGGCAAAACGGCGCCCCAGCCCGGGCGCGCGCCCGGTGGCAATCATCGCCGCCTCGATGGCAATGGTGCCGGAGCCGCAGAACGGATCCCAGAGCAGCGTGTCCTCACGAGGGCGGGCAGTCAGGGCAATGGCGGCGGCAAGCGTCTCCCGGAGCGGGGCGGCGCCGGCGGCGGGACGGTAGCCGCGCTTGTGCAGTGCCGTGCCGCTGGTATCCAGCATCAGCGCCGCCATATCCTTGAAGAGGAAGAACTCTATCTGATACTTCACGCCGGTCTCCCGGAACCAGTCCACGCGGTAACGGCGCTTCAGGCGCTCCACGACCGCCTTCTTGACTATGCTCTGGCAGTCCGGAATGGAGGTCAGCGCCGAGCGGATGGAGTGCCCCTTGACCGGGAAGGCATCCTCCCGCCCGATCCACTCCTCCCACGGGAGGGCGTTGGTGCCGTCGAACAGCTCGGTGAAGCTGTGCGCCGGGAAGTATCCCAGCCGGATGAACACCCGCTCGGCACAGCGCAGGGACAGGTTGGCGCGGGCTACGTCGGCTTCCTCCCCCTCAAACGTGACGCGCCCGTCCATCGTTTCCAGGCGATGCAGACCGAGGGCGTCGATCTCCTCTCCGACCTGCTTTTCCAGACCGAACATACAGGTCGCAACTAAGGTAAGTTTCATGCGGTTTTCCTTCCGGGTGACGGCTTTCCCGACCGGGCTGTCCCGGTTCCGTCACACAATATTCATGAATTTTTAATGGAATGCGCGGTGCCCTGTCACGGCAGCGGTGTATACTGCCCTCATCCCGGAACAGCCGGAGGGGCAGAGGAGGTACGGAGTATGGAACAGACGTGTCGGGGGCATCATACAGGGAGCGGGCGTGCAGGCGTGATCCTGCTGGCGCTCGCGCTGGCGGCGGGAAGCCTTGCCGGCTGCGGGCGGCGGAACGACCTGCCTGTCATCGAAAACGGAACGGGCGGTACGGGGGAGGACATCAGACTCCCGGACGGCTCGCTGGTAACGCCGGACACGGCTCCGGACGCCGGGGAGGCTTCCGTGGCACAGACCGGCAGCTATGACGCCGCGTCGGTAACCGCAGCTGTCACGCTGACCGGCGACGGCGCGACCGTCAGCGGCAGCGGCGTCAGCGTATCCGGTTCTGTCGTGACCTTCACGTCCGCCGGCACTTACCTCATCAGCGGTGATCTTGCGGACGGACAGCTGATTGTAAACACGGCGGATACCACGGCGGATACCGAAAAGGTCCGGCTGGTGCTGAACGGCGTGTCGGTCGCCTGCTCGACCGGTCCCGCCGTATTCGTCCGCAGCTCGCCCAAAAAGACTGTCCTCTACACGGCGGCGGGGTCGGTCAATCTGCTCTCGGACGGCAGTGGGTATATCGTGGAGGATGCAGAGCAGACCGAGGGGGAGGTATACCCCAACGCCTGCGTGTATGCCTGCGACGACCTCCGGCTGGACGGCGAGGGCACCCTGCGCATCACGGGCAACGCCGACAAGGGCATCAACACCAAGGATGACCTGGAGATCACGGGCGGCACGCTGATCGTGACCAGTCCCGGCACGGCGGTGCGCGGCAACGATTCGGTGGAAATGACCGGCGGTACCGTAACTCTGACCGTCACCGGGGAGGGCGACGGTCTGAAATCCGCCCAGACAGAGAAGGACGGCAAGGGCTGGGTGTCCGTCAGCGGCGGCAGTCTGTACATCACTGCCATCGGGGACGGCATCAGCGCCGCCACCGACCTGACCGTGAGCGGCGGCACGCTGGTCATCACCGCGCTGGACGCGGGCGGCAAGGCGCTGACCGACACCGGCAATGCCGGCACGGACAGCGTGCAGAGCGGCTCCGGCGGCATGGGCGGTATGGGCGGTATGGGCGGTTTCGGCGGCGGACGTCCCGGCGGTATGGGCGGGGACGGAAACAGCAGCAAGTCCTCCATCAGTGCCAAGGGGCTGAAGGCGGCTGGTACCGTCACGCTTGCAGGCGGCAAACTGACCGTCACGGCGGCGGATGACGGCATCCACGCGGACGACACGGTGCTTCTGCAGGACGGCGAGGCGTACATCCGCTCCGGGGACGACGGCGTGCACGCCGACCGGGTGCTGACGCTGAGCGGCGGCAGTCTGGAAATCGCGCAAAGCTATGAGGGGCTGGAAGCGGCACAGATCACGGTCAGCGGCGGCAGAACGCGCATCACTGCCTCGGATGACGGCATCAACGCCTCAAGCGGCGGTGGCGGCAGTATGGGCGGCGGACGCCCCGGTGGTTTCGGCGGGGGCGGACGTCCCGGCGGACGATCCGGTGAAAACACGGACGGGCAGACCGCCGGCGGCACGGTCACGGACACCCTCACGCCGCTCCTGACAGTCAGCGGCGGCTACACGGTGGTGTATGCATCCGGAGACGGCATCGACTCCAACGGGAACATCGTCATGACAGGCGGCACCCTGCTGGTATTCGGTCCCACCGACAACGGAAACGGCGCCATCGACTACGGCGACGGGAACTGCAGTATGACCATCTCCGGCGGAACCCTGCTGGCAGTCGGTTCCAGCGGCATGGCGGAAACCGCAACGGGCTCCGGGCAGGCGGTGTTCGACGGTGCCTTCCGCTCCTCGGTCGCGGCAGGCACGCTGATCGGGCTGTGCGATGACGACGGGAACCTGCTCTGCGGCTACCGCCTGCCGAAGGTCATCAGCTCAATCGTATTCAGCTCCGCCGCACTGACCTCCGGCGCGACCTACACACTGGTGCAGGGCGGCACCGCCGAGGCGGACGGGGACGGCGTGCTGGATCTGTCCACCTGGACGGGTTACAGCACGCTCGGGTCACGGGCGGCAGAGTAAGGGCACATAAGTGGGATACAGGGGGACTTTATCAGGAAGTCCCCCTGTATTTTCCTATCGGAATTCGCTTCCGTCCGCGCAGAGAAAGCCGGTGCGCAGGATGCGGTACCAGCAGACGTCGGGATGCTCCGTGTCCGTCAGCATCCCCAGCTTCTCCCGCAGAGCGGCAACGAGAAACTCCGGGCTGAGGTTGGCGCTCCCGCCGGCTGCCAGCGTTGCGTGGAGGATCAGCGTGCCGTCCGCCTCGCGTGCGGCGTGTATTTCCCGGATGAGCGGCAGGATGTCCATCTCCCGGTCGCCGGATTTGGTGCGTTTGGTCATCAGGATGGGCGCGGCGCCCGGTGCGAACAGCGCCTCCACCGCATCCGCGCCAACCGACGCGGCAGAGGGATCGGAAACGGTCACGGTATAGGTCGCATAGGCGATATCCGAGAAAGCGGTCGTGGGAATATACACCGCGGACACCTGCATCTCATCGGTCAGCTCGGCGTTCAGCTGGTCGCGCATTTCGTCGGGCGTGATGGCTCGGTCAATGCGCAGATCCACCATCTCGTGCGTTCCCTCGGTGCCGACCGACAGCGGAATACCGAATACAATCTTGCTGTGCGGGTTGAATCCCTGCGTGTACCACATGGGGATCGACGCGCGCACCAGCACCCGCTGCCACGTGCGTTGCAGATCCAGGTGCGAGAAGAACTGCAGGTTCCCCACCTTGGAGAACACCACCCTGTATGTCATCGGTTCCGGCAGAAGCGGGCGGTCAAACTTGGAGACCGGACGGCTCACTCTTTTTTCGGACAGCATGACCGCACACCTCCCAGTCTGTTGGCGCCGCATCCGGCGCATTTTTCGCGGCAGTTGGGCGTGGTTACGCCCTCAAACGCCTTCGCCCGCTCGCGCTTGAGGAAGGCTTTGGTCACGCCGCAGTCAATGACATCCCACGGCAACACCTCGTCCAGCCCGAAGCGGCGGTTGGCGTAAAAGGCGGGGTCTATGCCGACGGCGGCAAAGACTTCCATCCATTTGTCGTAGTCAAAATACTCGCTCCACGCATCAAACCGGAAGCCCCGGCGGCACGCCTCATACAGGGCGGCGGACAGGCGGCGGTCGCCGCGCGCCAGCACCGCTTCAATGACGCAGGTGCGCGCATCGTGGTGATTGTACTTGACCTTGCGATCCCTGACGCAGGAGCCGACATACTCCTGCTTGCGCAGCATTTCCTCCAGCGTATCCTGCGGCTCCCACTGGAATGCGGTGAAGGGCTTGGGGATAAAGGGCGACACGCTGATCGTCACCTGCGGCTGGCGTCCGCGCGGGCGGTTGGGATTCTTATAGAACTCACTGACCACCCGATGTGCCAGCTCCGGAATCTCGGCAAGATCCTCATCCGTCTCGGTCGGGTGTCCCTGCATGAAGTACAGCTTGACCTGCGTCTTGCCCGCGTCAAACGCGACGTTGACCGCGCGCATCAGATCCTGCTCATACAGATTCTTATTGATGACATCCCGCAGGCGCTGACTGCCCGCCTCCGGCGCGAAGGTGATGGAGGACGCCCGGATGGAGGCAACCTTATCCATCAGCTCCTTGGTGAAGGAGTCGGCGCGCAGGGACGGCAGGGACAGGCTGACCATGTTGGGGTTCGTCCAGGCAAGCAGCTTGTCGGTCAGCTCGTCAATGCGGGTGTAATCGCTGATGGACAGCGAGGACAGCGACAGCTCCTCATAGCCCGATGTATCAAAAATGGCGCGCGCCTGACAGTTGATGACGTCCGGCGTTTTTTCGCGCACCGGGCGATAGGTCATGCCCGCCTGGCAGAAGCGGCAACCGCGGATACACCCGCGCCCCACCTCCACCGTGATGCGATCCTGCACCGTTTCAATGTAGGGCATGACCACCTGCTCCGGGTACAGCCCTTTGTCCAGGTCGGTCACGATGCGCTTGGTCACAACAGCCGGTACATCCGGGTAGCGGGGCGTGTAGGCACGGACGGTGCCGTCCTCATTGTAGGTCACGTCATACAGCGACGGCACGTACACGCCGGGAATCGTGGCGGCGGCGCGGTGCAGGAACGCCGCGCGCGTGTAGCTGCCCTCGTCCCGCATGGCGATATACAGCTCCACGATCTCCGGAAGCATTTCCTCGCCCTCGCCGATGTTGAACAGGTCGAAGAAGTCCGCGACCGGCTCCGGGTTATAGGAGCAGGGACCGCCGCCGATCACCAGCGGGTCATGCTCGCCGCGCTCGCGCGCCCAAACCGGGACGCGCCCCAGCTCCAGCATATTCAGCACGTTGGTGTAGCTCATCTCATACTGCAGGGTAAAGCCGATGAAGTCGAACACCGACAGTGGATCGCCGCTTTCCACCGCCGTCAGCGGCAGGTCGTACTCCTTCATCTTTTCCTGCATATCCACCCACGGGTCATAGACACGCTCGCACCAGATGCGCTCGTGCAGGTTCAGGCAGTGGTACAGGATGCGGACGCCGAGATTGGACATACCGATCTCGTAGGTGTCGGGGAAGCAGAAGGCAAACCGCGCACTGACCGCCGCCCTGTCCTTGATGACCTGCCCGTACTCACCCCCGGCGTAGCGTCCGGGTTTCTGTACCGAGGTCAGGATCATGCGTTTTTCGTTCTGGTTCATGTAAAAGGGGAAACCTCCTTATGTATCGTTGCGGGCGGGCGCCGCTTTACCGCCGCGCGCGCCCCTTTTTCCGGGCGCCGCGCGCCGGACGCACAGCAGTGCCGGCAGGCAGGAGAGCCCGGCAGTCACGACATACCAAAGACAGCAGAGCAGCGGCAGAGCGTCCGCGGGAAGCCCGATGGCAGGTGAGGCGACCGTCAGTCCGCCTGCCGCAATCACCCACAGCCAGCCAAGCAGAACACCCAGCCGGTTGGCGGTACGGATACGGCAGCAGGCAAAGTAGCCGCGCAGGATATCCAGCCCATCCCGCACCGACACGATGCCGCCGGAACGGGGGGCATACAGGTGGCTGTACCGCCGGGGACGGAACAGCCCGACGTGCAGATCCTCCCCCTCCTCCGTAAACAGCGGGGAGGACTCCGCCAGCGGGTCATAGGACAGCACCGACACGCGACAGCCCAGCGCCTGCAGGCGCTCCGTCATCTGCCGGAACAGCGGCTCAATGTGCAGACCGCAGGCGCACGCCAACCGGAAGCGGCGGTCGAACGCCAGATACAGTACCTGTGCATCGGGAGTCTTCCGGTAGGATGACTCCGCCTCGCGGGGGGGCAGGCGGACGCCGAGCGGCGCCAGTGCCTCATAGGAGCCGAGCATAACCTCGACCGTGCCGCCCGACCTCGTATCGGTCATGTACAGGCGGAGAAAGTCCGTACCTCTCTCTGTCGGCTCAAGGCGCAGGGCGTCCAGCTCCTCGCGGGAAGGCGGGGTGCCGAAGCCAGCCAGCGGGCAGTCCAAAAGTGCAAACAGCCTGTGCGCCATAGCCAGCCACTCGTCCGCGCGGCTGTCGTCCCGCACGGTAATCTCGTTCGGCAGGATCGGGGACAGGGCAAACCCATCCGGCAGGATCATGTGGGTATGTTCCGGACGCTTTGCCGCCCGCCGTCCGGCAAGCCCCACAGGGGCATACCGCTCCGGCGTTGCCTCCCCGAGCAGGGCACAGCCCTCCCGGCTCAGCGCACGGTTCCCGATCGCAAACGGCAGGATAACCGACAGCAGGAAGGCACCGGGCAGGCAGGCAAGGTACGCCGCCGTACAGCGCGGCAGGGCATCGTGAAGCAGGGAGCCGCCCAACAGCATGGAGGTGCCGGCGGCGGCGATCGCCATCAGCATAGCGGCGGGCATGAGGTAGTTCAAATGAGACAGACTGCCGCTGTACCGGTTGGCAAGCGCGAAGAAGTTGGGAACGCCGGCGGTGCGGCAGAGCCGCAAGGTCAGCAGGGTATCCCGGCGGGCATCGGTCTGCCCGACGGTATCGGCAAGCCCGAGGTCGTCCGTTCGGTCGCTCTGCCGCATACCCGGTGCCGACAGCAGCGTGATGACAGTCCGGGCACGCCCGGAGGACACGATGCGGAAGCTGCGCCATTCGGCAAGCAGAGCAAGCAGATCGCAGACGCAGGTCAGCATCAGCAGGAACAGCGCCGCCCCGCAGTACAGGGGCACCGGCGCGCCGTCCCCGACCGCCGCCAGCGAAAGCAATGCGTGCAATGCCGCCGCACACAGCGCCATGCCGGGAACGGCATAGCGCACCGGTTCAAAGTCCCACAGACTGCGCAGTCCAAGCCCCAGCCGATGCAGACTCGGCAGGGCGAACAGGAGCAGGAGGGCAATGCCCAACAGCGGGTACGCATAGCCCGCCGTGAATGCGGCAACGCCGGACAGGCTCCAGCGCGGCAGGGTATCGTACAGGATTCCGCACAGGAAGCCCGTCCCGGCAAACGCCAGCCGGATCAGTGCCATCAGCCGGGCGGAACGGTAGCGGTGCGCTACCTCGTCCGTCATGGCGGAGCCGGCATATTCCCTGCCCCGGTATGCAGCCGGGACGGCATTCCGTGTGCCGACGCGCTCCCGCCCCAGCCTGTCGCGCAGGGCGGCATCGGCACGGGCAGAGCCGTTCGGCGTGCGGCGCAGTTCGTTCTCATAGCCGAGATCCATGTACAGCTCGGTATCGCTCCTTGCCCGACTGTCCGCCGTGCGGGCGGCATTCTGCGGCTTGCGCGGCGGTTCGGACTGCCGGACTGTGTACAGCCGGCGACGCACATCCGGGCGCGGTTCCTCCCGGCGCATACCGGCGGGGATTTCCGCAATCTCCGGATCATCCGGCAGGCGCCCGTCCCCCGACCGGTTCCGCGCGGCATCCAGTCCGATCTGGAGCGGATCCTGCGGGGAGCGGGGCGTTTGGGGCGCGGGAGGCGGGGGGGCGGATGCCGCCGGCTGTTCCGGTGCGGGTGATGCCTGCGGTTGCGGAATCTGCGCCTCCGGTTCAGGCGGCGGGTTGTCGGCGGGCAACGGTTCCGCCGCCGGAGCCTCCGCCTCCGGGGGGGCAGCGGGGCTGTCCCAGACAGCGCGTATCCGGCGGCAGACATCCGGATCCAGCCCCTGGAGGAATGCGCCCGAATCCAGCAGTTCCGCCACGGGCACACCGTTCAGTTCATCATCCGGCGCGGTGGGCGCCGGAGTCGGTTCCGGTTCCGGTTCGGCGGGTGGCTCCGGCTCGGTGGGCGGCTCCGGCTCGGCAAGCGGTTCCGGCTCGGCGGGTGGCTCCGGCTCGGCGGGCGGTTCCGGCTCGGCGGGCGGTTCCGGCTCGGCGGGCGGTTCCGGCTCGGCGGGCGGCTCCGGCTCGGCAGGCGGCT
>QWCN01004267.1_pt1 | contig 17423 bp, 16 predicted proteins | sample 1972711 | NCBI WGS metagenome assembly QWCN01 (sample SAMN09866707, study PRJNA288562) | Human gut metagenome isolate term1_stool, whole genome shotgun sequencing... | isolation source: gut | host: Homo sapiens | place: USA: California
AAATTCGCAGAAGCTGTACAGATACATTGATGAGGAGCTTGACGAGCGGGAAAAGGAGATAATCTGCAAACGGTATGGGATACGGGACGGCAGGGGATTTGTCTGCGAAGCGATGACCCAGCGGGAGATAGCGAAGCAGCTCAAAATCTCGCGCAGCTACATTTCGCGGATAGAGAAAAAGGCTTTAGAGAAGCTCAGAAAGCGGTTTGATAAGGGTTAAACACAGTAAAATAGCAGTCGTTCCATTTATACAAAGTTATATTGACGAAATCAGGTGCTGAGAAGACGTATACTGATCGTTTTTTTTACCAACACAAAAGTCTATCCTTGTTGTTCAGTTTTTCCTCCGTTTCCCATATAATAAAGACATAAAATCATAAACGGACTTGTTACGATAATCAATGCAGAACATGAAAATAACGAACTTAAAAGCCCTCTCAGTGATGTTACAAGCATCACTGAGAGGGCTTCCGTTAAACATCGTATGTCACATTGAGATAATACCGAACGCATTTGCGACCGAGCTTATCAGAATAACCGCAGCGAAAATCGGACACAGATACTTGATCATAAAGTTGAAGATCTTCTTTCGTTTGAAAGTGCCATTTTCCTGGGTCATTTCTTCTTCGATCTTTCTGACGCCCATTACACGGGACACCAGCAGGCAGGTTGCAATGGCGGCTACTGGCATCATCACGGAGTTTGTGAGGAAGTCGAAGAAATCCAGGAACTGCATTCCGAGTATCTGGACGCTGCCGAGCGGACCGTATCCCAGGGAGGACAGTGTACCAAGCAATACCATGATACCAGTAATGATCAATGTCGATTTTTTTCTTCCCCAGCCGAGCTCGTCCTGGAATGTTGATACGGCGCTTTCTGTCAGGGCTATGGAGCTTGTCAGCGCGGCGCACAGCACAAGCAGGAAGAATAGTATTCCAACGAAACCGCCCATGCTCATGTCGGCGAATACCTTAGGGATAGTAATGAACATCAGCGACGGACCGGCTTTGAGATTTTCCGTGCTGCCGCCAGAGAAGGCGAATACCGCAGGAATAATCATCAGACCCGCCATTATCGCGATTCCAGTGTCGAAAATTTCAACGTTTTCAGTGGATTTCTCAATTGATACGTTCTTTTTCATATATGAGCCGAAGGTTATCAGAATTCCCATTGCGATAGACAAAGAATAAAACATCTGTCCCATTGCTGAAACGACCGTCATCCATGAAAAATTCGAAAAGTTTGGTATCAGGAAATACTTGACTCCCTCAAGCGCACCGGGTCTTGTGACCGAAAAAATCGTTATAATGACTGACAGCACCACCAGAACAGGCATCATGAATTTTGAAACGCGCTCTACGCCGTGCCTTACTCCGCCGAAAATGATAGCGACCGTCAGCGCTGTGAAGGCAAGGAAGCAGAGTTCAGCAGAGCCTCCGTTGGATATGAATCCTCCAAAGTATCCGTCTGCCGCTAGTTGTTCTCCATTTCCCATGATGTATTCAGCCAGATACTTTATTACCCAACCTCCGATAACAGAATAATACGGCACAATGAGAATAGGTATGACGGCGTTTATCCAGCCTCCAAACGACAGCCACTTTGATTTCCCGAATTTTTTATAGGCGCCGACCGGGCTTTTCTGGGTCATGCGTCCGATGGCTGTTTCGGCGGTGATCATTGTGTAGCCGAATGTCAGAGCCAGTGCAATATAAATCAGAAGGAATATACCGCCGCCGTATTTCGCCGCCAGATATGGAAATCTCCATATATTGCCCAGCCCGACTGACGCGCCCGCCGCTGACAGCACGAATCCCATCTTTCCGGAAAAGGTGCTTCGCTTTTTCTGGTTTTGTTCCATTTTTATCTCCTTTTTGTTTGACGATTTTATCGATAGAAAAATATTATTTTAATTATATCATATTATTACCTTTTTGTATAGTACTTATCACTAATTTTCATGCAGGTTTTTTTGCTTGACTTTTTCAACAAAACATAGTATCATAATATTAATTGTTATGGGAACCTCTAAAAACCGGTTTGAAAAGGGAAAATGGGTAGAGTGCGCCGAATGCGATGAAAGCCGACGAAGTAAGGCTGTATGCCTTACGAGGAGTGCCGCAAATTATCCGGAAAATACTGCGGGCAAAAACGGAGGTCGTTTAATGAGCAGAGAAAAACTTGGGAGCAGACTGGGATTTATACTGTTGAGCGCAGGCTGCGCCATAGGCATAGGAAATGTCTGGAAGTTCCCGTATATCGTAGGGCAGAACGGCGGAGGGCTGTTCGTGATTATCTATCTTGTGTTTCTGGCGATACTGGGCATACCTGTGCTGACAATGGAGTTTTCAGTCGGAAGAGCCGCACAGTGCAGCCCTGTCAGGATGTATCAGCAGATCGAGCCGAAAGGCTCAAAGTGGCATTACCACGGCGTTGCCGCGATGATTGGAAGCTATATACTGCTGATGTTCTACACCACGGTAGCCGGGTGGATGCTGAGGTATTTCTTCTCCACTGCAGGCGGGGCGCTTGCCGATCTGGACGCAGCCGGTATATCCGAGCACTTTGATTCCGTGCTTGCAGATCCGCTGACAATGATACTGTTTGTGGCGATAGTTCTTGCTGCGGCAGTGCTGATATGTTCGATAGGACTTAAAAACGGACTGGAGCGCGTGACGAAGGTTATGATGCTGGCTCTGCTGGTGATAATGGTGATCCTTGCGATAAACAGCTTCTTCATGGAAGGAGGCGAAGCGGGGCTTGCATTCTATCTCAAGCCAAACATCGAAGAAATACAGAAAGTCGGCATTGGAAACGTTATTGTAAACGCGATGAATCAGGCGTTTTTTACGCTCAGCCTCGGAATGGGCGGAATGGCCATTTTCGGAAGCTACATAGGCAAGGACAGATCGCTGCTCGGGGAGTCTGTGAACGTTGCGCTGCTGGATACGTTCGTTGCGTTTTCGTCCGGGCTTATCATCTTCCCGGCATGCTTTGCGTATGGCGTTGACGTTGACAGCGGTCCAAGTCTTATTTTCCTTACTCTCCCGAATATATTCAACCATATTCCTCTCGGGCGTTTGTGGGGAAGTTTGTTCTTTGTGTTCATGTCGTTTGCAGCGCTCTCTACCGTGCTCGCTGTATTCGAGGAGATCACCGCCTGCGTTGAGGACCTTACAGGCTGGAGCAGACGTAAATGCTGCATTTTCAACGGAATTCTGCTTCTTGTGCTTTCAATACCCTGCTGCCTTGGATTCAATGTGCTGAGTGGATTCCAGCCGCTGGGCGAGGGTACCAATATAATGGATATCGAGGATTTCATCGTAAGCAATCTGGTGCTTCCTTTAGGCTCCCTTGTGCTGACGCTGTTCTGCACAATGAAGAAGGGCTGGAGCTGGGATAATTACATTGGTGAAGTAAACACAGGAAAAGGTATGAAGATGAAAAACTTCATGCGTGGATATATGACTTATATTCTTCCTGTGATGATCGCTGTTATATTCGTCATTGGTATAATACAGAAATTCTTCCCGGCATGATCGGACTCATATCACGGTAGAAAATCTACGGATACGAAAAGCTTTGAGGACTTGGCGCCAATGGCGAAGAACGGCAATCCTGACATTGAGGATCGGACCTTCGAAAACGCAATGAGCCCGGCTGAGAAGCGCTGGGAAAGGACTCTTGACAATTGTCAGGAATAGAACAAAAATGGAGCCGCTGCGGCTCCATTTTGCTTGATAAAAGGACGATCGGCAATTGACAATGCGTAAAATTCGTGATATACTTGAAGAAACTGCGTGGGAGGTGGTTTGGTGGCATTCAGCGAGCTGGTGAAAAGTTTAGAAAAGATACGCGGTTATATGCGGGAATTCTATGTTTATGGCTTCCGCACACGCAGCGGCTTTGCCGGTAAAAGCGGCAGAACATACGACAACGAGCGTCGCCGTCTTGAGTGCGTGCTCGGAGAGCACACCGAAAGCACCCGGGATTCCCGCGGCAAAAATGTTTTCCTGTCAATAGACAGCCGCAGCGGCGAACGAAACCCGCTGTACCGCCTGCTGCGGACTTGCAGCTTCACCGACCGGGATATCACGCTGCACTTTCTGCTGATGGATATGCTGGACGAGAAGCCGCCGCTGCTTTTCCCGGAAATAATGGGGCGGCTGAATAATTACACAGCCTGTTTCAGCGAGCCTATGACCTTTGACGAATCCGGAGTGCGAAAAAAGCTGTCTGAATACGAAGCGCTAGGGCTTATCCGGACTGAAAAGCAGGGCAGAAAGGTGCTGTACTGCCGGAGCGAAACGCCGGAGATTTCCGGGTACGGCGACGCTGTTGACTTCTTTTCGGAAATTGCGCCGTGCGGCGCTCTGGGCAATTTTATGCTTGATGAAAGTTCCGAAAGCATATTCAGATTCAAGCACCATTATATAACTCGCGCACTTGACAGCGATATTCTGTGCGAACTGCTTTCCGCTGTGTCTGAGAAACGCTCTGTCTGGATAACGGTGCGTTCGTCTGAATGGGAAGTCGTTCCTCTGAAGATATTTTCGAGCGTACAGAGCGGCAGGGAATGGCTGATGGCGTACAGCCCTGGGGTTCATGAAATACGTTCCTACCGCATTGATTTCATAACGGGAGTTAGGATAGGTGAAATCGCTCCGAGGTTTGACGAGCTGCGCGGCGTCCTCAGCGGAATGCAGCAGAATATGTGGGGAGTTGCATGCAGCAAAAGAGCAAGGGCACAGCGCGTGGAATTCCTGATATACATAGGAGAAAACGAGGAGCACATCTACCGCAGACTGCTCCGTGAAAAGCGCTGCGGCACAGTGGAGCGGATAGACCAGCACACCGCGCGTTTTTCCGCTGAACTTACGGACAGTGCGGAAATCCGCTCGTGGATCCGTACTTTCACCGGAAGGATAATTCAGCTTGATTTCGGCGACCGCACCGCCGAAAATCTGCTCCGGAACGATATGCAGAAGATGTACGAAATTTACGGAATAGGGGGCGGTTAAAATGCTGTTCCATGAGGTTTACGGCGCGTATTTCAGCGCAGTTTCCGAGATACTCCGCCGGGCTGTTTCCGGGGAGCTTACTCCGGAGCTCATGAAGCAGATATGCGATGAAAAGGCGTTTTCTGAGAGCTTTCTGAAAATAATTCCGGCGCTGAACAGCGGTGAATGGCAGCTGCTGAGCGGTCTTTCCACCCCGCTGAAAAAAGCCCCGACAACGCCGCTTACATTATTGCAGAAGCGCTGGCTGAAGGCGGTATCCCAGAATCCGCGCATGAAACTGTTCGGGGTGGACTGGAGCTTCCTGGAAGGAATACAGCCGCTGTTCCAGCCGGATGATATCGTGTATTTCGACCGTTATCTTGATGGCGACCCGTTTGAGGATCCGCATTATATCAGCGTGTTCCGCACTGCGCTTGAGGGCGTGAAAGCGGGAAGTACAGCCGAGATACTGTATCACAGCGCAAAAGGCAGAACGCGCCGTATAAAGTGCCGCCTGCAAAGCCTGGAGTATTCCGAAAAAGACGACAAATTCCGGCTGGACGTCGCCGGCTGCCGGAATGTCGATATGCTCAGACTTGCCGGGATAGAGGAGATACTTCTCTGCCCGGGATTGTACTGCAAACATGGTCAGCCGGAACCGCCGAAAATGCTCTGCATGGAGGCGGAGCTGATCAACTGTCGCAATGCGCTGGAGCGCGCAATGCTCCACTTCGCACATTTCGAGCGGGAGACTGCGCACCTCGGCGGAAACAGGTATCGGCTGCGAATATACTATTCCGAAAATGACGAAACCGAAATGCTTATCCGCGTTCTGTCCTTCGGACCGATGATGAAAGTCAATGCGCCGGAATCGCTTGTAGACGAGATAAAAAAGCGGCTTAAAATGCAGTTTGAGCTTGGAATAAGATAAGGGCGCTCCGGCGCTCTTTTGTTTTCGCAAGTTTTTTTCCGTGACTTTTCCGTGCTGATGTTGTATACTCAATTCATCGGAAGAAACGCCGCAAGGCAGAAAGGAGAACTTCCATGAAAACAATAACAGGGACCTACTCATCGGCGATAGTATACACCGACATTATCGAGGAAACAGCAGAGGAGCAGATAAAGCTGCTCTGCGACCAGCCTTTTGTAAAGGGCAGCCGTATTCGCATAATGCCGGACGTCCACGCAGGGAAGGGCTGTGTAATAGGCTTTACCGCTGATCTCGGCGATATGGTGATACCAAACATCGTAGGCGTTGACATCGGCTGCGGAATGTATACGGTTGAGCTTGGAAAAATCGGGATCGACTTTGAAAAGCTGGACGAAGCGATACGGAAAAACATACCCTCGGGAATGAAAGTACACGAGGGAAGGATCGTGAGATTCCCAGAGCTTATGGAGCTGAAATGCTACCGGGAACTCAAGGACACAAAGAGGCTGGAGCGCAGCATCGGAACCCTCGGCGGAGGCAATCATTTCATTGAGATAGACAGCGACGACGAGGGTAACAAGTATCTGGTTATCCACACAGGGAGCCGCAATCTTGGCACACAGGTCGCGGAGCATTACCAGAGCCTTGCGTACGAACTTATGTGCGGAAAGGATAAGCTGTTCCGTCAGCAGAACGAGCTTATCGCGCGCTACAAGGCTGAGGGAAGGCGCAGTGAGATCCAGGCGGCGATAAAGGAGCTTCGCAGCAGCTTTCAGGCACATGAGTGCTTCACTCCGAGGGAGCTCTGTTATCTCACCGGGGAATACCGCGAAATGTATCTGCACGATATGCGCATATGCCAGGAATTCGCGTCGCTGAACCGCGTGACCATCGCAGGGCTCATACTTTCCGCGGCGTTTGGCATGGAGCTTTCAGACTGCCAGCGGTTTGAGACCATACACAACTATATAGACCATGAAAGCAATATAGTCCGCAAGGGCGCAGTGTCGGCAAAGAAGGGCGAGAAGCTGCTCATTCCTATAAACATGCGGGACGGCAGCCTTATCTGTATCGGAAAGGGGAATCCTGAGTGGAACTGTTCCGCGCCTCACGGGGCTGGGAGAATGTTCAGCCGCAATGCTGCAAAGGAAAAGTTCACGCTTGATGAATTCCAGAACAGCATGGAGGGGATATACTCCACCTCGATACACCTTTCGACAATAGACGAATGCCCGATGGCTTACAAAAGCATGGAGGATATCGTTGACAATATCACGCCCACTGCCGAGATAGTCAGCATTATAAAGCCGGTATACAATTTTAAGGCGGGGGACTGAATAAGCAGATTTTTGCTTCAAACATCAAAATAAATGCGGCTTATAATTCTCAGGATATGAGATAATTAAGCCGCCTTTTTATTAATGGCAGCTTTTCTGACGCACAATTTATATGTTAGTTCGGAGAAGAGATTTACATTGCAGAAAATCAATGCGGACATGCTCAAAACGGGTCAATGCTTTATTTCATGGTCTGTGTTATCTGATATTGTTGCGCTTTTTGTTCGCAATAATATCTTTGTATAAAATAATGATTGAAAAAATCTATCTCGTGTGGTATAATTAACTGAAAGATGTTTGAAGTATTATCTTTTGCTCATAAATGGTCGGAATCAGCATTCTTGAAGAATATTGATGGGAAAAAGACGCTTCTTGTTATAGAAGATAATTAAATAAGTGAACCTCTTAAAAACGGTTTGAAAAGGGAAAATGGGTAGAGTGCGCCGAATCGTTACATCAGAAATTTCACTTGCTGACAGAAGCAGACGGTGTGCTATACACAGATAAAACGGGAACGGGATATCAACCGTGTAAAATACAGGATAGTATGCAGGGACGGAACTGAGCGAAAGGTTCTCGACTATGGCAGATTTTTGCACACGGATAAGTGCGGAGACGTTTATTACGTTTTTCTGAACGATATAACTGACTGTTGGATTTCTGTGTTTCCTGGAAGGCAACCATCATATTAAGGTGAAAAATGAATATTGATTATATCCACGAACCAACTGACCTTCAATGTGGTCAGGCAGTCCTCGCAATGCTGCTTGGAACTACTGCCGAATACATCTGTGAATACCTCGGGAACAGCCGGGAAACCGACCTTCGCGAAATGAAGCGCGTCCTGACCGATCACGGAATTAATTTTTCGCCGGAACGAAAGCAGGCGCAAACAGTTTTCGACCTCCCTAGGTGCGCGCTCCTCAGCCTTGAAACTCCTCGATGCTGGCACTGGTCGCTTTACGCAGACGGCGTATTTTACGACCCTGAGCATGGAATACTCGGCGATTTTCCGCCGTCTGCTCGCAGGTTCTATTGGGAGATATTTCCTGAAACATTAAAAACACTGAAATAAAATCGTATATTAAGCTTAAATAAAATGCGGGGTAAAATTACCCCGCATTTTTTGTACCGAAACAAGCGTCAACCTGTTCTGTTATTCCGGCATCAAGCCAGCCTTTGCCCGCCATTTCACGCAGAATAGCGCAGGCTTTTTCATGAGGCATTCCGGGCTTGTAAGGGCGGCTCTCAGTCAGAGCCTGATAAATGTCTACGCATGCCATCATACGCTCCTGCGTGTTCAATTCCGAGGCGGTTTTCCGGAATGGGTACCCTGTGCCGTCAAGCCGCTCGTGATGGAATGCAGCCCAGTCGCGCAGCTCTTCGAAATCCTCGATTTCCGAGAGTATGTAGTAGGTGTATGCGGCGTGATGCTTCATTTCTGCGAATTCCTCGTCAGTCAGGCGACCGGGTTTTTCGAGTATTTCATTGCCCACCGCGACTTTACCGATGTCATGCAGCGCTCCGGCGAGGTACATTTTTTGCGCGGTTTCCTCGTCAAATCCCATGAAGCGGGACAGCTTTTCAGCGCAGGAGGCAACTCCGATCGAATGCGTGCTGGTGAACGGCGATTTGTAGTCCACTATTTTTGCGAAGAAATCAGCCAGCGCCTTGATCTGCGGGAAACTTAGCTCCTGCTTCCCGCGCGGTACTATGCTCCACAGGCGCGATTCGAGGTCGTCGTTTCCGAGGGACATAAAATGCTCCGCTGGGAATGCCTTCAGGAATGCTTCGGCGCACTCATCGTCGAAGATTTTCCCGCGAACCCGGGAAATAAAAGCTTCCGCTCTGTTCCAGACTTCCGGGGTGAATTTATCGGCGCGGCAGAATGCATCCAGTAAATCACACAGATGTATTATCCGGGCAGCCAGCGGGACTTCCCCCCAAGTTTTCCCGAACGGACCGCTTCCGTCTGCGTTTTCATGGTGGTATAGAATTACTCCGCTGACGTCGGTGCTGAACGGCAGATTTCGGATATTCTCCTCGCCCTGGGAGCAGTGAAGCCCCAGATGCGGGATCTCCGGCAGCAGATCCAGCGATTCGGCGTTTCCGTGGAATTCCTCCTGGATATACTGCGTTAGGGCGTTGTCATGAAGGAGCGCGCATGCTGCAAGATCCTGCAGTGCGTTTCCATGCACGCCAAGTGTTTCCGCAGTGCATACGCTCATATATGCCACGCGCTTCGCATGGCGGCTGGTAACATGAACAAGTTCCGCTTCCACGCAGTCAAGCGCATAGGAGCATGCGCCAAGCAGACCTAAAACATCAAGTTTCATAAAATGACCCTCTTATGCTGATTAAAGTATATACCGATTTTATCACAAGGCAGGAGAAAAGTCAAGGGAAAATCTGCCGCAGTTTTAAAACCATTTGTGTTCGTGGTAATATCATAATAGCAGATGTAATTCCGTTATACATATATTGTTCTTGAGCGACCCTCAGCTTCGCAGAACATTGCGGAAAGCATTCTTGCTGGCGGCGGCGCTGCGATCATGACCGGCACAGCCGAGCCAGGCTCAGTTAGCGAAAGGCTGATAAACTCCGGCAGAATGAAATTCCTCAGATACCCGGTGCATCAGAATTTTGCTGAATTCACGGAACTGATGAAGCACAACAGGTTCGCCAGGGTGATACCTTTCCATTCGCCGGAGCTTCAGATCGATTCAGCCACTATAGAACTTTAATTGTGGAGGCTGTACAAGAGGAGGTTCGGATATAGAAATAGAGTAAGCCTACGGTAATTCTGCTTTTTCCCTTTGTTAATTTCCTCCCAGGGATTGAAAAAGTCAAGTGAGTGTGATATAATATAAATAATATATTGGCTTGACAAATCGGAATAAAAAGGATGGTGCTGAAATGACCTATGCCGAGTATCAGGAATACATGAGAAATTTTTTTGAACAGTATTATCAGAAGCTTTCACAGGAAGAAATCCGTGTGACACTTCCTCTTGAGGAAGAGGAAAAAGAAATGTGGAGCGATGATGTGAACCCTAATGATGAATGGAAGAAATGGAAGCTGGTTCCGGCTATGATTTCGGATGGGGAAATCAAGAAATTGGAAAAAGAAATAGGAGTTGAACTGCCTCTTTCTTTGAAAGCATTTCTGACTGTTACCCATCACTGCTTTGATAATCCCATAGGACGTAATTCTGTAGCTGAACATTTTCAAGGAGTGAAAAACGCATGGAATCCTGTCCTTGTTAGATGTGGCTATTTGCCTTTCGCATGGGATGAAGATGGCTACTTTATCCGTTGTATTCGACTGGAAAAAATGCCGGAAGAAGAGAAATGCGGAATTTACCAGATTGACCACGAAGTATTGTTTGATTTTGACGAAGACATGGTGACACCAGAAGAAATAGACCAGCGCATGGTGTTCATTTCCGAGAATCTGCTTACATATCTTGATGAGATACTTCATGATAGGGATTGTGATTCTCTGCGAAAGGCTTCTCAAAAAGAGGTTCTTAGGGTGTTGAAAGAAGAATGTGGGTTACAGAATTATGATGAATTATCGGACAAAATAGATGATGACGAAGAATTTGATAAAATAATAACTGCGCTGAAACCGATTCAGAAGCAGTATTCCATTTCAGATGATGATTTGGAGGAAATCTTGTGGAGCATGGAATATTCTACTGACTGGTGAGAAAGGCTCACATAAAATGTAGTGGAACACTTGTAGTAGATGGATATGCAGAACCGCCTACAAAAGAAGAATTTGAAATCGATAGCTGGATACCTGTTATTGAATCGGTTAAAGATTGGGAAAAATTTGGACTATAGACACAAGTACCGTTTTCTGTTTTTCGTGCAGATAAGTTAAAGATATTGTTCGAGGAAAACAACATGGACAAAAAGTATTTGCTGCTCCTGGCAAAGGAGTTCCCGACGATCGACAGCGCAGTGAGCGAGATCGTGAATCTTTCTGCGATACGCAGCCTTCCAAAGGGAACGGAGTATTTTTTCAGTGATATCCACGGCGAGTATGAAGCGTTCCTGCATATGCTGAAAAGCGCTTCGGGAATGATCAAGAACAAGATCGACATAACCCTCGGGAAGTCGGTTTCCGGAGCCGAACGTGAAGCGCTGGCATATCTTATCTACTATCCTGACAAGCAGCTGAAAAACCTCCGCATGAAGGGCGAACTGTCCGACGAGTGGCGCAGACTCACGATATATCGCCTGATTTTAGTCTGCGAGGCTGTGTCGGCTAAATATACGCGTTCCCGGGTGCGCAAGCGTATCCCGAAGGACATGGTGTACATACTTGACGAGCTTTTGAATGTCACCGATGATGTGGTCAAGGAATACTATTACGACGAGATAATCACGACTATTCTTGATACCGGCATTGCAGACCGCTTTATTAAATCCCTCTGCGAGCTTATCCAGTCGCTTGCCATCGATAAACTCCATCTGATAGGTGACATTTTCGACAGGGGTCCGAGAGCTGACGTGATCCTTGACGAACTGATGAAAATACATGATGTTGATGTCCAGTGGGGGAATCACGATATCTCCTGGATGGGAGCGGCTTCAGGAAACCGGGCGCTTATCGCGAATGTTATCAGGATCTCCATGCGGTACAATAATTTCGATGTGCTTGAGGACGGATACGGGCTTAATCTCAGGGCGCTTGCGGTGTTTGCAGGGGAGTACTATAAGAACGACAACTGCGTTCTGTTCATGCCGCAGACTCTGGATGACAACATCTACGACCCGGTGGACACAAAGCTCGTTGCCAAAATGCACAAGGCGATAACGATAATTCAGTTGAAGCTTGAGGGTCAGCTTATTGAGCGCCACCCGGAATGGGGCATGGGGAAGCGTGATATATTCCGAATGGTCGATTTTGACCGCGGAACAGTAACGATCGACGGCAGTGAGTACGAACTGCTAGACAAGAACTTCCCGACGGTTTGCCGTAAAGATCCGCTGTCGCTGACGGACGCTGAAAATGAGCTTATGTCTGTGCTGGAGAATTCATTTATGCACAGCGAGCGGCTCAATTCCCACATTCGGTTCCTGTATTCAAAGGGCTCGATGTACAAGACGATAAACGGAAATCTGCTGTTTCATGGCTGTATTCCGCTTGACGAAAACGGGCAGCTCCAGAGTGTGAATATCGCGGGAACGGATTATTCCGGCAAGGCTCTGCTTGATAAACTTGACGAAATCGCAAACAAGGCGTATTTCATGCAGCCTGGCGAGGAAAAAGACTACGCCGCTGACTACATGTGGTATCTGTGGAGCGGAGCACGTTCACCGCTTTACGGCAAGGATAAGATGGCGTTCTTTGAGAGGTATTTCCTTGATGACAAGAAACTGCACAAGGAAAACTACAACGCCTATTATCATTTTTCAGAGCAGGCGGAAGTCTGCGGCTGGATACTTGAAATGTTCGGGCTTGACCCGGAGAGAGGTCATATAATCAACGGTCATGTTCCCGTGAAGATAAAGAACGGAGAAAAACCCGTAAAGGCGGGCGGAAAGCTGTTCGTTATTGACGGAGGGATTTCCAAGGCGTACCAGAAGGCTACGGGAATTGCCGGATACACGCTGATATACGATTCGCACAGCCTGAATCTGGCGGAGCACAAGCCGTTTGTTGCCGGCGAAAGCGAGCACACTCCGGAGATACATCTTGTTGAAAGGCTGGAACGTCGCGCAAATATTTCTGACACCGACAAGGGTGCGGAGCTTCTGGAGCAGATAAACGACCTTCGTGAGCTTCTGAGGGCATACCGTTCCGGCGAAATCAAAGAAAGCGGCAGACGGGTCAATTGATTGAGCGTTTATCAGAATAAAAATGCTCCGGCAGTTCGTAACTGCCGGAGTTTGGCGTTTATCTGATGGGGTCTGAAAAAAGAACTGTGTAAACGCGAATAATCCCGAAAAACGTACCAAAGCTAAAAATGCAGCGAATCAGGGTAGCCCTGGAGAGTGCCCCAACGCAGCTGCAAGATAAACAAACGGTGAAGAGCAGCGTAGCTAATTCGCTGCTTTTCTACTTCACCGGTATCTTCCAGCGGATAAACTCCAGGGGTCTGGGTTGTCTCCCACAGTGGGGGGAGGTGTCACGGAGTGACAGAGGGGTTGACCGACAGACCAGAGTCCCCAATAGACGTTAAGCTGCAAATCTGTCCTCAAAGTAAATCATAATCCGTGTGTTCTTTTCATGTCCTAATACTTCACTTTCCGTGGGCATTATTGGCATTTACACGGTTCGGTATACAGAATTTATGGAAGTATTTTAAATATTCGACATACCGGATATTGAACAGACGCGACCAGAAAGGCAGATTCAGATACGAAAAGTATCTTAGAGTGTGGAATTACTATGTCGCCGAGCCTCATCTGACGACCAATATATGTGACTGTGGTCAAACGACTGTTTGAAGAGCCGTATGCGGGAAATCCGCACGTACGGTTCCGTGAGGGGCAGTAGACAAGCCTTTCACTGTATTTATTTGAAAGGAGTTCCCTATGGCGCTCTGCTGGCATCTGTTCTTTGCAGGTCATGCCGTAAGATTTGAATTCAAGTTTCAATAATAAAAGCACCGGAAGTGAACGAAAATCACTTCCGGTGATGTTTATTATATCATGGTATAATCAGAAGCCGCCGTAATGTTTCAGGGTTTCTGCTGCGATCTCAGAACCAACCCTCATAGCCTTTTTAATATCATTTTCAAGCATATATGAGCATACAAATCCGGCGTGGTAGCTGTCGCCGCACCCGGTCGTGTCAATTACAGTATCGACCTTTACAGCCTGCACTCTGAATTCCTGACCTTTAAAGTATGTTACGCTTCCTCGTTCTGCAAGGGATATATTGAACAGGCAATCATACTTACACGATAACTCTCTGAACTTCGGAAGCAGTTCCTCCGAGCCGCTTATCATAAAGAAATCCATATACGGTGCAAGCCGTTCCATATCAGCAAAATCCCTGTAGACGTCAAAATCCACTGCAAGCTTAAATCCGGACGTTTTCTTCAGTTCAACTACCTGCGAAAAACACGAAGCCCAGAAGTGAACAAAGACCACATCGGATTCGGATAATATTCTGATTTCGTCATCGTTCAGAATGATGTCATCAAGTATTTTTCCGTTCCATGAATCATCTTTATAATACCTGTCGCCGTCTGCTGTAAGGTATGTCATATTATTGGCAGTCTGATACCTTTCATCAGTGCGTATATGGCTTTTATCAATATCAAGCCTTGATATTGAATCCATTATCGCTTCCGCATATTTATCTTTTCCGACAATTCCAAGCAGCGTAACGTCCATCTCATCAAAGCGAGAGGCATGGGCAGCAAAATTCAGCGCTTCTCCTCCTGGTCTGATTATGTCAGTACCGTCAAAAACATCGGCGCATATACACGGCAGCGCAGTAAGCTTTATTCTTTTCATTCTACAACCTCGCAAAATTCGATATAATAACACAAATCAATTATATCACAAAATGTAAATCAAGTCAAGGGAAATACACATATGGTATAAGATTTACCCGTATAAATTCCAACCATAACAACAAGATTTGTGATCAGCATTATCGCTGATATTTATCCCTGTATTCCGCCGGAGTTTTACCGGAGTACTTTCTGAACACCCTTGAGAAATGGCTCTGCGATGAGAAACCGAGGTAGGAACTTATTGCTGCGGCAGATTTGTCCGAATAACGAAGAAGGCGCTTCGCCTCCTCCGTTTTTTGTTTCAGAATGAAATCCGTGAGAGATATTCCGGCTTCGCGCGAGAATTTAGCTGAAAGATACGGACGGCTCATAAAAAGCTCCCTGGCTATATCCTCAACGCATATTTTTTCCGAAAAGTGACGGCGGACGTAGTTTGAAACGGATATGGTCAGCTGGGTAGGCTTTTCCCCCTGACGGATACTGCTCATTCTGTCGGCAAAATCAAGGACCCTGTTATATTGCAGATTTGTGATCTGCTGAAGATTGTTGAATCTCTCGCTGCGCTGTATAAAAGCGCCTCGTCAGCTTCCATTACGCCATGTATTGCCGCGCGTGAAATCAGCGTTGCAAGGCGGTCTGTATATGCCGAGGCTGTGCGATATCCAGTACGGCGAGCTTTATATCGACAAGAATCTCGGCAGCGTACCGCTGGGGAGTTACAGAGGACGATATTGACGCGGCTATCGGCGATTATGAAGCTCTGCGCCGATATCCTTGACGGCAAAGCAAAGACCATCGGCATGAAAGGTGAGTGATATCATGAAACAGCGCGTATTCGTTACCGGCGCTACCGGAGGAATGGGCTTTGCAAGCCTGAAAGAAATGCTGAAATACTCCGAGAAGAAGGATATAGTTATTCTCGCAAGGGATTCCGAAAAGAACCGTAACATTCTGAAGTCCTATACGGAAACGCCGGGGCTTGAAGTAGTATGGGGCGACCTCAACAACTATGACGACATACTGAAATGCGTGAAGGGCTGCGACCTGATCCTTCACATTGCGGCGTTCGTTTCCCCTCCGCAGACTACTACCCGAAGCAGGCAATGAAAGTTAATTACGGCTCCACGCGGAATATAATCAACGCGATTTACGAGTTTGGACAGCAGGAGCGCACCCGCCTCGTCTACATAGGCACAGTTGCCGAAACGGGCGACAGAATGCCGCCTGTACACTGGGGCAGGGTCGGCGATCCCATAAAGCCGATTATGTTCGACTGTTATGCGGTTTCAAAAGTCGCGGCGGAACGGCTTGTTATCGAGAGCAGTCTGAAATACTGGGTTTCCTTGCGGCAGACAGGTATAATCGGCAGGGCAATGGCAGAAATTGAGGACGCGATAATGTTCCACAATTGCTTCGATAACGTGCTTGAATAATGCTCCGACCGTGATTCGGCGCGTGCGATGAAGAACCTCTGCGCTTTTTTCCACGACGGTACGCTTGAGGAGAGCTTCTGGGGACACATCTACAATATAGGCGGCGGCGCGCCCTGCCGTATCTCTACATACGAGATGTACAGGATAATTTACGGCGCTATAGGCATAACAAATCTTGACTATATTCTCAGTCCCAAAAAGTAAGCAACGCTGAACTTCCACGGTCAGTATTATCTCGACGGCGACAAGCTGGCACGGATGTAGCACGGAACATTACACTTTATAGAGGATAACGCGGAGGAGCACATCGACGCCTACTGGGGCGGCCGCAAAAGATGGGAGGCGCTTCCGGATAAGCTCTCCGAAATGCAGCATTTCACGAACTGGGACGCAGTTGTTCCGATAAACCACGGCTATGACGAAACCAAACCGGAAAGCGAACTCGACATTGCGGATATGCGGCAGGCTGTTCAGCACAGAAATGAACAAGGGCGACTGGAGCGGCAAGCTGGAATTTCAATGTGCTTTCGGACATAAATTCACTGCCAGCCCGCGGCTTATCCTGGATGGCGGTCACTGGTGCGACGAGTGCGAACGCAGAAGCTGGAACTACGGCAATCGAGCAAAGGTGGATCCGTTCTTTGCGCAGGTGTGGAATCCGCTGCACGATCCCGATGAACTCCGTGAATATCCGAAAGAGGTTTCGGAAAAAGATGTGTGAAAGCATTCCTGACCCGGAGCACTCCATCGGAATCGTCGAGATAAACGGCGAGGGTAATGCATGGCGAATCGCGTGGGGCTTAGAGGGCGGCGCTGAAATAGCGCTCGCAACCTCTGAACTGATGAAGAAATACGACGCGGCAGTCTGGGAGCACCATGGACTTTTCTGCTCCGGACCTGATTTCGGCGTTATCAGCGAGGGATTTCTTGATTAAAATAGCCGCACAATATAGAAGCCCCCGCAAAGCCATGGCTCTGTGGGGGCTTTTCATTTTATGCGGCTCATTTCAGCAGCTCCAGTATCTCTTCGGAGGTCATGCTCATGATATTTCCGGAGTTCTCCCCGCCGCTGAGTACGATATCCGCAAGCCCGGATTTTGCCTGCTGGAGTTCTCGTATTTTCTCCTCGATGGTATTCCTGGTGATGAGCTTATAGATCTGCACGTTTTTCTTCTGCCCGATTCGGTAAGCGCGGTCGGAAGCCTGATTTTCAGCCGAGCTGTTCCACCACGGGTCGTA